>Ga0209006_10003036_pt1 | contig 15250 bp, 10 predicted proteins | sample JacPin_JW_Ref_O2_FD_188567 | JGI IMG/M metagenome (GOLD analysis project Ga0209006, IMG submission 188567) | Forest soil microbial communities from Algoma, Ontario, Canada - Jack Pine, Ontario site 1_JW_Ref_O2 (SPAdes) (version 2) | ecosystem: Environmental > Terrestrial > Soil > Boreal... | reverse complement strand
TCATCGGATTCACGGCTTCCGGCAAAGTTACATCAAAGATAACACCGGGATTTGCACCCGAGCAGGTAGGCATACCCGCTCTCGGCGGGCCGGAAGGATCGGGGCGCAGTGCCGCGCCACACGCTAAATGACGTCTCGCTAATCTGGAGTGAAAGAAGTGAAAGAAGAGAAGGAAGAGAACGCGAGCCCATCGCGCCAAGAAAATTACCCCCAAATAACGAGCGTCCTGAGATCCGATTAGGATCCAGGACGCCCGGGCAGCCCTCCCCCAGAACTGCTCACTGATGAAGTTAGACCGGTTGAAGAATTCTGCCTATGGCACTTCCGTGCTATCCCTTACCACTATCGAGCCATCCGCCTATCTCGCTGAAAAATAAAGCCTAATCTTTCGATTGCACTAAATATTGGGCACCGCTCTGCTCTAGAGTCTCTGTGGATTTTCGCCGATATTGCCTTCATCTGCGCCACTCGCGCAACCGCCATGTCGGAATTTCACGATTTCGAACTCTGCCGCAGCATCCTCGAAAGTCTGCCCATCGGCCTCGCCGTGATCGACGCCCAAAAGCGAATTGTTTTCTGGAGCAATGGCGCGGAGCGCATCACCGGCCATTCTCGCTATGAAGTGATCGGAAAATCTTCCTGCGCCGATCAGACTCTTCTTTATTGCGACAAGCCCGACTGCGAACTTTGCCGCGAAGACTGCCCTCTCGCCCAGACCATCAAGAACGCACACCCCACCGACTCCATCGCCTTTCTGCACCACAAAGCGGGACACGAAATTCCCGTGCGCGCCCGCGCCGTTCCCGTCCGCAACGCGCACGGCTCCATCATCGGCGCCGTCGCCATCTTCGAAGATCACGGTCAATCCGCTTCCACCGAACCGCGCGACGATCTCGCTTCGCTTCCCGGCTGCATCGACGAAATCACCAGCGTCGCCAGCCATCCCATGATGCTGTCCCATTTGCGCGACGCTCTCGGCACCTTCAATGAACTTCACATCCCCTTCGGCATCCTTTGCCTCCGTCTCGAAGGGCTCGACGGCTTCCGCGCCAGTTGCGGCCCCGACGCCGCCTCGTCATTACTGCGCGTCACCGCGCGCACTCTCGAGAGTTCCATCCTGCGCACCGATCTCGTCGGCCGCTGGAGTGACGATCAATTCCTCGTCATCCTCAACGGGTGCCGCGATGACGCCATCTTTTCCGTGCGCGAGCGCATCCGCAAAATGCTAGCCAACGACACCATCGAATGGTGGGGAGAGCGCCGCTCGCTGCCGCTCTCCATTTCGCAGGCAAGCGCCAGCCCCGGCGACACCGTGGCCACGCTGATCGACCGCGCCCAGAAGTCGCTCAACGCTGCTTCCACCGCCCGGGCCCAGGCCGCAGCCGCCGTAGCCAACCCATTTTCGGGGAGCCGCTAAAATGTTCGCGATCATCGGTATCGTCGTCGTTTTCGGATGCGTCGTCGCCGGCTACCTCATGGAGCACGGCAACCTCAAAGTCCTCATCCAGCCCGCCGAACTCGTCATCATCGGCGGCGCTGCCGTCGGCACCGTCCTTATCGGCAATCCTCTTCACATCATCAAGAAAATTGCCGGAGGCATTGGCGGCGTCTTCGGCGGATCGAAATTCACCAAGCAGGCCTACATCGACGCTCTGAAAATGATGTACGAACTCCTCAACAAAGCCCGCAAAGAGGGGCTCATGTCGCTCGAAGCCGACGTCGAGGAACCCTCCAAAAGCGCCATCCTGTCGAAAAATGCCGCCTTCGTTAAGAACCATCACGTCTGCGATTTCGTGTGCGACTCGCTTCGCATGGCCGTCACCGGCGTCGACGCCTTCGATCTCGATCAGCTTCTCGATCTCGACATGGAAGTCCACCACCACGACGCAACCGCACCCACCGCAGCTCTCAGCACCATGGCCGATTCCCTGCCCGGCCTCGGCATCGTCGCCGCCGTTCTCGGCGTTGTAATCACCATGGGCGCGCTCGGTGGTCCGCCCGAAGAAATCGGACACAAAGTTGCCGCCGCTCTCGTCGGCACCTTTCTCGGCATCCTTCTCTGTTATGGATTGATTGGCCCCATCGCCGCCAGCATGGCCAAGCTCGCCGACGACGAACACGCATTCCTCTACGTGATGCGCGTACTCATGGTCTCATTTCTAAAAGGCAGCGCTCCCATCATGGCCGTGGAAGTCGCGCGCCGCGCCGTCCCTGGCCACGTTCGGCCCTCATTCAAAGAACTCGAAGCGGCCTGCCGCGGAGGAGGCGCACCCGCGGCCGCCGCAGCCGCTCACGCCTGAGCCATCTCATCTTATGACCACGCCTCCGGAAAAACGCCCCATCATCATCCTCAAGAAAAAAGGTGGCCACGGCGGACACCATGGCGGCGCGTGGAAGGTCGCCTACGCCGATTTCGTGACCGCCATGATGGCGCTCTTCATCGTTCTCTGGCTGCTCAACTCCAGCAAACAAATTCAGGAAGCGGTTGGCGGATACTTCAAAGATCCCACCGGAACGTCAAAAAAAGTCGGCTCCAACATGGTCGGCGCCGGAGACAACTTCGTCCTCACCAAAGACAACATTCCCAAGTTAAAAGACCAGCTGCAGCAAGCCATCAAGCGCACGCCCGACTTCGAAAAACTCAAGAACCACATCGAAATGACCGTCACCAGCGAAGGCTTGCGCATCGAACTCTCCGAATCCGCCGCTGGAACCTTTTTCGAGAGCGGCAGCCCGAAACTCAACTCCGACGGCCAGCAATTGCTCGTCACCCTCGCCCAGGAACTCGGCAAGCTCCCCAACAAACTCTCCATCGAAGGCCACACCGACTCCAAGCCCTACGCCGCCTCCGCTACCTACTCCAACTGGGAGCTTTCCACCGACCGCGCCAACGCCGCACGCCGCATCATGCAAGACAACGGTGTCCGCCCCGATCAGGTCACGCAAATCCGCGGCTTCGCCGATCAGCGCCTCCGCAAGCTCGACGCCCCACTCGACCCCGCCAACCGCCGCATCTCGCTCATCGTCCAATACATCCTCAAAAACGACGACGATGACGACGAAAAGAAACCCGCCGAAGAACAAGCTGCACAAGAAAAGAAAGAAGCCCCCAAACCCGAAGCCGGGAAAGAATAAAAAACGAACCGTGTAGGAGCAGCCGCAGCCAACTTCAACGATTCGTTCTATCCGTGCCGATCCGCGCAAATCCGTGGCCAATAGAATTTCCCTCCACGACCTCGCTATAATCCCCCGTTACCTTCCAGGAGCCAACCATGAAGCGTCTCTCCCTGCTCGTTTGCATCTTGTTCTTTCTTCCCACACTCTTCGCGCAAGAAAAAGAAAAACTCGATCTCGAAACCATCGCCCGCATCCGCTACGAAGGCTTCCACGACTCCAAAGTCATGGACTTCGCCACCGGCCTCATGGACTCCATCGGCGAGCGCCTCACCGGCTCGCCCAACATGAAGCGCGCCAATGAATGGACGCGTGACCAGCTCACCGCCATGGGCCTGAGCAACTCGCACCTCGAAGCCTGGGGACCATTCGGCCGCGGCTGGGCCAATCAATACGTCAACGTACGCATGACCTCGCCCGACATCGTTCCGCTCATCGCCTATCCCAAAGCCTGGACGCCCGGCACCAGCGGCGTCGTCACCGGAAAATGCATTCGGGTCAACATCGAAAAGAAAGAAGACTTCGACCAATATCGCGGCAAGCTCGCCGGAATGATCCTCATCTTCGGTCCCGACGCCGAAGTCAAGCCCATCACCGAAGCGCCCTTCAAGCGCCTCACCGACGACGATCTCGCCAAGCTCGGCCAGTACGAAATTCCCAGCGAGCGCCCGCCCTTCCGCTTCGCCGACCTGCGCAAGCGCCGCCAGTTCATGAAGGAGCTCGACCAGTTCCTCGTTGAAGAAAAAGTTCTCGCCGTCATCGATCACAGCCGCGGCACCGCCGGCGGAGGCACCGTCTACGTGCAGGCTGGCGGATCCTACACACCCGGCAACACCACCACCATCCCTCAACTCACCATGGCGTCCGAGCACTGGACCCGCATCGCCCGCCTGCTTCAACAGAAAAAAGACGTCTCCCTCGAACTCAACGTCGCCAACAATTTCTATGACGACGATCCCATGCAGTACGACACCGTCGCCGAAATTCCCGGCACCGACAAAAATTTGAAAGATGAAGTCGTCATGCTCGGCGCGCACCTCGACTCCTGGCACTCCGGCACCGGAGCCACCGACAACGGCGCCGGCACTATCGTGATGATGGAAGCCATGCGCATCCTCAAAACCATCGGGGTCAAGCCGCGCCGCACCATTCGCATCGGCCTCTGGTCCGGCGAAGAAGAAGGACTACTCGGCTCACAGGGTTATGTCGAAAATCATTTCGGCTCGCGTCCGCGTATGGACGATCCCGACCTCAAAGACCTGCCCACGCTCCTGCGCCGCGAGGCCGGAGACATCACCCTTAAACCCGACGCCGCCAAAGTTGCCGCCTACTTCAACGTCGACAACGGCACGGGAAAAATTCGCGGCGTCTACCTCCAGGAAAACGCCGCCGTCGCGCCCATCTTCGAGCAATGGATGGAGCCCTTCAAAGATCTCGGCATGACCACGCTCACCATGCGCAACACCGGAGGCACCGACCATCTCTCCTTCGACGCCGTCGGCGTCCCCGGCTTCCAGTTCATTCAAGATCCAATCGAATACGACACCCGCACCCACCACTCCAACATGGACGTCTACGATCGCCTCCAGCCCGACGACCTCAAACAAATTTCGGTGATCGTAGCCAGCTTCGTCTACGATGCCGCCATGCGCGACGAAAAACTCCCCCGCAAGCCTCTGGAACCCGGCTTGCCGAAAGAATCACCAAAGAAGGACGCCCAATAGAGCTAGAAGAAAAAAATAGAAGAAATGTTGGGAATAATGAAAACAGAGGAAGAGTGGGTGCCCCACTTCTGGCCGCCTTTGCCAGAAGTGGGGATCTTGTTTTTGCCGTTGATTCTAGAAATCCGCCACTAGAAGGGCCAAGAGTGGCAGGGGGATCAATTCTAATTTCGCCTTATCCGTGATAATCCGCGAAAATCCGTGGCAAAAAGAATTTCACGGGGCGAACTCCTACCCCGCCGCCCGCGTAGGCGCCTTAAACGCCTTCTGCACCAGCGTATACCGCGCCGCGCCCATCAACCCGCAATCTTCATTCAAAATTACCCGCACCGGCATGTCGCGTAAGAGCGTCTCCATTCGTCCTTTATCCAAAAACGCCTGCATAAATTCCGGCTGCTTCATTCGCTCGATATTCTTCGCCGCAATCGTGCCGCCAACACAGATTCCTCCGGTCGTCATATACCGCAATGCACAATTCCCCGTCTCGGCGCCGAACACACTCACGAAAATCGACATCGTTTTATCGCAGATCGCAGCCTTCCCCTCCGCCGCCAACTGCGAAATCAACGCCGGACCGTCCGGAGCGGCAGTCATCTGCTCTCGCAGCCACTCGGGCTCCTCCGCTTTTTTCGTGTCTTTCAAAAAGTCGTAAATATTCCGAATCCCCGGCCCCGACAACACACGCTCGCAGCTGATCCGTCCATATTTTTTCTGCAAATAAGTCAGCAGCTCAGTTTGAATCTCATCGCGCGGACCAAAATCCGCATGCCCGCCCTCGCACGCAAATGGATGATGCCGGAAGCCATCCCAAAACAGCCCGGCCACGCCCAGCCCCGTTTTGGCCGAGATCACCGCGCGGTTTCCTTCCGCTTCTTCCGAGCCTTCACTCAGCGTCACAAAGTCGGACGAATCCAGCGCGTCGATTCCATACGCGAACGCCTCCAGATCGTTCAGCAGCCCAACCGAATTCAGCCGCAGCTGCTTCGCCAGCTCCCGCGAATCAATGACCCAGGGCAAATTGGAAATCTTGCTGCGCCCATCGCGCACCGGACCGGCCACGCCAAACGACGCCTGATGCACCGCAATTCCCTCGGTGCGCACAAACTCGCTCAAAATTCCCGCCAGCCCGGTATGCTCGTGGCTCGCATACTCCCGCTCCACCACGCTCTGCAGCCGGTTCCCTTCCGTCTCATAAGCCGCCAGCCGGATTCGGCTCGCTCCTATCTCTCCTGCAAGAATCATGGCTCTATCGTCCTCCATTCCCGTCCATCGGCCGTGAGCAGCTTGTCCGACTCCGCCGGACCCCACGTACCCGCCGCATAATTCGGAAACTTTCTCGGCGGCAGCGCCCGCCACACATCCAGCATGGGATCAACCACCGTCCATCCCGCCTCCACCATATCGGCGCGTTGAAACAGCGTCGCATCGCCCAGCATGCAGTCATACAGCAGCACTTCATATCCAGTGTAGGCGTCGGCGCCAAAATATTTCGAATACTCGAAACTCATATCCACCGAACCGACCCGCAACACCGGCCCCGGAACCTTCGCCCCAAAACTCAGCGAAATTCCTTCCGTCGGCTGAATCTGGATCACCAGCGTATTCGCGTGCTGCTGGTGCAAAGGCGCATTGCGGAACAACTGGAACGGCATGTATTTGAACTGGATCGCAATCTCGGTATGCCGCTTCGCCAAGCGTTTTCCTGTCCGCAGATAAAACGGCACGCCCGCCCATCGCCAGTTATCGATATTCAATTTCAACGCAACAAATGTCTCCGTCCGCGACTCCGGGGCCACTCCAGGCTCCGCCCGATATCGCGGCACGCGCTCTTCGCCGATCATGCCCTCGCCATACTGCCCGCGCACGCTGTACTCCAGCACATCATCGGAGGAAAACGGCACCAGCGAGTGCAGCACCTTCGCCTGCTCATTCCGCACCGCATCCGCCGTAAACGCCACTGGAGATTCCATCGCCGTCAAGCTCAGCAGCTGCATCACGTGGTTCGGCACCATGTCGCGCAATGTTCCGGCAGTATCGAAGTATCCTCCGCGCCGCTCCACGCCCACCGTCTCCGCATTCGTGATCTGCACATGATCGATATACCTGCGGTTCCAGATCGGCTCGAAAATCGCATTGTCGAACCGAAACACCATAATGTTCTGCACCGTTTCTTTACCCAGATAATGATCGATGCGGAAAATCTGGTTCTCCTGCAGCACCGCCTTGATGTCGCGATTCAACTTCTTCGCCGATTCCAGATCCGTTCCGAACGGCTTCTCAATCACCACCCGCCGCCACTGTCCGTTCTCCTGCTGCGACAACCCTGCCGCTCCGAGCTGCTGCACAATCGGTGCGAAAAACTTGGGCGCGGTTGCCAGATAAAAAAGATAATTCCCGCCCGTATGCCGCTCCGCGTCGATCGCGGCTAACTTCTCCCGCAGCTTCGCAAATAATTCCGGATCGCCAAAATCCCCGCGCAAATAAAACAGCCGCTCCTTCAACCACCCCAGCTCCGTCCCAGCCTCGCCCCCTGGAATGAACTCGCTTACCTGATCGCCAAACTGCTGCAAACTCAAATCGTCGACCGAAACTCCGATCACAGCAAAGTTATCCGGCAGCAGCTTCGCCTTCACCAGATTGAATAATGACGGCGCCAGCTTCCGCTTGGTCAGATCGCCCGCTGCGCCAAACAGCACAAACACGCACGGCCCGGCCACCTTGCCCTCAAACTCCATCCCTGTTTCCATGCCCGGCGAAACCGTAGCCGCCATACGCGCCATCACCGCCAATCGAAAAATGCTCCCGAGAAAAAAGGAGTGCCCGCAATTGTAGGCGAATTCTCGCCTACAAAGGTTACAAGAACCCAAACTTTCGGGATCAGCCCTGCTAGCATCCGATCAGCGGTGGGGACTCGATCCCTCATTCGGGCGTCATCCTGAACGGAGCCGTTTTTCAGGCGGAGTGAAGGATCTCCCACTAACCGGCCTGGCACGTAAGGCAAACGGCAGCACTACCCGGAAACAAAACCCCTCGCATCCCAACCCACAAAGGTGTACCATTCGACCGTCGTTATAAAGTAGTAATCGCTCGCGACCGGCCTTATCCGTAGTTCCCAACGAGGAGGAGCCATGTCGCTCACCCTGAAAACATCCGTCGCATTTTGCATCTTGACGCTTGCAGCGTTTGCCCAAGCCCCGTCTACCGCTCCCAAATACGACAACCAGACCGAAACTAAAACGAAGGGTGTCATCGAAGAGATAAAAACCTTCACTATCGGAAAGCGCGCCGACTACACCGAACTCATCCTCAAAAACGGCGAGGACAAACTCGAAATCTATCTCTCGCCCAAACCCTATCAAGACGAAATGGGTATGGCCTTCGCCAAAGGCGACGAGATTGGGATCACCGGCTCGAAAATTAAATTGGAAGACGCCAACATCATCCTGGCCCGCGAAATCGTCAAAGGCACCGACACCCTCATGTTCCGCGACGACAAAGGCAAACCCATCTGGGACGAACGCACCGGAAAATAGCCGCGGCTTACAGTTTGCGAAAACGCCTTTGGGTATAGCAGCGCTTCTAGCGCAGCGTTATGGCTTTCTTTCCGTGAGGCCTTAGCCTCTGAGGTTGGTTTTCAATCGAAAATCAAAAATCACCAATCAAAAATTGCTTTGCCGGTTACTCCAAATCACCTTCCCCGACTGCTCACTGACCACATACTTCCGCCCCGGAATCAACTTCTCAACATTCGCCCGCTCATGCTGCGGCACAAACAAAAACAGGCGCGCCCCCGAATCCCACGCTGCTTTCAACTCCGCATCGTGCAGAAAAATCTTCGGCGCATCCGGATATCGCGATCCCCACCACATGCTCGTCGTATCGCCATTCACCAGCTCGATCGGCCGCTTCAAATAAAACAGCAGCGACGAACCAAACGCCTGATCGCCATAAATCATCACGCGATCCTGCGGACCCATCACATGCTCCAACTCTTCCGCCATCGTCTTCGACCCCAGATAAGGATCGAATCTTCCCAGCGCAATGTGTGCCGCAATCAGAAACACCACCATCGTGATCGCCGTCGCCCACATCGCCGCAAAATCTCTTCGCTTCACGCGAAACCAGAACGCCATCGCCGGACCAATCAGCAACACAATCGCGGCCAGAATCGCCGGCAAGCGCAGCGCCGCAAACGAATCTCCGGTCAAATCCAGAATGTGCCCCATCGAGAGCGTATCGGCCTGCAAATCGGGCTTCGCCAGCACCGTCCCAATATCCGGCACAAACGCCAGATGCCGTGAACTCCACAACCCCGCTCCCAGCACCACCGCAAAAATCGCAGTCAGCACCGCCATCACGCCCGACGTCCACACCAGCCACTTCGATCCCGCGCCCTCTTCGCCGACCACCTCACCCGCAATCAGCAGCAAAATCGGAAAGTAAGCCGGCACGGTGTAATACTCCTGATTGGTCGAAAACGAAAAGAAAATCAGCGTCACTCCCGCCCAAATCAAACAAACCAATCGCGTCCGCGCCCGAAAGCTCTTGCCAACGACAAAGGACCAACGACCACCAACGTTTTCCTTCCAATCCTCGACCATCCTCTTCACCACAACCGGCAAATACAAACTCCACGGAAACAGCCACACCAGATGCAGACTCCAATACAGCGAGTCCTCCTGCTTGTTGTAATCCTTGGGAATTCTCTTCCCGAGAAACCGCATGAAGTGCTCATTCACGAAGTAAAACCAGAAAAATCCCGGATTTCTAATCCCCGCCAGCACATGCCACGGCGCAGCAATCGCAAAAAACAAAATCACTCCCGTAACCATCCGGAACCGGCGCCACTCCCGCCACGTTCCGCTCGCCACCAGAAACACGAGCATGGCGAATCCCACCACCACAAGCGCCAGCAATCCCTTCGTCAGCACCGCGAGCGCCAGGCACGCATACCCTCCATACCAGCGCCACGGCGTGTCATCTTCCAGCGCAGTCCAAAAGCAATAAAACGATCCCGCAATGCAAGCGCTCAAAATCGCTTCCGGAATCAGAATGCGCGTAAACAGGTAATATCCCGCGCACGTCGTAACCATCATCCCCGAATACACACTCGCCCGTTCGCCAAATGCCCGCCGCGCCCATGCCATCGCTAGCAACATCATTGTCAGCATCGCCAGCGCCGTCGGCAGCCGCGTCGCGAACTCGTTCACGCCAAACACCGAGTAGCTCAGCGCGACTAGCCAATACAGCAGCGGAGCTTTTTCCAGATACCGGTTGCCATTCACCTTCAGGGTCACAAAATCATGCGTAACGTACATCTCCCGCGCCGCCTCGGCATGCGTAGCGTCCGCATCATCCTGCAACCCAGGACTAAATGCCGACCCGATATAAACCACCGCAAAAAGAATGAAGACAAAAAGAAAACCGCTTCGAAATGATTCGCCGGAAGGTGGAAAAGACTCGCGCGACGATAGCAGAGGTTCGGTAGTCACTCGCCTCTAAGAATAAATCATCGGAAGGAGGGTGATGATGCGAGCGAACGATGCAAAGGGTGACCGAATGTATGCACCACCGTGGAAGAGCGGCCCTCAGGCCCGCGTCAGAATCAAAATAAAATCCGGGCTTCAGCCCCATGCGGCCTCGAAGCCTCGCCGCCTCTGTGTCCTCCGCGTCCTCTGTGTTAAAAAAAAGACTCTCCCGATTACTGCAACGCCCCGCTCATCCCCAGATTCCACGCCACAAACGACCACTCATCCGCCGTCTCCTCGATGATCTTCGAGATCGGCTTCCCTCCGCCGTGTCCCGCCTTGGTCTCCACTCGAATCAGCACCGGACCCGGGCCCGCCTGATCAGCCTGCATCGTCGCCGTGAACTTAAAACTATGCCCCGGCACCACGCGGTCATCGTGATCCGCCGTCGCAATCAACGTCGGCGGATACTTCGTCCCCGGCTTCAAATTATGCAGCGGCGAATACGCATACAACCACTTGAAATCCTCCGCGTTATCCGACGATCCATAATCCGAGGTCCACGCCCAGCCAATCGTGAACTTCTGGAAGCGCAGCATGTCCATCACGCCCACCAGCGGCAGCGTCCCTCCAAACAACTCCGGGCGCTGCGTCAGCGCCGCCCCCACCAGCAACCCTCCATTACTTCCGCCCCGGATCGCCAACTTCGGCGTCGACGTGTAATTATTTTTGATCAGCCACTCCGCCGCCCCAATGAAATCGTCAAACACATTCTGCTTATTCGCCTTCGTTCCCGCCAGATGCCACTCTTCGCCATACTCGCCGCCGCCGCGCAGATTGGGTTCCGCATAAATTCCGCCCATCTCCAGCCACACAATCGTCGGCACGGAAAATCCTGGCGTCAGCGAAATATCGAACCCGCCGTAGGCATACAACAGCGTCGGATTCTGCCCATCGAGCTTCAATCCCTTCTTGTACGTCAGAAACATCGGAACCCGCGTGCCGTCTTTACTGTCGTAAAACACCTGCTTCGTCTCATACTTCGAAGCGTCGAAATCCACCTTCGGAGCGCGAAACACCGAACTCGTTCCCGCCTCCGGATCGTACCGGTAAATCGTCGTCGGAGAAATAAAGCTGGTAAACGCGTAGAACGTCTCCTTATCTTTTCGCTTGCCGCCAAAACCTCCGGCCGTCCCGATCCCTGGCAAGTCAACATTCCGCAGCAGCTTTCCATTCAGATCGAACACGCGCACTTCTGTCTTCGCATCCTTCAAATAGCTCAACAAAAACTTGTCATCCACCACATTCGACGCATCCAGTTTGTCCGTGCCCTGCGGCACCACCGTCTTCCACATCCCCCGCTCCGGATGCCGCGTATCAATCGCAATCACCTTCCCGCGCGGCGCATCCACATCTGTCTCGATCCAGAACACCGGCCCGTCATTATCGATGAAGGTGTACTTCGCGTTGAACTCGTCAACCAGCTTCACCACGGGAGCATCCGGCTTCGTCAAATCTTTGTAGTAGAGCCGGTTCTTCGACGACGTATCCTGCGTAATGGAAATGATTAAGTATTTCCCGTCGTCGCTCACGCTCCCGCCAAACATCCACTCCTTATTATCCGGACGCTCATACACCAGCTTGTCCTCCGCCTGCGCCGTCCCCAGCCGGTGGAAATACAATTTCTGAAAATAATTCGCGTCGCGCAGCGCGGCGCTGTCTTTCTTCGGCTCGTCATACCGGCTGTAGAAAAATCCCTTGCCATCCTGCGTCCACGACGCGCCCGAAAACTTCACCCACTGGATCACATCCGGCAAGTCCTTCCCCGAATCCACGTCGCGCACGTGCCACTCCTGCCAATCCGACCCCGATGCCGCCGTCCCGTATGCCATCAACTTCCCATCGTCGGTAATGGCCGTCCCGCCCAGCGCCACCGTGCCATCGGCCGACAGCGTATTCGGATCGAGCAGCACCCGCGGCTCCGCCGCCAGCGAATCCGCGACCAGCAGCACATTCTGATTCTGCAATCCATTATTGTGCTGATAAAAATACCGCCCGCCATACTGCGCCGGTGCCGTGAAGCGCTCGTAGTTCCACAGCTTCGTCATCCGATCGCGAATCGCCCCGCGATACGGAATCTGATCCAGATATCCAAACGTCAGCTTGTTCTCCGCCTCCACCCACGCATGCGTATCCGCCGAATCCGTATCCTCAAGCCACCGGTACGGATCGGCCACCTTCACCCCGTGATAATCGTCCACCTGATCCACCGTCTTCGCCTTCGGATAAACAATCGTCGCGCCATCCCGCGCTCCCAACAACCCGCCCGCACCTACCAGCACGCCCATCGCAATCCAAACCATCCGCTCACCCAGCACCTTCATCACGCACCTCAAAAATTGATCTGAAGAAAAACAGACGACGAACCGCCCGCAGTGTAGCACCTCCCAAAAGCTCAGCCGGCCAGCCCCGATCTTTCACGACCACAGAACTCGGCACCACCGTGGAAGAACGGCCCTTAAGAGCTTGCCCTGAGCGAAGTCGAAGGGGCCGCGTCAGCACGCCAGATTCTAACCGGGGGCTCTAGCCCAGCCGCAAAGCGGCGAAAGAATACAGCCCACGGCGCAAGCCGTGGGTAAGCCGAAAAACGAGGAAGCGAGTCCCGTGGGACGAAAGAAAAATAGCCCACCAGTCTCACTGGCGGTACGACCGGCTAACCAACCGCCGATTCCCGATAAGTTTGACTTCTAATTACTAAGTCGACGGGATACGATTATCACTGATGGGAGACTACCCGTTAAGATCGGATCACTTTGTTGTCGGAACAGACAATTTTGATGATCTGGTCTTCAACCCCGCTCTAAGGCATAATCTACGCCACATCTTCAATAAAGCGAGAAACAGCCCGGTCAAACAGTTCGTGCTGGCTCAGAAACCCCAAGTTAGCTATTTATGCCAAGTCACGATCATTGAAAAGGCAAACAAATTTACGCTGAGGTTGGCATTTTCGGTTCGCGACGATACCGGGAAGCTTCGAACCCGGAGGGAGAAATCCGAGCTCGATACCTACGAATTAAAGTCCAGGGTAGACTTGGAAGAGTGCCACGAAAACTTCTGGCGACTCGTTTCATTCCTGCAATCAATTCAGCAAATTGAAGTGCCACAGGACAGGTTTTCACTCCTCAGCGTGCCCGATGCGGAGATCGTTTCGGCCATTTCACGCGATCGCGACCCCGAAAGTCGGAAGACCATCGCAAAGGAACTCCTTCAACAACATGGCGGCCAGTTGTCGCGTGAAGATATAAACCAACTTCTGAAGAGACGAGACAGGCTCGCCGAGTTCGAAAGAGAACTCACAACGCAACGGAACGAACTGTGGTGGCAAAACTTTTTCGAGCAAAACAAATGGATATTCGGTTATGGGCTGAATTATCAAATCCTGAGGCAAGAACAAGCTCAGGCCCACTACGGCGGCAGCCGGATAGATCGGACCGGCGGCCAAATTGGAGACTATTTAACCTCCACTGTCGGGGATATCGGATTCACCGTTCTAGTCGAAATTAAAACGCCATCGACGGCTCTTCTAGACGGACGAAAGCCAAACAGAAGCGGCGCATGGAGCCTGTCGAAAGATCTGACCGACGCATTGACGCAGATCGAGGCTAACATAGCCAAATGGAACGAAAGCTTTCGGCAACTCGAGAACATTGATAGGTTCGAGAAGGCCGAAGTCTACACAGTGCAACCCAAAGGCATCATAGTAATCGGGTCCCTTAAGGATGTTAAAGGCGAACGGTCCCAGCGAGACACATTCGAGCGCTTCCGTAAGTCAATTCACGGAGTTGAACTCTTGACGTTCGATGAGCTCTTTCAGAGAGCCAAATATATAGTCGATCAAAAGGAATAATAGGACCAGAAAACGGAAATTCCCTTGTCCGGGTACACCTACTTCCCCACCTGCCACCACAAAAACGAATACACATCCGTAAACTCTTCAATCTGCTTCGTCACCGGCTTCCCCGCCCCATGCCCAGCTTTCGACTCGATCCTTAACAAGATCGGCTTCGTCGTACTGGCTCCGTTGCGAGCCAAAGCTTGCATCTCCGCCGTCATCTTCTTAGCGTGCATGGGATCGACGCGCGTATCCGTATCTCCGGTCATGAACAGCACCGCCGGATACTCCACGCCCGCTTTCACATGCTGATAGGGCGAGTACGCGTACAGCCACTTGAATTGCTCGGCATTTTCGGCGCTGCCATATTCCGGAATCCAGAGCTTCGCAATCTGAAAATCCTGATAGCGCAGCATGTCGAGGAGCGGCACCGCGCACACCACCGCGCGAAACAGCTCCGGACGTTGCGTCATCATCGCGCCCATCAGCAGGCCGCCATTCGACCCCCCCTGAATCGCCAGATGGCGCGGGCTCGTATATTTCTCAGTAATCAAATGCTGGGCCGCGGCAATCATGTCGTCGAAAACGTTCTGCTTTTTGTCCAGCATTCCAGCGCGATGCCAGTCTTCGCCAAACTCCGCCCCGCCGCGCAAATTCGCCACGGCATAAACGCCGCCGCGCTCCATCCATAAATATGCGGTGCGGCTGAAGGTCGGCGTCAGGCTTACATTGAATCCGCCATAAGCCGTCAGCAGCGTGGGATTCTTCCCGCTCTTCTCCAGGCCTTTCTTATGCACGATGAACATCGGCACGCGCGTGCCATCTTTCGACTTGAACCACTCCTGCGCAACTTCATACGCCGAAGGGTCGATCGACGGCGCATCGACTTTCGTCCACAAACTTGTGGGATAGGAAATGTCGGGTGCCCCATTTTTTTGCGCACTTTGCGAAAGGGTGGGATTCTCATCACTGGTTTTGGGAAGGGCACGGCTTTC
>Ga0209006_10003035_pt1 | contig 15250 bp, 9 predicted proteins | sample JacPin_JW_Ref_O2_FD_188567 | JGI IMG/M metagenome (GOLD analysis project Ga0209006, IMG submission 188567) | Forest soil microbial communities from Algoma, Ontario, Canada - Jack Pine, Ontario site 1_JW_Ref_O2 (SPAdes) (version 2) | ecosystem: Environmental > Terrestrial > Soil > Boreal... | reverse complement strand
GGAAGATGGCGCGGCACACACAGCGCAGGCTGCGCGGATGCGATTGCCGCGTCAAACATCCGCCGCAGCAGCGTCTCAGCGGACACGGGCTCGAAACCGTGCCCGAGCGGTCACGCTACAACACCGACTTGAGCAAGGTCGCCATCTCCGCCGGATTGCGTGTGACTTTGATTCCGCATTCTTCCATGACGGCCAGCTTTTCAGTTGCCGTACCCTTGCCGCCGGAGATGATGGCGCCCGCGTGCCCCATGCGCTTGCCCGGCGGGGCCGTGACGCCGGCAATGAATCCCACCACGGGTTTCTTCATGTAGGCCTTGATCCATCGGGCGCAGGTTTCCTCATCATCGCCGCCGATTTCGCCCACCATGATCACGGCATCGGTTTCCGGGTCATCGTTGAACAGGCGCATGACGTCCAAGTGTTTTAGGCCGTTTACCGGATCGCCGCCGATGCCGACGCAGGTTGACTGTCCCAACCCCAGATCCATCAGCTGGCCTACCGCTTCATAGGTCAGCGTGCCCGAACGAGACACCACGCCGATGCGGCCCTTCTTGTGAATGTGTCCGGGCATGATGCCGATTTTTATTTCATCCGGCGTAATCACGCCGGGGCAATTGGGACCGACAAGAATGGTCTTCTTTCCGCGCATCCGGTTGCGCGTCGCGATCATGTCGCGCACTGGCACGCCCTCCGTGATGCAAATGACCAAATCAAGATCCGCATCGACGGCCTCATCGATGGCGCTGGCCGCGAAGGGCGGCGGAACGTAGATTACCGAAACGGTTGCGCCCGTTTGCTGCTTCGCATCGCGGACGGTGCCATAGATCGGTATGCCCTCGAAATTCTCCCCAGCCTTGCTGGGATTCACTCCGGCGACGAAGCAAGCTTTGCCGTTGGCGTAATCGCGGCACAGGCGCGTGTGGAACGCGCCGGTCTTTCCCGTGATGCCCTGGGTCATCACGCGGGTGTTTCTGTCAATGAGAATGCTCATGCCGGCCGCCCTTGGCTGCCATTCACGGCGGCGACAATTTTCTGGGCAGCGTCCGCCATATTGTCCGCGGAAATTATGGGCAGGCCCGAGGCCGCGAGCGCCTTTCTACCCAGCTCCTCGTTGGTGCCCTTCATGCGCACCACCAACGGAACACTGAGCTTCACTTCTTTGGCCGCGGCGATCACGCCTTCCGCGATCGTGTCGCAGCGCATGATTCCACCGAAGATGTTCACCAAAATTCCCTTGACCGCGGGATTCTTCAGCATCAGCTTGAATGCCTCCGTCACCTTCTGCGCGGTCGCACCCCCACCGACATCCAGGAAGTTCGCGGGTTCCGCGCCGAACAGCTTAATCGTGTCCATGGTTGCCATGGCCAGCCCGGCGCCGTTGACCAAACAGCCGATGTTGCCGCCCAGTGAGATGTACGACAGATCGTACTTCGACGCCTCCACCTCCGCGGGATCTTCTTCGTCCAAGTCACGCATTGCGACGATGTCCGGATGGCGAAACAGCGCATTCGAGTCGAAATTCAACTTCGCATCCAGCGCGATCACATCGCCTTTTCCGGTAATGATCAGCGGATTGATTTCCGCGAGCGAGGCATCGCATTCGACGAACGCACGATATAGTCCCTGCATGAATGTCCGCGCCTGCGCGATGGACGCCTCCGGAACGCCGATCTTTCTTGCGACCTCATCGGCTTGGCGCTCGGTCAAGCCGGCGTCGGGGTCGACCGCCACTTTGTGTATTCTTTCCGGATGGTGCGCGGCGACTTCCTCGATTTCCATGCCGCCGTCCGAACTCGCCATCAAGGTCACGCGTTGCGTGGAGCGGTCGACGACCATGCCGACATACAGTTCTTTGCGGATGTCGGCGCCCTCTTCCACCAGCAACCGCCTCACGACTCTGCCTTCGGGCCCGGTCTGATGCGTGACCAGGGTCATCCCTAAGATCTGGGTCGCGAAGTCGTGGACTTCCTGCAGCGACTTGGCGACCTTGACGCCGCCGCCTTTGCCGCGTCCGCCGGCGTGAATCTGCGCCTTGACGACCCAGACCTTGCCGCCGAGTTGGCGTGCGGCCGCATCCGCCTCATCGACTGAGAAACAAGGCACGCCGCGCGGCGTCGCGACGCCGAACTTTCGCAAGATTTCCTTGCCCTGGTATTCGTGAACATTCATATCGTCTTTGAACTCCGCACTACAATTTCGCCTCTTCCAACGTTTTGGCCAGCAGCTTGGTCAGCGCATACACCGTATCGATATGCGGTGTCGGCGTGTTGGTATGTCTGGCCAGTTCCACCACCGAACCGAGCAAGGCATCGATTTCCAGCGTGCGGGCGGCCTCGACATCCTGCAGCATGGAAGTCTTATGGTGACCTACTTTTTCAGCGCCCGCGATGCGTTTATCGAGCGAGACCCGGAATTTGACGCCGAGCTGACTGGCGACGTTCTGTGCCTCGCTCATCATCGCAGCCGCAATCGCTCGGCTGGGCGGATATTGGCAGATTCCCGCCAATGTGGCGCGCGACAACGCGCTGATGGGGTTGAAGCTTAGGTTGCCCCACAGCTTGACCCATATTTCCGAGCGGATATCGCCCATGATCGGCGCCTGCAAGCCTGCCTGCACAAAGCAGCGCGCGACTTGGGTCACACGCTGGCTGGTGGTACCGTCGGGCTCGCCCAGCGGAAATCGATTGCCCTCGACATGTCTGATCACGCCGGGCGAGACCAGTTCCGCGGCCGGGTACACCACGCAGCCAATGACGCGATCGCACGGGATCTTGTCGTAGATCTCGCCGCTCGGGTCGACGCTGTGGACGCGCATGCCGGCGAATGCCCCGCCGTGGCCGTAAAAGTACCAGTAAGGTATGCCGTTTTGCATGGGAATGACGATGGTCTGGGGGCCAAACAGCTTCGGCACGTCCCCGGTCACCGCTTCGACCTGGTGCGCCTTCATCGCCAATACGACGATGTCTTGAGCGCCGGCTTCCGCGTAGCTGTCGGTCGCCTTGACTCTTGGCACCAGTTCCTCGGTTCCATCGGCTTGGACCAGCCGCAGGCCGCGAGCGCGAAGGGCCTCGAGACTTGCTCCGCGTGCGATGAATGTGACGTCCTCTCCTGCCAGCGCAAGTCGAGTCCCAACATAGCCGCCTATTGCACCAACTCCGATAATTGCTATCTTCATGGGCCGCCGCCTCACCAGAACAAAGGGCAGCGGTCCGTACCGCAGCGACCGCTGTTGCCAGACCTATCCGTTCGGAATGAGACCCGCGCCGCGCGCCCATTTGTATTTGGCGCCGAGAACCGCCACCGGAATCTCGGTCGAATACGCGTAGGCCGGAATGCCGTGTTGATACAAATACTCCGCGGCCTCTTCGACCTCGACGTCGCCGGCGAGCGAAGCCACCACGGGCTTCTCGATCCCCTTGGCGCGCATTTCGGCGACCACTTCCACCATGAGTTTCGCAAATACCATGGGCGGGGTAATGATGGTGTGCCAATAGCCCAGGATGAGCGCATGAATGCGCGGGTCTTGGAGTCCGAGACGCACCGTATTCTGGTAAGTCGCCGGCGGCTCGCCGCCGGTGATATCGACCGGATTCCCGGCGGCGCCGAACGGCGGAATAAATTTACGGAAGGCGGCATCGAGATCGGCGGGCATCGCCATCAACGTCAGGCCGTTGTCCACGCAGGCGTCCGACAAAAGCACGCCGGATCCGCCGGCACCGGTAATGATGACCACATTGTTGCCCTTGGGGGTGGGCAGTACCGGAATGCCGCGTGCAAAATCGAGTAGATCGCGCAATGAGCGGGCGCGAATGACGCCGGATTGCTTGAACACGTCTTCATAGATTTTATCGTTGCCGGCGAGCGCGCCGGTGTGCGAGCTCGCGGCGCGCGCCCCCATGCTGGTGCGCCCGGCTTTGAGCACGACGATGGGTTTCTTCTTCGATACGCGCTTCGCCACTTCCGCAAAGGCGCGCCCATCCTTCAAGTCCTCGCAATGCTGCGCGATGATGGTGGTGTTGTCGTCCTGCTCGAAGAAGGTCAGCAAATCATCTTCGTCGATGTCGGATTTATTGCCCAGACCGACAATCGCGGACACACCCATCTTCGCGGAACGCGAGAAGCCGATGATCGCCATGCCGATGCCGCCCGATTGCGAGGACAGCGCCGCGTGGCCTTTGACATCGTAAGCGGTGCAAAAGGTCGCGCAGAGATTGCTCGGCGTGTAATAGAAACCGTAAATGTTGGGGCCCATGAGGCGCACGCCGTACTTGCGGCCGATTTCCACCAGTTCGTTCTGTCCCGCGACGTTGCCCGTCTCGGCAAAACCGGAAGGAATCAAGATGGCGCCGGCGATCTTCTTCTCGCCGACTTCGGTCAGGGCTTGCGCGACAAATTTCGCCGGGATTGCGAATACCGCGACGTCAATGTCTCCCGGCACATCCTTGACGCTCTTATAGGCTTTCTTGCCCATGATGTTCTCGGCGCTGGGATGGATCGGGTAGATCTCCCCTTTGTAGCCGCCGTTGATCAAATTCTTCATGACCGAATTGCCGATCTTGCCGCTCTCGTTGGAGGCGCCGATGACCGCCAGTGCCTTCGGCTTCATGATACGAGTCATCTTCTCGACGATAGCCGCCTGACTCGGCCGGTCGCGCGGCGGCGTCGGCGTGAAATTGAGGACGATGCGAACGTCTGCGGCGGTCGCACCGTGGTCGGTCGCAAACACCGGATTGAGGTCCATCTCCGAAATCTCGGGAAAATCGGCGACCAGCGCGGATACCCGTTCGATCATGCCCGACAGTGCTGCGCGGTCCACGGGTTTTGCGCCGCGCACGCCGCGCAGAATCTCGGCCGCCTGAATACCGTCCAGCATCGACAACGCATCTTCGTTCGTAGCCGGCGCGAGCCTGAAGGTGATGTCCTTGAGGACTTCCACCAGGATGCCGCCGAGCCCGAAGGCCACCAGCTTGCCGAATGCCGGATCGGTGACGGCGCCAATGATCACTTCCTGGCCGCCCGCGAGCATCTGTTGAACCTGCACGCCGAGTATTTCCGCCTTGGCGTCGTACTTTTTGGCATTGCCGACGATGGTGGAATAGGCTTCCTTGGCGGCTTCCGCGGACTTCACGCCGACGATGACGCCGCCGGCTTCGGTCTTGTGCAGAATCTGCGGCGATACGATCTTCATCACCACCGGAAAGCCGATCCCCGCGGCCAGCTTGGCCGCCTCGTCCGCCGAGGTTGCGACGCCTTCCTTCGGAATCGTGATTCCGTACGCCTCGCAAACGCCGCGCGCTTCGGGCGCCGTGAGTGCCTCGCGGCCGGCGGCCTTGGCTTTATCGAGAATCTTCCGAACAGCGCTCTTATCGTATGACATGTTGCAATTTTCCTCGGATGCTATGCGCGAGGGGTTGGCGTTTGAGCCGTCCGCGCGAATCAAATGACTTTTTTCAATCGCAGGTCAGAAACCTCGGCGGGCGCATATCCCAATTCCGCGAGCACTTCGTCGGTGTGTTCACCCAACAGCGGCGAACGCGTGACGTGGGTGGGGCTGTCGCTCATTTTGATGGGATTGCCGACGGTCAAATACTTGCCGCGCTTGGGGTGATCGACCTCGACGATGGTTCCGGTCTTGCGCAGCGACGGCTCGTGCGCCAGTTCTTCCATCGACAAGATCGGGCCGCAGGGAATGTCGTGTTCGTTGAGCAAGTCCATCGCTTCGAACTTGGTCTTGGTCGAAGTCCACGCCTCCACGGCCGCGAACACTTCCTTCAATCTCGGCAAACGCGCATTGGGCGTCGCGAAATCCGGATCCGTGATCCAGGATTCCTTGCCGATGACCTGGCAGATGTCTTTCCACACCGGCGCTTGAGCGATGAAATACAGATACGCATTGGGATCCGTTTCCCAGCCTTTGCATTTCACGATGGTGCCCGGCTGCCCGCCGCCGGAGGCATTGGCGGCGCGCGGCACCGCGCTGCCGAACTTGCCGTTCGGGTATTGCGGATATTCCTTCATGACCTTGGTGCGTTCCAGGCGCTGTTGATCGCGCAGCTTCACGCGGCATAGGTTCAAAACGCCATCCTGCATCGCGGCCAACACCTTCTGACCGCGTCCGCTGGAATTGCGTTGATACAGTGCGGCGACGATTCCCAAGGCCAGATGCAGCCCGGTGCCGCTGTCGCCGATTTGCGCGCCGGTCACCAAAGGCGGCCCATCATCGAATCCGGTGGTGGAGGCGGCTCCGCCGGCGCATTGCGCGACGTTCTCATACACCTTGCACTCTTCGTACGGGCCGGGACCAAAGCCTTTGACCGAGGCCACGATCATGCGGGGATTGAGTTCCTGGATGCGTTCCCAGGTGAATCCCATGCGATCCAGCGCCCCGGGCGCGAAGTTCTCCACCAGAACGTCGCAATGCTTCACCAGTCGCTCCAGCACCCGCTTGCCGTGCTCGCTCTTGGTGTCGAGCGTCACGGAGCGCTTGTTGTGATTGAGCATCGTGAAATACAGGCTGTCCGCTTCCGGCACGTCGCGCAGCTGCTCGCGGGTGATGTCACCGGCGCCGGCCTTCTCGACCTTGATCACGTCGGCGCCGAACCAGGCCAATAATTGAGTACACGTCGGTCCCGACTGCACATGCGTGAAATCGAGAATGCGGACACCGTCTAACGCCTTACCCATGGAAACTCCTGCGTCCCTTCATTTGTACATGGTCTGATTTTTGGTGCCCGGAGCATATTCGCGCGGGTCGACCCAGATGTTGATCACGGCGGACTTGCGCAACTTGTGCACCGACTCGCGGGCGCGCTTCAGGGCCGGCGCGATTTGCGCCGGATCCCGCACTTCCTCACCGTAGCCGCCGAGCATTTCGGCAAACTTGCCGAACGGTACATCGCCCAATAGATTGCCGACATTGCCGCGCTGTTCGCCGTATTTGGCCAGTTGGCCGTAGCGAATCTGGTTCATCGCGGAGTTGTTGCCGATCACCGCGATATAGGGCACGCCAAATCGATTCGCGGTCTCCATATCGAAGGCCGTCATGCCGAAGGATCCGTCGCCGTAGTAGCACAGGACCTCCTTTTGCGGATTAGCGAGGCCCGCGGCGATCGCGAAACCCGTACCCACGCCGAGCGAGCCCAACGCACCCGGGTCCATCCATTGACCGGGGTTTCGCGGCCGCACGGCTTGCGCCGAGATGGTGACCACATCGCCGCCGTCGCCGATATAAATGGTGTTGTCGGCGAGAAACTCGTTCAATTCGTAGGCGACGCGATACGGGTGAATCGGCACGCTGTTCGACTTGAACAGCGGCATGAGCTTATCGCCCGCCACCACTTCCGCGTCGCTCAACTGCTTCAGCCACTGCTGACGCGCCTGGCGTTTGTCGCCCTTGATGCGCCCGCTGGCGGCCGCCAATACTGCGCCCAAGATCGCGCCCGGATCGCCAACCAATCCAAGATCGACATCGCGATTCTTGCCGACCGTGCGATAGTCCATGTCGATTTGCACCAGCTTCAAGTCCTTGCTGATGCGCTTGCCGTAGCCCATGCGGAAATCGAACGGCGTTCCCACAATGACCAGCACATCGGCGCTCGCAAAGGCCTGGGTGCGGGTACGATCGAAATGATGCGGATCGCCGGGCGGCAGAAGGCCGCGGCTGGCGCCGTTGAAGTAGCCTGGGATATCCAGTCCGCGCAGCAGCGCAATCGCTTCCTTGTGGCCGCGGGCAGTCCACACCTGCTGGCCATAGAGGATCGCCGGCCGTTCGGCATTGACCAGCAGATCCGCCAGCTTCTCGATGTCGCGCGGGTCGCCGATTGATTTGGTCGATGCGCGGTACTTACCCGGAGCAGGTATGACCGCCTTGGCGATGTCGACCTCGCGATCGAGAACATCACGCGGAATCTCCAGGTACACAGGACCTGTCGCGCCGTTGAATGCCTCTCGCGCCGCCATGGAAATCATGTCCGCTATGCGCTCGGTGCTCGAAACCGACGCCGCGAATTTGGTGATGGGCGTCATCAACTCGACATGCGGTAGATCCTGCAGCGATCCCATTTTGTGCTGGGTCAAGGCGCCCTGGCCGCCGATATGAAGAATCGGGCTCTCCGAACGGAACGCCGTGGCGATGCCCGTGACCGCGTTGGTGCAACCGGGTCCCGCCGTGGTGACCACGCAGCCGAGCTTGCCCGTCTGCCGCGCGTAGCCGTCAGCCGCATGCGCAGCCACCTGCTCGTGCCGCACGTCGATGATGCGAATGCCTTCATCGACGCAACCATCATAGATGTCGATGATGTGACCGCCGCAAAGCGTAAAGATGGTGTCTACACCTTCGTTCTTCAGCGCCTTTGCGACCAGATGCCCCCCGGAAACCACGTTCGCGTCGCGGCTCTTCCGTTGCAGGGTATCTTCGGCTGTCGAGGCCTTGGGCGGACTCGGGATGGGATTAGCAGTTGCCATGTGATCTCCAAATACGTGATTAGATGCAAAGTCCTCAGGTGGTTTGAGGTCCCGTGCTGGCTGCCCTCTGCGGAAAGTCGATACGGCTCTGGGCGAAGTGCTTCACTCGCATGGGTTTCAGGACAAACAGCGCCATCAATGCCGCAATGACGTTGCCCGTGACGAAAATCATGAACACGAAATTCCAGCCATGGCCCTTTGCGAGCAGCGCGGCGACCGGCACCAGCAATGAGCCGGCACCCTTGGCCGTGTACAGCATGCCGTTATTCGCCGCCGCGAACTTGGAACCGAAGGTATCGCCCTGCGTGGCGGGAAACAAACTGAATATCTCGCCGTACACGCCGAAATACAAGGCGGTCAGCAGCACGAACAAGACGGGATTTCCCCCTGACTGACTCAATGTGAACAGCGCGATTGCGCCAATCGTAAAGGCCAGCGCCATCGTATATTCGCGGCCGATTTGATCGGAAAGCCAGCCGAAAAACGGCCGTCCGACGCCATCGAAAATACGATTCAGGAAAAGCGCGAACCCGAGCGCCGGCATTATCATGCCGAACAAATCCACGGGGATTTTCGAAATCTTCATGTCATCCGCTATCGGCGCCATCGATGCCGCCATGGTCAGACCGCCGGCGGCGATCAGCACGAACATGATGTACATGACGTAGAACACCGGGCTCTTCAAGACGTCCCCCGGGGTATAGCCATGCGCCGTCTGGCTGGGCTTGACGGCCGTCGTGACCAGGCTGGGCGGCGGGGCCAACAGCATCCATCCCAACACGAAGACGATGCCGCCCTGGATGAGGCCGAACGTCAGAAACGCGCTCTCGTAGCCGGAGGCCTCGATCATGCTTCTAATCGGCCCGATGGTGATGGCGGCGCCTGCGCCGAATCCCGACGCGGTAATACCGGCCGCCAATCCGCGCCTGCCCGGAAACCATTTGAGCGCATTGCCCACGCAGGTCCCGTAGACACAACCGGTGCCGATGCCGCCAATGGCGGCGCCGAAATACAGCACCGGCAAGGAGCTCGCGACAGAGTTCAACACCCATGCAACTCCAACCAGGACGCCGCCGATGACCACGACCCACTTGGGACCGAAGCGGTCGACCATGTAGCCTTCGATGGGAATGAGCCAAGTTTCAAGCAGAACAAATAGACTGAAGGCGACCTGAATCGCGGCTCGCCCCCAGTGATACTTGGCATCGATCGGGTTGACGAACAAGGTCCAGCCATACTGCAGATTGGCCACGCAGGCCATGCAGATGACGCCGATAATGAGTTGTGTCCAAGGATTCGCGAAAGGTGACTTAGCGGTCAGATTTTCATTCATTATGTAGTTTCTCCGTGTTGGCGCAGAGAAACGCGCATTTCGCGCTGTTATCAGTCCAAAATGCGCCGCGCCGAGAGTAATCCACTTTGCATATTCCAAGTTGATTGCGACGCTCGAATCATTAAATTCGAGAACAAACCAGCCATGCGTCGCCTTCGTGGTATACCATATATGAACGAGTTTCGAAGTGTCAAGCAAAGGGACCGCCGCTTGGAACTGCCTGACTTTATGCTGCAAAGCCCCACGTTCCAGGGTCGGGCGGTTGTGCCACCGCGACATTCACGCTGCGGTCGGCGGACGCGCGCCCCCGTGGCTTGCGCTTATGTAACAGCGGCCCGCGAAGGCCGGCATCGCTTTTTATCTGGGAAAATTTCCGCTGCGATGTAATATATCTGCGGTCATTGCTCTTGCCTGACATCCATTGATAGATCGGCGAACGTCTTAAGAGAGGCCTAATGAATTCCATAGTGACGCTGGTTCAAAGAACCACTTCGGCCACTCCGCTGGCACTTGCCCCGCTCAATGCGACCAGCTTGCGCGATCAGGCGTACACGCTGCTGAAGAACGCCATCGCCGATACGGATATCTACGATCCGCAGCAGGAATTGCGGCTCGATGAGCGCCAATTGACCAATGCACTGGGGGTAAGCCGCACGCCGATTCGCGAGGCCCTGTCGCTGCTCGAACAGGAAGGCTTCATTCGCACCGTGCCGCGGCGCGGCATTTATATCATCCGCAAGTCGAAGCGCGAGATGATCGAAATGATTCAAATCTGGGCGGCGCTCGAGTCGATGGCGGCGCGGCTCGCAACGTTAAACGCCAGCGATGCGGAAATCGCCAAGCTGCGCCATTTATTCGATGAGTTTCAAAATTCACCCCCTTCAGAGCACCTGGGCGAGTACTCCGACGTAAACATCGCCTTTCACACCGCGGTGATCGCATTGGGCGGCTCGCAGATGATCATCGATGCCACCAAAAACTTGTTGCTGCACGTGCGCGCAATTCGCCGCGCAACGATCACGCAGAGCGATCGCGCCGCGCGATCGATCATCGATCATCTCAAGATCATCGAAGCGTTGGAGAAGCGCGACACGGAATTGGCGGAACGCCTTACGCGCCAGCACACGCTCGATCTCGCGGCACACGTCGATCTGCACTGCGGATTTCTAGGATAGAGTTCCCCACTGGCCCAGTGTCGGCGGCAGGCCTGGACCCTCCTTCGAGTTCAGATACGCCGCCCGCGGCGCCTCGGGCACGTTGCCGCTAAGCGCAGCGGGCGCCACAGCCCGAATCGCCGCCAGCGTGTCGGGACTTTGAATGGCCTTCTCAAACGCCGCCCCCTCCTTCTGCACCGGTTGGCCGCGCTCGATGCGCAAATAAACCTGGCCGCTCGCTTGCTCGGCGAAGTTGACCGAGTGAAAGTTTTCTACGCAGCGCCTCAGGAAATCCAAATTATTCTCGGCCGCGAGGAGCGCCGGATCAGGGTAGAGATGTTCCGCGGCGGCGGCATCAACGTCGATGCGCGCATAACGATCAATGTCCAGCGTGGTCTTGACGTCCAGGACGTTGAAGGTCGCGTTGTCCCCAAAGGCCACGGTCCGAGGCCGTTCGCCGAAACGGACCGAATTATCCAAGAATTCGAACTGAATGCGCTTGTCGCTGCGCCGAACCCACGTAAAGAACACATCCGGAATTCCCGAATACGCCTCGACCGAATGCGCCAAGGTGTCATCGACCGCCTTGTATCGGCCGAACTCGAGGCCGCGCTTCCAGGCACGCTCCACCAACATCTCCGGCGGGGTAATGACAAAGAACAAATAAACCGTCTGGCCAAAACGAGTCAGTAGATTGCTGCCCGCTTCGTCCGAATCCGGCGCGAAGCTGTCAAAGCGAAATCGATCGATCAGCAAATGCGACATCTCGCCGCGCCGGTTTTTGGCTGCCATGTAGCGATCGAGCTTTTGATCGACGATTTGCAGCTCATCCGAGGTGAATGCGCCCGCGTATTTGTATGCGGCACCGAGCGAGGCATAGTCCAGCAGCTGTTTACGCCAGATGTCGGGACTGATCAGCGCGAAATCGCTCCATTGCACCCCGATCTCGCCGGCAAGCTTTTTCTGCAGCGGCCGCAATGTGCTCTTGCCCGAAGCCGAGGGACCCTTGGTGTTGATCACGACGGGATGTTCCTGGCGCGGCAGAAGTTTGTATCCTTGTTCGCGCGCGGCCGCTTGCAGGAGCGGCGCAATCGTTTGACCAATGCAATCGCTGCCGAAATCGTTGCCGGCGAATCCTGCCGCCATCGATGCGATGAGATCCTTTGTGCCCCACGCCGCCCCTTGCGTCGTGAATAGCGCCGAGAGTACGCGCGCCAAGCTTTTGTATGCGGCAACGGCCGCCGCATTATCAGCCGCGACGGACAATCGTTCGAAATCCGCGATCTCCTGCGGACCCCAATTGCGCTTCAAGCGCGACAGCGCGGGCTCGATGACCTCATTCGCCTCTTGCGACGCACACCGATAGGCCGCCGTGATGGCATCCATCGCGGGCTCGAGATAGCGCGACAACAGCAGGCGGGCGATCTCGCGAAAATTCAAGCCGAGATCCGCAATCCGCGTGCCGTCGGGGACCGCGAAATCCGCCGTGATGCGCACCAGGAGTTCATGCAAGGCCAGCCGTTGCGGGCGAAAAACCACCAGTTCGCTCAAATTGAATCCGGTCAAACCGTGCAATTCGCCGGCGGCGGCGATGCTGGTAAAGACGTTCTCGGCGCGAAAGATCGTGGCCAGCTGCCGCAGCTCCCGCGGCACCTGCGATTCGATGCCTGGATTCCAGGGTCCGAACTCCTTATCCGGGAGCATTAGGAGCCTCCTAGCCGCTATTTCGCAAAGCCGTCGCGATGGCGTTGATCGAGAGTTGAATGCCCTCGCGTACCCGCGGATCCCTTTCTCCCGCACGATGGCGCTTCAGCAGTTCGACCTGAAGCAAATTCAGCGGCTCGATGTAAGGCAGCCGCAATCGAATGGATGCCTCCAGCACGGGGTGCTTTTCCAGCAGGCGCGTTTGCCCGGTCACGGCGAGCAGGCTCTCCTGGGTCGCCAGCCACATATCGCGAATGCGTCCGAATAACGCCTCACCCGAGCTTTGGTCCTTGACCAGCGTGAGATAGCGCGCGGCGATTCCCATATCCGATTTCGACAACACCATTTCCAAGTTATCCACCGTGGCGCGAAAGAAAGGCCATGCCTCGAGCATTTCCCGCAGCAATCCCGCATCGGCGCAACGCATTGCCTGACCCACGCCATACCATCCCGGCAACATCACGCGGGCCTGCGCCCAGCTGAATACCCAGGGAATGGCACGCAGATCCTCAATACGCTGGGAGTTGGTGCGCGAGGCCGGACGCGAACCGATTTTCAGTTCGGAGATCTCCAGCAACGGCGTCAATTGTCTGAAGAACGCCGCGAAGCCTTCGGTCTCGTACACCAGCGCGCGATAGGCCCGGAACGCTTCTTTGGATAGATCGTCCATGGCCGCCGCGAAGCGGCGCGCGCTGGCCGCGGATAGCGACGCGTTTTCCAGCGAGGCGAGCACGGTGGCGGCCGCGATGGAATCAAGATTCGTGGCCGCGCTTTCGCGCGTGCCATACTTGGCGGCGATGATTTCTCCTTGCTCGGTAATGCGGATGCGGCCGCGCACCGTGCCATGGGGCTGCGCACGAATTGCGGCGAACGACGAGCCGCCGCCCCGGCCTACGGCGCCGCCGCGGCCGTGGAATACCTGCATCGGAGTCGCATTTTTCTCGAACACGGCCGCGAGCGTGCGGGTTGCCTGATGCAGACTCCACACCGAGGTGAGATAGCCGCCGTCCTTGTTCGAGTCCGAGTAGCCGACCATGACCTCTTGAAACCCAAAGGCTTGGGTGATTGCCGCGGTTTCGGGCATTTCCAGCCACGCCTGCATGACCTTGGGCGCGCTTTCCAGATCGGCGATCGTTTCGAACAGCGGCACGGCCATGATCGCCGCCGATACGCTGCGTTGACCCCGATATAGCCCGGCCTCCTTGAGAAGAATGTTGACCTCCAACAGGTCCGAGACACTTTCGCATTTGGAAATGATGTAGAAGCGGATGCACTCGGCGCCGTAGCGCTGATGCGCTTGCGCTGCGGCACGCACGATGCTGAGCTCCGACATCGTTTCCGCCGAATAGCTGGCATACGGGCTTGCCAGCAGCCGTTCGCTCGCCAGTTCTCGGCGCAATAGCGCGACGCGTTCGGATTCCGACAGGGCCTCATAGTTGGGCGAAACGCCCGCCACCTGCAGCAACTCAGCGACAACTCTGGCATGCACGTCGGCGTTTTGACGAAGATCCAGCGTCGCCAGATGGAAGCCGAAGGTTTCGACCGCACGATTGAGCCGCGCCAGCGCGCCCCCGCCATTCAGGCGCACCCGCCCTTCGGACTTCAACGACTCCTCGAGGATTTGAAGATCCGCGCGCAAGCTCGGCGCGTCCCCATAGGCGAGCGCTTCGACGGTGGCCGGCCGCGGCGGCATTCGGCCGGTCAGATTCTGGTAGGTCGCGGCAAGACGTGCATACATTCCGGTGATCGCGCGCCGATAAGGCTCATCGGCGCGCGCCGCGTTGAGGTCTCCGCTGGCTTGAGCCAGGGCCGCGAGAGGATCGGAAACCGCCGCGAGTTCGCTCGAGAGCGACAGCTCCGCGCCAATTGCGTTGAGCTGTTCCAAGTAATCGGCGAGCAGCGCTTGGCTGGCGCGGCCCAATGCCAGACGCAACGAATCCGCGGTCACGTGTGGATTGCCGTCGCGGTCGCCGCCAATCCATGAGCCGAGCCGCAGAAAACTGGGCAGACGTTTCCCCAACAGGCGCTCCCATCGGGCGTAAAGCGCCGGCACGACCGGCAAAAATATGTCCCTTAAGTAAGCGAGTGCCGTATCGACCTCATCGGCGACATACAGCCTTTCGTGCCGAAGCGCCCGCGTCTGCCACAAGAAGGCAATTTGCGCGGCAATGGCCTCCTCAATCACTTCTCCCGCAGCGGTTTCGTGCAGGCCTGCGTCGCGTTGGCTCATCAGGGCCGCGATGCGATTGCGATGATCCAGCATGCTTTTGCGCATCACCTCGGTGGGATGAGCCGTCAGCACAGGAGTAATCAGCGCATCATCCAGAAGCGTGGCCGCTTGCTCGCGTGTGACACCTTGCGCCTCCAGGAAGGCCAGGGCCGATCCCAAGGTGCTGTCCTTTTCAGCCGCGGCGCCTTGCCGGTCCTCGGCGAGATTGGCCAACATCGAAAACAACATGAAGCTGCGCACGAAAGCCACTGTTTCGTCGAGCGATAGGCTCTCCCAGCCGGCAGCAAGTCCTCGTGGATTGGCGATCCCGCGGAATCGATCGACCGATGCCGCGCGAATCGCTTCGATCCGATCGAGCAGCGCAGC
>Ga0209006_10003034_pt1 | contig 15255 bp, 13 predicted proteins | sample JacPin_JW_Ref_O2_FD_188567 | JGI IMG/M metagenome (GOLD analysis project Ga0209006, IMG submission 188567) | Forest soil microbial communities from Algoma, Ontario, Canada - Jack Pine, Ontario site 1_JW_Ref_O2 (SPAdes) (version 2) | ecosystem: Environmental > Terrestrial > Soil > Boreal... | reverse complement strand
TCGTCGGCCTCCACCACCATCCAGTCGCCGGCGCCGAGCCGGGCGTTGGTGCCGTAGGCATTGATGATGCCGCCATTGATGACGGTGGGGTCGAAGCCGGCGCCGTCCAACAACGCCGCCACCATCGAGGTGGTCGTGGTCTTGCCGTGCGTACCCGCGATGGCGACGCAACTCTTCAGCCGCATCAGTTCGGCCAGCATTTCGGCGCGGCGCACCACCGGCAGCCGCTGCGCGCGTGCCGCCAGCAATTCCGGATTGTCGGGCTTGATCGCGGACGACACGACCAGCACCCTGGCGTCGCCGAGATTGCCGGCGGCGTGGCCGACCATGATCTTGACGCCCTTCTCGCGCAATCGCTTGACGTTGGCGCCTTCGGCCTGGTCGGAACCCTGCACGACATAGCCGAGATTGACCATCACCTCGGCAATGCCGCTCATGCCGATGCCGCCGATACCGACAAAATGCACCGGACCGATGTCGCGCGGTAACTTCATGGGGACTCCTTGGCCAGCGCCGGTCCGACATAGCGGGCGCGCGGGCGGATAAGCTGGCCGGTCGCGGTCTGCTCGAGCGCATGAGCGATCCAGCCGACCGAACGGGATAAGGCAAACATCACGAACGGTGCGTCCCGGGGCAAGGCATAAGAATCCGCCACGGCGGCGAGCGCAAAATCGACGTTAGGGGGCTCCCCGGTCAAGTCCTCGGCCGCCGTTCGCACCGCCTGGACCATGCCGGAAAGCTTGCAATGGCGCATCAGCGCAACCGCGCGCGGGTCGCCTTGCGGGTAAAGCGGATGACCGAAAGCCGGCAGCGGCTCACCGCGCGCGATCCAATCCCTGACCGCCGCATCGGCGCCGGCCCGACGCGCCGCCGCGAACAAGGAGGACAGCGCACGCGACGCCCCGCCATGCAGAGGGCCGCTCAGAGTCGCGAGACCTACCAGTAGGCCGGCCGATAGCGACGCGCCGGTCGAGGCGGCCACGCGGACCGCAAAGGTCGAGGCGTTAAGCTCGTGGTCGGCGAGAAGGACGAGCGTTCTTCGCAAAATATCCTCTGCCCGCGGTTTGCGCCAAGCTGTCGCCAGTCGCGTATGCACCGGCAAGTCTAAACGGCCGGTGACCGTGCCGAGCGATGCCGACAGAAGCGTGTCAAATAAGGTTTCCGCTTCCGCCTTCAGAACCGCCGGCGCCCGGCCGCGGGACGGCGGATCCAGCGCCGCCCTTTCCGCCGCCGCCGCGAGGAGGCGCCCGATCGGCGTACCGGACATGGGCATCCTTGCCGCTTTGGCGCCGGCATGAAGGCGCACGGGCGAGGTCTGCCACAGGTGCCCGGCGACCTCCTCAAGGGTGGCGCTTTCGGCCAGCGCGATGGCGTCGCGCCCGCGATACCAGAGCCGGCCGTTGGCGATGGTGGAAATCCCCGACGCCAGGACCGGTTCGCCCCAGCCGATGGCCTGCGCGGCGACAGTTTCGGCCGGGCGGCGGCCGGCCCTTCGTTCGGCCAAGCGGGCAATGTCGTTGCCGTTATAGAGGCTGCGGCGCACGTCGGCGGGATCCGGTTTGGCGCGAATCCGTCCGCGGCTGACATTGGCATAGAGCGTCTGCGGCCGGACGCCGAGAGACTTCAGGGCCTGCTCGGCCGTCAGCCACTTCATCGAGATCGCTGCCTCATGCGGATTTTATGTTGATCGATTTCATCAAGATTGACGTCAATCTTAGTTCACGCCATTTGATTGAGCAAACAACGAAAGGCACCGCCATGATCGACCGCCTCGCCATGTTTGCTCACGACGCTGCGCCGCGCACGAAACGCACCAACTATCCCGAGCCGTTCGCGGCGCGCGTGGACGGCCGGCTCAAGCGCCCGCTCGGCGACCTCTTCGGCCTGCGCAATTTCGGCGTCAATCTGACCCGCATGGCGCCGGGCGCGGCGTCTTCGCTGCATCACCGGCACTCGCGGCAGGATGAGCTTATTTATGTGCTCGAGGGCGAAGCGACGCTGTTCACCGACCACGGCGAAACAACGCTGCGACCCGGCATGGTGGCCGGCTTTGCCGCCGGCGGCACCGCGCATCATCTGGAAAATCGCGGCGACCGCGATTGCGTCATTCTCGAGGTCGGCGATCGGACGCCGGGCGACGAAGTGAGCTATCCGGCGGACGATATCGAGGCGGTGCTGGGAAAAGACGGCCGCTGGTACTTCGCGCACAAGGACGGCACGGCTTATTAGTGCATGATCCCGAAAAGTGGTAGCCGGTTTTCGGAAAAGATTATGCACCAAGGCAAAATCTAGACCTTGATCCGATTCAATTTGATCGGATCAAGGTCTAGCAAGCTGATTTCGGCATCGAGCCGCAATGAATCGCCGTCACGGCTTGACGTAAATGGACGCATACGACCCGGCGTATGCCTCTTTCCAGCCTCGCTTGCCGACGAGAAATTGCCTGAGCTCTTCGTGCGCCTTCACCCAAAGCACCGTGTCGATTTTATATTTCTCAAGCACCGCGTCCCAAGCGCCCTCATCGAACTCGGGTTCGACGAGCTTGAAATAGTCACGCAATAAAGAATCTGGATAGACCGTCGAGGCCCGGCCATCCACGAAGACCGGCGGAACGCCGCGCAGGCGAAAGATCAAAATGCCACCGTAGTTCCAGTGATTCAGAAGTCGCGCATGCGGAAAGCGCACTTGCAGATAGCGCGTATCCTGCTCCGAAAGCATTGGTGGAAGCCCGAGAGGATCCATCCGCATATAAACGAACGGCAGAATGCACACCAAAACGACGGCCGCCACCAGCAATCCCCTCTGCGCAGTGAGATCATCCGGCCGGCTGCGCCACACCCGATCGAATTGAAGGGCGAGCGGCACCGCCGAGAACAGATAAAAGAACGACATGTACCTGAACTGATAAAGCCCCAGAAATAGAAACAGCCAGGAGATCAAGCGCGCCTCGACAGCACATCCTGCTCCGCCGTAACGAACCTCAAGCGTAACAAATAACAAAATATACAACGTGCCGGGAATGCTGGCCGGCAATGCTATGTTTCGATAGTAAGGCCACCACTCGGTGATGTAGGCCTGCGAAAAATTGCCCAGCACGCTCGCCAGGCCTTCATAGATGTGCCAGCCAAGGGGATTAATGAATGTCGCCGCGAAGCAGCCTAACCCCACGAAGCCGTAGATTTTCAGATTAGCCCAATCGCGCTTGACCAATGCCACGCCGAAAAAGATACCAATCAGGATAAGACCGAGCAAAAAACCGCCGTGCAGATTGGCCCACAGCACCATCATGGCGGGTAGCCAGAAAAGCAACCGCCGTCTTCGCAGGCATTCTCCGTAGAAGACCACCGAAAACAGCATGGTCGAAACATTGGGCGAAACGGCGAGATAGACGTTCGGATAAAGCGCCGAAAAAGCCGGATAGAACAAGCACGCGAACAAAACCGCCGCGCAAGCTGAAATGGTCGACGCCCCAGCGCTCAGACAAACGGACCCAAGATAAACCGCTATGACCGCGCCGCAGGCGACGGTCAATAATACGAGACCGATAAAATCAGCGTGTTGAAATACTACGCTCGCAAACACGTCCCAAAGCCACGAAAGATTGAACCATTGCCGCCCTGCGGAGGTAAACGACCATGGATCGTGGAAAGGGACGGCGCGCTGATCCCTGATGAGATCTCCGGCAGCCAGATGCCACCCCAGATCCCAATGGCTCAGGAGAAGCGGCGCGTTGATCAGGTAATAGACGCACGCGAAGGCAACGAGGAAAACATAGAGCCCGGATCGCTGAAGGTAAGAATTGATCACGCCGACTCGGCCGGGCTGCGCGACGTGCCGCGCGCCACTTTCAGAACCAGATCCGCCAAGCGGTCGGCGGCATCGAGCCGGCCGAGAAATTTTGCCGCCGCCGCCATGGCGGCGAGCCGCTTCGGAGCGCCCGCGAGCGCGGCAATTTCAGCGGCAAGCCGCTGCGGCGTGAACTCGGCCTGCGGCAGCCGGATGGCGGCGTTGACGCCGGCCAGCACACCCGCATTGGCGAATTGATCCTGATCGAGCGCATGCGGCAGCGGCACCAGAATCGAGGGCCGACCGATGGCCGCCAATTCGGCGACGGTTGACGCGCCGGCGCGCCCGACGATCAAATGGCTCGCCGCGATGCGCGCCGGCAAATCGGCGAAGAAGGGCGCGGTCTCGGCGGTAACCGAAAGACTGCTGTAGGCATCCCGAACCCGCGCCAGATCTTCGTCGCGCGCCTGCTGCACAATGGCCAGCCGCGCGCGCAGCGCAGGGTCGAGCGCAGCGATTGCATCGGGCACCACATCAGCCATTACCCGCGCGCCCTGGCTGCCGCCGAACACCAGAAGCTGCAGCCGATCGGTCAGCGGCGGATAGGGCGTGGTGGCGGCGGCGACAACCGCCGGCCGCACCGGATTGCCGGTGAGCGTCGCCTTAGCGGCAAGCCGCGGCTGATCGCGAAACATGTCCGGAAAGGTCGTGGCGATGGCGGTGACCCGCGGCGCCAAGATGCGATTGGCGCGGCCGATGACGGCGTTGGCATCGTGGATGACGGTCGGCACGCCGCGTAACGCAGCCGCCAAGACCGGCGGCAGCGTCGGATAGCCACCGAAGCCGATCACCGCCACTGGCCTCAACCGGCCGACCAGCGACCAGGCCTGTGCCAGACCGGTGGCAAGCGACGCCGCGGTCTGCGCCATGGCGAGCGGATTGCGCGCGCGCAGCGTCGCGCTGGTGATCACGTGCACGCTCGCGTCGTCGAACGCTCCGCCATAGCGCGCCGCACGCCGGTCGGTCGCGAGATGCACCGGGAGGCCGCGGCGGATCAGCGCCGCGGCCAGCGCTTCGGCAGGGAACAAATGTCCGCCGGTGCCGCCGGCCGCCACCAGTACGGGCGCGCCGCCGGCCAGCATCAAGCCGCACTCGCGGCAATCACGGTGCCGCCGGAAAGATGCGCCTGCGGCCGCTCGCGCGTGAGCGCGATCAGCATGCCCATGCCGTAGGCCAGCGAAATCAAGGAGGAGCCGCCATAGGAGATGAACGGCAGCGTCATTCCCTTAGCCGGCATCAGATGCAGGTTCACAGCCATGTTGATGGTCGATTGCAGCCCGAACAGGATCGCAAGCCCGGCTGCGGCGAAGCGGATGAAAGCATCCTCATTATGCATCGCCTTGACCAAAGCGCGGATGACAATGAAGGCGAACAAGGACACCAAAATGAGACAGAGCACCACGCCGAATTCTTCGCCTGCGACCGCGAAGACGAAATCGGTGTGTCCCTCCGGCAAGATGCGCTTGATGGTGCCCTCGCCGGGACCGCGGCCGAACCAGCCGCCGCGCACAAAGGACTCCGTCGCGATATCGACATTGAAGGTATCGCCGGAGGACGGGTCGAGAAAGCGGTTGATGCGCTGGGCGACGTGTGGAACCGTATAGAAGGCCACCAGGAGGCCGACGCTCGCGGTTGCGCCGAGGCCGAGCACCCAAATGAAGCGCATGCCGGCCATGTAGAACAAAGCGCCCCAGACCAGGGTAATGAGCATGGTCTGGCCGAAATCGGGCTGCATCACCAAGAGACTCACGACCGTGATGAGCAACGCCAGCGCCACCGTATTGGCCGGCATGTCGGGGCGCCGGCTGGATTCGCCGAACAGCCAGGCAATCAGGATCACGAAAGCGGGCTTGAGAAACTCGGACGGCTGAATGTTGACGCCGAGAATCACCAGCCACCGCCGCGCCCCCTTGATCTCGGCACCGAAATGCGGTGTCGCGGCGACCAAGACGAGACTGACGAGGAAGACGAGCAGCGCCAGCTTGCGAATATCGCGCGGCGACAGAAACGAAATGACGATGAGCACGCACGCGGCGGGGACGAGAAAAAACACCTGCCTGTTGACGAAATGAAACGGGTCGAGGCCGATGCGTGCGGCAACCGGCGGGCTGGCGGCAAGGCAGAGGATAATACCGCCCAGCATCAGAGCGCCGAGCGCAGCGAGCGTGAGCCGGTCAACCGTCCGCCACCATTCGCTCAAGGGCGTGGGCTGCGCGCGCGACGCCATGAACTCCCCTGATTGACCTAGCGTCCCCGATGACTTGCCGACGGAACCCTCAAGGTCCACGCCTTGAAGGCTTGTCCCTGTCTAGTCCTGGCATCGCGATGGTTTCCAGGCCCTTAAGGAGCGGCGCTTGCGGCTCAATTTGACCGACGCGCCGAGGAGCCGCGATCACGCACCAGGCTTCGCCAGCCCGGGCAGAGCAAGGACGAGGGTGCGGAAGGCATCGCCGCGCACTTCGAAATTCCGGTATTGGTCGAATGAGGCGCATGCCGGTGACAGCAGCACGACCGGGTGCGGCGCGGTCGAGCGCGCCGCGTCGCGCGCGGCCAGCGCCACCGCCTTGTCGAGCGTGCCGGCGATTTCGTGTGGGGTGGCGTCGCCCAGTGTGGCGGCGAATGCTTCGGCTGCTTCACCGATCAGATACGCCTTGCGGATGCGCGGAAAGAAGGAGCGCAGCGTATCGATGCCGCCGGTCTTGGGCTTGCCGCCGGCGATCCAGAAAATGTCGTCGAAACAGGCCAGCGCCTGCGCCGACGAATCGGCATTCGTCGCTTTCGAGTCGTTGACGAACAGCACGTTGCCGATGCGCCCGACCTGCTCCATGCGGTGCGCCAGTCCGGGAAACGAGCGCAGGCCGGCTTGAATGGCTTCGGGCGACAATCCGAGCGCCAGCGCCGCGACCGCCGCACAGGCAGCGTTTTGCGCATTATGCACCCCGCGCAGCGAACCGATGCGACTGAGATCCGCGATGAGGCTCGTCTTGCCCGCAATGGCGCGGACGATGTGCGGACCATCGGCGTAAATTCCGTCCGTGAGCGACCCGCGTACGGAAATGCGCACGACCGACTTGCCCGATTTTGCCAGACGGTCCGCAATGGCGCGGCACCATTCGTCATCAACACCAACGATGGCCGTGCCGCCGGACGGCACGCCTGCCACCAACCGCGCTTTCACGTCGGCATAGTGCGCCATGGTGCCGTGACGATCGAGATGGTCTTCGCTTAGGTTGATGAGAATGCCGACCGTCGGATCGAGCGAAGGCGCAAGATCGATCTGATAGGACGAGCATTCGATGACGTGAACGCGCCCCGGCGCGATGTCCGCTGATTGGGGCGGCGCCAGCGAGAGAATGGCGGTGCCGATGTTGCCGCCGAGCTGCGCATCCATGCCCACCGAAGCCACAAGATGCGCAGTGAGCGCCGTGGTGGTCGATTTGCCATTGGTGCCCGTGATGGCGACAAACGGTGCGTTAGGCGCGAGCCGATGGCGTTCGCGGCAGAACAGCTCGATGTCGCCGATCACCGGTACGCCGGCCTGATGCGCCAGTTCGGCGCTCCAATGCGGCTTCGGATGGGTCAGCGGCACGCCGGGCGCGAGCACCAGCGCGGCGAGCTTGGTCCAATCGATGCCGCGCAATTCGGCGATCGGAATGCCGGCGGCCGCGGCCTTCTTGACGCTCTCAGCATTGTCGTCGGCCGCAACCACGTCGGCACCGCCGGCCATGAGCGCCTGCGCGCTGACCAGGCCCGAGCCGCCGAGGCCGAACACGGCCACGCGGCGGCCCGCAAGGGTCTCAATTGGAATCACGGTGAATTACCGCAGCTTCAAGGTCGAGAGCCCGGCGAGCGCCAGCACCACCGCCACGATCCAGAAGCGAATGACAATCTGCGGCTCGGTCCAGCCGAGCTGCTCGAAATGATGATGGATCGGCGCCATGCGAAAGACGCGCTTGCCGGTGAGCTTAAACGACACGACCTGGACGATGACAGAAACCGCTTCAAGCACGAACAGGCCGCCGATGACGGCGAGCACGATCTCATGCTTGGTCGCCACCGCCACGGCGCCGATCATGCCGCCAAGCGCGAGCGAGCCGGTGTCGCCCATGAAGATCGACGCGGGCGGCGCATTGAACCAGAGAAAGCCCAACCCCGCACCGAGCACCGCGCCCAACAACACTGCGAGTTCGCCGGCGCCGGCGACGTAGTGGATCTGCAGATAATCGGCGAACACCGCGTTGCCGGAGAGGTACGCGATCATGCCGAAGCTTGCGGCGGCGATCATGACCGGCACGATGGCAAGCCCGTCCAGTCCGTCGGTGAGATTGACCGCGTTGCCGGCGCCGACGACGATGAGGATGGCGAATAGCACGTAGAACCAGCCCAAGTTGAGGACCAGTTCCTTAAAAAGCGGGAATACCAGCGAGGTGGAGAATGGCACGCGTCCAAGTTCGACAAAGGCGATGCAGGCCACGAGCGCGATGCCACCTTCAATCGCCAATCGCGGGAGGCCACCAAATCCCTTGTGCGTTTGTTTGGTGACTTTCAGATAATCGTCGTAGAAGCCGACCATGCCGAAGCCGAGCGTCACCCAGAGTACGACCCAGACATAGGGGTTGCGCGGATTGGCCCATAACAAGGTCGAGACCACCATGCCGGACAAAATCATCAGACCGCCCATCGTGGGCGTGCCAGCTTTGGCGATGATGTGGGACTTCGGGCCGTCGGCACGGATCGGCTGACCTTTGCCTTGCAGCGAGCGCAGGCGGCCGATGATCGTCGGGCCGAACAGAAAGACGAACAACAGCGCGGTGATGACAGCGCCGCCGGTGCGGAAGGTGATGTAGCGAAAGACGTTGAGGACGGTGATCTTATCCGACAGATCGATCAGCCAATAAAGCATCGCATCAACCTTGTGCGGACGCGGCCTGTAACGTTGCGTTACCCGACGCGCCGGTCTCCGACATGTTCTGCCGCGCGGACAGCCGCTGCAGCGCCTTGACGATGGGCCCCATGCGCGAACCCAGCGAACCCTTGACCATGACGGCATCGCCGGCACGGATCGCGGACAGGACCTGCGGCTCCAGAGCGCCTGATTCCTCTGCATAGCCGCCACGGCGGCCGGCGGGAAGAGCCTCCCAGAGAGCCTTCATCAGCGGGCCGCAGCAGAACACCAAATCGACCGAATTCGCCAGCACCGGCTCGACTAGGCCACGATGCAGGGCGCGCCCGCGCGAACCGAGTTCCAGCATGTCGCCGAGCACCGCAATGCGCCGGCCGCGGGAGCCGATCTGCATCTGGCCGAGCAGGGCGAGCGACGCCGCCATCGAGGCCGGATTGGCGTTGTAGCTCTCGTCGATCAGAAGCGCATTGCCCTCCGGCAGTTCGATCTCGAACCGCGTGCCGCGGCCGGACGCCGGCTGGAATTCCGACAGCGCCAGCGCCGCCAGCGCGAGATCGGCGCCGACCAGGACCGTCGCCGCCAGCACGGCAAGCGAATTATCCACGAGATGACGCCCAGGCGCGCCGATCTTGTAGGTCAGCTCATGACCGAGAATGTCCGCCTGCACGGTCGAGCAATCCGCATGCAGCGCGCATTTGAGCAACCGCGCGTCGGCCTCGGCGTGCTCGCCGAACGACACCACGCGGGACACTCCTGCTTGCTTGGCGCGGCGCTTGAGGTGAGCAAACTGGGCAATGTCGCGATTGACGATGGCGACCCCGTCTTTTTCCAATCCGACAAAGATTTCGGCCTTGGCGTCGGCGATCTTGTTCAGCGTGCCGAAGAATTCCAGATGCACCGGCGCGATGGTGGTGATGATCGCCACATCCGGCCGCGCCAGCCGCGACAGCGGCTCGATCTCGCCGGCATGGTTCATGCCCATTTCCAGGACGGCATAGCGCGCGGCAGCCGGACAACGCGCGAGCGACAACGGCACGCCCCAGTGATTGTTATAAGAAGCGACCGAGGCGTGGGTTTCGCCGTCCTTCGACAACGCAAGCCGCAGCGCCTCCTTGGTGCTCGTCTTGCCGACCGAACCGGTAACGCCGATCACCTTGGCGTGCGTGCGCGCCCGCGCGGCGGCGGCGAGCGCGCGCAAGGCTTCGAGCACATCGGGCACGATCAGGAGCGGCGCATCGCTGGGCATTTCGGCCCGCCGTTCGGCGGCAATGACGGCGAGCCCGGCTTTGGCGGCGAGCGCCGCGGAAACGAATTCATGGCCGTCGCGGCGGTCGGCGAGCGCGAAAAACGCTTCGCCTTCGCGGATCGTGCGCGTATCGATGGAAAGTCCGGGCACCGCATGCGAAAGCGCGCCCTGCCGCTCCGCGCCCATGGCGGCGGCCATATCGTCCACGGTCCATAGCGCCGGCGCGCTCATGCGCCCAGTTCCTTCAGTGCCGCGGCGACCGCTTCGTGATCGCTGAAAGGTATTGTCCGGTCGCCGATGATTTGGCCGGTTTCATGGCCCTTGCCGGCAATCAATAGCACATCGCCGGCGCGCAGTTCGGCGATCGCCGCACGGATTGCCGCGCGCCGGTCGCCAATTTCGTTGGCGCCAGGCGCGGCAGCCAGGATAGCGGCGCGGATCGCGGCCGGCTCTTCGCTACGCGGATTGTCGTCGGTAACGATGACCCGATCGGCCTTGGCGGCGGCGACTTCACCCATCAGCGGACGCTTGCCGCGGTCGCGATCGCCCCCGGCGCCGAAAACGACGACAAGCTTGCCGCTCGCCGCGGGCCGCAGCGCCTCGAGCGCTTTGGCGAGCGCATCCGGCTTGTGCGCGTAGTCGATGAAGATCGGCGCGCCGTTGTTTACGCCGGCAAGATCGAGCCGACCCTTGGCGCCGACAAGGTGCTCGAGCGCGGCAAACACCGCGGCCGGATCGCCACCCGTGCCGATGACAAGTCCGGCGGCGACCAGCGCATTCTCGATCTGAAATTCACCGACCAACGGCAGCCGCACGTGAAATTCCTTGCCAGTGCAGCCAAGCCGCAGCCGCTGGGTAAAGCCATCCATTGTTGCATCAAGGAGGCGGATTCCATCGCCACCGCGGCCGACGGTGAGAAGCCGCAAGCCGCGCTTCCCGGCGGCGGCGACCACCGCGGCGGCGTGTTCGTGATCGATAGCGACGACTGCGATGCCGTCCGCCGCAACCAAGTCTTCAAACAGCCGCAGCTTGGCGGCGAGATACGCCTCGATGGTCGGATGGTAATCGAGATGATCGCGCGACAGATTGGTGAAGCCCGCGGTCGCGATGCGCAAACCATCGAGCCGATATTGATCGAGCCCGTGCGAAGACGCCTCGATCGCCAGATGGGTCACGCCCTCGCCGGCGAGCGCGTCGATCGAACGATGCAGCTCTACGGGATCCGGCGTCGTCAGCGACCCATACGTCTCGCCGCGCGGCGAGACGACACCGACAGTGCCGATGCTCGCAGCACTGTGGCCGAGCGCAGTCCAGATCTGACGCGTGAAAGCGGCGACTGAGGTCTTGCCGCTAGTCCCGGTAACGGCCGCGATGGTCTGCGGCTGACGCGCAAAGAATTTTGCCGCGATCAGCGAAAGCGCGCGCCGCACATTGCCGCTGCGCACGAACGCAACACCCGCAGAAAGCGGCGTTTCCGGCGCTTGTTGGGCGACAATTGCGGCGGCACCGGCGGCGATTGCCGGCGCGACGAATTTCAAGCCGTCGGCTTTGTTGCCTGCGATGGCGACGAAAATATCGCCCGGCTTGACCGCGCGCGAATCCGCCGTGACGCCGCTCACCGCGAGATCGGGGTTGCCGGTCTCGATGACAGCATCCGCAGGAAGGATCGCGCCGAGCTTCAGGGTGGACATGCGACGCCCGCCTTACCTGCTTTCCTTGATCGAGGCCAGTATCAGCCGATCGGCTGTTGGCAGGTCCATACGGGGCTCAATTCCCAAGAGCGGCGCAATCCGTTTAATTACGGCTGCGCCGGTCGGGACCGCATTCCAGCCGGATGTTTTGAAACCGTGCGTCTCCGGCGTCGGATGCGGTTCGTCGAGCATGATCAGAAGCAGATACCGCGGCTTATCCGCCGGAAGCACCGCCATGAAATCCGTCAGCACCTTGGCCTTGGAATAGCGGCCGAAAACCACCTTGTCGGCAGTGCCGGTCTTTCCGCCGATGTAGTAGCCGGGAACTTCAGCCTTGGCGGCGGTTCCTTTCTCGACATTGAGCCGCATCAGGTAACGCATCGCTTCCGAGGTCTCGGGCTTGATGACGCGCTTGCCGAGCGCGGCGGCCTCGGCCTCCGAGCGCTTGAGGAAGGTGGGCGGAATGAGAACACCGCCGTTCACCAGCGCAGCCACGCCCATCACGGCCTGCAGCGGGGCGACCGATAGGCCGTGGCCGAACGCAATGGTGATGGTGTTGAGCTCGCCCCAGCGCTTGGGCACGATCGGCTCGGCGCTCTCCGGCAGTTCGGTGCGCAGTCGATCAAGCTGCCCCATTTTTCGCAAGAACGCCTTGTGACCTTCGATGCCGACCGCCATGGCGATGCGGGCGGCGCCGATGTTCGACGAATAGGTGAAGATTTCCGGCACCGTGAGTGCGCGCTGCATCGGCTCGAAATCGTGGATGTCGAACTTGCCGTAATGCAGCGGATTGTGAGCATCGAATGACGAGCGAAGCGTCGCCTTGCCGTTGTCGAGCGCCATGGCGACGGTGAAGGCCTTGAACGTCGACCCCATTTCGAAAACGCCGGTGGTCAACCGATTGATCCGCGTTGCGTCGAGCGCCTCGTGCGGATTGTTGGGATCGTAATCCGGCACGGAGACCATCGCGACGATTTCACCGGTGTGCACGTCGAGCACCACCCCGGCCGCGGCGATGGTCTGGAATTTGGTCCGCGCGGCCAGAAGCTCGTCGCGCAACGCATGCTGCACGCGCAGATCGACCGAAAGCTCGACCGGATTTTGCAGGCGGTCGGTGGCGAGCCCCGCCATGTGCAAAGCCGCAAGCCCATGGCCGTCGACCCACTTTTCCATTCCGGCGATGCCCTGGTTGTCGATATTGACATGACCCAGGATGTGCGAAGCTTCATTGCCGCTCGGATAGTCGCGCTTGTTCTCCGGCAGGAATCCGATGCCCGGCAGGCCTTGGCGGTAGATCGCGCGCTGTTGCTCCGGCGCGATGTCGCGCTTGAGCCAGACAAAGCCGCGCTTCGACGACAGCCGCTCGCGCAGTTCGCTGGCATCGAGACCGGGCAGATCGGCGGTGAGCAGCTCGACTGCTTCGTCGACGTCGATCAACCGCCGCGGCTCGGCATAAAGCGAGGGCACGCGCACGTCCGTCGCCAGCATTTCGCCATTGCGGTCGAGAATGTCCGGGCGCGCAGTGGCGATAGCGTCCCCGCCGCCGACCCGATGGGCGTTGCGGCTCTCGGAGACGATCCCGAAGCCAATCAACCGCGCCGCGATGATCAAATAAACGACCGCGAAGGCAAGGATGGCGAGCCCGACCCGCGCCCGCGCTTTCACGCTGCGGTCGACCTTGCTGCCGTAGAGGATCGCGCGCAAAGCGCGGCGACGCCATGGTTCGGCCGGAGCCGCAGACGCCGATTTTGCTGGCGCCGTGACGATCGGAGCCGCAACGACAGGCACGTCCGCAGCCTCAGCCACGAGCGGATAGGCCGCCGGCTCGATCGGCGGATCTGTATCCTCTGGCACGAGGGGGTGTGCTGCCGTCTCCAACGGCGGGCTCTCGACCGCTTCCGGAGAGTGCGTGTCTGCCGCCTCAGCAAGCGGCGGCGTATCGGCCTCTATCGTCGTGGTCATCGGTCAAGCCGTCCAGATTTTGCTGCGCGCTTGGCTGCATCGGTGTCGCTCGCGGAGTCTGCGGCTGCAGGTGTCGGCGTGCGCGAGGGCACGGCCGCGGACACCGGCTGTTGCGCGACTGACGGCGTTGACGCCGGCGGTCGGATACTTCCGGTCACCGCCGGCTGCGGCTCTTCGAGGTTTTCAATGACGTCGCCGATCGGATCGGCGCTGTCGGGCTTGACCAATTGCGGCGGCCGCTCCGGCAAGGCATTGAGCTTGTCGAATTGCGTCGGCGCGACCGGCTTGAGATGCAGATAACGCTTGGCGAGCGCCTCGATGCGCGATGGGCTTTCCAATTCGCCCCATTCGGCGCGCAACGCCGCGATGGTGTCGCGCTCGCGCCGCACCTCGCTGCGGATTTTTGCCAGCCGCTCGGCCTGCACCGTCGAGTCGTACTTGATGCGATAGACGTAGGCCGCAGCCAGGATCAAGGCACCGATCACCATCAAATTGAGAACGCGCAAAATCATGCGCGCCCCCGCATTACGTCGGCGAGCGAAGGCAGCCGCGGCAGCAGCGCCTCGACCGGCGTTGCGCGCGCGGGAGCATCGGTGCGCTCCGCCGCCCGCAGTTTCGCCGAGCGCGCGCGTGGGTTGGCAGCGATTTCGGCGTCGTCGGGCACCTCGGGCTTGCGTGTGAGCAAATGGAATGTCGGCGGCGCTGCCGTCATTTCCGGCTGATGGCGCGAATAGGCCGGTGCACGGCCGCGCTCCGCGAGGAAATTCTTGACGATGCGGTCTTCCAGCGAGTGGAACGAGACGACGACGAGGCGGCCGCCCGGCTTGAGTACGCGTTCCGCGGCGGCGAGCCCGTGCGCGAGTTCGGCGAGCTCTTCGTTGACGAAAATGCGCAGTGCCTGAAAGGTGCGCGTGGCCGGATGGATCGTGCTGTCACGTGCGTGCACGACGCGCGCAACGATGTCGGCGAGCGCGCGTGTCGTCTCGATCGCGTGCTCGTTGCGGGCTTTGACGATAGCGCGCGCGACCGACCGCGCGTGCCGTTCCTCGCCAAGCGTGGCGATGATGGCGGCGAGATCGCGTTCGCTGGCGCTGGCAACGACGGGCGCAATCTCTTGGCTGGCATTCGGCCGGCTGGCGCACGCATACGAGGCGGGGCTGCAGCGCGTGATTCAAACCGTGCCCTCGCGCGTGCGAAGTTCGGGTCGGGGCCGGTTTCTCGAAAGGCTGGTTGACGCGCCGCCGTTGCGCTGGTGGCTGCGCGATCCCGTGTCACGGGCTTCGTTCTTGCTGACGTCGGCTTATCTTGTGCGCGACCGGGACGTGAAGCTGCGCGTTTATCCGGCCGTTGCGCCGTTCATGGCAATGCCGTTGATCTTCCTCCTGGGACCGTCGAGGCGCCGCGAGCTGCAAGGAGCGAGCGGCTTCGGCATCGCGTTTTCCGGCTGTTACTTGTGCCTGGTTCCGATGATGGCGATCGGCATCTTGCGCTATTCCCAGCAATGGCAGGCCGCGGATATTTTTCGTGCCGCGCCGATCGCGGGGCCGGCCGAGCTTTGCCACGGCGCGCGGCGGGCGAAATTCACATAGGCGTCGACGGCGAAGCGC
>Ga0209006_10003033_pt1 | contig 15256 bp, 18 predicted proteins | sample JacPin_JW_Ref_O2_FD_188567 | JGI IMG/M metagenome (GOLD analysis project Ga0209006, IMG submission 188567) | Forest soil microbial communities from Algoma, Ontario, Canada - Jack Pine, Ontario site 1_JW_Ref_O2 (SPAdes) (version 2) | ecosystem: Environmental > Terrestrial > Soil > Boreal... | reverse complement strand
AACACGGACTGTTCACCATCGTGCACGCCGCGTGTGACGGAACCAATCTATGCCCGCTAGTACAAATGGGCAAAAGGACAACTATTGGTTCCACGAGACGGATAATATGTATATTTCACGTAGCAGGACATGACCGTCATTACCTACCCATTTTCAATACTCCCATTCAATCAACTCCACGGCTAGGAATATTTCAGTGCGTTCTGGTAGTTCTTGAGGGAGAATTACAAACTTCGGTGCGATTTTGCTCCTTACGCATTACTATAATACATTATAATACATGAATGGATTCTCCAGGGAATTCGTTCACCGCCTCTTTTCTCTCGGTTTTCCCCTTCAAGCTTCACCACCATCACAACAGGACTGATTGTCCATCTCCGACGAGTCAAAGCGTCTCTTTATAAGGCATCAGTGGATGATGCGAGTTTGTCCAACCCATACTTATATAGCCCGCTGAGTTGAGAAGTTTGACTCCGACTGTTACGACGCATTTCCCTTTTCCCAGCAAATTGATTCGTCGCCTTCAACCTACGTTCTATCACCAGATGGCTTGCAAATCCCCTTCAACCGACCTTTATTCTCATTCTGAGTCCCTCCAAAATAGAGTTCTGACGTGGCGTGAAGCCCTTTCATCATCGCCGTCACCCCAACCAAATGCATCACTTCCAAACCCAGCCGCTTCTAAATCAAACATCCGACCCTCATCAACTATTCCACCCAGCTGGTATGCGTCAAGTTCAGCGAGTGAGACGTCAATACGTGGACCATGTCCTGCTCAAGAAACGTCTCATGTGAATTGGGAAGCTGAGGATTCATCGGAATGCTCTGTATGCGGACAGACAGACACTTTTCAAGTCGGAACATCAATCTCACTTGGCCTTCTGTAGAGCCCCAATTTTCCTACATCATCAGAAGATATACATAAAGAGATGCATCGTGTTTGGGAGACAGAAGTAATGTGGTACAATGAGCAGGTTCAAGCCCAGCAAGAATACCACTATGACCTCACCCGTTTGGAGGCCAGTCGCGAGAAATTTTTGCACAGCAGTCGCATGTTGCAACGGGCTCAGCGCGATTTTCACCGGGTGGAGATCGCTGCACAACAACGTGGTCTTTCCTTGAATTTAGGAGTAATTGGCCACCAATATCGCCATCGGGTGGTCGGGGATCCTCAACGTTCTTTGCCAAACCAGATTCATCGTATATCCCGGGATGGATAGCTACCGAGAATGATGAGTGTTCTTGGGAGTCTGCCTGTACAATGAGAGAGCTGTCCATCTGTAGCTTCTATCAGCGTTCTATGTTTCTCGTCGTTCCCTTTCACTGTAATTGATACCAGTACTTATCTTACCGACAACTTTGATACGAGATAAAAGGGTTACCTGGTCTTCATGTTCAAATTAATAGCATGCCCAAAGCTTCAATATCTTCAATAGTAAGTCAGATGTACTTGGTTGACAGAGACTCGGGAAATCCAGAATGTACATACAGACAACCAGTTCGTACGCAGCGTTCCTTGTTTAATACTACAGGAGTAAATCTTGCGAACCTTGTGCTAATCATCGCCGCCAGTCAGGTCAATGAATGTGACCAACGCTGGAGCTCCCACACTTGAGTTGACATCGCCGATTGGGGCTCGAACTTGTTCACATGCATGCCATCTCACCGTGTTCCTCGTCACATACCTGCGACAGAGACGACATTTCACAATGAGCTTTAGGAACTGCCTCTCGGTCAGACCTCGGCCGCCAAAACAGTCTAGCTGCAGCAATGTGTGAACATCGCTCGTCCCCAAGGGCTGCAGAGCGGGTTGGAATGTATCCACGATGGTGACATCGACATCTGCAGGATCTATGTAAGTGCCGTGAGGTATATACATTGACGAAAAGGAACGGACCTTGAACGTTTGCAGGGTGTCCTGGTACACGCGCCCGGGTAGTTGCCGTCATAGCAGCAAAGGATGATTGCCCTGAAAACGTAAAGATGAGTGAACTCAACTTTGATTCACATTAAACCCACCAGACTCGTTTTGCGGAGAGCTACTTATGGCAACGGTCACATTCGTATCGCAACCCGGGCCCTTTCCCCCAACGTGTTTGCGCTCTTTGGAAATGCAGTTCGGAAAGAATTCAGATCATGAGATAAGAGACAAAAAGAGAAAGATCCTCACCAGCGTCACATGGAGAAAGGATGGTCCAGCCCAAGTTATTACCCGATAAGCGACGTTCTGGAAATTGCGCGGTGGACTGGTGAACCGAAGACTTCAATAACGTGTCGTAAGGCCATCGGATTGCCCTCGGATTGCGTTTTAAATGGCGTGCATGCCGATTTACTCGGATGTGAAGGGTCGGTGACTCCACGGGGGTGTTGAGGCGAGTTCGGGTCTCACCATTCCGGACCTCATGGAAGGGAGTACCAAATAGCAACACCTTGTTTCGTCGTGGAGTGCGAATTGGCGTAGGTTGGCGTAGGGCTGACCCTGCGGAAGGAGCGCTCCGAGTCCTGAAGATAGCCATTGGCAGAGGGAGTGAAATGGCCAATCCTACAGCCGCGTCCATGACTTAAATAATCCTTCGAGTCGCTACGAATGTTCAACGTTCAAATTGCTGTTACGGAGCACTGACTTGCCTTCCTAGTAAATATCCATCTTGGGCCAAAGTTGGACGAGTCGACTTATCAAGATTACTAAGCAAGTGGTAAATATTAAATTATATTAGATTTGGAAATCAAAAGTAGAAATTTCCGTTAAAAGCAAGCTGATGGCACCAGTCCGTGCGCGTGGTCTTTGGGCGCAATAAGTTGAACGGCATGGATCACATCATCTAATTTGTATGCACATCCATCGCTAGGCTAAGCTGCTTTCGTCACTACACGCACAGTTACTGCTGCGGAATCAAGTATGCAGAAGATCTTCGTCTTCGTCCCTTCTCGCCTTTCTACCCATATGAGCATCTGGTCGCCTTGCTATTGCCATCTTCAACGCCTTTCGTATCAAGAATCCAACTGCCCCAGGCGCCATTTTTACAATATCCACATAAAACTTTTGGTCGAAGTCGTGGATACTGCGAGCGTAGATGATGCCTTGAATCGCCAGAGCACGTTCGTATTGGGGCATATTGAGTTGCGGATACTCGAGGTGGATTGCTTTGACAACATCTGCAACGGTGAGATCGTGCTCATAGTCACTGACGATGTCAGTATCTCCGTTATCGCACGACGTGTTGACATCTTTGGAATCAGTAACTGTTTGGAAAGGGAGTCTGTTGAGAAGATCGATGGCCTGAGGCGTGACCGACATACTGGAGACATGGGGGGCGCGAAGCTTGTTGGCGTTCTTGTGCAGCTTCAATTTGATGAACTCATTGGTAGCTGGAAGGTCGGATAACTTCTCATCCCCTCGCTTGCGTTTCGGGGCTGACTTCTTGTCAACGATAGGAGGATCCTTGTCATCCAATGGCATCAACAATTGCAACACTGACGATGTAATACTCACCAGATTAACTATTTCCATGATGACGACCTTTCTGCGTCGTTTGGAGTTTGACATTTCTACGGCCTTGTCAAAGGCGTCTCGGAGGTCTTCAGATGTCAACAGCCGATGAGGGAGGTCATTGCGACGCTCGAAATTCCATTTGTATCCAAGCCGAGCCTTATCTCGTGGAAGCTCCATGTATGCACAAACGCGGTCAAAGAAGTCGCCGTGACCTATACCTTTCTCAAACGAGACGGTGCGTGTCGAAACCATGCCACCTGGAGCTTTTGCTTTGATAGGTATCCGGACATCCACCCGCGCTTTTGCGATGTCTCCGATGAGTGGACATTCCTTATCATCAATGTAGGCATGCTTACACTTCTTGGCTTCACTTCTGCCACATTGGAATGCATGTGCAAGTTTTGCATCGCTGACGGCATGTGGGTCGTCCAGTCGGGCATAGAAAGCTGCGACACTAAGATCTTGTGGCTTCGGGGGAGGCATGGGACCAAGCCCAAGAAGGTATGTGGCTGTCGTATTCGGGATGGTAGGGCGGGGTCGAGAGGCAGAATCCTCGAAGTCTGTTGGGTCATACATGCTGCGACGGGGCGGCGTTACTTTGCCCCCCCAGATTTATATATTTGCCCGCACAACTACGTCTTAACTTTGTTGAGCCGTTCAGTCCATACTTACCTTAGTGCCATTTAGCAATACTACTTTTATTGGAGCTATTGATGCGGAAAACACGGTCTACGGTTTCTGAAATAACCGTTGAAGATTGCTTGTCTAAATTACACAAGACCATCGATCGATCACAAAAGGGAATGTCTTGAAATGGAAGTTTACCATTTCACCGGTCACCAGTCAACGATAGTATAAAGTTCGTCGAGTCCGACGCATTCGCTCGATAGTATGGCTTCTCCCCCCCGTCAAAGAAGCACCGCTCTACAGTTGGGTCCTAGGAAAAAACCGTACGCATGGTACTGACTTGTCCTGATGTTTCTCATACAAACTTATCCTTAGCTGTGTGACTGATCCTCTCGTTCACCACGGACGACATTTCGGTCGAACTGTTCATGCGTTGTGCAGCGTGCACACTCTGTTGACAAACGGTCTTCTACGGATGGGCGAATTAGCCGATGAGCCAGAAGAGTCCTTTACGGCCGAGTAAGTTTTCATTCAATGTCAGACCCTTAACTGATACACTCCTTCAGAGAACGACGAGAACATCGCGTGTTCACGACTCTCCTTCGTATGGTCCCGGGCCTTCAAGAGCGTCTCCTGCAGAGTTCAGAGGAAGAGATTCGGATGATCGCCGATTTCGTACGTTGATGCCTGGAATAGATCATCCATTCGTCTATTGATACATACCATGTTTCTTCGCTGCAGGTCCAGAAAGGTTCCTCCGGTGCCCGTTCCGACGACACAAAGAGTCTCAAAAGTGCAGTTGTGGATTGGATTGCAACACGAGGTCAGACTTTGGACCCTCCGATCGCACGCAACGTCAAAATGGACCGCGGGTTTCATCACGAGCAGACTGGCGCCCTACTTTGTCCAGCAGGTCTAGATTGGTCAAACCCCGAGTTCGTCAAGCCTGAATAACACTTCTGGCATCACTCAATTTGTATTGCAGAATCAAGGAACACTTGCGTAGCGGTGAACTGGAGATCCCCGGCGATCTGTGGCCGATCTTCCTTTATCAAGGCTACAGCTACGATTCGGAGGATCCGTGGAAGGGTCTATTCAGGAGTGCCATCTTGGTATCGGTAAGTTGTTACCGTATTCACAGTGTGGAAAAATTGCAACCGATTGTCAGGCATTTAAACATATCTTCACCTCTCCGAGTTCAGTGGAAAAGGAACCGAAAGCAACGCGTTCAGGGAACGCCCGTATACACGGAATGAACCAAGTAACTGCGGCCTCAATTGCTTACGCGTCGACCCAAGTACGTATGCCCCAATAACCCTGAAGACATAGTAATTCCTTCAATTTAGCAGCTTCGATTTGCACTTTCTTCTTCTCCGGTCTTCTCGCGGACAGACACAGTGACAGACTCAGAGCGTTTCTACACATCTATTCTCGAGCTCTTTGAAGACGACGATGAAAAGGAAGAAGTGACCGCTCTTATGGCTTGGTGGAATCGGTCAGCATATCGGATTATGCTTTTTGTTTGTTTATAATCATTCTTTCAATTTTCAGGCAGGTTTTCCCGAGCTTTTCGTCAACGCGACGCCGCCCCTCGAAGGATAGCGCCCTGGCAAGAATACGGGAAAGGCGGGCTGCACTGAAGGCTACATTGATAAGCATTCAGGGAGATGAGCCGGAATCCTCGATCAGTCGCGTCTGAAGCTTATGTACATACTACTGGAATAAACAATTATTGGAGTACGCAAAGTGTCACCAATTCAGTTGTCGCACCTTCTATGCCTGCTCTCATATTGTAAAAATGCCAACCCAGGCGAATATCGACACCATCAAGATAGTATGCAATTATTGTTGTCATTGTGCCGCAGCCCCAGCACGACATCCTGACTCAGTCTAACCCATCCGTACTGACATGATTGTGGATAAAAGGCCTACAACAGTTGCGTTCCGGTTGTACTAATTTCATGGCCGTACCCATTGCATCGTCCTGGAAAGTTGTGGTGGATCTGCTGATTTGTTATAGTCAGTCGCAACCTTTACACTTTTTCACCAGGAGACCAAGGAAAACACACGCGGTTCATTAGTTCGCGGTCTTATAGCACTAGTGATATTCGATCTTGCTGGCAGTCATGGCAATGTGTTGCAAATATTGGAAACCATGGGAATTTCGCAAACGTCACTGTCCTTTGTAAGGTCTGGCATATTGTTACCTTCCTGAAAAATCTGCGTCAGAGAATATCAGACATATAAATAGTTGGGAACCTCCATCACTATTGTTTATCTGGCGGAACCCACAAGCTTCACTGTCCTATATCTGTCGTTACCTATTCATATGTAAGACTGACGGTTATTTTAGATATTAATTACATTAAAAAGGTTTATAAGGCCATATCATTGCATCCTCGGTTTCCTGATGTAAGTCCTATTCCCTTGCATATTATCCCACCCTCCTGAATGCCAAAATATCGTTCATTCAGTATTAGGATACAATACAGAAGGGTACTCCTCAATATGTATTGATACGGGATAAAAAAGACATAATACACGAGGGGGTTTGGACAAGTGACAATACAAATGCAGTTGGTTTGTTGGACACTTGGAAACAAGAATACTTAAGCCGAGCAAAGACAGTCGAGCAAAGCCAGTCGAGTATGTATGACATGCATGTCTATGTCGTGCTGGGGGTGAGATGTTTGAACCTGACGACGAGAACGGTCACATTGTCTGTGGTATGGTGCGACAGCGCGTGGTCCAACAGCCTTTTACTCGCTGCTTGCGCATCGTCGATCTCGTGGATGAGATCAATAGCAGCTTGGTCGCCAACGACGTCCCAAAGCTAATGGTTCGGATATACAAAGAAACACTGTTAGTACAAAGAACGAAAGGACAGAACAAACAGAACAACGTACACCATCGCAAGCTAATATCAAAAGTTCATCTTCATCACACAACTCTGTTTCTGTTGTGTAGGGCGCGCCTACGACGAATTCCTTCATCGACGAATCACCCAGGCTCCGGGTGACAGCCAGCACCCCGTTTACCCGTCCGCTCATCACGAACCCACCGGCATCCGTTATCCGCTTTGCCTCTTGCTTATCGGAGCCTTTGTGGTCGTAGGTGAGCCGTACGGCCTTGCCGCCTCGACACAGCACCCCCCTCGCATCGCCTGCATTCGCAGTGTAGAGAACACGGCGTGAAGCAGTTGGCGGGTCAATGATCTTCACCTCTGTTGTCCCGTTGTCTTTGTCGCCGCTTTTAGCATCATCGGAAGGGGGAGGAGTGGGGGATATAAAGGATCCGCTAAGGGTATGCAAGGCTTTTCGGAATTTGCGAGCACTGCTACTAGACTTTTTGTGCTTCCGGGTCTGTTTGGGGTTCTCCTCGCTCGACTCGACTTCATGGCCATCTGAGCTGCATTCCGTAACAGCAGTGTCATTGCCATCGGGTGATTCTACCATGGCGGAAGAGTCGAGAAAAGATTGGCTTCCATCGGCATCCTCGACACGGAGAAAGGCGGTGACTGCAGTGCAGCCAGAGTGAATCTTGCCTTCAGATGCTTCGCACATTCGTGAGAGTTGTTCGTCGACGTTGTGAAACGCTTGGTTGAGTACGTCGGGAACGGGGCTAGAGGGCGCAAATTGAAGGCAGTCGAGGAGATACTAGTTTAGGGAAAGTGTGATGAAAGGAGAATGAGACAAAGGTGGATCGGAACGCACTTGGTGGAAGTGGCCACCACACCACTCGGCGGCGTGTTTTCCAGCATGACCATCAAAGACAGCAAAGAACCCTTGGCCACGGACACCCGCAAAGTCAACGACGAAAGAATGGGCGTCTTCCATAGTTCGTCGTGTACCCTTATCCTCGGAAATGCCGACTTGATATGCCATGTTCTGAGTGGAGTGACGGTTCAAAATCTGGAATGATGGTGGTCAGGAAACAAAAAGACCAGCTTGAAATGAGACATACTCCATATGTCTCGAGTTCCTCTGTTGTCGTGATTGTTTTTGACCGTGCGTTTAGCGAATCACTGAATACCGAGATGGATGGTCGCGCAGGTACGGTCATGATGATGTTGATGTTGATAAAGGCTTTGCTCTCGGCCATTGCCGTACCCATCCCGATTGACTCGAAACCAGTGGATGTCTCAGCAATCAACCACGGCAAAGCCTTCGCTGCAGGGGGTCAGAATAAAAGCTAGAAAGGGTGCCGTAAAGGCCCAAGCAAAACACGAACCTACAGGTTGGTTTCTCTCATATCTGTTTAACGCCGAATCCTGATATCGATCTGTGAGCGCAGTCTTTAGAGATCAGCTTTACAAACAACTCGAATCTGTGCCCGAGGGCGATTTCGATTCATTCGCTACTAAATTGGTTCAAGCCGGTTCTACTCTCGAACTCCTTAAATATGCAGACACTCTCTTCGAAATATTACTCGTCGGAGGCCTTATCCAACCTGGAGGAAGCTATGTCGACGATGGTGCTCCCTTCTCGCCGTTCACCATCTTCAATGCAAAAGAACCTGCTGAGGTGGATGACATAAAGAAATATGTTGAAGTTCTCAACAAGCTTATCAGGAGGTACCGTATCTCCGCAATGGCTCCATCCATGTTACTTCATACTTGACTTCTTCAGGTATAAATATCTTCAAAAACCCCTTGAAGAATCTGCCTTGCCGGGTCTCCTTCAATATATCAACCGCTGGTCGCCTGCTCAGAAGGACAAACTATGCGTCACGATCGGCCTTTTGATCTCCCAAGGACTCGCAAATGCATCTTGCCTTCAAAGTCTGACCAAGGATCACCTCGTCAAGAATGGTATGAATGAACCAGAATCACTACTCGTCACTTTGATCTTATCTTATCCACGTCTCAAGACACATCCGTCGGCGTGATAACGCTTATCTTCCGAGCCTACCTCGTCGATCAGTCCATGGACCATCTCTCGGCTACTCTCAAACGCGGAGGTGTCAAAGATCTTCTATCATTCTTCCCGCCCAACAAACGGGAAAATAAAATATTTGAAGACCACTTCAAGAAGGAAGGACTCCCACAAGTCGCCGAATGGTGGTCAAAGAAACAGTATGCCGTGGTGAAGGATAGCCTCGTAAAAGCACTTACAGACCTGTGTGAACGTGAGGAAGCACCTGAACAAGCCAGTAACAGTCCCACCGGCAGTCCGTAAGTCGAAAACATTAATGTGTTGTTCTCATGTATGTAGATCATTGCGGCAATCAAGAGCCAACAGGAAGACCAACCACTTCCGGAAACGGAATTGGTCCAGTGTATCTGGCAAGGCCTCATGGCGTCGGTCGACTGGAGCGCCCGCACGGACCAGATTGAAGGCCTCGCTCTTCGCGAAGTCGGAGTACGTTTCGTTGTTCACCATAAACCCTGGTCATCTAATACGTATCTCCAGAAATATGCCCCCATACTCGAGCCATTCTGCAACGGACCCAAGACGGAAGTTGCTCTCATAAATGTTGTACAAGTGTATTGTTACGAAGACACACGTGTTATCAAAGCGTTTCCTCAAATCTTGAAGGTGCGGGCTAACGAATGGCCTCATTATCTATGAGCTGAAAATGTCCAACCAACTGTTAATCCTACAGGTTCTGTATAACAAGGACTGCGTCTCGGGTCAAGCCATTATCTATTGGCATCAGAAGGGGTCCAAGCCAAATGGTCGACAACATTTTCTCAAAAGTACGGAAACACTGGTCAAGGTAGAATTCTTTTGGTCGATAAATATTTTATTCTATAAATTGGCTGGCTTTTTTCTCTCCAGTTCTTGAAGGAGGAGGAAGACGACAGCGAGGAAGAAGAATGATGGTTTATCACCCACGGACAGGCACGTTCGATTGTTGTCCTATGTCTCACAAGAAGATGCGATGTCTTGTTGAATGGTCAGTTGTGTGTACTCTCAGATATGCGTGTGTGTTTTTTGGGTGGAGACTCGTCAATTAACTTTGCGTCGCTGGGATCCACATAGCATTTCGGCCACCTGAAGTTTATAATCATCGACGTTATGAGTAGGCATCGACGTACACCGATGCTGACTAGCGCTGACTGGCCACATCCTCATCACACTGTACAGTCACCTTCAGGCCTTTTTATTACTCAGGTCAAAGTGACCGATATGTCAGTACCACGACTGGATGAGTAAGGAAGAACCTCAATGGTTACCGATCACTGTTGTATCATCTATGCCGCTGTGTCAAACTGCGACTGACCTTTCATCACGTATCCTGTTGCGTAGCATTGCGCAGGCATCATCTACTCTAATATGTGCGTCTCCTTTGCTTTCTAGACTCTCCCATTGTCCATACAAATGTTTACTGAGGGCGAGCAGTTCAACTTATCCGAGAAGTCATTCAATTCCTAATTCCAAAGTATTTGAGCGCTGACATGGACATGCCGTAGTGGTGATATCCCTATAGTTTGTTTCAATCCATGTTATCAAGCTCTATACGCATGCCGACCATATATTATCTCTAGTTCCTCGGATACATCTTTAGTTATGGCTTGCAAGGCATCCTCGTCTCTCAAGTCTGTACGTACCCCATCACTTCAGTATGTAAATCACCCTGCCTCACCATCTGTGGTTGGTCCAGTTATCTATTATCTCTCGTTCTCAAAGGATTCGAAATGGGTCAAGTGGCTCGGTTATGCGTTTCTTCCTGTTATTCGGCTGCTTTCTGATACTGAGATACAGTGTGGACGACGTTCTTCCTGGAAACTGTCTTAACGGCTTTGGAGTCCGTTGCTGCCGTGAGCGAGTTGAGACGTGACAAGTATTTGAACGTGCAATTAAATCCTGCTTTCCGGGGCACAGGGCCGATGATTGGTCTAAGTGCGTCTAGTTCGCCACAAATTCGGCGTGCATCTTGCTGACCACCAGCAGCCACTTTAATTGTGCACATTTTCTTTTGTCGTAGAATTTGGATCTTCGGTCAACTGGTCGTTCTTCCCATATTCATCGTCTTGGTATGTATACTTAGTTGGCAGTACCCTTCATTTCCATGCCGATGACTTCTTTTTTGAACTAGGTATCTATTGTTCAGTGCGTTGTGGTCTCGATCTCTGGGATAACCGTAGGCTTTGGTTCCAGCAAAGCCTTAGTGATAAATATTGTGGGTAAAACAAATCAATTAGCTTTCCTAGAGCTTAACGCTTAACACTACGTTGATTTGAGATCTGGCTGGGTGGTAGTGCCTTCTGTGACGTCGTTATTGCAACTACCCTGCTCGTCCTTGTATGTTCAGTTGTTCTTCGTTACCGTAGTCAGTTGATCATGTCTCTCTTTTGACAGCTTTTCCGAGCGAGAACCGAGACTATTTTTGAGCCGACGAAGTCAATTTTGCGTATGCTTATACTATTAACGATCAAAACTGGCATGGTCACCGCCGTAGCATCCACCGCCGAACTGATTTTATACCATTTGTTCCCGGATACCTGCATCCACTTCGTGTTGTCAGTTTTTTCTGCTTGTTTTCCTTTTCCTCATTAACATTCTGATTTTTGTGTCGCTTCTCTCAGCCTTTTAATCCTCCCTAAACTGTGATTATCTCAATTATCTTTGCTTGATCCGTTAGATAACTTTTGCTTTTCGTTGCAGCTATGCAAATTGCATGATGACTGCCCTTAATAGTCGCCTCCTGTTCCCTAACCAGTCGTGTGCCTCGTCATCCCTAAATACGGAGTTTGTGGTAAACGCATTGGGCGGCTCAGAAAAAACGGGCGACGAGATTGGAATTGTTTGACCTGTTAACAGCGAATTATCTGAACTGTACTATCTATAATGATATCAATATTGTTGTAGCCCCAAGATTTCAGGAGAAAAGGCTACCTGAATTCTGGGAGTCAACTGTATTGCAATGGCATGCGGCAAGATATAACGATAATTCCGTTACCTAACACCGACTGGCCTCTTGCAGCGGAGAAGTGGGGCTGCGAATGAGCATCCATTCTCAGAGAAGTGATCTGCGAGAAAATCTGGGAACGACTTCGGTGAACAACACTCCGAACCTCGTTTCCGCGGATCGAAAGTCGAACGAAGGTCGGTGTTTTGCGTCAAATTGATGCAGTGTTGAATGACGGCCTCAACGTTCAGAGATTAGCATACCTGCATCCTCCAAAACAACTAGATCAATGTGGGTAGATGGTCCCAAAGACTGCAATAAAGACCGAACGGCTTCTGCTGCTCTTACGACGACAACGTATATCCCTACGTTGCTGAGAGCATGGAATGGCGCAGCCGAAGGAAGCCAACTCAGAGGAGGTCCACCAGTGCCAACGTGATACTAGGTCCCAAGAGTGGTAGGTGTGATATGATCGAGGGCTGAGCGCTGAGTGATTGAATGCTATGATATGAATGGACAACGCTTCTAAGGAGAGAAAAGACGTGGTGAATTTGATAAACTGATTAGGACACTAGAACGTCGTGGACATCAGATCCAGTACCGAAATTGCGGCAAAGCAATTAAAGATTTCTTCTAGGACTTCTTGGCTGATATCCCATTGCACATACTTACTTCAAACGGAGTTACCTGATCGTAAGCCTAACTCCACGGGGCGATATCGTCTCGAAGATGGTACTTGTGTTATGATTATGGTCGTAGCGTGGATAACCTGCTGGCGATCGCGGTCATGTGACACCCTGCAATGATTCACAGTCCACGTTGGCATACTGTCACTTCAGAAACACCCCGCTATAAAGGCCGTTGATATGCCCCTGCTGTCGCGGTAGTATGGAAGATCATACGGTATGGTATCAGTGCGTGCTAAGATCAGGAATCCGTCTAAATTTGAGCATGAGATCTATCACAGATATATCTCAGTTCGTATGGGTTATGCATGCCCTTCTCGTCTCTTACCTTGACTCCCCATATTAGCGAAAGCCATGGCTGAGCCTGACGGTTCCCTGGGGCAGTTGAATTTCTACGCTGTGACGTACGTGGATTCCCTTTTCAAACAGAGTCTTTCGCTGATATGCCACAGTGACGTCCCAGTGGTGCGTCTCTCCGTGTTACTATCAGGCCAGACAGATAAGCAGAACATGTTCGATATCTTTAGTTTCTCGGATACGTTTTCAGTTATGGCTTGCAAGGCATTCTCGTTTCTCAAGTCTGTGAGTACTATTCTCATGGACATCAAAGCATGCAAACCGCCCGACCTCACCGCCGGCGTTTGGTCTAGTTATTTATCATATCTCCTTCCCCAAGGACTCGAAATGGGTCAAGTGGCTTGGTCCGCTTTTCTTCCTGCCGTTCGGCTGCTGTCTGATAATGAAACACCCACCATACAGTGTGGATTTCGTTCCTCATGGAAATGTTCTTGACGGTCTCAGCAACCTCTGCTGCTGTGGGCCGGTTGGCCGTTTTCGGTGACTTGGACGTGCCATCGGATTGGGCATTCAAATCCACAGGACCGCTGGTTGGTCTAAGTGCGTCCAGCTTCCTGCCAAATTATGTCTATATTCTTCTGATCATCATGCAGTCACTTTAATGGTGCACGCCTTTTTTTGCCGCCGAATTTGGATATTTGGCGAAATGACCGTTCTTCCCATACTCATCATCCTGGTATAGCTTGCGCTGTTTCGCTACATCTCCATTGCCGATAACATTTTATCTTGGCCTAGGTATCCCTTGCTCAGTGTATAACAGCGTCAATCTCTGGAGTGACAGTGGGTTTCGTTTCCACCTCCGTTGCAGCCCTAAATATCGTGGGTCAAATCAATTGCTTCCCGGAGAATATATAGATTCAGTTCACTTTAGGTATGGCTAGGCGGAAGTGCCGTCTGTGATATCTCCATAGCGACTACTCTGCTGGTTCTCGTACGTTTTATTTTCTTCCTTAACAAGGTTCTCATAAAGACACTCTTTTCTCCGTAGCTTTGCCGGGCAAAAAACTCGACAATGTTTAGGTCAACGAAGTCGATTTTGTCGAGGCTTATGCTCCTTACGATCGAAACTGGCATGATCACCGCAATAGCATCCACCGCAGAGCTGGTTCTATACCATTTTTTCCCCGACACCTGCATTCACTTCGTATTGTCAGTCTTTTTTCTTCCGGTCCTCACCAACAGTCTAACTTTTCGCCTCCCCCCGACCTGCAGCCTTTTTTTGCTCCCCAAACTGTGATTTTCTCCGCCTCTATATTGTTTAACGTGGTCGGATTGACCCTTTTTCATTGCAGCTACGCGAATTGCATGATGGCTTCTCTTAATAGTCGCCTTCTCTTCCCTAACGACTCACGACCCTTGCAAACTCTCAATACCGTGTCGGTAGTGCAACCCAGGCAGTCAGTAACGGTCATCAACCCCCCAGAAAAACCGGAAGAAGTTGTTTAGCATGTTGTGACATAGGTTTCGCTACATTGTTGCGCACCTCCGATGATGAAGGCTATCGGCAAGGACTTGCTATGTACATACATACATACTTGAACAATGCATATGTATATGGCACCTATTTATGATGAATCACTGCACATGGTATAAAACACTGGATTATAGACTGTTAATCACAAAACATCGAGAAAAGCTCTATTTATAATACCACAGTGGGCAGAATAGCCAACATTCCGACAACACTACCAAGTCTACCACTTCATTAACAATCTCCCATCGACCCATTAACACCTGTGCTTTGCAAAAAGATGCCGTCGATACCATTTTCAGGAAGGCCTAAATCTTCTAAATTCTGTTTGAAACGACAGCAATTCGCATCAGAAAACGAAGGAAGTAATAAGAATTTCAAAAAAACGAACCTGTTCTTGAAGCCAAGGAGGTATAGACGAAGGACCGGATATTCCACGGCCATTGGGCCAGGTAAACCTCAGTTCTTCTGTAGTGAAAGAAGAAGGTGCGAAAGGTGCAGGAACAGGGTCCACAAAACCTGAGCCTTGGCCTGAAGGATTGGCCACACCATCCGACACATTAGAGACCGAATTACTCATCCCGCCGATCACACCCGTCTTGCGCCTCAGATGTGTGAGCATGATACGCAACGCGAGAGCATGGCTAAAAAGACCACCCAGCAACAGAAAACAGACGGGGCAGTAAGGAGAGGGATTAAGTTAATTACTTTTTTTTTTCTTGGACAAAGAAGAGTGACTTGCCGTTCAGCAGAAATGTCGAAGAGAAG
>Ga0209006_10003032_pt1 | contig 15259 bp, 14 predicted proteins | sample JacPin_JW_Ref_O2_FD_188567 | JGI IMG/M metagenome (GOLD analysis project Ga0209006, IMG submission 188567) | Forest soil microbial communities from Algoma, Ontario, Canada - Jack Pine, Ontario site 1_JW_Ref_O2 (SPAdes) (version 2) | ecosystem: Environmental > Terrestrial > Soil > Boreal... | reverse complement strand
AGGAGTGGCGGTTGATTTTCTTTTCCAGCGCATCGAGAATGCGCGCCCACGGATTAGGGGAGAGACTTGTGCTTGGAACTGACATATTTATGAAATGCCCGCCACTGCGTCCCAGCGGCTGGGTTGGGAGCGCCTGTTAAAACTCCGTTTCGGAGCGGTTAATGGAATCCCTTGTCTGTTGCGGAAAGCGCCCGCTTTCGCGGAAACCGGTTGCCAGAATAAAAGAAAATTTGAAAGCTGGAACAGTCCGGCATAGTAGCACAAATTTTTTCGTCGTGTGGAAATCTTCCGCGGGATTTTCTTTTCGCGAACAACCATTCAGAACTCGAAGCAACGATCTGTCAAGTAGCGAAAATATAACTGCAACGAGGAAGGTGCAGAGGTTGAATGGGAGGCGGAGTAGCTGGTGCGCAATTACCGAAGACGATCTGTACCTGAGCGTGCCTTCTGCCATAGCGCAACCTAGCGCGCGGCATTCCACTTGGTGCAACCGCGTTCCGTCGTTTATACTCTTGGTTTGCCCTTTAAGAACTTTGACCCAGTGAGGAGCGGTACTTTTTCATGCCCAAGCGTACATTCCAACCAAACCGGCGCAGGCGAGTCAAGAAGCATGGATTCCGCACGCGCATGAAGACCCAGGGCGGCCAGAAGGTGCTTTCCCGCCGCCGCGCCAAGGGGCGCAAGCGGGTTTCCGTAAAGCCCGGCTTCCGCGAATAAAGTGTGGCGGAAATACTATTTTGCGAAGATCGTGTCACGCGAGCGTGTGGCGCGGACACTCTTGTCCGCATGTTCGCCGGGCCGACGGCGGGTACAGCCGCGGTGACCGCGCTCGCTCCGCGAGAGGGAGAAAGCCGGGGAACAGCGCGACCCGAGGGGAAAGTTCGCTTTCCCCGCAGCAGCCGGCTTTTGCGCCACGCCGATTTCGAACGAGTTTATAAGCGAGGGCGGCGGCACTTCTCGCAATTGATGACCGTTTTTTACTTGCTGCGTCAACCGGCGGCGGGAGATCAATCGGGGAAAGATCACGCTGTAGCAAAAGCCGCTTCTGGATTGCGTGTCGGATTCACGGTGGGACGCGCTTTGGGCGGCGCCGTGCAGCGCAATCGCATGAAGCGCCGCCTGCGCGAGGCTGTTCGCCTTACGCGATCTGCGGCGGCGCCGGATGTGGATGTAGTCATCAATCCCAAGAAATCGTTGCTGACTGCGGAGTTTGCCGCCGTTGTGAGCGAAGTCAACCGTGCCTTCGTAGTCATTGAACAGAAGCTGGGAACGGCGCCGGCCGCGGCCGAGAATTTACGGAAGCCGGAAGCCGGAAGGTGAATTAGCTTTGCGAAACTTCGCCAAACTCGTCACACTGCAACTGCTGCGAGCCTATAAATGGGCCGTGTCGCCGCTGTTTCCTCCATCATGCCGTTACGTTCCGACTTGCTCCGAATATGCCATGGAAGCGGTTGAGCGCTTCGGAGCGTTGCGTGGAAGTTGGATGGCCGTGGAGCGCTTGCTGCGATGCCATCCCTTTGCCCGCGGAGGTTACGATCCGGTGGTGAGTCGCGGCCACGATCACGCAGTTGAATGCGAAATTCATAACTGCGAAATACAAGCGGCGAGCTCCTTCAAGAAAGCCTAAACTTTGCCAGACTTTCAAAATCCGCAGCAGGAACCGGGTTCGGAACGCCGGTTGCTTTTGGTCTTTGTCCTGACATTTGTGGTGATCCTGCTGTTCCAGCCGCTGCTCAAAAAATACGGGCCGCAGACTTCAGCAACTCCGCCGCAAAGTCAAGCGGCCCAGCCGCAGCCGGAGACTTCTTCCGTGCCGGCGACCAACGCCGCGGCCAGTCCCGTCATTCCTGCAGCCAGCGGAACCAAACAGGCATCGGCGGAAACCGATACGGTCATCGAGAACGATCTGTATCGCATTACCTTCACCAATCGCGGGGCGCAGGTCAAATCGTGGATCCTGAAGAAGTTCAATAACGAGGCGCAGAACGGGCCGCTGGATCTGGTCAATCCGGTGGCGTCGGCGAAATACGGCTACCCGATGTCGTTGTGGACGTATGACGAATCGCTGCGAAATAGATTGAGTTCGGCGCTCTACGTGGCATCGAGTGAGGGCTCGCAGACAGCTCCGGCGGAAATCACTTTCGAATATTCCGATCCCGAACTTTCCGTCCGCAAGACTTTCCGCTTCGATCAGACATACGTTCTGCATGTGGAAACAGCGGTCGCTTATAAAGGCAGCCCGCTCGCCGCTTTGCCCGCGTGGCCTTCGGGATTCGGCGACCAGGTAACACCCGCGAATTACGCGTCCGGCCTGATCGACTACCAATACAACGGCAACATCGAGCGCGTAGCGCTGAAAAAAATCAGCAGCGGCAACACGATCTCCGGACCATTCCACTGGGCTGGACCCGCCGATCAATATTTCGCGGCCGCTTTTATTCCCGACGATCCCGCTGCGGCGTCGATGGTGCAACTGCACAACTCCATCGACAATCCGCAGGACGCCAAGCGTCCCTTCGAAATAGTCGGCGCCGCCGTGGGCAATCTGCACGGCCCAACTGTGGAGCGCATCTTCGTCGGCCCCAAAGAGTTAAGTTCGCTCGAAGCGGTGACGATCCCTGGCATCGCCGGCGCCAGTCCCGACCTGCGCGGCCTGGTCGACTTCGGGTGGTGGGGAATTCTTGCGCGCCCGCTGTTCCTGTGGCTGAAGTGGACCTACAACCACATCGTTCCCAACTGGGGCTGGGCCATTGTGCTTCAGACTTTCATCATCAGCGTGGCGCTGCTGCCGCTGCGTGTCTCGCAGATGAAGTCGATGCTGAAGATGCAGCGCGTTGCGCCGCAGATCAAATCCATTCAGGAGAAGTACAAGAAATACAGCCTGCGCGATCCGCGCAAGGCGGCGATGAACGAAGAGGTCAGCGCGCTCTACAAGAAAGAAGGCGTCAACCCCGCCGGCGGCTGCTTGCCGCTGGTGATCCAGATGCCGTTTCTGTTTGCCTATTACCGCATGCTCAGTACGGCGCTCGATTTGCGCCATGCGCACTGGCTTTGGATCCACGATCTTTCGGCGAAGGACCCTTGGCTGTTGCTGCCGATTGCCATGGTGCTCAGCCAGCTGATTACGTCGAAGATGACGCCGCAGGCGGGTATGGACCCGGCACAACAAAAAATGATGACCTGGATGATGCCGCTGATGATGGGTTTCATCTTCTTCAATCTGCCGGCAGGACTGAATTTGTATTATGCGGAGATCAACCTGATCGGGATCATTCAGCAGGCGGTGATGAATCGCACCGAACTGGGCCGCGAAATGCGGGAGATGATGGAGAAACGCGCGCGTAAGAAAGATAAGTAAAGCTGTGAGCTCTGAGCTGTCAGCTTTCGGCTTAAGAAGCGATTCCCATTTTCGAACCGTGCGCTGCCGGCCACTTGCGGATTTGCCCGCGGTATAGGCGCTCCGATATCATTATTTAAGGCATGTTCGACAACTTCACCGCCCTCGACCGCTGGACTCGCAAGTCTGTTCATTGCATCTACCAGGCCCTGATTGTCGCCATCGCTACGCGCCACGCCGACGCCGTCGACATCAAGTTTCTGGTTGATGGGCGCAAGGTTTGGGTGGCGCTGCCTCACCCGGCCTGGGTCGAATACAAGAAGCAGACGGGTAGGTCCATTACCGATTCCCTGGCTGTGGAAATCGCCGGACACTACCTGAAAACGGCCCTCGAAGCCGGTGAAGGCGTAGGCCGGGAGATGTATTCTTTGACCGTCGCCGAGACGCTGGCCCATCTCGACGGCGTGGTAACTGAGATGCAGGCCGCAGCATCCGCCTGAAAGGTCGCATTGGTCGCGTCCCAATTTATTTCGTTTGCGCCCCGCTTGTTTGGTTTCGTCGGTTTCCGCCACCAACTCATCTGTTTGAAATTAAGACCTTTGTACTCGTGCCGGGGGGCGACAAGCTGTTGTGATTCCGATCACTTGGCAGGACCCGAATGTTGAGGGAGAATACAACGTTTGCGTTTGAGGCGACTGCCAGATAATTTTTTCGGGTAACCCAGGAGACTTTATGGCGACCATGATGCATGTTGGAGATGTCGCAGAGTTGCTGAATGACGGCCAGACCCATTTCAACCTGTCGCCGGCAATTCTGGTGGAGCATGCGATCCGCCGCAATGAGGCCCTGCTCGCTGCCAACGGAGCCTTAGTCGGTTACACCAACCGGACCGGCCGTTCGCCCAAAGACAAGTTCATCGTCAAAGACGAGACCACCGCCGGCAAAGTTGCCTGGGGCGCGGTCAACCAGCCCATCGATCCTGAGACCTTCGACGCTCTGTATGACCGGGTGATCGAACATCTGCATGGGCGGGAACTTTTTGTTCAGGATTTGTTCTGCGGCGCGGATTCCACCTACCGGCTGCCCGTGCGCTTTGTGAACGAATATGCCTGGCACAATCTTTTTGTGCGCCAGTTGTTCCTTCGGCCCACAGCGCAGGAATTGAAATCGCACCGGCCCGAGTTCACTGTCATCTGCGCTCCCGAATTCAAGGCCGACCCCCGGCGCGACGGCACCAACTCCGAATTCTTTATCCTGCTGAACTTTTCCCGACGGACTGTTCTGATCGGCGGCACCTCTTACGCCGGGGAGATGAAGAAGTGCATTTTCAGCGTGATGAATTTTCTGTTGCCTCCGCGCAATGTGTTCCCCATGCACTGCTCCGCGAATGTCGGCCATGACGGCGTAAGCGCGTTATTTTTCGGGCTTTCCGGCACCGGCAAGACGACCCTTTCCGCCGACCCCTCGCGTGATCTGATCGGCGACGATGAACATGGCTGGAGCGCCGATGGAATATTCAACTTCGAAGGCGGCTGCTACGCCAAGTGCATCAAGCTTTCGCACAAGAACGAACCGCAAATCTGGGAAGCGCTGCGTTTCGGCTGCGTGCTTGAAAATGTCACGCTCGATCCGGTCACACGCGTACCAGACTACAACGACGACAGCAAAACGGAGAACACCCGCGCCGCGTATCCGGTCAACTTCATCGAGAACGCGGTGATCCCCGGAGTGGGCGGCCATCCACGCAACGTCGTCTTCCTGACCGCCGACGCTTTTGGCGTGCTTCCGCCGATCTCGCGTCTAACGCCGGAGCAGGCCATGTTCCACTTCCTTTCCGGCTACACCGCGAAAGTTGCAGGCACAGAAGCGGGCGTGAACGAGCCGCAAGCTACGTTCTCTACCTGCTTTGGATCGCCCTTCATGCCGCTGCCGCCGAAAACTTATGCCGAGATGCTGGGCCGGCGCCTGCGCGAACACCGCGCTCAGTGCTGGCTGGTCAACACCGGCTGGCAGGGCGGGCCTTACGGAGTCGGGAAACGCATGGCTATCCCCTACACCCGCGCCATGGTCGACAACGCCGTGGAAGGCGAACTGGCGAAACAGGAATTTGAAATCGAACCCAGCTTCGGCTTTAGCATTCCCAAGGAGTGTCCCGGTGTTCCTTCGCAGGTGCTGAATCCGCGCAACGCCTGGCGGGACAAAGCCGCGTATGACAAGGCTGCGGAAGACCTGTGCGAACGCTTCGCCAAGAACTTCGAAAAGTTCGATGCCCCGCCGGAAGTAAGAGCGGCCGGACCGAAGGTGCAAAAGTAATTCAGCGGCGGACTGCCGCAGCCTATGTGGGGACAGCCGCCCTCGGCTGTCCGTGCTGTTCAGGCCTTTTTGATCAGCCGCGTCAGCCAAATCAGAAACACCGCCCCCACAATCGCGACGACGATGCTCCCAATAATGCCGCCGCCGGGATAAATACCCAGCGTGTTAAATATCCATCCGCCGATAATTCCGCCGACAATGCCCAGCAGAATATCCATCAGCGGACCGTAGCCGCCGCCTTTCATGATCTGTCCAGCGGCCCAGCCCGCAATCAGGCCGGCCAGAATCCACGCGATAAATCCCATATCGTTCCTCCAGGGAAAGCTCGAGAGCAGATTGGACCCAACAATGTTGGCGAAGCCACAACCGGACGACTGACCAGCGTTGCGCAGATTATGCCTGTACCATAGAGCTGTCAAGCGCCGGTTTCTGATTGCGTTTTTCTGCCGCAGCAAAAATAAAATGTTCGCCCGCAAGATTCGCGTCGAATACGAAGTGGACGGTCAAAAGCGTCTCTGTCCATTGAAGTGGCTGGATAGCTTTTCCATGCGCAACTTCACCAACTCCAGCGTCTTCGACGACACGCTCCCGGTCGCCGATGGCCAGATGGAAATCGGATCCAGCGTGCCTATCGACCGGCTGAAAGAGTCGATGGAGGACTGGTTCCGGCGTAAGGGATATTTACCGAAGGACTCAGGTCTATCCCTGACATGAACGTCGGTAGCGGGCCGATTTCGGCGAGGGCTTTGTGAGGATGCATGGCACGACAGGACGCCGACCTGCTGGCCTCATCTAAGGAACTCCTAACTCTTCCGCTCAAAAGCAACCCCTTCCCGAGCAAAGGCTCTCTTAATTGCAGAGGTTTAAGTTTGCCTCGCGTTGTATGGCACAAAAGATGCATGACCTCAAGTGGGAGGACCATATGAGCCATAAACCCTTGGCGGCACGGTCGGAACGCAGTCACGCTCTAGGTATTCGCGAGGGATGGCGTTTTCCTGCCGCGTATGCCACCGATGCAAGGTTCCTGCGCTCGTGGCTCGTCTACGATTCAACGCTCGCGTCCGAGGTCCCCCGCGGAAAATTCAATTGGAATTTCTTAATTGGATTGCTCGTGGCCGGCGGCGCAAGTGCTGGCTTTTGGGCCGGCATGGGAATGGCGATCGCCAGCTTGCGCTAACACTTCGTTCGCTGAAACTCTAACTGCTGTAGCGCAATAGCGACATCACGTTGTAGCCCTTCAGCTTGTCGCGTCCGTTCAAAAAATCCAACTCCACCACAAAGCCCAATCCCGCGATTTCCGCTCCCTGAGACGCCGCTAATTTCGCCGTCGCTTCCGCCGTGCCTCCGGTGGCCAACAGATCGTCAACGATTAGAACTCGTTGTCCACTTTGCAACGCGTCCTTGTGCATCTCCAAAGTGCCCAGGCCATATTCCAGCGCGTAATCCTGTTTCACCGTCGCGGCCGGCAGTTTGCCCGGCTTGCGCACCGGCACAAATCCTGCGTTCAATCGATAGGCCAGCGCTGGACCAAAAATAAATCCCCGCGCCTCGATGCCCAGTACCACATCCACTTTCTGCCCGATGTAGTACTCGGAAAATTTATCGATCAGCGTGGCGAATCCAACCTTGTCTTTCAGCAGCGTGGTGATGTCATAAAACAGAATGCCCTTTTTGGGGAAATCCGGCACCTCGCGAATCAGGTGCTTGAGCTGATCGGAATTCAGGCTGGGATGCGACGCCATCTACCACGCTCCTTCGATGCGAAATGCGTTAAGTCCCGTGATCGGCGACGCTTCCTGCTCGTCCACGCCGTCCACGCGCGCGGCGCGCGGGCCTTCACGCAGCCGCGAACGCAAGCCGGAAAGCTGATCGCGCGTGCCCTGCGCCAGAACCTCTACGCTGCCATCGTGATTGTTACGCACCCAGCCAGCGATGCCGAGTATGTGCGCTTCCCGCTCCACAAACCAGCGGAAGCCGACTCCCTGTACGCGCCCGCGCACGACAAAACGGCGAGCCTGAACTGCGGTTGGAGCTGAGTTCGGAGTTGCGTTCATAGCTGGACACTCATTATGCCCAGAGTTTCGAGTGGTTGGCAAAAGCGGGCGCGGAACGCTTCGACGAAATAGTGCGCAAGCGCGGCCCCGGTTTGGGACGATGTTAACTTTTGCGGTACTCCCCTCCCCATCCCCCTCTACAACTCCCTCAGGGTAATGGAATCATCGACTTAGCCCTAAAAGTTCACGATTTTAGGCCCCGAGTTCACGACTTTACGCGCAAATACCGTCGAACAAAGGACTTAAAGGTAAAATCCTTGAAACAAAGGAGTTAGGAGCTCCCTTGGCTCTCGGAACTTGCGTTAAGTCTTCTGTTCTTCGCTAGGCCATGATGAACGACGTTTGGTGTGAGGCGCAAGGTCAGATGTCACAAGGAGGCTGTGAATTTCTGGGGATTTTCTGGCGAGTTAACCTTGTCGTGGGTGAACGGCTACTGGATGCCCCAGCCGGGCTGAGACGTCTTCAAGATTCGGCCATCGTAGCCGACCGCATGCGCGACTAGGCGGTTTAGCAATTCAACAGCACAGCAATAACGGGCCCATCCGGATTCTTGAGCCACCCTTTCCCCGTGAGCCTTCGGGTTGCGGAGCTTTTTCCATGCGTCCACCAGCTCTTTGCTGGGGTTGTTCTTTTCCGCCCATTTATACATCAGGTCCGCCGCTCCGAAATCCGCGAGCCGCCGCAGCGCGCCCCTCGCGCGGTCCTTCAGAGCGTCGTCTCCCTCCCACGATTCGACGTATTTCAATAAGGCCTCGATTGAGGGCCGACGGACTAGCGGCGAAAATTCATCATGGAGAAGCAGTTTCGCAATTGACTCGATGCCTACCGCCAAGGTTAGACAGGCCGTCTGTAGGGACCCTTGCGAGCCACGCCGAATGCCGTCCAGTTCATCGAGCAGCGGGCTTGGCAGGATTTGCTGCTTGTCGACATAGAGGAACAGGAGCTCGACGAGCCTCCAGAAGTCGCGCCTGCCCTGCGGATCTGTGAACGGGACGGGGGAATGCATCAGTGACGAATAGCGCCAAAACGGGCCTGAATGCAACGAAAGGTCCTCGCGATCATTGAAGTCGCGTGCAGTGAGGGCCGGGGACATCGTCTGAGCTGCGGCGAAGCCTAGGGCATGGCACATGAGCCCGGGCCAAGTCGGCAAGAAGGCTTCGTTTTGAAAGGCCGACACCGAGAGGAAGCCATCTTCTTCGCGTCGGAAGATAGCCGTCGCGGTGCCGATACTGTGCTGATGATGATCTACGGAGGAGGAAAATCCGATATCGCGCCCATCGACGGATTGGCGCTCCTGGGTGATCGCGTCAAAAGGCAGTTCGGGAGCGCCGGGAATCAAAATTCGAACAGAGCTAGAGTCGCTTTCCTTTCTATCGCGAGAACGGGAGATCGAGAGGATGTTGCTCCGGACGTGGTACCCAGAGAGCGGAATCTGGTTTCTCAGGTCGATGCGGAGAGCGTTGCTCCGCCACTCGTCGCCATGTTCGTCTAGGGCCCGGAGCATAACGTGGTCCTCCGGTGCGTAGAGCTCACCCGCCAGCCTTGAGCCGAAAAGTGACTTGTGTCGTGGGGCAACTGTTGAGAACGGAGCGATCATTCGGAAGTACAACCTGCCGAGATCGTCGGAGCGTATGACCCCCAGTCCCTTGAGGGCGCTTTCATGATATGCGGGGCATACCAGCAGCTCCATCTCAGGGCATATGAGCTCTAGAGTTCCTCCCTTTATCGCTCTCGCTAACTCCAGTTCTCGGTCCATAACTCTCGAATGCGCTGGGAAGACTGGCCCAAATTTCTACGCGGCAAAATTCGGTGGACTTCCCGTCTTTCCCCGAGTTGCGGTCCCTGGGCGGATTTTGGCGGCTGATGAGGCGGTTTGAAATATGGTAGGGCCAGGCGGCTCACTCGCCCTCAAGCGCGGCGGCGATGATCGGAAGGTATTTGCGTACTTGTTCGCGATCACTGGCCTTCTCTTGCTCGCCGAGTTCCGCGTACTTTGTATTGATCTGCCCATCCCACCTCGACACGACGTCGGCTGGTAGCAATAGCGACCCGTCAGGCTGGCGTACTCCCTTACTGTGGACGAAACGCTGCCAATGTGACCACCTCTCATGCTCGACCGCCGCTAATTGCTCTAACAAACTACCCAGCAGCTTTTCTATTTGGCGTCGTTCCATTAATTTTTGCTACAAGAGTTTATTTTCGACCAGTTTTCGATAATGCTCGCCCAGAACTGTTAATTCGCAGGATTTGCCTTGCATCGCCGCGTGCCACATGTGCTGTGCGCCCACAGGTCTTACCAGATTGACCTTTGCATACCTCTGCAAAACTGCGAAAACAGCAGTCTTCTTGGGATCGGGGGGCGGAGTATTCGGATCATTCTGTTGCCGCTCTGGCTCGTATGATGGGTCCAGCTTAAAGTGATAATCAGCAACCGGAAAGTGCGTCACGAGCGCTTGGAGATCAGCTAGCGGAATCGGCGGGGTTGCCTTGCGAAGAGAGACAAACGTCTTCACATTTGTCTTGAACACCGGGCGTTGCGCCCAAGGACCGAGTGATTGGTCGATGTGCGCATACACGCTCCCAGGCGTTACGTCGCCAACCAAATTTGCAGCAGCGCCGCCGAGAGCGTCCACTAACAGATTGGTGAACACCCCAGACCCGCCGCCCGGCATCTCTAGCGCATACTGTTGCTCAGTGGAGGCGGTCAGAATCGTCATGCCCTGTTTAATTTCTGCAATGCTGGGACCCGTTGGCCTATCACCTGCGATTCCACTATGACAGCTATCTAGAATAATAATTTTGTTTTTCGCATGTGAGTTGCTCGCCAAAGTCATCAACTCCGCGAGAGGCAAGCCGTCATCGCCAGTTCTGCAATCGCTCGCGCATAGAAATCCGCCCGTATCTTCGATGTATCCGTGCCCAGCAAAATAAAAGAGAGCAATGTCTGCGTCATCTTTGAATAGCTCCCGGGCGGCCTCTTTTAAATCGGTTCGTCCCACAGTTTCAATGGGACCGGTTCCGGTAAGTATACGAGGGGTGACAAAGTTAACCGTTCCGTCCGCGTGGCGTTCGAGCATCGCCTTGACGTTGTGCGCGTCGTTTACACACCCGCTCAGGCATTTGCAGTCCTTGTAATAGTCGATTCCAACAATAAGCGCCTTACGCATATTCGCCTACAGCGAGTCGATAAAATCGCTGATGTTAGCGTCGCTCCAGACGAGCGTATTCACTCCGTCCAGCTTGGTGCGGTCGCTCGTATAAGCCCATATACCCCGAATTTTCTTCTTCTCGTCCTTTGCACATTCAATCTCCCACTTCTGGCCGCTCGACGTAAGGGAGTTCTTGCTCACGAGAGCGATGACACCGTCCGAGCGTTTGATCCGAGTTCGGACCCGCTCTTTCCATTCTTTGTCGTATGGCTCCTTGACCGACATATCGACAAATTCAAACGGCGCCCTAGGGTGAAGAGTTTGACCTTTTAAGAAATCACGCTGAGTCTTATCCTCAATTGCAAATGCAACGAAAACAACCTTCGTGTCTGCCACAGCTTCCCTCCACAATCAAATGGATTTAATGGCCGAATAAAGAGGCAATTCCGGACAAGGAGGATGCGATCCCGCATTATCTACCCGTTGTTGGCTTTACTGCAATACCGCGCGGGCGTGGTGCAGACGGACTCTCGAGGTCTGGCCGCGACGCTAAGCCGCATATCTGCGCGTCCCTAAGAAAGTCAAAGGGCACCCTGCCGCATCCCGGCAGGGTGATGTCGAGCTGCGGGTCAAATCCTGCATTCGGAGCGGGCCGGCAATTAGGGAAAATGCCATCGGTCGTGCCTGTGTTTACCGAAAACTTCCTGCAAGCGGGATTCCGGCCCGGAATAATTCCCATTTAGCCTGATTTATCCTTCCGCGTGAATGACTTTATGCAGGCTTACGTCGTCGCCATCGCCGCTCTTTAAACCGAAGAAGACAATCGTCGACAAGATGGTCAATATCCCGAGAGCAATGAGAGCTTTATGGATTCCATGAATCATTTCGGCGGGATTGGAGTGCCGGCTGGGAACGAAAAGCGCTGTGGTTAAGCCCGCCGCGGCTACGCCGAAGCTGATCGACATCTGCTGCATGGTGCTGGCGATGGAACTTGCACTGCTGGCATCTTTTTCGTCGATGTCGGCGAATACGAGCGTATTCATGCTGGTGTATTGCAGCGAGGTGAATGCTCCGTAAAGAAAAGCCTGTGCCACGATGATCCAAACCGGGGTTCGCACACCGATGGTGGCAAACACCAGGAGAAGAATGCCGAGAATCAGCGTGTTGGAAATGAGAACGCCACGATATCCGATACGGCTGAGAAGCCGCGGCATGAACGCTTTCATACTCATCGAGGCGATGGCCTGGGGCATGATGAGCAGACCGGATTGGATCGGCGTGAAGCCGAGACCTATCTGATAGAGCAGCGGCAGGAGGAAGGGCACTCCGCCGATTCCAAGACGAGTGAAGAAGCTGCCGCTTACCGCGGCGCGGAAGGTGCGAATGCCGAATAGTTTGAGCTTCAGCAAAGGGAACGGAAGCCTGTGGCCGTGGATTCCGTATCCGGCAAGCAAAGCGATAGACAACAGCAACAATCCGGACATCGCGCCTGCGCTAAGGGTGTGCTCGCCGAATATCTCCAGAACGTAAGACAATAATGCGACCCCGGAACCGAACAAAATGAGGCCGACAACATCGAGCGGAGGAATTTGTTCTTCGCGATAGTCGGGCAAATGCAGATAGACGAGGATTAAGCCGGCGAGCCCGATTGGAATATTTAGGAAGAAGATGACGCGCCAGTGAAGATAGCCGACGATGAGACCTCCGGCGATGGGTCCGAGCATGGGCGCCACCAGAGCCGGGATAGAAACAAAGCTCATGGTGCGCAGAAGATCCGACTTGGCAAAGGTTCGCACCAGGGTGAGCCGGCCCACGGGCACCATCATCGCGCCGCCGCAGCCTTGCAGGATGCGGAACGCGACCAGCAGATGGATGTTGCCGGATATCCCGCACAGAAGGGAGCCGAGGGTGAAGAGACCGATCGCAGACGCAAATACACGACGGGTTCCGAAGCGGTCCGCCATCCAGCCGCTGATTGGGATGAAGACCGCCAAGCTGAGCGTATAGCTGGCGAGCACCGCCTTCATGCTGAGAGGTGCGACGCCGAGGGCGGAAGAGATGGTGGGAACGGCCGTATTGAGAATCGTCGTATCCAGCGACTCCATGAAAAAGGCGACAGCAACCAGCCACGGCAGGAGCCGCTTGGAGGACTCTGAAGGATCGGATGAAGATGGAGGCGCGATCAACGGGACGATTTGGTTCATGATTTAGGAAACTACGCGAGGCTACTCCACCTCGAACAATGTTAGCCGATGTGTGAGACCCATGGTTTTTAGGTACCGCGATTCGTTGGCTCACGCTTCCCTGAGGGCGGCGTCTAAGAACTAACCGCCGTCGCGCCTTAGAATTCCCTTTGGCCCTTGGCCGGATACCCATGAAACCTGATATTTTCCTGCAAGACCTGAAATACGCTCTGCGCACGCTGAGCCGCGACCGTGGCTTCATGATCGTCGCGGTCCTCATCCTGGCTCTCGCGATCGGAGCCAACATTGCCGTCTTCAGCGTGGTCAACACGCTGCTGCTGCGACCGCTGCCTTTTCCGGACTCGCATGAGCTGGTGTGGATTGCCCCGCCGCCGAGCGCCTGCGGCCTCTCGTGCGCAACCTATTCGGCCGAGGCTTACGAAGAATTCCGCGACCAGAGCCGCGTCTATCAGGGCGTGACCGGATACGAAGCCTTCAGCACTGCCGACAATCTGCGCCTGACCGGCCGCGGTGAGCCCGAACCGGCCACCGGCATCGACGTCATCGGCAACTTCTTTCAGGTGCTCGGCGTGCAGCCCGCCATGGGGCGGTTGTTCACTGCGGAAGAGTCTCGCGGCCCGCACCCGATTGCTCTGTTGACCAACGCCTACTGGCGGCGTCAATTCAACGCCGATCCGGCCATCGTCGGCAAGGCCGTCGAGCTGAACGGGACGCCGATCACTGTAGTTGGCGTCTTGCCCGACAGCTTCGACTTCGGTGCGGTGTTTTCTCCCGGCGCGAAGGTCGATCTCTTCACGCCGCTCGATTTGCAGCTGCAACATGATTGGGGAAATATCGTAACGCTGATTGGGCGTCTCAAGCCGGGCGTGACCGTGGCGCAGGCGCTGGACGATGCCAACCGCGTTGCGCCGAACATTTATATGAACTACAAGTATCCAGGGACGCTGGGCCGCTATAGGGGTGACCTTATTCCGGTGCTGCTGAAGACTTATGTGACCGGGAAGCTGCGCCGCTCGCTGATTGCGTTGTGGTGTGCGGTGGGCGCGATTTTGCTGATCGCCGGCGTGAACCTTTCCAACCTGCTGCTGGCTCGTGCCGCCGCGCGCGCCAAAGAATTTGCGGTGCGGGGCGCGCTCGGGGCCAGCCGCGGACGAATCGTGCGCCAGTTGCTCATCGAAAGCCTCGTGCTCTCCAGCGCGGGCGCGGCCGTTGGGCTTGGACTGGCGCTTACTCTCATTACATGGCTCGCACACCAGGGGTCGCTGGCTTTACCGCTCCTCAGCACGCTACGCATCGATAGCCAGGCTCTGGGCTGGACCGTTCTCGTCGCTGTGTTCACCGCCATGATCTTCGGCCTGCTTCCCGGGTTGAAAATAGCCAGCGGCAACCTTCAGGAAGGGCTCAAGGATTCCGGTGCGGGCGCGGGCCTGGGCCGCAAGCACGAGCGCGTCCGCGCGGCGCTGGTCGTCTCCGAAATTGCGCTGGCATGCGTGCTGCTGGTCAGCGCAGGCCTGCTGCTGCGCAGCTTTCTAAAAGTCCTTGATGTGGACCTGGGCTTCCAGCCCGAACATGCCGCCTCGATTAAAGTCGATTACGACGACAACGCTCCTACCGACGAAGGCAGCAAAGCCAAGCGCGGTGAAATCTTCCAGCAGATCCTGGCTCGCGTGACTGCGCTGCCCGGCGTTGATGCGGCGGGCATGTCGGATTACCTTCCGCTGGGACCGAACCGCGAATGGGACACTCCGGTTCCGCAGGGAAAGATCTTCGCTCCCGGCGAGCAGCCCGACCCGCTGGTGTATGTGATCACACCGGGATTCATTCGCGCCCTCGGCATTCGCCTGCGCGGCCGCGACTTCACCTGGGCCGACGGCCCGCATAGCGAGAGAGTTGTTTTGATCAACGCCTCCGCAGCTCGCGTTTACTGGCCCGGAGAAGACGCGGTGGGCAAGATCCTCATGCGCGATCAAGAGCAGGATCGCGTCGTCGGAGTGGTCGACGATGTTCACGAAGAAACGGTGGAAGGCGGCGCTGGCTCGCAAATTTACTATCCCGCAACGCAGCAAGGGCCAAACGGAGAGCAATTAGTAGTGCGCACCAGCCTGCCGCCCGCGGCGCTCGCCGGGAGTGTGCTTCGCGCCCTACGCGAATTGAATCCCAAACAGCCCGCCGCCGAGTTCCGGCCCATCCAGGCGGTCGTTG
>Ga0209006_10003031_pt1 | contig 15260 bp, 15 predicted proteins | sample JacPin_JW_Ref_O2_FD_188567 | JGI IMG/M metagenome (GOLD analysis project Ga0209006, IMG submission 188567) | Forest soil microbial communities from Algoma, Ontario, Canada - Jack Pine, Ontario site 1_JW_Ref_O2 (SPAdes) (version 2) | ecosystem: Environmental > Terrestrial > Soil > Boreal... | reverse complement strand
TATTCCTATCTGGACTCGACGACTTCAAGAAGGCCGCCCAGACCTCGACCGCAAGTACGAAGTTCGTCTACCTCGCTCACGGCGAGACCTACACATTCAAGCCACGGTGATCGTCACACCTGACCAGGCTGTGGGGGCTTTGGGTGCGGTCCTGCGAGCCCACGACCCCGTAAGCGGCATTGATGGCGAAGCCGGCTGCCACCACCACGATGAGCACAAGAGTGGGCAACCAGATCTGGCTAAGCAGCTTAATTCTGGAAGCACCCATGATTGTGATCCTCCGTGGTTTCGCGCACTATGCATCGCTCGCGTCCTCCTGTCGGCGTGCGCCAACTGGTCTTGGATGCAATCGCTTACTGGAAAGCACATTTGGAGATGCCGTCCGCACGGGATCGATCGCCACGGCGCCACTGGTATTCACGTGCGGAGATCTTCTGAATACCCGCAACATCGTCGACGGGCGGAACAAGCGTGAGACTGGGTCGATCAGGTACATCACTCGCAGGAATTGCTGGACCAGAAGTCGATCATTTTCGGCGGCGATCAGCACCCGCTCTAAGTAAGCGTTACCGATCCGAACGGACACCGACCGCTTTCCGGCTATCTGCGGTAACGACAAGTCCGAGCTCACAGCGGACCGCCACGGCCCGCGAAGCTCCTTGGCGCAACGATGGAAGAACCGCCGCGGTAGGTCCTTGTCGCCGTTCTGTAAGCAGTCCCGAAGAATGAGCGATTCCATGGCGGCGACTGACATCCCTTGTCCGTAAAGAGGATTGAAGTTACAGAATGCATCTCCCATGACAATCAGGCCGCCGGGAGTACGCTTCATTTGGTCGTAACGCCGCCACCGGTTTGACGGAAACTTATATTGGGTGACATCTGCGAGCGGCTCGGCACGTCGTATAACGGCCAGCACGTCCGGGGACACCATGTCGGCGACGCAATCCAGCAATCCGGCATAGTCAGTGGGCACTTTGCGTCCCGCCAGTGTTTGTATCGCGAGCATGTAGGTGTCGCCCTCACCGGCGAACATCGCGAATCCGCGAGGTCGAGTGGGTAACGGGCCGACCAGGGTGATGAATTCGCGCACCGTGCCCGCCGGCATACGGACGGGCAGGCCGGCGTAGGTAACGTGCACCTTCAGTTCGTCTTCTCGCGGACGGCCGTAGCCGAGCTGATCGAGAAAGACCGGTGTCCGTGAGCCACGACCGGTGGCATCCACAACAAGATCAGCAGCGACATGCGTCTCGGCACCAGACTCGCGCTCCGCCATCACAATACCGGTCACACGCTCATGTCCCGGCGTCGATGTCAACCGCACCGCATCGTGGCCATCCAGCATCTCGATGTTGGGAATGGCAAGCACCCTGCGGCGCACACTCCACTCGAGAAACGTCCGGTGTGCGTAGTACACAACGATGGCCTGCGGATCGGGAATCGTGCCAGATCTCTGAAATGGGTGGCCACTGAATGACATTGATAATCGCGACAGGTCACCGTCGTTCCAGACGCGCGCGCCGCCGGCGACTAGCTCGTCGGGAAGACCAGGGAACAGGTCGCTCATGATCTGCATTCCACGCGCTGCCGCAATGTGGGGCAGCGCTCCTTGCGGCACCCCGCGACGAGTCACCGGTTGCTCGGGCAATACGTCACGTTCGACCACCTTGACGGTGCCGTAGAAGTCAGCCAGGACACGGGCCGCCAGCAGCCCGGCAATGCTTGCTCCCAGAACTACTGCGGTTTGGTCAGATGCGGGCACGTTCCTGATCCCTTCAATAGATAGAACTTGATGACTAGCGGGTGGTTCGAGCAAAGCTGCCGCGCAACGGCTTTCACAATCGGCGAGCGTTGCCGCAGCGAAGACCGATGGATGGATGGGCCCTCGAGCGGGCGCCTTGGCGCCGAGCGAATTAGCTCAGCGTTAGCAAGCGGAAATTCACCTAGCCGTCGAGCGGGTTGGCCCCGATGAGTTCGGCAAGGTTTTCGGCGATCGCTCCGGCGGCGGCGCTGCCCGGCTTGCGCGTCCCCTGGTCTTGGAAGCACGCCAAAAACTCGCTACCGAATCCTCGCCACGGATAGCGCGCGAGCATCTCCGCCCTCGCCTCAGCCGGGAACTCCTCCGGTCGCCTTCCGACTATCTCCCAGCTGGTAGCGACCTGCAGGATGTGCGACTCGGGGTCAGTGGTCGAGGAGACGTCGCCACGCATGTGCCGCACGATGATCTCCGTTGCCCTGGCCGCACGATCAGCCTCCCAGCCGGCCGCCACGCCGAAGACCCAAGCCAGGTACCCGCCTGCCTCCTCGAAGGCCACTCGGTGACTGTCGAATACATCGGTGAGACCGATGTCGTGAAGCATCGCCGAGACGTAAAGCAGTTCGTCGTCGAAGGTGATGCCGTGCTTCGAGGCGTACATCGCTCCCCACAAGTAGGAGCGGACACAGTGGTTGAGTAAGGGGGGCGTACAAAAACGCGTAGCCACTGAGAGTGCAGCTGTAGCCGCCGGTGTCTGCGGAAACCTGACCCCTGTTGCCAAATCGAGGATGCTGTCCACGGTGCCTTCCTTTCACTTAGCTTCTCTTGCAGGCGAGGTAGCGCCTGATAAGTGCTGCCAACTCTGCGGGTTGGGACAGAAAAGGCGAATGCGACGTGCTCATTCGCTGGACGTCATCGGCCCGCTCAGCGAAGAGCTCCTGGGTGGCGACTGGAAGCGCGTTGTCACGTTTGGAGATGACGTACGTGCTCGGGATGGTCCGCCACGCCGTCTCGGTCAGCGGCTGGCGCATCGAGGCGTAAGACTGGTAGCCGAGTTGGGAGACCGCGCGCCGGGCGGTCAGGGTATCGACGTCGTTGAAGAACACGGTCTCAGGCGTCATGGCTTCGACGTAGTCGCTAATTCCTGGGCGGCGACGGAGCCTCGACCAGGACATCAGCGAGCCGCCGTTGGTCGATGTCAACGACGCACCCGCATCAAGCTGGAACGCGGCGAGATAAATAATTCGTCGGACATTCTTCGCGTGCGCCAGACCCTGCGTGGTGGGTATGCCGCCGTAGGAGTGAGCGACCACAACAACCGGCCCATCAATGGCCGCGGCCGCTTGCGCGATTGCTTCAGCGTCCGCATACATGTCCCCGAGGACGGCCGGATCTTTACCGCTGCTTCTCAGCGTCACGGTGTGCACGTCGATATCCGACAGCTCGTCGAGGAGAGGACGGAAGTGGTCGGGCTCGTGCCAGGCACCCGGAACGATGAGCAGCGACGGACGACTAACGCCGGCAATGTTTTCCGTCACTTGCCAGCTCCGATCACGCGGATGATCGGCTCCCCGTGACCACGCTGGGGACGCGCGATCATCGCTTGCATCGTCCGCGGTACCAACATGTTTCCGACGCTAATTGCGGTATCGCGCTAGTTGTGGGCCACTTCGCCGTAGCAAGTTGGGGCCAGTTGAGCCGGGTATGTCAGGGCAGCAGTCGGATCAGGGTTTCTAAAACTACCGACCATGCGCTCATTGCGGGCGCTGCATACCCGATTACCAAACCATCGCGCTCGCTGCCGACTTCGGGGTGGCGATAGAAGTCAAGCCCCGTCACGCCGAGGCGTCGCCACGCGAGTAACGGGCATTGATGGGGCGCAACGCCTTATAGAGCGCTAGGAAGTGCCCAAACTTGTCGTTGTAGTAGCCGCGATAAGCGGCCCGCGGCTCGAAGGTGCGGTCGAATCTGACCAGCTGTCGCATCGCCCCGCGCATGCTGCTCATTGTCTCGCTTCCTAGTCCGGCGAGGATTGCAGCGCCCAGCGCCGCTGCTTCAGGCACCGCGGTCCGTTGTAGCGCGAAGCCGAGCGCGTCGGCGCGGATCTGACACCAGGTATCCGAGCGGGAGCCACCGCCACTAATGTTGGCCAGCGACAAGGTACGACCCGACGATTTCTGCAACGCATCGAAGGCCCACCGCGCCGACAGGGCGACCCCTTCCATGACGCTGCGGGCCATTTCAGCTGCGCCCGTTGCCGACTCGACCCGCGCGAACGCGCCGCGCGAGGCGGCGTCCCAGATCGGTGCGCGTTCACCCTGCAGGTGGGGCAGGAACAAAGGCACGGCGTCGCCGGGTTCACTCTCGGCCGCCAGCACCGACAACTGTGCGGGCGTCTTGCCCAAAAGCCTCGAAATCCATTGCAGGGCAGCTCCGCCCGATTGTGTTGGAGCGGCGTGCAGCACGATGTCCTCATACGAGGGGAACACGACCACGCCGGGTGCCGGGTTAACCGTGGAGGAAATGATGCCCAAGATTTCGCTGGTGCCGCTCTGATACATCGCGTCGTGGTCGTCAAGCACGCCGGAACCGAACATGCCAGCCCAAGCGTCCATAGCACCGACAACGACGGGCGTCCCTGCACAGGGCATCCCCCTGCTCACCCGCCCCGCGACATGATGGAAGTTTCGCAGCTCAGGCAGCAACTTTCGCGACCCCGGTACGAGTTCGAGTAATCCGTCGACGTAGCCGCGATGCCCTGCGAGGCGGACCGCTGAGATCGCGTCGGAGAATACCGCACCGGTCAACTGCATCACGCAATAATCCTTGGGCAGCAGCACATGTCGGGTCTTGGCGTAGATGTCGGGGTGAACCCGCGCGAGGTACGCCATCCGGGATAAGGCGTGACTGGCATCGATCGGGACCGGCCGGCCGAACCAGGCGGTCTGCTGCGCTGCGCTGACCTGCTCTGCAAGCACTGCGGCGTCGGCTGCACAGCGGGTGTCCTGCCAGGTGATTGCGGGGATGAGCGGCGCGCCGTCTGACCCGACGAACACATGGGTGTTCACCTGCGAGGTGATACCGATCCCAGCGAGTCCGGACAGGTCGTGCCGGGACGCGAACTCCGTCAGCGCAGCCAGTACACCATCGGTCCAATCGGTCGGATTCTGGTCCGCATAACCGGCCGCCGGCCGCCACATCGCAACTGGCCGTGCGACATCTGCGAGTTTGTTGCCCGCAGCATCGATCAGCATCGCCTTGACGGCGCTCGTTCCGACATCGATGCCGATCAGGCAGTTGCGCGCCACGCTCGTCAGTCTTACAGATTCCCCACGCAGCCTCGCTTCACGCCGGCGGGGCCGCCCCTAACGCTGGTCGAAGGCCACCTTCACGGCACCGCTGTCACCCTGGTTGGCGATGGCCAGGAAGGCGTCGCGCCAGTGCTCCAGCGGGAAGGTGTGCGTCAACATGGGACGCAGGTCGACTTGACCGTCCACCACCAGGTCGAGGTAGTGCGCGATCGCATGCTGGCGATGCCCGTCGACTTCCTCGACGCCAAATGCATTGCTGCCGACCCAGTTAATTTCCTTGAAGTACAACGGGCTCCACTCCCACCGGCCGGGGGCGTGCACGCCGGCCTTCACCAGCGTCCCCCGCGCGGCCAGGACCCGGACGCCGACCTCAAATGTCTCCGGCTTCCCGACGGTGTCATAGACAACGTCGACAGCGCCCGGGTACGCCATCGGGAGCCCTTGCAGCGGCTGCCACAATCGGCCGCCGCCCCAGGCCACCAGCTCTTCGATGATGGCCCGCCGCGGCTCGTGCGCCAGCACGATCGAGGCGCCGAATCGGCGTGCCAGATCGGCCTGGGCTTCGAACCGGGCCACCACCGCGACTGCCACGTCCGGATAGAGCGCCCGCAGGATTGCCAACGCGCACAACCCCAATGAGCCGGCGCCGTAGACCAGGACCCGGCCTGAGCGCGACGGCGGATGGCGGGTGATCGCGTGCAGCGACACCGAAAACGGATCGGCGAACACCGCCAACTCGTCAGGCACCGAATCGGGCACTGGGAACAACATGCTGTCGTGAGCCGGCATCAACTCGGCGTAGCCGCCGGTCACATCGGCCGAGACGCCGGTGTGGATCCCCGGTTTGATATCGCCGTCGCAGAAGCTCCAGCACAGGCTGTAGTCCCCGTTTTCACAGGCCGGGCAGGGCGGTTCGATTCCGCGCGGCCCGCAGGACAGCCACGGGTTGAGCACCACCCGCTGGCCCACCTCCAGACCGCGGGCCTTCGGCCCCAACTGCACGACGTCGGCGACCACCTCGTGGCCCATGACTTGAGGGAACGAGCAGAAGGCGGCCATCGCGTTGTCGGCGTCGCCCTCGCCGAAGTCCAGCAGGATCTGCTTGGAGTCCGAGCCGCAGATACCGGTCAGCCGGGGTCGAGTGATGACCCAATCATCGTGCAGCAGCACAGGATCCGGTACGCGCTGCAGCGCGACCGGGCTATGAGTCAGTGCGTCGTCGGGTCCGTCCAATGGCTCCGGCCGAACACCGAACACCAGCGCCTTCATCGGGGTGCCATGGCCGCCGCGCCGGTGATGTAGGCGTCGATGTCGGCGTTCTTGGCGTCGACGACCGGTTTCATGTCCGGCAGGTAATGCTCGAAACGATCGCCGCCCAGCGCCGCGATGATGCCGTCGGCCACGTCCTCGGCCGGCACCTTGGGCCCTTGATAGAGCGGTTCCTCGCTGCCGGGCTGGTCCCAGATCTCGGTGTCGACGGGTCCCGGCTGAATCAGCTTTACCGAGACGCCACTGCCGTGCAGGTCGACGGCCATCGACTCACTCCACCCACAGAGTGCGAATTTGCTTGCACAGTATGCGGTTTCGTGAACGATACCCAGCCGACCACCAACGCTGGACACGTTGACGATGACGCCGTGCCCTCGCTGGAGCATCCGGGGCAGAATCGCCAGCGTCAGCCGCATCGGGGCGAAGAAGTTGACCCGCATGATCGCCTCGACGTCGGCCGGATCCAGCGCCTCGACCACACGACGCTTCGGCGTCGCGGCGTTGTTGACCAGAACGTCGATGCCGCCCAGGTCGTCCCAGACGCGCAACCCGAACCGGTCGACCGCGGCGGTATCGCCCAGATCGGCTACCCACATCGTCGACTCCGGCGAGGTTCGACGGCAGTCAGCCAGCACCTCCGCCAGACGCTCCGAGCGGCGGGCGACCAACCCCACCACCGCGCCGTGGCCGGCCAGCCGCCGGGCCAGCGCGGCCCCGATACCCGACGACGCCCCAGTGATCAGCACCCGCTTGCCCGCCGCCTCGAACGCCATGGCCAAAGCGTTCCGCTAAAGGCTCCGCATGGCACGGGTTTCGGCAATATGCCTGCATAAACGGCTATTAGGCGACATGGTACGCTCGTTATATTGGCTAAGTAATCACTCGAGTTGCTGCAAGGGGTAGCGATGGCACGCACCGACGACGACACCTGGGACCTCGCATCGAGCGTCGGCGCTACCGCCACGATGGTGGCCGCAGCCCGCGCCATGGCCAGCAAGGCCGAACAGCCACTGATCAACGACCCCTATGCGGAGCCGTTGGTTCGGGCGGTGGGATTGGACCTCTTCACGCGACTGGCCACCGGTGAGCTGAACCCGGCCGACCTCGAGGATGACGGCGACGGCACCCCGGCGGGCGTGCAGCGGATGACCGACAACATGGCGGTCCGCACCAAGTTCTTCGACGAGTTCTTCCTCGACGCGACCAACGCGGGCATCAAGCAGGCGGTGATCCTGGCGTCGGGGCTGGATGCACGCGCGTACCGGCTGCCCTGGCCCGACGGCACCACGGTGTACGAAATCGACCAACAGCAGGTCATTGAATTCAAATCCCGCACGTTGGCCGAGCTGGGCGCCGAGCCCACCGCCCTGCGGCGCGCGGTCGCCATCGACCTGCGCGACGACTGGCCGGCCGCGCTGAAGGCGGCGGGCTTCGACCCGCAGCAGCCCAGCGCGTGGAGCGCGGAGGGCCTGCTGGGCTACCTGCCGCCCGACGCGCAGGATCGCTTGCTGGACAACATCACTGAGCTCAGCGCGCCGGGCAGCCGGATCGCTACCGAGAGCGGGCCCACCCGCGAGCCGGGGCACGAGGCGCGGATCAAAGAACGCATGCGCAAGGTCTCCGAACGCTGGCGTAACCACGGGCTCGACCTCGACATGACCGAGCTCGTCTACTTCGGCGACCGCAACGAAGCAGCGGTATACCTGTCCGATCACGGATGGCAGATGGGCGGCAGCACCATCCGGGAGATGTTCGCAGCCAACGGACTTCCGCCGATCGAAGAGGACGACCTGCCGTTCGCCGACCGCCTCTACGTCAGCGGAACGCTGACCGACAAGAAATAGGAGCCATTCGATGCCACGTACCCACGACGACAGCTGGGATCTGGCCTCCAGTGTGGGCGCCACCGCGACCATGGTGGCGACTTCGCGCGCGTTGGCCTCGCGGGGACCGGAGCCGCTGCTCGACGATCCCTTCGCCGAGCCACTGGTGCGCGCGGTTGGTCTTGCGCCATTCGTCCGAATCCTGGACGGGGAGCTCAGCCTCGAGGATGACCCGATGCTGAATCGCAAGACGCGCACGGAGCAAATGACGGTGCGCACAAGGTTTTTCGACGACTTCTTCACCGCCGCCGCCCAGACAGGTGTGCGGCAGGCGGTGATCCTGGCGTCGGGTCTGGACACTCGGGCCTACCGGCTGCCCTGGCCCGACGGCACCACGGTGTACGAGATCGATCAGCCTGAGGTGATCGAATTCAAAACCAGCACGCTGGCCGGTCTGGGCGCCACACCCACCGCGGAACTCCGAACCATCGCCATCGACCTGCGCGACGACTGGCCGGCCGCGTTGCGGGCCGGCGGTTTCGACGTCGATCAGCCGACCGCGTGGAGCGCCGAGGGACTGTTGCCCTACCTGCCGTCCGACGCCCAGGACCGATTGTTCGACAACATCACCGCGCTCAGCGCGGCGGGCAGCCAGCTGGCCACCGAGCACATCTCCGATCCAGACGCCTTTTCCAAGGACGGCGTGCAGCGCATCAGTGAGCGGTGGCGCCGCGCCGGTTTCGACCTCGACGCGGCCGATCTGTTCTATCAAGGAGAACGCAGTATCGTGACCGACTACCTCACCGGTCACGGCTGGCAGGTGAGCGCCCACCCTGCCCCAGAGCTGTACCAGCGCAATGGATTCGTCTTCCCGGACGACGAGGCGATGGCTATGTTCCGGAAGATGAGCTATGTCGCCGCGACGCTGAAGAAATAGGGCAGCGATGTCGCGCACTGATGACGACAGCTGGGACCTGGCCTCCAGCGTGGGTGCCACCGCGACCATGGTCGCGGCGGGTCGGGCGATGGCGACCAAGGATCCCAGGGGGCTGATCAACGATCCGTACGCCGACCCACTGGTTCGTGCCGTCGGGCTGGACTTCTTCACGAAGATGATGGACGGCGAACTCGACTTCTCGCTGCTCCCGAACTCGTCGCCGGACCGGACGCAGGCGATCGTCGACGGGATGGGCATTCGTACCAAATACTTTGACGAGTATCTGCTGGCCGCCGTGCAGGCGGGCGTACGGCAAGTGGTGATCCTGGCGTCGGGCCTGGATTCCCGCGCCTACCGGCTGCCCTGGCCCGACGGCACCACGGTGTACGAGATCGATCAGCCTGCGGTAGTCGAGTTCAAGACACGCACATTGGCTGATCTGGGCGCCGAGCCGACTACGAACAGACGCACTGTCCCGATCGACTTACGTGCCGACTGGCCGGCCGCGTTGGGCGCCGCCGGTCTGGATACCGGCGCACCGACAGCCTGGCTGGCCGAGGGTCTGCTGATCTACCTGCCGTCCGAAGCCCAGGATCGGTTGTTCGACAACATCACCGCACTGAGCGCACCGGGCAGCGCGATCGCCACCGAATACGTGCCCGGCTTGAAGGATATCGACTTCGAACGGGTTCGCGAGCAGAGCGCCCAGCTTCGCGAGCACGGTCTCGACATCGACATGCCGTCGCTGGTCTACGCCGGCGAGCGCAGCCACGTGATCGATTACCTACGCGGCAAAGGCTGGAGTGTTGCCGGTACCTCACGGACGGATCTGTTCGTCAGCAACGGGCTTCAGATCCCCTCTCCCGACAACGACGATCCGCTCGGCGAGATCATTTACGTCAGCGGGCCGCTCGGAAGTTAGAAGCGCGATTCCCCCACCCAGAGCGCGCTGGCACCGGTAAACGAACGCTCGGCCTGCTCGATGATGCCAACCACCGACTGTGTGATCAACGCGGCCAATGCATCCGGCAGCGAGGCCGCCGCGGGCTGCGAAGAAGGTTGTGGCCGCAGGAAGTCCCACACCGACGAACCCGGATAGCCGATCAAGCGGACCTTAGCGTCGTCGTCCAAGCCGGCCAGCACCTTAGCCCGGCGCACAGCGGCCCGCAGACCGCCGAGTTCGTCGACCAAGCCATGGTCGAGGGCGTCCGCACCAGTCCAGATCCGGCCTCGGGCCACCGCCTCGACCGCTTCGATGCTCAGGTGGCGACCCTGGGCGACCCGCTGCACGAAGTCGTCGTAGACCAGGTCCGCCTCGGCCTCGACCTGGGCATGCTGCTCGGGCGTGAACGGCGCGTTGACCGACCAGGCGTCGGCATTGGCGTTGGTACGCACCGCATCTGACCCGACACCGAGCCGGTCTTTGAGATCCCGGGCGACCAACTTGCCCGTCAGCACACCGATCGAACCCGTGATGGTGCCGGGGTTCGCCACGATCGCGTCAGCGCCCATCGACACGTAGTAGCCGCCGGAGGCGGCGACCGCACCCATCGACGCCACCACTGGCTTACCGCGCTCGCGGGCCTTCTTCACCTCCCGCCAGATGGTTTCCGACGCGCTGACCGAACCGCCCGGCGAGTCGACCCGCAACACGATCGCCGACACCGAATCATCGTGCGCCGCTTCGCGAAGCCCTGCGGCGATGGTGTCAGCGCCGGCGTTGGACGAGCCGAACGGCATACGCGAACCGCCACGGCCGCTGACGATCGCGCCGGCGACGGTGACGACGGCGATCGTCGACTTGGGCCCGCGCCCGGGTATCGACGGACGAGCCGGCCCGCCGGGACCGGTGGCCCGCGCGTAGCGGCTCAGATACAGCCGCGGCGGGCCGTCGTCACCGTCGGCGTCACCGGACTCAGGTGAAATACCCTTGGCACCAACAAGTTCCGCGATTCTCGCATACGCCTCGTCGCGGAAGCCCACGCGATCGATCAGACCCGATTCCACCGCGATGTCGCGCAGCAGGGGCGCATGATCGGCCAGCCCGTCGAGGGCGTCCTGGCCGATGTTGCGCGACTCGGCGACCGCCAGCCACACCTGGGCACGCAGGCTGTCCAGCAGCCGGGTGTCGGCTTCGCGATGAGCATCGGTGTAGCGGTCCTGTGTGAAAAGGTTTATCGCCGACTTGTATTCACCCCGCGCGACGAACTGCGCCTCGATACCGGCCTTGTCCAACGCGTCGCGCAGGAACAGAGCGTTGGTGGCGAAGCCGATCAGCCCGACGGTGCCCGCCGGCTGCATCCACACCTCGCCGAACGCCGACGCCAAGTAGTACGAAAGCGTTCCGGGATAGGTCTCGGCCCAGGCCAGCGAGGGCTTGACCGCGGTGAATGCGGCGACGGCTTCCCGTAGCTCCTGAACCGGCCCGGCCGCGGCGGCGGGCAGCTCGACCCGGGCGATCAGGCCGGCGACGCGGGGATCGTCGGCCGCCCGGTGCAGCGCGGACACGGCCTCACGCAGCACCAGCGGACGGCCGCCGCCGGTGATGATCGTCAGCGGATCCAAGCTGCTGGTTTCGGGCGGCGCGACCCGCAGGTCGAGTTCGAGCACACAGCCGTTGGGAACACCGTGGTGGCGGGCGGTATCCACCCGGCGGGCCAAGGCACGTACGTCGTCGATACCCGGGGGGTCGGGCAGGAATGAGAACATGTGACGAGCCTACCGATGACCAGCGAGGGGTCCGGATCGTACGGTGATGGGGTGCGGTTCTCCATCGCGATCCATCAATTCGACGAGACCGGCTTCGACTCGGCCGGCTTACGCGATTACCTGAAGCGGGCCGAAGAACTCGGGTTCGAAGGCGGCTGGGTACTCGAACAGATCATCGGCGAGGCGACGCTGCTTGCCCCGCTGGAGCTGCTGGCCTGGGCTGCGGGCTGCACCGAACGGCTGCGGCTCGGCGTAGCCGTCCTGGTCTCGTCGTTGCACGATCCGCTGCAGCTCGCGTCGGCGATCACCGCGGTCGATCGGCTCAGCCACGGCAGGCTGGATGTCGGTGTGGCACCGGGCGGCGGCCGCCGCAGGTTCGCTGCCTTCGGGGTGGACGACGCCACTTTCATCAGTAGTTTCACCGAGGGCCTGCAGCTGATGAAGGCGGCCTGGTCCGACGAACCGCGGGTGACGTTCGACGGCCGGTTCCGCCAAGTCGACGATCTGCCGATCCAGCCGAAACCTGTGCAGCGGCCGCATCCACCGATCTGGTTCGGCGGGCAGGCCCCCAAGGCGCTGGCCCGCGCGGTGCGGCACGGCGATGCGTTCCTCGGTGCGGGTTCGTCGACCACCGCGAAGTTCGCCGAGGCGGTGTCGATCGTGCGGCGCGAGCTCGCCGAGCAGGGCAAGGATCCCGCGCATTTCCCGATCGGCAAGCGGGTGTATCTGATGATCGACGACGACCCGGCCAAGGCGCGCCAACGCGTGCTCGACGGGCTGCATCGGATCTACGGCGGGATGCCCGGCATCGACAACGTCCCGGTGTCCGGCACCGTCGACGATGTCGTCGGTGGTCTGCGCGAAGTCATCGACGCGGGCGCCCAGACCATCCTGCTCAATCCGGTCGGCCGCGATGTCGCCGAGGACCGCGAGCAGATGGAACGCCTTGCCGCAGAAGTGATTCCACAGCTGCGCTGACCGTCGCGCCGAGCCACCGCGATCCGTCACCGATGATCGAGTTCGACCAAGACGCCGATTCTGACGGTTCGGTCGCGATATAACCACTCAATGGTTCTCAAAGTCATGGTGTCGCCGGACCTGATCGGCGGAGACGTCGACGAGGGTTACGGCAAGGTCGCAGATGCATTCCGCGCCAACTTCGCGGCCGGTCGTGAGGTCGGCGCCGCGATCGCCGTGTATCGCAACGGCGTCAAAGTTGTCGACCTGTGGGGTGGCTACCGCGACGGAATCGCCAAGGCGCCATGGCAGCACGACACCATGGTCAACATGTTCTCAACGACCAAAGGTGTTGCCGCCCTTGCCGTTGCCTTGGCGGTGTCGCGCGGATTGTTCGACTACGACGACAAAGTCGTAGATCATTGGCCGGAGTTCGCGCAGGCGGGCAAGGCCGATGTGACCGTCCGGCAACTGTTGGGCCACCAGGCCGGATTGTGTGTACTGAAACCAGCGCCAACCGTGCGCGATGTCGCCGACCCGGCGAGGCTTTCGGCGATGCTCGCGGCCCAGAAGCCCGTGTGGCCACCGGGGACCCGGCACGGGTACCACGGGATCACGCTGGGCTGGTACGAATCCGAGCTGATCCGTCGAACTGACCCGGCGGGTCGTACGCTGGGTCGCTTCCTCGCCCACGAGATTGCCGGGCCGATGGGGCTGAACCTGCATATCGGACTCCCAAATTCGGTGCCGCACGACCGGGTCGCGCTCCTGCACGACTGGTCGCGCATGGAAGCCCTCTTGCACCTCAACGTCATGCCAGCAGCACTTGTGGCCGCGTCATTTAATCCCGTCGGGCTGCTGGCCCGTGCTGCCGCTCTGCCCCGCGGCGTCGTGCCATGGGCCGGCGACTACAACCGCGACGACGTGCGCGCCATCGAAATCCCGTCGGCCAACGGGATCGGGACCGCCGGCGCCGTCGCGCAGCTCTACGGGGCTGCCGCGACCGGAGATGCTGCGCTGGGCCTGACGCCGACCGTGCTCAACGAGCTCGTGGCCGAGCCCGCCGCACCGAGCCGCGGACAGCGGGACAAAGTGCTGCACGTCAACACCGTCTTTTCGTTGGGACTGTCAAAGCCGGCGCCGTTGTGCGTGTTCGGTTCGTCCGACAAGGCGTTCGGCACACCAGGACTCGGCGGCTCGTTCGGCTTCGCCGACCCCGACACCGGAATCGGATTCGGCTACGTCATGAACCGGATGGGTTTTCACCTGTGCAGCGATCCACGCGAGCTGGCCATGCGCCAAGCACTGTTCCGCGACGTGCTGGGCGCACGACCGCAGAAGTAGCAGGCCTTACAGCTCGGTGGCCGACCCGCCGGCGGCGGCGATTTTCTCCCGCGCGCTGCCGCTGAACTTGTGAGCGGTGACGTTGACCTTGACGGCCAGCTTCCCGTCACCGAGAACCTTGACGAGCGTGTTCTTGCGAACCGCTCCCTTGGCCACCAGCTCGTCGAGTCCGACCGAACCGCCCTTCGGGAAGAGACGATTGATGTCGCCGACGTTGACGACCTCGTATTCGGTGCGGAAGCGGTTACGGAACCCCTTCAGCTTGGGGAGCCGCATGTGAATCGGCATCTGCCCACCCTCGAAGGTGGACGGCACGTTCTTGCGGGCCTTGGTGCCCTTGGTACCGCGACCGGCGGTCTTGCCCTTGGAGCCTTCACCGCGACCGACGCGGGTGCGCTTGGTTTTCGAACCCGGCGCGGGACGCAGGTCGTGCAGTTTGATGGTCATTTGGTACTACCTCCCTCAGCCGGCTCGACCTCGACGAGGTGACGGACGGTCGCGATCAGCCCGCGGGTCTGCGGGTTGTCGTCCCGGACCACCGAGTGGCGAATCCGCCGAAGTCCCAGTGTGCGAAGGCTTTCCCGCTGCTTCCAGCGAGCGCCGATGATGCCGCGGACCTGGGTGATCTTCAGCTGTGTCGGTTGTGTTGCTTTGTCTGCGGCCATGATTACGCCGTTCCTTCACGGGTGGCGTTGGCAGTGGCGGCCAGCGCCTCACTTTCGCGGCGGGCGCGCAGCATGCCGGCCGGGGCGACGTCCTCCAGCGGCAGTCCACGTCGCGCGGCCACCTCTTCGGGGCGCTGCAGCAGCTTGAGCGCGGCAACCGTCGCATGCACGACGTTGATCGCATTGTCACTGCCCAGCGATTTGGACAGAATGTCGCGCACGCCGGCACATTCCAGCACCGCACGGACCGCACCACCGGCGATCACACCGGTACCGGGGCTGGCCGGACGCAGCAGCACAACGCCTGCAGCGGCTTCGCCCTGTACCGGGTGGACGATGGTCCCACCGATCATTGGAACGCGGAAGAAACCCTTACGAGCTTCCTCGACGCCTTTGGCGATCGCAGCCGGAACTTCCTTGGCCTTGCCGTAGCCGACACCGACCATCCCGTTGCCGTCGCCGACGATGACCAGCGCGGTGAAGCTGAATCGC
>Ga0209006_10003030_pt1 | contig 15265 bp, 13 predicted proteins | sample JacPin_JW_Ref_O2_FD_188567 | JGI IMG/M metagenome (GOLD analysis project Ga0209006, IMG submission 188567) | Forest soil microbial communities from Algoma, Ontario, Canada - Jack Pine, Ontario site 1_JW_Ref_O2 (SPAdes) (version 2) | ecosystem: Environmental > Terrestrial > Soil > Boreal... | reverse complement strand
CCGGATCGTCGACGACGGCGGTGCCGGTATTCTCCATCCCGACCATGTAGTCGCGGCGCGTCACCTTCGGGTTCCAGTTGGCGGTCTCAACGACATCGAGCTCGCCGGCGATGTAGATCTCCTTAAGCTGGTCGATCAGCATGACCGCCGGGTCGCGGTAGAGCGGGATATTGCGGGTGGCGACCTTCACTGCCAACGGTTTGTCCGGGCCGTAACCGAGGCGCCGCATGATGCGCCGCGCCCCGCGCGTGCGCAGCAGCCGCTGGAGGTACCACCGCCCGCACCGCAATCGCAATCTGGTCGGGATACGATTCGTCGATAATCGGAGCCGTCGCCTCCAACTCTTCGACGATCACCGCACCTTCTTCGGCGGTAATTCCAGTCGATGGCGAATCTCCCTCCATGCGCGCTACCACTTGCTGGTAGTTCTGCATGTGCATCTGATTCTGCGGCTCGGTGGTGGCCAGCATCTGATACAGATCGCGGGCCCGCGACAGATTTCCGTCTTTCACCGAAGCATGCGCCAGCAACTCGGTCACTTCGTTGACGTGGGTGCTCTCGCCTGCCTTATTGAGGAGCAGCAACATGGTATCGAGCGCATCCGAATTGTCGCGGACATGGCTGATAATGCCGTGCAGGCTGGACAGCAGTTTGGTCGAGTCGGTCGCCAGCAGGCGATCGGCGTGCCGGTCATAAATTGCGAGCGCTTCGGGATACTGGCCCAAGCGGGTGCAACCCTCGGCCAACAGAAACAATCCCTCGGGATCGTTGTGGACAGTCAGCAATTTCTCGGCAATCGGACCGGCCTGCGCGGAATTTCCAACCTGCAGATATGCCTTCAGCAGATCGCGCAAACCTTCGGGATGCGAATCAAGGTCGGGAGTCTTTTCCAGATACTCAATCGCGCTCTTAGGATCGTCGCCTTCGAGCGCTGCCCGTCCGCGCAGCAGCAAGACGCCGCCGTTGCCGGGATCGAGCACCATCATCCTCTTCAGAACATCTTCCGCCGCCGCCGCCGAGCCGCGCGCCCGCAGTGATTCCGCCGCCGCGCCGAAAATTTCCCACGCTTCTTTTTTCTTTCCCAGCCGGACGTAAACCTCGGCCAGCTTGATCCGCATCGGCACATTTTCCGGGTCCATCTCCAGGACCTTCTGGAAAAGCCGCACTGCCTGATCCAGATCGCCGTTCTTCATGAAGTCTTCGGCAACCTGCAGATATTGCGCCCGGGCGTCGTTGAACAATCCCTGCTGGGTATAAAGTTCGGCCAGCTTCAGCGATCCATCCACGCTCGGCGTGATCTTGGTGATCTTCTTGTACATCGCGATGCCCTTGACCGTGAAACCCTGGGCCGCATAGGCATCGCCAACTTTTTTGAAACACTCAATCGCTTTCGCGCTGTCGCCAAGACGCGCGTACAGATCGCCAATCGTATTGTTGACGGTGAGGTCGTTCTCATCATGTTTGAGAATCTTGTCGTACTCAGCAATGGCATTCTGCAGCTTGCCCTGCTGGACAAACTTTTCCGCGGCGCTGAGTACTTTTTGTTTGTTGAAGCCAAAACCGAACGCCATAGGTTATGCGGACTCCAGCCTTTTCCCCGTCAAACGCCGGCCACTTCCGCCTGCGTCCAACAACTCCAAAACTCGTCGGGAGATTCCCGGACGAAACCCGGCAACCCGCGCAATCGGGATCGCTGAGTAAGCTGATTGTAAGGCCGGGTAGTGTCAGGACCATGGTTACCAACGATTACCGGGCGTTACCAAAAGGAGTGTACGTCCGGTTCCTGGAAAAAATCTGCTCATCGCTCCCGCATCGGGAGCAATTCCTATCGGATGATGGCTTCGGCCATGGAGGCACACTGTCCGCTGCTCCGCAGTTTTTGCTATCCTTCGTTTCGCCGTCAGGTGCGGCGTCGAAAGGCTCTCCATGCCAGCCAAGAAATCCGTCGCCACAACCGTTCCACTCGAAGTCAGTCTTTACGACAAGCTGCTGGCGACCGATCCCGAAATCCAGCGCAAAGGCGACGCGAATCCTTACACCTCGCTCAACGGAAACATGTTCACCCTGCTGCAAGCTTCTCGTTCCCTGGCCATCCGGCTTCCCCAAGACAAGCGCGAAGAATTCATGCAGAAGTACAAAACGAAGATCTTCGAAGCCTACGGAACCCAGATGCCGGAATACGTAGCCGTCCCCGGCGCCCTGCTGAAAAACACCAAAGAACTGCAAAAGTGGCTGGGACTCAGCTACGAATACGCCAAGACTCTAAAACCGAAACCCACCAAAAAGCACTAATTTCCGGACACGATGGAGGACAACCCCATGGACAAAATCACGCCGTTTTTATGGTTCGATACCCAGGCCGAAGAAGCCGCAAACTTTTATGTCTCGATTTTCAAGAATTCGAAGATCGATTCCATCCTCCGTTACGGAGATGCTGGGCCCGGCCCGAAGGGCGCTGTCATGCTCGTGTCCTTCCAACTTGAAGGACAAAAATTCAGCGCCCTCAACGCAGGCCCGCAACACAAATTCACCCCCGCCATCTCACTCTACGTAGATTGCGAGTCGCAAGCTGAGGTTGACGAGCTGTGGGATAAACTCCTGGCCGGCGGACAACCGATGCAATGCGGCTGGCTGAGCGATAAATTCGGCCTCTGCTGGCAGATTGTTCCCAGAGTCCTGATCGAGCTGATGCAAGACAAAGACACCGTGAAAGCGCAGAGAGTCTTCCAGGCCATGATGAAAATGATCAAAATCGAAATCGAACCTTTAAAGCGAGCCTATCGCGGAGAATGAAAGGTCCTGGTCGCAATAACCCTCTCGCCTCTCAGAAGGTTCGTTTTTGAACGGGCGATGAATTGTGAACCGGCGGGGTAAGAGGACGTATCTCAAATTTCAATCACTTACATGGTGCAGGTCTCCACGATCCGGTTCTAAGTCGAAACCATCGGTCGCTTCACGCCGCAGCTTTTGTTATTGTCGCTGCACCCACTTTTCTTAGCACCGAGAAGAGGAAGAACAACAGGACGAGCGATAGATGAGGCGACATGGGACTGATTAACGTTCTTTTCGGACGGCCGCTGGCCTCCTCCGAAGACGAGGGCCAGCGCATCACTCCCACCCAGGGCATTCCAACCTTCGGGCTGGACGCGCTGAGCTCCGCCGCTTACGGCCCCGAAGCGGCGCTGACGATTTTGCTGTCGCTCGGTCTGGCCGGGGTGCAGTACATCGTCCCGCTGACCTTCGCAGTGATCGGGCTGCTGATCATTGTTTATTTCAGTTACCGGCAAACCATTGCAGCCTATCCGATGGGCGGCGGCTCCTACACCGTGGCCAAAGAAAATTTAGGCAACGGAGCTGGAGTTCTCGCCGGCGCAGCCTTAATGATCGACTATCTATTGAACGTAGCGGTAGGAATTTCGGCGGGCATCGGGGCTCTGGTCTCCGCCGTTCCGTCGTTGCAGCCACACACGTTGGCCATGTGTCTGGCGGTTCTGGTTATATTGACGTTCGTCAATCTTCGCGGAGTCAAGGAAGCAGGGTCGGCGTTCGTTCTTCCGACCTATTTATTCGTCGGCACGCTAACCGCAGTGATTGTGGTGGGCCTATATAAGGTTGTGGTTTCAGGCGGACATCCGATCGCCGTAGTCGCGCCTCCGCAGGCCATGCCAGCCGCGTTGCAGGCCGTGGGATTGTGGATCCTGATAAAAGCCTTCGCCAGCGGATGCACAGCATTAACTGGAGTCGAAGCGGTGAGCAACGGAGTACAGGCATTCCAACAGCCGGTAGTTCCGAATGCGCGGAAGACCTTGACCGCAATCATTGCCATCCTGGTCGTACTACTGGGCGGAATCGCCGTGCTGCTGAAGTATTACGGAATCATGGCAACCGATCCGGGGGCTCCCGGATATCAAAGTGTGCTGTCGATGCTGACTGCCGCCGTGGCCGGCAAAGGAATCTTCTACAACCTGACGATGTTCTCGGTCTTGCTGGTCTTATGTCTGTCGGCGAATACGTCGTTCGCAGATTTTCCCCGTCTCTGCCGCATGATCGCCAGAGACGATTATCTTCCGCACTCCCTAACGACCCGCGGACGACGGCTGGTCTTTTCCCAGGGCATTTGGGCGCTGTCGATCTGCGCCGCTCTGCTCCTCATCCTCTTCGGCGGGGTCACTGATCGTCTAATTCCTCTGTTCGCCGTGGGCGCGTTTCTAGCCTTCACTTTGTCGCAAGCGGGAATGGTCGGGCACTGGCGGAAGACTGCTTCGGGATGGCAAGCGTGGCACAACGGCTTGATCAACGGTGTCGGAGCTCTGGCCACTGGAATCACAGTTCTCGTGATCGTGGCCGCGAAGTTTACTCAGGGAGCCTGGGTGGTGGTGCTGCTTTTGCCGGCGGCCGTCGTCTTTATGGGTCGGGTGCACTATCACTACCAAAAGTCCGACGAAGAAGTAGCCCTGAAAGGCAAGATCGTTCTAAGTGCGCAAAAAATCGTTCCGCCGATCGTAATCGTTCCCGTCGACCGCTGGAATGCCGCCAGCGTAAAAGCCGTGCAATTTGCGCTTACACTCTCGCCTGATGTGCAGGCCGTCCACGTAACCTGCGACGCCGATCAGGACAAGGCCAAAGGATGGACCGAGGATGAGCCGGCGGGTTCGCGAGTTCCCAAGCTGATCACATTGCCATCGCCATTTCGGTTAGTGGTGCATCCGATTGTGGATTATGTGCTGAAAGTGGAAAAGGAAAATCCCGACCGCACCATTGCCGTAGTCATCGCCACTATGGTGGAGCGCCACTGGTATCACTACTTCATGCACAACCAGCGCGGACAAGCGCTAACCGCGTTGCTGCTGTTATCAGGCGACGAGCGCATCAACATCATCAATGTGCCCTGGTATCTGAAAGCCTAAGCATTCGTGTTCACCTTCCGCCAGTGACATCCAGAATCGCGCCGGTCACATAACTAGCCTCCGCAGAAAGCAGCCAGAGAATGGCATGAGCCACTTCATCGGGCTGTCCGCCGCGCTGCATCGGGACCTGGACCTTGACCCGCTCAATGCGATTGGGCTCTCCACCAAGGGCATGAATGTCGGTGTAGATAAAACCGGGGCGCACGGCATTGACGCGGATCTTTTCCTCCGCCACTTCTTTGGCCAAGCCGATGGTCATGGTATCGATGGCGCCTTTGGTGGCGGCATAGTCGATGTATTCGTGAGGAGAACCGAAGCGAGCAGCACCCGAAGAAATATTAACGATGCTGCCGCCCGAACCGCCGTATTTCGTCGACATACGTCGGACGGCTTCGCGAGCACAAAGGAAGCTGCCGAATACGTTGATGGCAAAGACGCGCTGCAGGCGCGCCGCATCCATCGCGTCGAGGCGTGATTGACGTTCCACGGTGCCCGCGTTGTTGACCAGCGCGGTAATCGGGCCCAGCTGATTAGTAACAGTATCGAAGAGACGAACCACATCGGACTCAGAACTAACGTCCGCTTGAACGGCAAGCGCAGCGCCGCCTTTCTGGCGGATGGCAGAAACCAAATCTTCGGCAGCGCTTTGCTGTCGAAGATAGTTCACGCAGACGCTGTATCCGCGGGCTGCGGCCAGACGGGCTGTAGCCGCTCCGATGCCGCGGCTGGCGCCGGTGACGATGAGTACGGGAGGGTTCTCGGCGGTCATGAAAGCTGCTTCAAACTCGCCAATGGTCGGGCCGCCAATGCTGGATCGCTTTCTTAATGTCAGCCGACGACAGCTTTTCGTTCAAAGCGCGCGCCGCCAAAGCAGGCAGTTCGCCATCGGAGGCGAAGCGCAGAGCCACGAATTGGGATTCCGTAAGTTCCGTAATGCGGGGACGAAAGGCAGGATCGACCAGGGTAGCCAGACGCAATCGTTCTTCCAGCCGTATGACCCGGTCCTGAACCTTGAGCGAATACAGCCGGATTTTGAAGATAGCCACGATGGCAGCGACCACCACGACCAACAACCAAGCCGAACAAATTCCGGGACAGCGGACGAGACGAACAATCGCCGCAATCAACGTAATGCCGAATACTGGCAGCAGGAAAAAGTGAAACAGCGGATCGTAACGGGTGTAGTTGGAATAATTCTGAACAGGTCGGTCGGCCATCGGGGAGGCTCCTAACGAAAGCCCACCCATCATCGCATACACGCGCGCGACCTTACCTCAATCGTCAGTAAAGGCGGAACCTCACTTCGACGTTGATCTGAACTGCCACGGGATGACCGTCGAGCATCGCCGGTTGAAACTTCCACTCCCGGACAGCCTCAATCGCCTTCTCATCAAGCCCCATCCCAAGTGTTCGTGCCACGCGAATATCATGCGTCTTGCCATCCGGCCCGACGATGATCCAGAGTACGACCGAGCCCTGGAATTTCGCCTTGCGAGCCTCGTCGGAATAGTCCGGATCGGGATCGTAAATGGGACGAGGCGCGGAGACGCTGCCGCCGACCCTATATACGCCACCACCATTGCCCCCGCCATATCCAAGGCCAAAACCTGCACCGTCCCCCGAGCCAACTCCACCACTGCGGCCCGCCCCGATTCCACCTCCAAACCCGGCTCCATTCGAGGGCTGGAGAATCGTTGAGAGCGGATTACCGTTGTCAGCCGTCGCCGCCAACGTGGGTGAACCGACAATCGTTGGTTCGACGACCAGCTTTGGTTGCTCATTTCGCACGACCATGGCGGGTGATGTCATTTGTGCGAGCTCGAAACGAGGCAAAATTCCCTTCGAATCCGCCAACTTGTCCCGATCGCCTCCGCCACCCCCGCCGCCGTTCTTATGGACGGCGGAGGGCATTGGATAGGTAAGGTTCGTCAACAGAAAGGTCGTCGCATGCGATCGGAATTGCGACTTCGCCATGACCAATCCGCCGATGGCAACGATGGCAATCATTGCCGCGTGAATCGCGGCTGAAATAGCAAAATTCCCGCGACGGACTGGATAGGTCCCTCCGTCCGCTCCAAACAAACTCGGCAGAATTGCGTCATACTCAGAATGCCGTCGTGGTTGTGTTTGCGAATATCGCCGAACATCTTGGGGTCCAACCGGCTCCTCGCACTTTTCCAGCAGTTCTGCCTTCAATGCCGCTCGAAATCGCGGGTCGGGCAGCAGCCGAAGTTCCGAGGCAATCCCCAAGAGCGCGGCCATCTTGAGATCGACCTTCGCCGCAGCGGAAACAGGAGCGGAATCAGGTTCGGTGATTATCCTCTCGATGGCGTCGTCGAGTTGATCCGCTAGAGAAGCGTTAGACATGATTCCTCCTTTGGCGCAGCGGCCCTTCCATCCGGTCTCGCAGATTCTGCAGCGCGCGTAGTTGGAGCTGTTTGATGGCGCCTTCGCTGCGTCCGAGTTCGGTTGCGGCTTCGCGCAAACTCTTCTGGTCCACGAAACGCCAGAGGATCACCTGACGTTGATCGACCGGCAGCGTATCGACGAGTTGATAGAGCATGGTCCGCCGCTCGACGTCGTCTTCTGCGCCCGGTAGTTCCCAATCATCGGTTGCAACTTCCCGCAGCTTGGCGAAGCGCCGCCAGCGATCCGAAAGCACGTGAGCCGCAATCCCCAAAAGCCACGCAACAAAAGGCAAGCCGCGCCACTCGAACCGCGATAGTCCGGCCAGCGCCTGGTGGAACACGTCCGCAGTCGCATCTTGCGCTTCTTCGCGGTTCGGAACTCGATGCGCGATATAGGCATAGACTCGCTCGAAGTTGTCCTCATAGAGCTCGGCAAAGCGCGCCGGATCCTGCCGTGCTGCCTCGACCTGCAGCCGCTCATCTTTCTGATTTTCGAGCTTCTGATTTTCCAGCGCCTTCAAACAGTTCTCCACCGCTTTAATCGCTTCGTTCTACTCACACAATCCCCAAAACGGGCGGAAAGGTTACGGTCTGCGTGGACTTTTTGATCGCTTGCAATTGATTACTGGGAAGTCAGATGCGGTGATTGAGCTTGCGAGTGGGTTCTGTGGGAGGCGAGGCGACGGTTACTCGTCGAGCAAGCTGCGGATCTTACGGGCCAGGGTATCCAACGGGAAAGGTTTTTGAAGGACAACCGCAGAATTGTCGACCACTTCATGAGTCGAGGTAGCGTGGTCCGGATAGCCGGACATGAAAAGCACCTTCATGTCAGGGCGAGGCGTGGTTAGACGATGTGCGAGTTCTCGCCCTCCCATATTCGGCATGACAACATCAGTGAGCAGCAGGTGAATCGGATGCTTGTGTTCCTTCGCAACCTGCAACGCTTCGTTCCCGTCGCACGCGTGCAGAACGGAATAGCCAAGTTTCTCGAGGAACTCGCGGACTAACTCCCGGATTCCATCCTGGTCTTCCACCACTAGAATGGTTTCCGTTCCGCCGGCGGCAGCGGCAGGGGACGTTGCAGTTTTCGACCCGGTCTCCGCCTCCATCGCTTCGACTTGCGCCTCGGGAAAATAGATCTCGAAGCTGGTTCCGCTTCCCACTTCGCTGCGAGCGGTAATCCATCCGCCGGTTTGCTTCACAACTCCGTAAACGATAGCCAGTCCCAGGCCGGTTCCTTTGCCGGGATTCTTGGTGGTAAAGAAGGGCTCGAAGATGCGCGCTTGCACGTCGCTATGCATCCCAACCCCGGTGTCGCTAATGCTGAGAATCACATACTTGCCCGGTGGGATACGCGCGTGGCTTCCGGCATACGTCTCATGAAGTTCGATATTCGTGGTCGCGATGGTCAGTTTGCCGCCGCGCGGCATGGCATCGCGCGCATTCACTGCCAGGTTCAGGATCACTTGCTCGATTTGTCCGCGATCGGCCTTTACGCAATTGGGTGAAGCGTCGGGAGCAACCTTCAACTCGATACTCGCGGGTATCAGGCGATCCAGCATTTTTGCGACGTCGGTCAAGATAGCATTCAGATTCAGGGCACGCAGCTGGAGAACCTGCCGGCGACTGAAAGCCAGCAGTTGTTGGGTCAGCGCCGTGGCGCGAGTAACAGCTCGTTCAATCTCCGCCGCATCCTTATGTGCGGCATCCCCCGGCGCGAGACGCCCGCGCAGCCGTTCATTGTGCGCTTGAATCAGCATCAAGAGGTTGTTGAAGTCGTGCGCCACGCCGCCCGCCAGTTGACCGACCGCCTCCAGCTTCTGCGAGTGACGCAGCTGTTCCTCCAGGCGTCTGTGTTCGGTAATGTCATAAAGCACGCCTTGCATCAGCGATCGGCGATCCCCCGCTGCGGCTTGCAACATGACACCTTCGTCGCGAAACCATAGGACGCGCCCGTCTCGCGCGAACATCCGATACTCCGCCTGAAACATTTCCTGGGTTTCCAGAAAGCGCTTTTCCGCGGCGACCGCAACCGGACGATCCTCCGAATGGATATGGTCGAGCCAGTTCATCGGGCTGGCCAGCCACTCCTGCGGCGAAAACCCTAGAATCGACTCGATTTGCGGACTGACGTAATGCCACGGTCCGTCCACTCCAAGTTCAGCGATATAGGTGATCGCAGGCAGGCGCTCCACCAACGTGCGATAGCGATCTTCGGCGGCGCGCACCTGACTCCGGTCGCGATCACGTTCAATGGCCAGAGCTGCAAGGTGAGTGGCGTGAGAAATCAATCGCAGATGCTGAGCGTCTGGGGTGCGCGGCTCGCCGTAATAAATGGCAAAGGTGCCCAGCATGTTGCCATCCTGAGCCGGGATCGGATTCGACCAGCAAGCGCGCAGACCATGAGCCAACGCGATCTGCCGCCATTGCGCCCACAACGGATCGGTCGCTATATCGGAAACAACCACGGGCTGCTTCCGGTAAATCGCGGTCCCGCAAGATCCTGCGCAAGGACCTATCTTCAGCCCGTCGGCGACCCGATTGAACTCTTTGGGAATGGTGGGAGCAGCAGCGCTTCGCAACGTCTCGCCGTCTGCATCCAGCAGGAGAACCGAACAGAACATTCCGGGGGAATGTTTCTCGATCTCCAAACACAACGTGGACAAAGTCTTCGCCAGAGGATTTTGGCCCATGATCATGGCCAATATCCGGTCATCCAGCAGCGAAAGGGACTGCGTTGGATCGGGCTGCTCGGGATTTGACGCTTTTTGAGCTCCTACCGGCATGACAGACTCAAAACATCTTGAGTGTCCCAAAGCATTACCACCAAGTTACGGAGGTAACAAGCTGAAAGTCAGATCCGGAAACGCGCCGAAAGCGAATGTCTCCCGACGTTATTACACTGGCATAAGTGAAATAATGTGAAGCAAAGAGTAAAACTCTTGCACATTTGACAGGCCTTAGGACATAAACCATACTTTCCGCCGCCGAAACGCGGCAGAGTAATCCGCGCAAAGCAATCCGCCAGCCTCGTATCTCCCAACGAAGGGTGGGCCGCCGTTATTTTTCGACTTATTTCCCGATGCAGAAAGTCCCAAATATCAAGTTAAGGATGTCGTCGGTCGTGGTGACGCCTGTGATTTCATCCAGCGGACGGAGAGCTCCATAGAGATCCAGCAGCAGCATCTCGTGCGGAACTCTGACATCTACCGCATGCTTCGCCGCATCCAGCGCGGTCAGCGCGTCGTTCACCAGTTTCTGATGGCGAACGCTGGTCAAAAAGCCACTCTCGGACGTGGCTGCCGAACCGCCAACGATTCGATTGAGAATGGCGGCCCGCAAAGCAGGAATTCCATCGCCGGTCAAGGCTGATGTCGGAATCCGGGTCGCAGAGTGGGTCTCGAGCGGAGTTGCTTCGTGTGGTGACGGGGCTATGCCCCGTCCTGCCACTAAATCTGCCTTGTTCTCCACCACAATTGCCGGACGCCCTTCCACCTGCCGCATCAACTCCCGATCCTCCTCGCCCAGCGGCTGCGTCTTGTCGACCACAATTAGCACCAGGTCAGCATCGGCCAAAGCTTCCATCGATTTCTTGATGCCGATGCTTTCCGCCTCATCGAGGGCGCGGCGAATGCCGGCCGTGTCCACCAGTTCCACGGGAATTCCACCAATCGCGACCGTCTCGCTGACCAAGTCCCGCGTGGTGCCGGGCTGAGCCGTCACAATGGCGCGTTCCCGCTCCACCAGCCGGTTAAACAAACTCGACTTGCCGACATTCGGACGACCCACAATCGCCAGCGTCAGCCCTTGATGAACGATTTTGCCGTATGCGAAAGTAGCGGCCAGTTGCTCGAGTGGCAACTGAACTTCCGCGATTTTTTGGAGGATCGTCGTGTCTGGGGCTACAGAAATATCATCTTCCGCAAAGTCAATTCCGGCTTCAAGCAGTGCGATCAGCTCAATCAGTTTTTGTTTGATCGGCTTCAGGCGGTTGGAGAGGGCTCCTTCCAATTGTTGAGCCGCGACTTTGGCTTGGAACAAAGTTTGCGAATCGATCAAATCGCGAACCGCTTCCGCCTGGGTTAGATCAAGCCGCCCGTTCAGGAAGGCGCGCATGGTGAATTCTCCCGGCTCCGCCAGCCGCGCGCCGCGGGCCAGCGACATCTCGACGATATGCCGCAACACAACCGGCGATCCGTGCGCGGAAATTTCGATAATGTCGTCAGTCGTGTAGGAGTGGGGGTTGGCAAAATAAGTGACGACCACTTCATCGATGCGGATGTCCCTTTCTTTTACGTCCGGATCGATGAGCTCCCCGAAAACTGCACGGCCCGGTTCGATCTTGTGCTTCAGCCGAAGCAGTGGCCCGGCAATCGCCAGAGCCTGCGGACCGGCCAGACGCACCACGCCAATCCCTCCGCGTCCCGGCGGGGTGGCGATAGCAACAATAGTGTCGTCGAGATTCACAACGATATTTTAGACGCGAGACCTGGAAGCACGACGATGTACGGGTCATGCCCCATGGGTGACAGCCCCATCGATACCTTCCCGGTTGCCCTGAGAAAAGCGACAATTTCCGTGATGATCCCGCCTCCAAAGCAGCGCGGAGCCACCGTCCTGGTTAATGGCAGCGCCCGGCAACTCCGCGTTCAGGGGAACCCGACTTGGCGCACCGTGATTCAGGTCGACGGTGTCACCGTCTACAACAAGTTCCCCAGCCTATACGGCAAGCGCGATATCAAGTTTGATTTCATTCCGGGCAAGCCCGCGCAGCTTCGCTGGTATAAGACGACCGCCCACCAACTCGAGTTCCGGGTAACGGTCGATGGAGCCACTACCAAGTTGGCATCGCTCGATAGCGTCGCCGTTACAAACACACGCCGCCGATTCGAGCAGCGAGCGGCCGGAGTCTTTTTACTCGCCCTCGCAGTCTTTTCCTTCTACATGAACCGTCACAGCTTGCTGGCGTCAAACCAGTATTATCCGAAGGCTTTGGGGATCACGCCATTGCTCTTCTTCGGAGGATTGGCGAGCCTTTTCTATCCGTCGATCTTGCATCCCGCAATCAAGAAGCCGCCCCAAAACAAGGCCACGCAGATAATCGTTGGAATCGTCGGGCTCGCAATTGTCGTCCTCGGTTTCACCCTCTTCACAGACCGGTTTCTCGCTACATTCTCGCCCCAATAATTTCCAAAGCGGAAACAAGAATTAGTCGGTGTCATGCCCATGCTGATTTCCAGAAGCGCCTAGGTCTGCAAATTCCACAGGACGCGCTGCCCTCTAGCCCCCTCTTTCCCGTGTTCGCCCCTAATAAATAAATTATCGAAATCCTTGAGCCGAATTTTCTCTCCTTTACGTTTTAACAAGTAGATGGGGCGGTCCTGCCGAACAAACACCACGTTAAAGCGAGCGAGGCAAGGACGAAACATCACCGATTCGTGCGGCGTTTTTGGGTAGGGCGGCGGGCGAAAGCGCCTTTTTCGCGTCAACACTGAAGTTTCACGAAACTTGAGGAGGATCATCATGCAAGGAGTGTTTGTCCCTCGGGTCATTGAGAAATTCTGGCGTCTGTTTAGGGCACATCCGGCGGTTTTGCTTGTATTTGCCCTGACGATCGCCCTGCCGCAAGTGTCGAGAGCCCAGCTCAACTTTAACCGGATCGCGTTGCAGCGGTGGTATGCAGGAAACACTTCTGCCACTTTTGCCGTCGGCAGCTATCCCTATGGCTTGGCTTTCGACGGATCAAGCATCTGGGTGGCAAGCTACAACAGCACCAACTCACTTACTAAGATTAACGCCAGCGACGGAACGACGACGGCAGTCAATTTGGGAACGCCCATTACGCAACTGGCCTTCGACGGGTCCAACATCTGGGCGGTCGAACCTTTTAATAATTCAGTCGCCAAGGTGCGTGCCAGCGACGGCGTGTTGCTCGGCAATCTCCCGGTCGCCAATGTGCCTTACGGCGTCGCCTTCGATGGAACAAATGTGTGGGTCACCAACCTTTATGGTGGGACGGTCACAAAACTGCGCAAGGACACCGGCGCCGTTCTAGGTACTTTTACCGTTGGGTCTGAGCCCATATCCATCGCCTGCGACGGTGCCAACATGTGGGTGGCCAACATGGCCTCCAATTCCGTCACCAAGCTGCGCAGTTCGGATGGAGCTAATCTCGGCACCTTCGCCGTCGGTACTGAACCCTACGCTCTCGCATTCGACGGCAGCATGATGTGGGTCGTCAACTACGGAAGCAACTCTGTTACCACACTGCTGGCCTCTACCGGCGCGCTGCAATACACGTACAACGTTGGAGCAAGTCCCTTCGCAATTGCCTATGACGGAAGCTACATGTGGATTACGAACAGCGGAGCGAACACGGTGACTAAAATGCGTCCCGCGATAAGAGGAGCACTAACGTGGACCACGTTTCCAACCCAATCCTACCCGCTGGGAGTTGCATTCGACGGTGTAAATATGTGGATTGCTAACTACAACAGTGCCACCGTGAGCAAGATGTAAGGTCAGCGATTGGACAGCCTCGAGCCGAATGGTGGGTTCGAAAAACTCAGGCTCGAATTGCGGCAAACTGACAATTAAGGAGAATTGTTATGAGACGATCTTCGAACAAATTAGCCAGCAAATATGGGTGGGGTCGCCGTTTGCTCCCAGTAGCTCTGGCGTTCTGTGTGGCGACGGGACCATTCTGCCACGCTCAGATCAATCCCAACCGAGTCGCCCAGTTGCGCTGGTACGCAGCGAACACGAGTGCCGTGGTGCACCTTAATTCTTCATCGAATGCAATGGTGTTTGATGGTGCGAATATCTGGGTAGCGGATATTTTTCAAACGCTAACTAAAGTGCGCGCGAGTGATGGGGCCGTACTCCTAAGCCTCGCGTTGCCTAATCCGAATGAATTGTTATCTCCACAGGGAATCGCCTTTGACGGCGTCAACATATGGGCCAGCATGGGGGACCCGATGGATTCGGGCACTGATTACGTTGCCAAAGTGCGTGCCAGTGACGGAGCGTTGCTGGGCACGTTCCCAGCCGGTCACTGGGTCGCCGCCTTGGCATTTGACGGCACTTACCTCTGGGTAGCAAATGCACTTGATTCCGCGGTAGATAAACGTCGCGTTGATACGGGAGCCGTTGTAGGAACGTACCAGGTAGGGGAACTCCCACTGAATATGGTTTTTGACGGCGCGAACGTATGGGTCGCGAACGAAAACGATTGGACTGTGACCAAATTGCGGGCCTCCGACGGGATAACCCTTGGAACCTTTGCACTAAATGTCGATACGGTGGCCATGACGTTTGACGGCAGCAACATCTGGACTGCGAATGGGGACTCGCGAACGGTCACTAAGCTGCGCGCATCCGACGGTTCCATCTTAGGTACGTACCCGACGTCAGGTTTTCCGGTAGGTATCGTCTTCGACGGAGCGAATATCTGGGTGACTATCGAGAATATGGCCACTGTTAGCGAATTGCGCGCGTCCGATGGCGCAAATCTTGGTAGTTTTCCGACTCAGATAGGTCCGTGGGCGGTTGTGTTCGACGGATCCAATATTTGGGTAGGAAGTGGTTACAGTTCAACCTTGAGCAAAATGTAAGGTGCGTAATCCGGACATAAGAGCCTTAGGAGAAACTGACATGTCAAAACCATTTGCCTCAACGTGCTATAAAGCCTGGCTCCTGGTCATTGCCGCGTGTGTTGCCTTGTTAGAACCGGCTTGGGCCCAAATCAACCCTGCTCAAACTGCTCTGCTGCGCTGGTACGGCGATATCAACGGTAGCTCGTTCGCGGTTGGCAGCAATCCCGTCGCCGTCGCTTTCGACGGCTCCAGCATTTGGGTCACAAGTCACAACGGATTCAAAGTGACCAAACTTCGCGCCAGCGATGGAACAAGTTTGACCATCAACCTGGGGGCAAACCTGGAGTTGTTGGCT
>Ga0209006_10003029_pt1 | contig 15265 bp, 13 predicted proteins | sample JacPin_JW_Ref_O2_FD_188567 | JGI IMG/M metagenome (GOLD analysis project Ga0209006, IMG submission 188567) | Forest soil microbial communities from Algoma, Ontario, Canada - Jack Pine, Ontario site 1_JW_Ref_O2 (SPAdes) (version 2) | ecosystem: Environmental > Terrestrial > Soil > Boreal... | reverse complement strand
ACGCCGGACGATGGTGTGGAAAAAGTTGTCCTGACGATGCAAATCGTCGCCGCGAAGACGGGGACCGTTTACAAGCCAGGCTCGCGCTGCCAGGAAGAAGCAGGGAAGTGGACCTGCACAACTCTGACCGATCCTTTGCACCGCGTTCTTGACGCGGCTTCCGACGGCAACATGATCGTTGAGGCGATCCCGGACACGGCCTGTTGCGGCTGGTCGAACCAGAGCGACGACCAAGCTTTAGTGCGGGCAAACGGCAAGACGCTAATCGTGTTCGATGAACTCGCAACCTATAAAAATTCCGATTACGACGTGAGTTTCTACTCATCGAATGCGCGGCTCTCGCCAGCGCTCGGATTCGTCGCGATGACCATCACCTCGAGTACTCAGGCCAACGGGCCGATTCAGTTGGCCGAAGGTGGTACGGCGACTCCGGAGGAAGCAAGGGAGATTCGCAAAGCTCTGGCAGACTTGCCGGTCGTCGAGGTGAAGAGTCTCGAGGATTCTCCGCGCCGCGTCGCTCTTGTCCCACACGCCGCCCTCGCAGGATGGATCACTGAAAAGGAAATCCTGATCGTCGAGAACCATGTTCTCGTGGTCTACAACGTGGCGACCGGGGCGCGGCGGAAATCTCCGGTGCACGTGGACGATGCGGCGCGGGTTTTTCTCCGATAGTGCAAAAAAGCCGACCTTCGATCGGCCGGACAGCTGGGCCGAGCTGTCCCCACATATTTGCCGACTTGCTTACACTTCAACCTGCTCGCTTACCGACTTGCGCTGACCCAGGTAGTAGATCGTCCAACCAAATACATTTGCCGCAATCACAACCAGCGCGATCTTCAGCGAATATTTCCACACGCTGCTGACTGGAACCACCGGTAGCACTGATAGCAAAACAAACAGAAGCGTGACTGCGAACGCCGCCGCCGCACCCATCCGTAGCCACGGGCCGGGCCGAATACCTTTTTGCTTTGCCGAGAACAACGGGATGGCGAACATCACCAGATAAGCGAGACCATAGAACGTCCATGCCCAAATCTGCAGTAGTGCAAACGCCTCCTGATTCTTGGCGCCGATCAGCACCGCTGTGCTGGCTGCGAGTGCTACGCCGCCCATGAAGAGAATGGAATTTACCGGTGTGCGGTACTTGGCATGGAGAACTGAAAACCAGCCGGGTAGCAGGCGATCCCAGCCCGCGACCAGCGGCAGCCGCGTGTTGCTGGAGAAATAGAGGGTATAGCTGCAAATGTAATTGAGCAACAGCAACAATATGGCAATCGTGACCATCGGCGCCGCAAAGCTGAAGACTCCCAGGCCGGCGTTCAGCGCCTGGGGAACTGGTCCGATGACGTCGATCGCATCGGGCGAAATGAAAGCAAGAATGGCGCTGGTTCCAAGAATGTAGAGGAGGGCGATGAGAGGCGCGGTGAACAGGATGGACCGGGCGAGGTTGCGTCCCGGATTGCGAGACTCGCCGGCAAAGACGGCGACGAGTTCGAAGCCAGACAGAGCGCCAAAAGTCATCTTGCTGAACACGCTGAGGCTGAAAAGAGTGAAGGCTGGTAGGGCCAGCGGCAACGGTTCGTAGTGAGTCAGTATTCCGTGCCGCGTGTGCGCATGGAAGAAGGGCAACGCAATCAGTGCCACTAGAATCACGACCGTGGAAACACTTCCGACGTTACTCACCCACTTACCAACGTGTAGACCGAGGCGCGCGATCAACATCATGCCCGCGATCAATGCGATGGCTGCCGCCACTAGCAAGAGTTGATTCGATGCGATCCATTCTGCGCTGGGCCCGAATGCGTAGGCGATGTAGGTCGTCGTCACCAGAGCGATCTGCGATACCTGCACGGTGGTGTTGAGCCACATGTTCCAGGCCACCAGGAATCCCACGCGGTCCCCGAAGGCGAGACGGGCCCATTCGTAGAGACCCCCCTCGAGCGGCATCAGTCGGTTGAGATGGGCGACCACCAGGGCTTGCGGGACGAAGAATAAGAGAATGGCCAGCAGCCAGAGTACGACGTGAGCACGTCCCGCTTTGACCGCCGTCCCGAAGAACTCAGGGACGATCACGATCAGGATCTGTGCCAGCGCCAGGTCGGCAATGCCGAGTTCTCGGCGCAGAGTTTTGCTCTGGGGCTGGAGGGCCTCTGTGGTCAATAGCGCGGTGCTCGCGGTTGATGTCATCTGCTGCCGCTTTTTCCGCCGGTACGCGAGGTACAACTCCCGCCCCTTCAGCTTCGCTCACGGCAAGCCCTGTCCCACCAGAAGGCGGCAGGACAAGGACGGGGCTACCCTCTTGTTTTTATTTTTTCTCCTGCGGTTTCAGCAGCAGGTCTTGATAGTCGAAGCTGAAGTCGGCCAGCGGGGAGACTGCAGCCATTCTCGCGCTGTCGATCGAGCCGTCCGGGTTCAGGGAGAACGTCACGAATGCATCTTCGATAGTCCGCACCCGCCAGTGGGCTTTGAAGGTGTCGTGCTGCCAGGGTTGCAAGTCGCCGATCATCGACGGGCTGTGGTCAAAGCTCGTGACCAGGCCGCCATTTTCCATGCGAATGGTAATAGGACCGTACCAGGCGTCGACGTAAGTGCCGGCATATTTTTCGAGAGGAAGCGAAGGTTTGGAGTCTGCTGCGCGCGCGCCTTCCGCTTTCTTCATCGTTTCCGCCGCTTCTTTTTCATCGTTGTCTGTTACGGATTTGAATGCGGCGATCCAATCCGTGGGCGGCAACCCGAAATAGTGGTCCAGCACGCGATAGAGAATAGAGTCGAACGCTCCGTCTTCTTCGGCATTAGTCAGCACGACGACGCCGAGATGTTCTTCCGGAACCAGCATCACACGCGAAACGAATCCCCCCACCCCGCCCGTGTGCCCGACAAGTTTGCGGCCGTGATAGTCGCGCAGGGCCCATCCCAGAGCGTAGTCGGCGAAGTTTGGCTTCAGTCCCGCTAACGGAGGCGCATATTTACCGATCGGAAGAATGGTTTGCGGCGACCACATTTCATTCGACCGCTGCTCGCTGAAAAGACGGCCATCATGATCGGTGAATTTGCCGCGATTCAACTGCAACTGCACCCACTTCGCCATATCGGCGGCGCAGGAGTTGATCGATCCCGCCGGGCCCGCATTGTCGAGCACTCCAAATGGAATGACCTGTAACTTTCCGTCAACGAAAGAATGCGGAAAAGAATAGTCGTCGCCTGTTTTGAACGCAGCGTTGCTTACATTGGAGTGGTTCATGCCGAGCGGGGCGAAAATGTGCTGCCGAACGTAGTCGTCCCACGATGTGCCGGTCACGGCCGGAATGATCTGTCCCGCCGTCATGTAGAGGAGATTGTCATACGCGTAGTGACTGCGGAAGCTCGATGCGGGCTTCATGAAGCGCAGTCTGTAGATTACTTCTTCGCGCGTATAGGTGGAGTGCGGCCAGAATAGCAAGTCGCCTTCACCGAGTCCCATGCCGCTGCGGTGCGTGAGCAAGTCGCGAATGGTCATCTCGTGCGAAACGTAAGGGTCATACATCACGAAGCCGGGAAGACGCTGATAAACGGGATCATCCCATGAGAGTCTGCCCTCGTCGATCAGTGTGGCCAGCGCCGTAGTAGTGAAGGCTTTCGTGTTCGACCCGATGCCGAACATGGTGAACTCGTCGACCGGAGTTGGATCGCCGAGCTTGCGCACCCCGTAACCCTTTGCCATCACGGTCTTGCCGTCTTTGACGATGGCGACCGCCATCCCTGGCACATCGAACGTTTTCATCGATGCGGCTACGTAGGCATCGAGATCCCCAGGAGGAGCGACCGGGGTGGGCGTCTGCGCCCACGCGTGGCCGACCAAAGTCATTCCAGCAAGGCAGAGGGTCAACTGTTTCACGAAGTGTTTCGAACAGGCGGATTGCATGGGATCTCCAGAGCGTGCCGATGGCATAATGCAGAATAACGACGCGGAGATTAGAACACAGAAGGGCGAATTTCTCCGACTGCAGAGGACTCGGAACGCAGGGCTGTGCGAGCAATATCGACATGCTGGGAGCCGAACAGGATACCGTCGACTCCCAGCGCGCTGGAAAACTTCAGTTCATCCGATTGGAAACTACTGCAGTGACATAGTCCAGCAGATAGTCCAGATCCAGTTCGGAATCCAGCATGGTTTCCACTTCCGCGGGGGTCAAACCGAGTCTGGCCGCGGCCTGTTCCAGTTCCCACTCGGGATAGTTCGGTATTTGTTCGGTCCTCATTATGGCATGCTCCGGAAGTCTAGCGTGCGACGTATGAAGTCTCTGCTATGCTGCCCCGCATGGCCCAGAAGGCGCAGGTGGCGATTGTGGGAGCGGGAAATCTTGGTTCGGCTCTGGCTGTGTCATTACCTCGGGCCGGATACATGATCAAGGCGATCATAGCGCGCGCTCGCGGTACTTCGCTGAAGAGAGCGCGGAAGTTGGCGACGGAGGTTGGAGCACTCGCGGCAGTCGTTCCGCCGGCAGAGATGTGCGCAGACATCATCTGGTTCGCCGTACCAGACGCCGAGATCGTCCGCGCAGCAAAGGCTTTCGCCGGCAAGGTCGACTGGAAAAAGGTTGACTGGAAAAAGAAAGTCGCGCTGCATTCCAGCGGCGCGCTCACCAGCGACGAACTCGACGGACTGCGCCGCCGCGGCGCGTCGGTCGGGTCGGTCCATCCGCTGATGACATTCGTACGCGGATCTCGACCTTCACTTGCCGGAGTTTCATTCGCCATCGAAGGTGATCCAGCCGCCCTTCGCGTAGCGCGGAGGATCGTACACGACGTTGGCGGCCGATCTTTCTCAATTCGCAGGAAGGATAAGCCCGCCTATCACGCCTGGGGAACGTTTGCGTCACCGCTATTCGATGCGCTGCTGGCTACGACCGAGCAGATTGCCTCCGCGGCGGGTGTGCGGCAAAGCGAAGCCCGGCATCGAATCATTCCAATCCTGCAGCAGACGCTGCTTAACTATGCTGCGCTGGGCGCTGCAGGAGCTTTCAGCGGGCCGATCGTTCGCGGCGATGTCGACACGGTAAAGCGCCATCTGCGGGCGCTGCGCAATGTGCCGCAGGCCCAGGAAGTATACTCGGCGCTGGCGAAGGCGGCTCTGCGCTATCTGCCGAGCACAAGGCGGAAAGCCCTCAGCAAGCTTCTGTAATGCCGGTTAGTTTTACGGAATCTCTTTCGACACTTCTTTTCGCCGAAGAACCGGATCGTCTCGCATTGCTTCCCACATCATGAAGCCCAGCACCGCCGCAATCGCGAGCGGGACCGAAGCCGCAGCGTGGAAGGGCAGCAGCCATAGTCCATTCGCGAAGAAGGTTTGCGGCGTCTCGAAGAGCCAGATGGCGAGGAGAGGAACCACGATGATCCACTGCCAGAACAATGCCAACGCTGCGGCAGCCAGCACGACGGCAAAGGCCCGGCTGGACGCGGCAAGCCGCCGCCATTCCCACACCGTCAGGAGAATGCCCGGCAGCAGAATCACGTGGTCATATACGGCCTGGCCGGGCAGCAATGTGATCGAAGTGAGCGCGAAAAGCAGGCTCACCGTCAGCATAAAAGCGGGTGACGCAGCGGAATAGCTGCGCATCCGCCACATCAAAATAAGCGCGGCCATCAGCAGTGCGACGATCAGGACTGGCCCGAGAGTTGGCCCCAGTCTCGGACCGAGCGAGTAAGTGATCAACGGCGGAGGCGCATAACTTCCATACCCTGAGAGCACGTGCAGCCACTGTGGAATCCACAACGGCCAGACCAGAACCGAGAGTCCGCCAAGGAGCCCGGACCACGCTAGTAATCCGTAGGTGAAGCTCCGGCGCTCGTGCCAGCGGGAAAAACTCCACAACAGCAGATACACCGCGACCAATGCCGAAACCTGCGGCTTTATGAATGTGAAAGCAATCAGGCTCCCCGCGAGAAACAGTTTGCCGCGCATCAGTGCCGCAAATGAGGCAGCGAGCAGGAATCCCACAAGCAGTCCTACTTGCACGGCGAAGAGGCCTTCGAGTACCGCGTAACTCGACAGCGCGAGCAAAATCAGAATGACCACCAGGGACGCGCGGGGATGGTATCCCAGGGCCCGTAGCCACAGCGGAACGCTCAAAGCTGTCAGCGCCGCGAATGTCAGCGCCAGTACAATTCGCACAGCCGGAAATGGTAACCAGGCCACAGGCCAGAACATGAGGTCGACATATGCGGGATATGCGAAAGCACGATAGTCGCTCGGCAGGTCAAGCGGATTGCGGCCATCGAGCGCGTGCCCGAACAGACCTGTCTGTATCTCTCGCGTCGTCTCTGGGCTGTAGGGATTCCGGTGCTCGTATAGCGCCTCGCGCGAAGTGAGCCAGATCGGGTAGAAATCGTTGCCAAACGAATACCCACCGTCGAGGCCTTTGGCTGCTCGTCCCTCCATTGCATGGGGGATGAAGACTCCGAGATGGTAATACGTCATGCTCGCTGCAATGAGCAGTGCCAGCAGAACGGCAAAACGCGGCCAGCGAGGGATTGGATTTTCCGGCATAGCGGAAGGCGAGGGACTGAACGCCGCAAATCTCATCGCGAGAATCGTAACAGGACCGAATCCGGGGCGCTGACTACGGTGAAGTAAAGAGATGGCCGAGCTTCTCTTTCTTGGTCTTGAGGTATTCTTCGGCGTGTGAGCTCGGAATGACTTCGCAGGGTACGCGCTCGACCACGCGAACTCCAGCGCGCTCCAGGGCCTCAACCTTATCGGGATTATTTGAGAGCAGGCGCACACGCGTGACGCCCAATGCCTTCAGGATTTCGCCGGGCAGGGTGAAGTCGCGATGGTCGGCTTTGAAACCGAGGCGCTCGTTCGCTTCGACCGTGTCGAGCCCGGCATCCTGCAATTCATAAGCCTGAAGCTTCGCCATCAGCCCGATGCCACGGCCTTCCTGCTGCTCATAAATCACAATGCCCGCGCCTTCTTCACCGATCATGGCCAGCGAAAGCTCAAGCTGCTGACGGCAATCGCAGCGCAGCGAATGGAAAACGTCTCCTGTCAGGCATTGCGAGTGAACTCTCACCAACGGCGGCGCGGATTTGACGTCGCCCATGACTACTGCAACGGCTTCCTCCGCGGGCTTTCCATTCGCGGATTTTGCTCGAAAGCCGTAGATGCGGAACTTGCCCCAACGGGTGGGGAAATCCGCCGAGGCGACCTGCTGGACTGGGTTTTCGCTCACACACCCATTATAGCGGCTGGAGTATTAGCTGGAGCGGCGCGTCTGATTCGCGCTGAATCAGAAAACAACGGGCACATTGGGCATACAGAGGAAACTGAAGTCCTCGAAACCTTTCTGCGATGCTAAAGCTGTTACCCGCGGGCGTGGAAGGGAAATATTGCATCCTGCTTGGAAGGAATAGGCGCTCCGTTGCGCGTGGCAGGATGAAAGTGCCAATGGTCGAGCGCAACCAGAACTCTTTCGTCAAGCTTGGGGCCAAGGCTCTGCAGGACGGTCTTGTTGACGATCTCACCGCGCACGTCAATCGTGATTTCAACCACAACTTTGCCTTCGGAGTCCGGCAGTTCCCACGGATACGCCACCGGATCGGAGGTTTCAAACGGTATTGCCGGACGAACTTCGTCGCCATAAAGCTGGCCACGGGTCAAAGTTCCGTAGGGCAAGCCGGCTTGGGTTCCATGTCCGAGAGCGGAGAGTGTCTGAGTCTTGGAACTGTCCTCGGCCTCGGCACGGGTCAGCGCAGTCTGCGGCGAAAGCTTGGCCAGTTGAGCGGGAGTCTTCCAGGTCAACTTATCGCTGCTGAATCGCTGATGACGGTAGCGTTCGGTCGCCTTGTCCGAAGAGCTGTGAGTGCTGTCATCGGGAGTCTTGCTGGGCCAGTAAAGCCGCGTGAGCGAGTGCCCGTTTCGCCCCAGGGCGACTGAGATGGGATTGATCAGCTGCGGATCCGGAGAATGGAGCAGCCAGGCTAACACGAGTCCATGCAGGGCAAGCGATCCCGACAGGAGCCAACTCTGCCGGCGCGCGGTTGCGGGATTGAGTTGCGCAAACATCGGGCGCTTCCCTCAGCGGACGGTACCGCCTAGTCTCTAGGTTAGACGCGAGACGGGGAGTTTCGTCAAGGCGATTCTGTGCCCCAAGAAACGGATGAAGCACCGCAGTAACGCCCGCGCTTGGTGCCGATCCGCGAACGCTGATAAAATGGTCGAGCGATTCAGCGGACCAACTTTAATTTGATTCGGGTGGAATGTCCACGGTTCGACCCGCACGTGGGGCTATAGCTCAGCTGGGAGAGCGCGTCGTTCGCAACGACGAGGCCGTCGGTTCGATCCCGACTAGCTCCACCATATTTTCAAGCACTTGTAAACACACCGCACGCCAATCTTGTCACACTCTGTTACAAAAACTTAAATCGGCTCGCCGGGAGTTGCCTCACAACTTGGCTGCGCGATCACGCGGAATCGTGGTCAATGAGTGTAATCGCCTGCTTACATCAACAATCGGGTTTCTTCAGCGAGAAGCCAATGTTTTCGTCCGTGTGGCCTTGTGTTCGTGCCTACTCTTAAAGTATTAGGTCACCACTACGAACTGCCTCTGTGGGAACATTCAGGCGTGATAATCTCGCAAACACTACTCAAGTCGTCGGACGCTCCGCGTCGGAGGAACCGTTGAAAAAATATCTGGTGACCATGATCCTGTGTGGTTTGCTGATGCCCATTTTGGCTGGCAGTCAGCCGTCGCTCCCGCCAAACTCAATTCTTAACCTTTATGACGCGTTCGGGTACGGCAAGCGGGGCACAATCCTCGATTGGGGTTATTCAGCGATTGTGCATTACAACGGCAAGACCATCCTTTTTGACTCCGGCAACGATACCGAGATTTTTGAACACAACGTGAAAGCACTCGGCATTGATCTGTCTAAGGTCGATTTCGCCGTCCTCTCCCACTACCACGCGGATCATTTCTCCGGATTCGATTACTTGTTGCGGGTCAATCCGAACGTAAAGGTTTATCTGCCTGATGAACCTGAACTCGGAGCTCCGGTCGATTTCAAATTCTCCAACGAGTCCCACGATGATCTAAAAGGGGTCGCACCGGAACAGATGTACTTCGGCGGAACGAAGAGTTCCATGGTTTATCGCGCCAGTGGCAGCTTCCCGCACTCAAACCACGAATTCGTAACGAGCAATAGAGAAGTTGCGCCCGGAGTCTTTCTCATCGCAACTCATGCACCAACGATGGGTTTCTTCGATGCCTACCCGCCGAATTCCAAAGAGCATCCCGAACTGGACGGCTTGCCAGAGTTGTCAATGGCGCTAAAGACCGAGCAGGGAGTCGTAATCGTGACGGGTTGTTCTCACACCAAAGTTGAGGAAATAATACGAATCACGAAGCAATTTGTAGCTCCGGACATTGATCTTGTAGCAGGCGGCTATCATCTGTTTCCCTATGACAGGCAATACGTCGTGAATCTCGCGAAACTGATGAAACATGACCTGGGGGTACGGCGAGTCGCTCCTGCCCATTGCACTGGAAATCTCGCTTTCAAGATTTTTCGCGAGCAATTTGGAAATAACTATGCCTATGCGGGCCTTGAGTCCGACGTGCCATTTTCTCATTAGATAGTTGAGGTCCCTGCCTGTGACACTCCGAAGCGGAGCCGCGAAGCCACTTGCGGTCGGTTGTCGGCGAAAAATCGCCATTACACTCATTGAGAATTGGCCGCTAGGACCGACCGGCGACATCGATGGCCGAGCGCGTCGTTCGCAACGACGAGGCCGTCGGTTCGATCCCGACTAGCTCACCAATTCCTCCCGTCACCGTCTTGCGGCTACTCATGGTGACTCGGCTCCGTTTCAGGATAGAGCGCCCACGCACTGGCTAAATCCTGGACGATATGCCCGAGGGATTTGTATACCGTAATTTCCTCTGCCGAACGGCGCCCTGGGACGTCTCCCGCTAACACCTGGCCGATCTCGGCGACGATGTGATCCTCACCCACCAGCCCGGCAGCTTTGGCCCGAAGAAACTCTGCGCCCTGATGGAGCACGCCTTCGCGACTGTCGGCGATGAATCGGGAGCGGACGACGAGTTCATTGTCCACCTCCGCGGGCCCTGCAAATCCTGAGCCGACCACATTCACGTGCGTGCCCGGCTGAACCCATTCGCCTTTTAGAATTGGCTCGGTCGCGGCTGTGACGGTACAGATAACATCGGCCTGCGCGATCGCTTCTTCCACGCTCCGGGCCGTAGAGATCGACACGCCCAGCTCTGCTTGCATCCGCTGCGCGAAGGCTTCTGCGCGGTCGGACGAGCGCCCCCACACCACGATGGAGGTAAGACTCCGAACCTTACCGATCGCCCGTGCGTGAGTTCTCGCCTGTTCGCCATAGCCGAGAATGGCGAGTCGGCGGGCGTCTTTGCGTGCCAGTGCGTCGGTGGCAACAGCACTGGCCGCTGCGGTTCGGATGGCGGTGATTTCGCCGGCATGAAGAACGCACACAGGCGCTCCGGTTTCGGGATCGAACAGGATAACCAGACCCTGATGGGACTGTCTGCCGAGGGTGAAGTTCTGAGGAAAAACGCTGATCAGCTTTGCGCCGAAGGGGGCATGGGCTCCCATAGCTCCCGGCATTACGCCGAACATCCGTCCATCCGAAAGCGGAATAATTGACCGGAGAAGTTGTTTGGTTTCGCCTCGCGAAAACGCGATCATTGCGTTGCGGACGATCGGAATGCATACATCGTATGTGAGCCGGCGGGCGACTTCTTCGCGGTCTACGAATCGCATCGGAGCGCGTTCCTTATGCTGGAGCTCTGTTTCAGATACGATTTCTTCGTCCGGTTGCATACGTTCGGTCGACCGAAATCGTTTCAGGGTACCAGAAACGGATCCAGTCTAAGGTCCGTGGGGGCGGAACAAATTGTGCAAACTCCTGCATTGGCGGTGGAATCATACCTGGATGACGAGACTGCGATTTGCGAATCTAGTCGCAAGTGTGCGCCCGACGAATGGCATTGGAGCTGCACGCAAGAAGTATGGTTCGCGAAGCCGCTATTATTCAGTATGTTGAGAAAAAAGCAGAATGTCACCCACTGAGTTCGGCCAATTCGTCCTGACCCTCGCCACGCTTCTCGTGACGGTTCACGGCTTGGGTTACTTGGCCGAACGGCTCAGACAACCACGCATCGTGGGAGAGATTCTCGCGGGCATCGTTCTGGGCCCGTTCGTGCTTAAGTTAGTGGTGCCCAGCGCGTTCACAAAGCTTTTCTTGTTTTCGCCCAACGCCAGCACGGTCATGGGCTTTCTCTACCAGCTTGGCCTGATCCTTCTGATGTTCTGCTCTGGAGCTGAAACGCGCCGTCTGCTGGCGAAAGAGAACCGCCGCAACACTTTTCTGCTGCTTACAGTTTCCGACCTGGCCAGTTTCGCCCTCGTGCTCGGACTGGGATTCGCCAACCTGTTGCCTCTGCACCTGCTCACGGGACCCGTGGGCCAGCCACTCTCAACCTTGCTCATTGTCGCGATTGGTACCGCAGTCTGCTCCATTCCAGTGATCTCCCGCATTTTCTGGGATCTCGGAATCATGAAGACCCGCTTTGTGAGCCTGATCCTGGGCTATGCGTTACTTGAGGATATTGCGCTGTGGACGGTTCTGGCATTCGCCACGGCAATTGCCAAGTCGGCGACGCTCGCCAACCAGCATGTAATGGGAGACGTTTCGTTACATATCATCGGCACGCTGACTTACACGCTGATTGCATTGCTCGTCGCGCCGGCGGGTGTGAAATGGCTGAGCAATGCCCCCTGGAATGTCCTCCACAAAGCCTCTCCGATCGGCTATGTAATGGCAGTACTGATGAGCTACTGCGCTCTTGCGGCGGTGTTCGAGGTGAATCTGCAATTTGCCGCGCTGCTGGCGGGCTACGGCGTGGTCGGCGGACTTTACGGCAGCCAGCGGGAACGCTTCGCCGCGCCCCTCGACGCCATTTCGAAGGTGTCGTTTGGTGTCTTCGTGCCGATTTATTTCGGCTTGATCGGCTACAAGCTGGTTTTCGGCAGAGAATTCTCGTTCGCGATGCTGCTGGTATTTTTTGTCGGCTCGTCGCTGACCTCCATTCTGTCGTCTGGCCTGGCCGCGCGGCTGGGAGGATTCCGGGGCCTCGACATCGTAAACATTGCAGTGACGACAAATGCTCGCGGCGGACCCGGAATCGTGCTGGCCAGCGTCGCCTATGATGCCGGCATAATCAACGCGGCCTTTTACACTACCTTGGTCATCACCGCCGTCGTCACCTCGCAGATGGCGGGGGCGTGGCTGCGCTTCGTGCTGTCGAAGGGCTGGCCATTGCTCTCCACCAATCCTGATGAAACCTGGGCCCATGGGGAAACGTCGAGAACAGTAGCTTCGCCTGGAATCGTCTCGTAGATTTTTTGCGACTTCCCCGTCCGCGCACACCTTGCTCTTGGTCGCGTGCTTCGATAGTCTTCTGCTTCTCCCTTTCCGTCGGAGGTTTCTGTGGGCAGTGCGGAGCGTCGTGCGGCTTGCAACATTGCTTTCTTTCTGTCGGCTCTGGTCGTGTCAGCGCCGATCGTTGCGGCCCAGGCCATCGGACTGCACGTGGATCTCACCGACGCTCCTCGCAATATTTATCACGCGCACCTGCAAATCCCCACTCGTGCCGGCGAAATGGCATTTGTGTTTCCTGAATGGATTCCCGGCAATCACCGCCCCAGCGGCCCCATCGCCGCGCTCACCGGAATTCGCATGGAAGCCGCGGGCCAGCCTCTCGTTTGGCAGCGCGACGCGGTCGATATGTACCAGTTCCATGTCACCGTTCCTCCCGGAGTCGCGGCCATCGAGGTATTTATCGACGCCATCACTTCGCAGGATAGCGCCGGTGGAAGCGGACCGGCGGCCTCCAGCAATCTGCTCGATCTGAACTGGAACGCGGTGTTGCTGTATCCCAAAGATGCACGGTCCGACGATGTGAGCTTCGCAGCTTCCGTCACGCTTCCAGAAGAATGGAAATTCGGCACGGCGCTTCCGGTGGCGCGGCAGAATAACAACGAAGTCGAATTCGCCCCGGTTTCTCTCACTACCCTGATCGATTCGCCCCTGATCGCTGGCCTGCACTACCGCAGAATCGAACTTACGAAGCGAGGAGTAACGCCACTTCACGTCATGGATCTTGTGGCCGACACGGAGACGGATCTGGCCATGACGCCGCAGGATCTGGCGTCCTATCAGAAACTGGTGGCCGAAACGGGAGCGCTGTTCGGGGCGCGCCACTACCGCGATTACCATTTCCTGCTCACGCTCAGTGACCAGGTGGGCGGCCATGGCCTGGAGCATCACGAGTCCAACGACAGCGTCGCATCCGAGCGAACCCTGCTTGATCCCGGCCTACACATGCTCTACGGCGAACTGGTGCCGCACGAGTACACCCATTCGTGGAATGGAAAATACCGCCGCCCCGCCGGCCTGGCGACCGCGAACTATCAGGAGCCCATGATCGGCGATTTGCTGTGGGTCTATGAAGGGCTGACTCAATACCTCGGCACCGTGCTTGCTGCGCGCAGCGGCTTCTGGTCACCGGAGCAATATCGCGAGGCGTTGGCTCAAACGGCCGCCGCACAGGAGAATCACACCGGGCGCACCTGGCGTCCTTTGGAAGACACTGCGCGTTCGGTGCAGACTCTCCGCATGTTGGGATCGCAGTGGGAAAGCTGGCGGCGCGGCCTCGACTACTACCCCGAGGGCGAACTGATCTGGCTTGAGGTCGATTCAATTATTCGCCAGCAGACTCACGGCCAACGCTCGCTCAACGATTTCTGCCGCGCTTTTCACGGCGGGCAGAGCGGTCCGCCGCAGGTCGTCCCGTATACGTTTGACGATGTCGTCCACACATTGAACGAAGTCGCACCTTACGATTGGACAAGCCTTCTGCGCGAGCGAGTCAGCAAGACTGCGGCGCATGCTCCATTGGGCGGAATCGAGCGTGGCGGATGGAAGCTGGTCTACAACGACAAACCGAATTTGTTTATCGCCGCCAGCGAGAAACTCTCAAAACGAGCGGACTTCACCCATTCGCTGGGATTCGCGATTTCCAAAGACGGCAAACTCAACGACGTCACCGTAGGATCTCCTGCTCACAAAACGGGGCTTGGGCCGGGGATGACTCTAGTTGCGGTCAACGGCAGAAAGTGGACGCCGCAAATCCTCGAAGCCGCACTCAAAGCCGCGCAGGGTAATGGCCGCCCGATCGACTTACTCGTGGAGAATGCACAGTTCTTTAAGACTTATCCCGTCGACTATCACGACGGCCCGAAGAACCCTCATCTGGAGAGGGTTTCCGACCAACCGGACATTCTGGACGAGATACTGAAGCCCCTCAGTACACCCTAGGTTCTAGTCCTAAGGTAAGGTCTTACTATTGGTCCCGACCCCTGGAATCACTGCTACAATCGCTGCAGAACGGGGCCGGGTTGTCCACGCAGGAGTCCATGCACAAGTTTTCCACATATCTCGCGGGACGGTTGCTACTGGTCGCGTTGTGCGCGCCTGGGCTGCTGGCACAGGTTTCGGTTCGCAAGGTGCAGGTGCTGGGCAGTAAAGACGCGGTTGAGATTGAAGTCGAGTCCAGCGATCGCATCGTCCCCCAGACCCGCGTGCTGACCGAGCCCGACCGGCTTGTGATCGACTTTCCCAATGCCACTCCGGGAAGCACGTTGCGCAGCCAGTCCGTCGACCGCGGTCAAGTGAAGGATCTTCGCGTCGGCCTGTTTGAGTCCAAGCCACCGGTCACTCGCATCGTACTTGATTTGAAAGCCGCCCAGTCTTATCAGGTATTTCCTTACGGCCGGACGGTGATGATCAAGATCACCGGCGGCGAACCCGATACTTCCGCCGGCGTGGATGATTTCCCAAATCAGCCGTCCCGCCCCGGACTGGTAGCGGCCAACTTTACAGCCAGCACCGAAGCCATCCACGTCAACGTTGTCGCTAAACCGCTGCCACTGGTAGATGTTTCCTTCCGCAATGGATTGCTCGCCGTCAAGGCTAACAAGGCGACTTTGTCGGAAGTCTTGAACGCAATTCAGCAGCGGACCGGGGCTGAGGTTTCGATCGCACCGGGTGCGGAGCAGGAAAGAGTAGTCGTCGATCTTGGTCCCGCGCCTGCAGCCGAGGTCGTGGCGCAGTTGCTGCATGGCTCCAAGTTTAATTTTCTGATTCTGAGTGCAGCGAACGATCCCACGCATCTGGAACGCG
>Ga0209006_10003028_pt1 | contig 15269 bp, 10 predicted proteins | sample JacPin_JW_Ref_O2_FD_188567 | JGI IMG/M metagenome (GOLD analysis project Ga0209006, IMG submission 188567) | Forest soil microbial communities from Algoma, Ontario, Canada - Jack Pine, Ontario site 1_JW_Ref_O2 (SPAdes) (version 2) | ecosystem: Environmental > Terrestrial > Soil > Boreal... | reverse complement strand
GAAATTTTTGACAAAGGGGGTGGTGCAGGCTCCGGAAAAGTATGAATGGACGTGAAGATCGCACTTCACAACGACAAGAGTAGAAGATGGACATTACAGCGATGTGACAATCACGCTAATCTTATGATAATTAAACCCTTTAACTCTTTAGACACCCCTCACAGAACTTTAACATTCCCGTAGCAAACTCCTGCAAATCGGCTGCAACACTGAGCGGATGGAGCGTATTGAGTTTTGCTTTTTCGACGCCGGTGGAGGCCACCGCGCCGCAGCCACAGCACTCGAAATGTCCATCCGATCCCAAGGCCTTTCGTGGGATGTTCGCCTGACCAACCTGCAGGAATTACTCGACGAGCTGGATATCCTCAAGAAATTCACGGGGATACGAATCCAGGATTGCTACAACAATATGCTGCGAACCGGCTGGACTCTGGGCAGCACTCAGCTCATGCGAGTCCTTCAGCTCACCATTCGTGCGTATCATTCTGCGACGCTGCGTTTAATGGAACGTCATTGGAAAGAAACCAATCCCGACATGGTTGTGTCCTTCGTCCCGCACTTCAATCGCGCGCTCTACGAAAGCTTTCATCGCGCATTTCCGGGACGTCCCTTCGTCACTGTACTCACGGATGTGGCCGACTACCCGGAGCATTTCTGGATCGAGCGAAATCAACGGCAGCATTTCGTTTGCGGCTCTGAACGCGCTGTGGCTCAAGCCCGCGAGCGCGGTTATTCCGATGATCGCATCTTTCGAGCGAGCGGAATGGTTCTCCATCCGCGCTTCTACGAAAAGCCTGTCGAAGATCGCATCGAAGAACGCGAGCGTTTGGGACTGCGCACCAATCTCCCGACGGGCCTGATTCTCTTCGGCGGCCACGGCTCAAAAGAAATCCTGAAAATCGCGGATTGCCTGAATCAAGCCGCGCTGCAGCTTCAACTGATTATCATTTGTGGAAAAAATGAAAAACTTGCTGCTGCTCTGCGTGCTGGAAAGTTTCGCTTCCCTGTCTTCATCGAAGGTTTCACCAGCCGTGTGAATTACTACATGCAACTCGCAGATTTTTTCATCGGCAAGCCCGGCCCCGGCAGTTTAAGCGAAGCACTGGCTATGCGCCTTCCTGTAATTGTCGAACGAAATGCATGGACGCTTCCCCAGGAGCGTTACAACGCTGATTGGGTGCTGGAAAACGAAGTAGGCCTCGTGCTTCCTAATTTTCGCGACATCGACAAAGCTGTTGCGCTCTTGATCGAGCCCGAAACCCTGGCACGCTATCGTCGCAACGCGACAGCGATGAAAAACCAAGCCGTGTTCGAGATTCCGGTTTTTCTAAAGGAAATTCTGGCACAAGGCGTGGCAACCGAACAGCATTCCCGCCCGGCAATCCTGGTCTCTAAGTAGTTCTTTCCGCTTTCTAACGCATCAAACAGGGGTGGGTTCGGTATTTGCGCCCGCTCGACCGCAATCGTCCAATATGGCAACATAGGGATTCGGCAGATCAATTCAAGGAGCTGAAATTATGGCCAGGGCTACATTCGCAGCAGGATGTTTTTGGGGCGTTGAAGATGCGTTCCGGCAGGTGCCGGGCGTTACTTCGGTCACCGTCGGTTACACCGGAGGGACCTTGAAGAATCCCACCTACAAGGATGTTTGCGGCGGCCGCACCGGCCATGCCGAAGCCGTACAAGTGGAATTCGATCCGCAGAGGGTTTCCTACCTCGAACTTCTCGCCGTCTTCTGGAAGAGCCACGACCCCACGACACTCAATCGCCAAGGGCCAGACGTGGGCTCGCAGTATCGCTCGGCTATATTTTTTCACGATCCCCAGCAAGAAGCAGCCGCTCGCGCCTCCAAGGATGTCCTGATTAAAGAGGGTGTGTTCAAACGGCCGATCGTCACGGAGATCACTCCGGCTTCGGAATTTTATCGTGCCGAGGAATATCACCAGCAATATTTCGAAAAACAGGGAATTAAGTCTTGCCACATACAATAGCCTTCTGACACTTCTTGGTAGCGATACCGGGACTCGAACCCGGATTTGAGCCTTGAGAGGGCTCCGTCCTAACCTTTAGACGATATCGCCACGCATGGAATCGCCCGCAATTTTCGCACGAGTGATTAGCGGGTGCAAGTACACCCCGCTTCACCCTTATTACTACCGTCGTCATAGATGTTCTTCTGACTCCAGCTTTGCATCCTTCTCAAATAGCGTCTTGGGCTGACTAAAAATGCAAAAAGAGCATGTAACGCACAATTAACATCATTGTCACAGACTATTCACATAGGATGCTTAAGGTTCATCCGGCCAGCGGGTACCGGTATGGCTGAACAGGCTTCCGGGATGCTGCTTTGCCCCTCGAGCTGGTTCTTCAGCCGGACATTTTGGTAGAAACAATTCGTCTCTCGTTATTTTGTTCGTTGTAAATGGAAGCCCGATTTTACAAAGGAACGGTTGCAGTCGGTCCAGGTCAGAATCTAGGCTCTCATCCGGTAATCGGGCCACCTTTTGGCGATCTATTAACGGACTAGCAGTTCAAATTCAAGGAGGAAGGAATGCGAGTATTTGTAACGTGGCTTGTAGCGCTCGGCATGATCGTTAGCCCAGCGATGGCAGGGACTGATAGACCGGGGGATAACAAAGACACCACCCCGAAAAACGGCGCCGCTTCCGCGACCGCTGACAAAGACAAGACCGCGGACGCGACTGCGACCACGGCTAAGCCAAACGCGGCAGCCGCAACGCCTTCCAGCTTGGAGACAGAAATTCAGCAGCTCCGCGATCTCATCGAGACTCAATCTAAGTTGCTCCAAGCGCAGAGCGAACAACTGAAGGAACAGCAGCACCGGATGCAGTTGCTGGAAAGCGAAGTAAGTTCCAGCAGCAATCCGGAAGCATTTGCCGCCTCAGTGAACGGTTCAGCGCCGGACAGCCATACTGCGGGGGTCGCCTCAGTCCCCGTCGCTGGCGTGCCAAATTCCAGCGGTAGGCCGGAACGCTCAGGACAGGCCGCGGGCGAATCGCCGCTGGCCATTCATTTCAAAGGCATCACGATTTCTCCCGGTGGATTTCTGGCGGCTGAAACGGTTTTCCGCAACAAGGCCGTGGGTGCCGACATTAACACCGCGTTCAACAACATCCCCTTCTCCGGCAATTCGGGCGGGCAGACAACGGAATGGAACTCCAGTGCTCGACAGTCGCGTCTCAGCATGCTTGCGGAAGGAAGGCTTGCTACAGTGAAGCTCAGCGGTTACGTCGAGACCGACTTCCTCGGCGCCGGCATCACTTCGAACAACAATGAGAGCAACAGTTATGTGTTGCGTCTGCGTCAAGGTTGGGGCCAAGCCAAGTTCGACAACGGCTGGAGCATCACCGGCGGTCAAATGTGGAGCTTAATTACCGAAACTAGAAAGTCCATAGATAACCGTGCGGAAGCCTTGCCCCCGACGATCGATCCGCAATATACGGTAGGCTTCAGCTGGGCGCGGCAAGAGGGGCTCCGTGTTGTGAAGAGCTTCGGGGATAAATTCACGCTGGCCGCTTCAGTAGAAGGATCCGCAACCACCACACAGGTTCACGGAAATCCCACCGTAACTACCCTCAGCACGGTCAACTCGGTATTAGGTGGAGGCTCGGTCGGAGGCGTACCTGCTCCTCCAGTGACCACCTCGACCATAACCACCACCGTTTTCAACAATTTCCTGATCGGCGCTCCGGGTCTGAGCTCCGGACTTTACAATCCAACCGGGACATACGGATATCAAAAGACGCCGGACTTTATTTTTAAGGCCGCTGTTGACCCAGGCTGGGGACACTACGAGCTCTTCGGAGTGGTTTCCACTTTCCGGGATCGCGTCTTCCCTTGCTACTTTGCAAACAACGGCTTTACCTTCCCCACTCTTCCAGGGGAAGATCCTACAAACGTCCCGGCTCCAATTCCGCCAACGACTTGCCCGCTCACGGGTTCCACCAGCCCCACTTCCGGCGCCTTTAATAATGGAAGAACCGGTGGTGGAGTTGGTGCGAATGCTCGCGCGCCGTTCTTTCACAAGAAGATTGAAGCTGGCGTTCACTTCCTCGGTGGAAGCGGAATCGGCCGCTACGGCACCGCGCAGTTAGTGGATTCAACCGTTCGTCCTGACGGCACTCTCGCATTGCTGAGAAACTATCAGGCTCTCGGCACGCTCGAATTGCACCCCACGCCAAAGTTGGATATTTACCTTAACGCCGGCGGCGAATACGCCAGCCGCGCTTCCTACAGCTTTACCAACTTGGTTACCGGAAAAGCCGGCGTAGCCGGATACGGATCGCCCGCATTTAGAAATGACGGGTGCTCTATTGAACCGCTGCCCGTAGCCACTCCAGGCAATCCTCCCAATACGACCGCGGTCCTCGGGTCCACCGGGTTTATTCCTGGCTCGCTGGCTAACTGCGCAGGCGATCCCCGGATCATCATCGAAGGCACGGCGGGGTTCTGGTATCGCTTTTACAACGGAGAAAAGGGCCGAGTTCAGTGGGGAGCGCAGTATTCCTATATTACCCGCAACGCTTGGTCAGGTGCCTCCGGGACCGCCGGTGTCTCCTCGACTCCACACGGTATCGACAATATGCTCTGGACGTCGTTCCGTTATTACCTGCCTTAGAACAAAAAAGAAGCGCGGGGAGGGATCGCCTTCCCCGCGCTTCTTGCTTTTCCGGCGCACTTTTTTAAAGCCCCTCGCTGCCCGGTGTCTCTTCTCGTCGGCCCCAGAAACAAATTTGTGCAAGTATGCAAAATCTTTCTCCCTGCATGATTTAGCGACTAGTCTTACCGCTCCCGCCGCACACTCCTAAGTCTATCTTCCATTTAAGTCTATTTTATTCAGCTGGTTAGAATGCCGGTAGCCGACAGCCAGGTCGCATGAAACTCGGGTCGCTGGCATCTCGCGTGCAAAGTAGCACCAGATGTCTAGTAAACCGATAGACATGATGGGCGTAATGGACTTACTAGCCTTCACGGCTGGCTGATCCAGTCCTCTGCAACTTGTAGCGAATAAATTACAGGAGAGTTTATGGCAAAGACAAAAACGGCGGTCACGGCCACCATAATGCTGCTGATGTTCCTCACCTCGCCGAACGCACGGTGTACGTCGTTTGGCGACGATAAATCGCCGGCCGATAAGTCCGCGGATACAACAAAAAATGCGGCCGCCGCAACAGCTGGGGATGATACCGGAAAAACGGCTGCCTCAACGAAACCGGCCACAACTACAGCACCCGGTTCGGCAGTCGAGGGCGAGATTCAACAGCTCAGGGATGAGCTCAATACCCAGCAAGCGCTTCTTCAATCTCAACAAGCTAGGATCGCGCAGCTGGAGGCGCAATTGCACGTGGGGTCGGAGCAGCCCGTGATTCTTGCAACCGTTCCCGCGTCGGAAGGAGTTTCCGCGCCGGGTTCAGCTTCTTCATCATATTCAAATTCGGCGCAACCTCTCTCCGCAGCGATAGCGCAGCCGGCTCCGCCCCAATCCGGCGGTACGCAGAAACCTGGCGAGCAGCAGCCTTCTCCATTGTCCTGGAAACTCGGCGCCGCTGAATTTACTCCCGGCGGGTGGGCCGACATAATGGGGGTTTTCCGCAGCAACGATATCGGCAGCGGAACCGGTACAAGCTTTGGATCCATTCCATTCAACAATCAGCTCCCTCAAGCGGCTTTAACTGAATTCCGCGCCACGGCCCAGACATCTCGGTTGTCGATGAAGGTCGATGCGAACATAAACGACTCGACAAGCGTATTGGGCTATGTGGAATCTGATTTCAACGGCTTCCAGCCACCGAACGCTTACACCAGCACAAACAGCGGCACGTTCCGATTGCGTTTGGCTTTCGCCGACATCAAACACGGCAAGTGGGAAGTCATCGGCGGCCAGACTTGGTCACTGTTGACCCCGAACCGCGCAGGCCTCTCCCCGATGCCGTCGGATGTCTTCACCGGCTACCGCTTGGACACGAACTATTTCGCCGGGCTGACGTATGCCCGGCAGGCGGCATTCCGCGTGGTATACCATCCGACCGATTGGTGGGCCATCGGTTTTGCTCTTGAGAATCCTCAGCAATATGCGCCTACCTCGGTCGTCTTCCCCAGCGCGTTCTTCTCAGGACAATTCGACAATGGCAGCGGCGCTACCAATGGCACAGGTGCTGTTTCCAATCCGGCGATTCCCGACTTGCATCCCGACGTCATCGTCAAAAGTGCATTCGACTGGAAGATTGGCGAGCACGCATTGCATCTTGAAGCTGCCGGCCTGATTCGTAGCTTCAAGGTGTTCAACAACCTCAGCACCCCAAGTGCGACGAATGCCGTCACCGAAGGCTCCGGCGCGGTTAATCTGAACTTCGAGCTCCTCCATAACCTCCGTTTGATTGCCAACTCGTTCTACGGCGCGGGCAACGGCCGCTACATTGGAGCTCTCGGCCCCGACGCCATCGTCAAAGCCGACGGAACTCTTTCACCGATTCATTCAGGGTCAGGTATTGCCGGATTCGAATATCAGGTCACGCCTCGCTTCGAGCTTGACGGTTACTACAGTGGTGCCTACTTCCAGCGTAACTTTGGAGGCGCTGTGGCCACCACGGCTACACCGGCTCCTTCTTGCCTTGGTGTGTCGGGTTTCTTCTGTACCGGTTTTGGATTCCCGGGATCGGCTAACACCAACAACAAATCGTTCCAGGAAGCGACCTTTGGTATTACCAAGACGATCTGGGGAAGCCCGAACCACGGGAAGCTGCAATTCATCACGCAGTCTTCCTGGGCGGAGCGGACGCCCTGGTCCGTGTCCGGTTCAGCTCCCCGAAACGCACACGCATTTCTTCAATACATAGATCTTCGTTACGTCCTTCCCTAAGCGCACGGGGAAAACGCGAATCGAGGAGCGGGACGCCTATTGCCTCGGGCGTCCCGTATTTTTTTCTGTGATGTTGCTTTCGATTCCAGGCCCGGACATAATTAGAGAGTAAGCATTTTGAGCCGCATGTCTTTGCAGGCGGGGGATGCTCGCCCGATGAGAAGTAGGTTGGTCAAACGCAGCCTTTTAAATGTTTCAATCGTCGTTTTATTATTTGCGGTAGCAGGGCTATCGACGCTTGCCAAGAATAGCCAGTATTTTCCTAACTCAAATCCAACACACTATGTGAATATCGCCGCTAAGATGAAAGCGGCGCCGTCTCGTGTCGTCGTTCAGCGCGAGCGCCTATCTCCGGTCGCAAAAGTGCTGCCGCCAAAATCTGAGGTTCTCAACAGATACGCCGCAAAAGAAGAAGCGAACCTACCCCTCCCCTCGGTGGGGGTCACGGTTTCTGTCCAGCATCGCTCCCCTCCGTCCCCACTCCGTTAGAAGAAGTACGTTCGCTTCTAAAACCAAACTAAATTGTTAGGTTATGTCGGGTGCCTTTCGGCCAAGTTCATCGTGGGCTATTTCCGCGAGAGGAGTTGCCATGAATCCGGAACCTCTTTCTCCCGAACTGCTGGGCGAGTTCCGCAACCTGAGCGCGTGCGTCGTCGCCAGCGCGATCGAGACATTCGACGTCCGACTGCGAAACACGGGGTTTGCGAATTCCAGCGTCCATTCTATGTTTCCAGAGTTTCCGCCATTGGTTGGCTACGCGGCTACGGCAAGAATTCGGACGGCTGATCCGCCGATGGAAGGGCACAGTTATTACGCCCGGCCTGACTGGTGGCAATATATCGGCACGATTCCCGAGCCTCGGGTTGTAGTTATCGAGGACACAGATTCCCACCCCGGCTTGGGAGCCTTTGTGGGCGAGGTTCACGCGAATATTCTGCTCGCGCTGGGATGTGCTGGCCTCGTAACCAACGGTGCCGTACGCGATCTTCCTGCTGTGCACGCCACTGGATTCCAAATGTTCGCCGGCAATGTGTCCGTGTCGCATGGCTACGCACACGTCTTTGATTTCGGAAGTAGTGTCGAGCTGGGTGGTCTACAGGTTAACCCGGGCGATTTGATTCAAGGAGACCTGCACGGGGTTCAAACCATTCCACGTGAGATTGCCGCACGCGTCGCCTCAGCCGCGCACGACATCTTACTGAAGAGGAAGGCCCTTATCGAACTATGCCGATCTAAGGATTTCACAGTCGCAAAGCTGAACGAAACGCTCCGGAGCATGGAATCCAATTCAATGAAGTTCCAAAACAAATGAAATCTCAAACATCTTCGAGCGAAGAAGTGAAAAAAAACGGAAGACGTTTTCGCGCGGCGCTGCTGGTTGCCGCAGGAGCGTTCGGCCTACTGGTATCCGGCTGCGGCGGCGACCGTAAAGCGGAGGCCGAGGATGCCGCGCATGCTCCATCTGCGCCCGTCGTAAAAGTCGTCCGTCGCGATCTGAATAATGAGCTCGAAATCGCCTCGGAATTTCAGCCGCTCCAGGAAATTGAAGTGTATGCAAAAGTCTCCGGCTATATCAAAAAGCTATACGTGGACTGGGGCACGCACGTTAAGCAGGGCCAAATCCTTGCGGAATTGGAAATCCCAGAATTGCAGCAACAATTGCAGCAGGATGAAGCGAGCGCTCGCCGAAGTGAGCAGGACCTGGGGCGTGCTCGCGAGGAGCTCAATCGGGCGCAATCTGCTTACAACGTCGCGCACCTAACCTATTCCCGGCTCGCCGATGTGCAAAAGTCCCGGCCCGAGCTAGTCGCGCAGGAAGAAATTGACGCGGCGCAAGGCAAAGACTTGGAGGCAAACGCGGGGGTTTCTTCTGCCAAGGATGCCGTGTCCGCCGCCGAGCAGGGATTGCTCGCAGCCAAAGCCGCCCTTGGAAAAGACCAAGCCATGTTTGCGTACGCGCGCATCACTGCGCCCTTCGACGGTGTGGTCACTCAGATTTACGCCTATACCGGCTCGTTGCTTCCCGCAGGCACCTCGTCGAATAAGGGCGACCTTGCGCTTTGCCAGCTTTCGCAAAACAACGTTTTGCGTTTGGTGATTCCGCTGCCGGAAAGAGCTGTCACGGATGTTCATGTCGGCGACACGGTGCACATCGAAGTTTCCGGCGCGAAAAATTCATTCACAGGGAAAATCGTGCGATTGTCCGGCCAAATCGAAACTCAAACCCGCACGATGCACACTGAAGTTCAAGTCCCTAATTCCGACTACCTCCTCGTTCCCGGAATGTATGCATCGGTAAAAATTCCTCTCCGTTCTGCCTCGCAAGCTCTAAGCATCCCGGTTCAGGCCGTGCAATCTTCGGGTAACGGCCAAGGCACCGTGCTGCTGGTGAATTCTTCGAACCGCGTGGAAAAACGCGAGATTAAGCTCGGCATAGAAACCGCCACACAAGCAGAAGTTTTATCCGGTCTCAACGAAAACGAGATGGTGATTTTTGGCGAGCAAAACCAATTCAAGGCGGGCGAACTCGTGTCACCCCAAGTTGTCACCGCCCCCGCAGGGACGGACTAAGAGAGATCCATGCCAACATTTTCTCTGCGCCACCCATATTTCATCATCGTTCTTTGTCTTTTCGTCTGCGTGCTGGGCCTTACCGCCTTGGTACAGATGCCCGTGGACATGTTCCCACCCATTAACATTCCGGTGGTGCTGGTAGCCACGTTTTACAATGGCATGCCTCCCGAGCAAATTGAAGCCGATATAACGGACACGTTCGAGCGCTTCTTCACTCTCGGCAGCGGCATCGACCACATGGAATCGCGCTCCATGGCGGGCGTGAGCTTGATCAAGATTTATTTCCAACCCGGCACAGATGCGAATGCAGACGTCACCCAAATTTCAAACCTCGCCATGGCCGATCTACGGCGCTTGCCCCAAGGCACGCTCCCACCCGTGGTCATGAAAATCGATGCGTCGAGCCTGCCGGTGTGCTTGCTCACCGTAGAAGGCCAGGGTCTGAGCGAAACACAGCTTCACGATTACTTGCAGTTCACTATTCGCAACCAGATCGCGAACGTTCCAGGCGCCACCGTGCCCCCTCCTTACGGCGGCCGCTACCGGCAGATTATGGTCAACGTGGACCCGCTGAAACTGCAGGCCCACGAACTCAGCCCCATGGACGTTGTCCGCGCCATAGACGAATCGAATCTGATTCTGCCGGCAGGCGATGTGCGCATCGGCCCCCTGGATTACAACATTTATACCAACGCGCAAGTTCCCAACGCAGCCGCCATCAACAACATTCCATTGAAAACCGAGGGCCAGAATTCCGTATTCGTTTCAGACATCGGGAAAGCCGTGGACAGCTCGTTTCTGCAATACAACATCGTCCGCGTGGATGGCCAGAAATCGGTGTACGTCCCTATCCTGAAGCAAGGCGGTGACACCAACACAATTGCTGTGGTGGACGGAATCAAAAAAGCCATTAAAACTCTTCGCGACATTCCAGCCCAACTCAAAAGCCATGTCGTTTTTGACCAATCTCTTTTCGTCAAGGGCGCGATCTCCACGGTGCTGCGCGAAGGCGGTATCGGCATTTTTCTCACCGCCATTATGATTTGGATGTTCCTAGGAAGCTTCCGCGCCACAGCCGCCGTCTTCCTCTCTATTCCGCTCTCCGTGATGATCACCTTTTTCGTTCTCCATTCCGCCGGCATGACTGTGAACAGCATGGTCCTGAGCGGCTTGGCGCTGGCTTTCTCGCGCTTGATTGACGATTCCGTGGTGGTCCTTGAAAATATTTATCGCCACATTGAATTGGGCGAAGACCCAAAGATCGCCGCCGTGAAAGGCGCAAATGAAGTGGCCCTCCCCGTTCTCGCTATCATGCTCGTTGCTGTCGTTGTTTTTTTTCCGGTCACCTTGCTATTCGGCGTCAGTAAGTACCTGTTCTCCGCGTTGGCTCTTGCCGTTGTCTTGGCCCTTTTCGCGTCTTACTTCGATGCCGTAACCGTGGTTCCTCTTTTCTGCGCCTATTTTCTCAAAGCCGTTCACGGGCATGGCGCCGAGGCCGAACACGCGAAAAAATCCTGGAGTGATCGTTTCCACCACAAATTCAACTTCAGGTTCGAGCAAATGCTCAACTTTTACGAGCGATGGGTTCGCCGCGCTCTGGATCGTCCTCTGCTTGTCGTCTGGGGCTTCGTTGCATTTTTCCTGCTGTGCTTTCTACTGACTCCTTTAATCGGAGTCGCGTTTTTCCCGCGCTCGGACGCTGGGCAGTTCGTCATCAACGTAAAGGCGCCCACCGGCACTCGCATCGAGGTCACCGAAGGCTATATCAAACAAGTCGAAGAGATTGTTCGCCAAGCGGTAAAACCAGAAGATCTGAGCACGATCGTTTCAAACATCGGCGTCTTTCCCGACCTTTCCGCTCTGTTTACGCCCAATTCCGGCATGCACACCGCCACCGTACAGGTTGGCCTGAAGGAAGACCATTCCGTAAGCAGCCTCATCTATATGAACGACGTCCGCGCGCGCATCGCGAAACAGCTTCCGCAATTACGCACATACTTCCAGTCCGGCGGCTTGGTTGACGCGGTCCTTAACCAAGGGATGCCCGCACCCATTGACGTGCAGGTAAGCGGAATGGATTTGGGAGCCGCTGACAATATCGCTCAGAACTTGGCCCGTGAAATCAAAGCCATCCCCAGCGTCTCGGATGTTTATATCCCGCAGGACATGGATTATCCCGCTCTTCAGTTGAACGTGAACCGCGAACGCGCTAGTCAACTCGGCCTCAGTCCCAAAGAAGTGGTCGATAACGTCATCACCGCACTTACCTCCGACGTGATGATTGCGCCCAGCTATTGGGTCGATCCGAAAACCGGCAACAATTATTTCGTCAGCGTTCAGTACCCCGAGAATCAGGTGAAATCGATTGAAGACCTCAAGGCCATGCCGTTGCGCTCCCCCAACCTGAAAATGCCGACCTTTCTAAACCAGGTTGCCGACGTCACGCAGATTCAAACGCCCACTGAAGTGGACCACTACCAATTGCAGAGAACTTTCGATGTTTACGTCGCGCCGACCGGCGAGGATATTGGCGCTCCGGCGAAAGCAATTTCGAAGATCATCGCCAACACGAAATTGCCCTCGAACATACGAGTTAACGTCAGGGGCCTCGTAGTCACCATGGAGTCTTCCTTCAAGAGCTTTGGCATAGGGCTTCTTCTGGCCGTCCTTCTTGTCTATCTGATCCTCGTCGCCCAGTTTGCTTCCTTTATTGACCCATTTCTCATCGTTTTGGCGGTCCCCACCGGACTCGTCGGCGTAATTTTCACTCTCGCCTTTACCGGAACGACCCTCAACATTCAATCGCTCATGGGAATCGTGATGCTGCAAGGTATGGTCGTTTCAAACAGCATCCTGATTGTGGATTTTGCGAATGTTCTTCGTGCGCAGGGGCACACCCTGGTTGAAGCTGTGGCGCATTCCTGCCGCATTCGCCTTCGCCCGATTCTGATGACTTCGCTAGCCACCGTCGTTGGCTTGCTCCCCATGGCTTTCAAACTCGAAACCGGCAGTGAAGCCTACGCGCCGCTTGCACGAGTTATTATCGGCGGATTGATTTCGTCCATTATTCTCACCATCTTCGTGGTGCCAGCAGCTTACCTGCTGATTTACCAGCGGCGCACTGCCCCAAGCATCGCCGTTCTGCCGGAGGAGGCTCACTGATGCCCTCGCCTTTGAGATGTTCCTTTTTTTTATTCTTCGCGCTCTGCGCCGTTCCTTGCCGCGCGCAAACCCCTGCTAGTCTCACCCTCGCAGACGCGGAGAAAATTGCAATCGAAAATCATCCGCAAATCCAGGTTGCGCAATATCAGGCAAATGCTGCCAAGGCGCAGGTCACAGAAGCTCGCTCGGCATACTACCCGCAGGTGTTTGGAAGCCTTACTGGAGTCGAATCCGAAACCGACAGCAGGGTTGCCGCCGGTTCCTTGAGCAACTCGATTATTTTTGACCGCTACGCGAATGGCATCACCGTGAGCCAGCTTGTCACCGACTTCGGGCGCACCCACGAGTTCGTGAAGAGCGCTGGCCTGCGAGCGCAAGCACAGCAAGAAAACGTCGTCACCTCGCGCGCGGACGTCTTGGTAGCCGTCGATCAGGCCTATTACGCCGTTCTAAAGTCCCAGGCTGTTTTGAAAGTGGCGGAGGAGACAGTTAAAGATCGCCAGCTCGTTTCCGACCAAATTACCGAGTTGGAAAAAAATAAACTGAAATCGGGACTGGACGTAAGTTTCGCAAATGTGAATTTAGCTCAAGCGCAGCTACTTCTCATTCAGGCCCAAAATGATTTGCAAGCTTCTTACGCGGATTTATCCACCTCCCTGGGATATTCCGATCAAAAATCGTTCACCCTCTCGGACGAGTCCACGCCTACTGCGCCCCCTGCTGACGTTACGCAGCTAATTTCGCAGGCTTTGCAAAATCGCCCGGAACTAATCGGCGGACGCCTGAACGTCAGCTCAGCGCAAAGTTATGCAACCGGCGAGCGCGACCTTTGGTTTCCCACCATTTCGACCATTGCCGTGGCAGGACTTACTCCCGTCCACGAAACTGCTCTCGGCGGAAGCCGTTACGCAGCGGCAGGATTTAACGTCAACATCCCCATCTTCAACGGGCGCCAATTTAACGCCTTGCATGCTGAAGCTACCGCGCAGGCCCACGCGCAAGAGCAATATCTTCGCGATTTGCAAAATCGCGTTACTCGCGACGTTCGTAAGGCATGGCTCGATGCTAATTCAGCATTTCAGCGCATGGCCGTAGCTCAACAACTCTTGAATCAGGCCACCCAAGCGCTCGACCTCGCCCAGCAGCGCTACAAGCTCGGTCTCAGCTCTATCATCGAGCTAAGTCAGGCACAATTAAATATGACTCAGGCCGAAATTACGCAAACCAGTGCCAAATACGATTACGCCGCCGCCATGTCAGTCCTACGGTTCCAAATCGGCGACATACACTGACGAAACGCTCTTTAGTTCTTTTTTTTTGAACTTGAGGTTCTAGAGTTTGTACCCTGCCACAGCGCGGTAAGCGCCTATCCCGCGACGGGCCGTTCAACTCCATCGGTGATCATCGAAGGACGTATGCGCCTGAAGAGCCTTACGCTGAAAAATCTCTCGCGGCAAGGGTCGCAGCGGTAAGCCGGAAATCGCAGTCTCCGCTTCAAGTTGAACAAGGTTCCCCCATCCACTCGCTCGCCGGAGATGTGTTGCAAGTCGAAATTTCCGCATTTTGGGCAATGGGCAAATCGCTCGAAAGCTACGGCCACCTTCCAGGCATAGAAACGGTTATCACAAGTGTGGCAACGCCAGGGCCGCAAGCTGGACGCTGTAAGGAGGTAGTCGATCAGGCCGTCGCGGTGAGATCGAAAAACATTGGCGCTGCGGCACTGCGGGCATATCATCGGCCGAAATCTCTCCTGTTTTCGTCCGCAGAATACCTAAAACCGCCACCTGGAGCAAGTTGCAGAAATTCCGTTCCTCGCACCCGCGCGTGTAGAATGTTTCTCGAAAGGAACTTAGGATGCCCGACTACACAGCCGCTCACGCACGGGCCGGAATTGATGCCAAGCTTCCAAAATTAGAAACTTGGCCCAATCATTTCCCCGGCTACGAAATCACTATTCGTTTTCCGGAGTACACCTCCGTCTGCCCCAAAACTGGCTTGCCTGACTACGGCACGATTACCATTCAATACCAGCCAAAAAAGCTCTGCCTGGAGCTGAAGTCCCTCAAGATGTATCTGCTGGCTTACCGCGATCTCGGGATTTTTTACGAGAATGCGGTGAACCGCATGTTGCGCGACTTTGTGGCGGCAGTGCGCCCCGCTTGGTTCCGCGTCACTGGAGAGTTCACCCCTCGAGGCGGTTTAACTACCACTGTGCAGGCGGATTGGCCTTCGCGACAAAGAAACAAAGGCTTGCGCCGGGCATAGACTTCCGCCTGAGCGTCAGCCATAATTCCGACCTATATATGGAGCGGCGGGGACCGCTCTGATCCAAGGAGGCTCGATGAGTTCGAATCCGAACACGCCTGTTGAAGTGACCCACGTGACCGAATCTGGTCTGCCGCGCTGGGTAACGCTGCTTTTCGTCATCGCTTTTGCGCTGGTAGGCTACTTGCTCTACGCCGGTTACGCCGCGCGCCAGAATTTTCATAAAGGTCTGGATGATGCGGATCGCAAAACGCAAGCGTTGGCTGCACAGATCGACAAGACGAATTCGCGCGTTGCCGACTTGAAAGGCCAGCTCGATGTCACTTCGCAAAAACTCGGGTTGACTCAGGATGAGCTCGCGCGCGCCCGCAGCCTCGCTCAATCCATC
>Ga0209006_10003027_pt1 | contig 15272 bp, 19 predicted proteins | sample JacPin_JW_Ref_O2_FD_188567 | JGI IMG/M metagenome (GOLD analysis project Ga0209006, IMG submission 188567) | Forest soil microbial communities from Algoma, Ontario, Canada - Jack Pine, Ontario site 1_JW_Ref_O2 (SPAdes) (version 2) | ecosystem: Environmental > Terrestrial > Soil > Boreal... | reverse complement strand
ATTTTTCCAGCCATGCTTTATTGCGTCTACGAGCAAACACCTTTTGAGCAGTTGCAGGCGCTCAATAATTTCTGTGAGGTCTGCAATCATCACGACGCCGTACTTGCAGCGCGCATGAGTTCGGAAGCCGTCAAGGACCCGACCGCATGGTTCGTGTTGCTGCAAGAGCAAGCCAGCGCGTTGCGCGAAGAAGTGATGCGTCGCAGGATGGCGGAACGCTTGGTGTTTGTGAACGAAGCCAACCGCCTGAAGCAGCTCGAATCCTTGCTCCGCGTTCACGGCCCGAACCTCAGCCCCATCGAGAAAGACGACATCGTCAAGGTCGTCAGCGATTTACAAGCCCAAGCGCGAAAAGAGAGACGCGCATTCACGCCAGACTCTCCCGATTGGCACAAGAAGGCAGGCGAAATCTTGGGCTATGAGAAAGCGATCGCAAGCGTATTGCGCACGGGAAAGATGTGAAACCCCGACTCGGTCGTCTCCTGACGCGCAGCGTTTTTCCCTCCACGCCGAGACCTTGGTCAAGCTGGATTAAGACTTACGAAACAGTTTCCAAAACGGAGCCCGATGCTTGACAGGTAGTTCCAGATGATTTGCTTCGGCGAACTTCTTGGCGTGAGTAGGGCAGAGGTTGAGGCTACGCTTCACACCGTCGTTTCCCGATTCGTTTCTAGGATCTAACGGTCCGAGCTCGCAGCGATACTCCGGCAATTCACGGCACGGGTCTTCCGGATTCTCGCAAGTGATCCCTTCATCCGCGAAGTTGTTGATCGTATTCTCGGGGAGTTTGGCAATTCCAGAACGGATTGACATTTAAGGTTATGTAGATCGCTGCGTTTAAAGCTATGAGGCAATTCCTAAACGCACCATTAACGCCAACGCATAATTGCTGAAGCAGGGAACAGAACCTTAGACGGGGGAATCTTCAGAATGGCACGAGAAGGCAGGCGAAATTCTCGGCTACTAAAGGGGCATCGCCAGCGTGCTCCGCGCAGGCCGCAAACCCAGGACCGAGCCCAATGTTTCTTCATTTATGGTGTTTCATTATCCACGCCGGACCTTGGCGCGCCCAACCAGTCGCGGTATCGTAGGAACGACTCGGCGGGCCTGTAGCTCAATGGTTAGAGCATTCGGCTCATAATCGACTGGTTGGAGGTTCGAATCCTCCCAGGCCCACCACTCACTCTCCGCCGCGCTCCGAACTACTTCTTCAACATCGCGCTAGCCGCAGCATGCGGAAGCAATCTGGGATAGTAGTTGTGCGCATCCGTCACCGAGCGCGGCGACCGCGCCAACACGAGCGACGTCAGCCCAAACAACACGCAAATCATCAGCGCGATGCAATCCGCAACCGGAATGCGCCGGCCAAATACCCTTCGAAACAGTACTCTCATCGTGGTTTCATCTATATAACTTGCGGCATGTCTCTTTGTGAACGCGATGTAAATAGTCTGAAACAATGTGTCTCCACCGGGACATCCACACGTAGAGATGTGTTGGGAAACAAACCGCAAAATTTCGATCAGCGCGTCACGCTGATTGCTTTGCCCGAATACTGCACAACTTTGTCGGACCGCGGCGAAAGCTCGATTCCCGCTCCGTGATCTTCGCCCGCAAAAACGATATGAAACGTGCGCTGTTCCAGCATCCCTGGAAACGAGCCTTCTCGCTGGCCAATGGTAAACTTCTTCGCCGCATCATCCCAAGCAAACCGAATCGTCGCGTGCGCGCCCTTTTCGTAGTTGTAGTTGTCGCCCTCATCTTCATACAAAGTAAAAGATCCGTTCGCTCCAGGGTAAACGCGCAGCTCGATCGGATCAGCCTTCTTCTCGCTCGCATACTCGACATCCGGCCCCATCGGCATAATCGATCCCGCGCGCACAAACAATGGCATCCGATCGATCGGCGCCGCCGTCTCGATCATCGCTCCGCCCTCGACGCGCCGCCCCGTCCAGAAGTCGTACCAGGTCGCCTTCGGCAAATACATCCGCCGCGTCGTCGCTCCCGGCTCCGTCACCGGATTCACCAAGAACGCAGGCCCGTACATGAATTGATCGCCGATATTCAGCGCGCGCGTATCCATCCGATAATCCATCGCCAGCGGACGCATCGGTGTGTACGCTTCGCTCGTCGTCTTCCACGCCAGCGAATAAATGTACGGCATCAACCGGTAACGCAGCCGGTCGTACTGCGTCAAAATCTTCTGCGCATCGGCCCCATACGACCAAAGCTCGTTCTGATTCGTCGTCCGCGTCCCATGCAGCCGAAATATCGGACAAAAAGTCCCATACTCAAACCACCGCACAAACAATTCGCGATACGCCGGATCGTCCGGATTCCCGATGATGAATCCACCAATATCCGTCGTCCAATACGGAATCCCCGAAATCGAAAAATTCAATCCCGCCGGAATCTGCCGCGCGAAACTCAGCCAGTTCGATTCCACGTCGCCCGACCACGCTGAAATCGAATTCCTCTGCGCCCCCGCAAACGCCGACCGCGACAATATAAACACGCGCTTCTGATCCGACGCCTTCCTCTGCCCCTCATAAACAGCCGTCGTCGTCATCAGCGGATAAAGATTCGCGTACCGCGCCCCGCTCCCGAGCGCGACCTTGTTCGTCGCCAGAATATTCGTCTCGCGCCCCTCGGTCTCCGGCTCATCCGTATCCAGCCACCACGCATCCGCGCCGATCTTGAACAATCCCTTGTCGATCAATCCCCAGTAATACTCCCGAGCCTCCGGATTGAACGCGTCATACAGCGCCTGTCCCGCCGGATGAAATCCGCTCACCTTCATCTTGTCGACAAACCACCAGCGCTTGTCCATCTCGTCGTAAACCGGCGAGCCCGGTCGAAAATACGGCCAGAACGAAAACATCACATGAAAATGATTCTCGTGCAGATCGTCGATCATCCCTTTGGGATCGGGATAATTCTTGTTAAAGACCGGTTCGCCCATGATGTTCCACCAGAACCAGTCCTGCACGATGTTGTCGACCGGAATATGCAGCTCGCGATATTTATGCGCAACGCCCAGCACTTCCGCCTGCGATTCATATTTGTTTTTGCATTGCCAGAATCCGTACGCCCACTTCCCGAACAGCGGCGCTTGCCCCGTCATATCGCGATAAGCCGCGACGATGTTGTCGAACTCCGGCCCATAGATGAAGTAGTAGTCGACCGTCTCTGCAACTTCCGAACTCAAATAAAGTTCGTGTGGAAATCGATTGTTGAATCGGCTCCGAGACGAATTGTTCCAATAAATCCCATACCCATTGCTCGAAAGCACCAGCGGCACCGAAATATTCGTGTTGGCTTCGGAAATATCGACCGTCTCGCCGTGATAGTTCCAAACGCCAGCCTGATGCTGCCCCAGGCCAAAAAATCCCTCCGTCGAATCCCACAAATTCGAAAACATCTCCGAGTGATACGTCTTCTCGCCATTAACCTCGACCGGCGTCAGCGATCGGTCGAAATCCTCGAAAAGTTTCTTCCCCTTCGCGTCCGCAAACAGAATCGTCCCGTCTTTCTTCGCAACTGTCACCGAAACGAGCGGCGTCGACACCTTGTAGCTCTTGTCGTCCGGCAGCAGCGACCAATGCGCCGCCGGCCAACCCTTCTTCGTGATCGCATACTCCGGCATCTCGGGAATACTGTCACCCAGCGCATACGTCACACGCACAATCGAATCCGAACAAGCCGTGATCCGCAGCGTCCCACGTTCCATCTTCAGCAAGACCCCATCCACCTGTTTCTGCATGTCGCGCACTGGATTCAGCGGATTCCATTGCGCCTCAGCCCCCGCACAAAAAGAAAAGAGGAGCGCCAACAACGCTCCTCCTTGAATAATCAATCGGCGTTTACCGAATCGACTTGCCATCATCAGCGTAACGCAAGCCGCAGCTTTTTCGTCGTCTTCGCCAACTGCTTCTTCAGCGCTTCGACGTGTTTCGAAATATCGTCCAGTTCGCTCTTCGCCAGCGCGCCCGCTTTCGCAAACTTGTGCGCAGTCTTGTCCGCTTTGCCCACGGCCGTTCCGATTTTCACCGCAACCTTCGTCAATCCGCTCTTCTTCGCCATCGCTCTCCCTCAGTCCGTCTCGACATAACTCCCGAGCCATCGTAACCAGCCTCAGCGCAACCCGTCAACGAATCCCTCGCACCCTCATTCCTGGGTGCCCCACCCTCGCTTTTCGAGGTTGGGGGTTTAGACTCAACATAATTCAAACTAAAACGACGATTGAATATCCGCCCTTCAGTCTCCGTGCCCCTCAGCGCTCTCTGCGTCTCTGCGTTATCTTTTCTCTTCTCCTCTCTCCCCGCCTGTCCCAAAGTACGGTAACTAAGCCGCTCGCCTGCACCTTCCCCGGATTGCCCCCGCCTTCCCCGCCGCGTACGTTGAAGACAACCACCAGGCCGCACTTCAAAACTCACTTTAGGAGAGTCGAAAGATGAAGAGCCTGACCAAACTCGCAATGGCAGTGCTGGGCGTTGCCTTGATCGCTCCGGCGTACACCGCAGTAACCGCTGCCCCAGCCGCCGCGCGTGGCGAGCACCCCGCTTACCTGCATGCTTTGTCCGATCTGCGCGATGCGCGCGCCCACCTCGAACGTCCCGACAGTGGCGAACGCCGCGAGCAGGAACGCAAAGCCATCGAGGAAATCGATGCCGCCATCTTTGAGATCAAGCACGCTTCGATCGATGACGGCAAGAACATCAATGATCACATGCCCGTTGACGCGCATCTCGATTGGCCCGGCCGCCTGCACCGCGCCGTCGAACTGCTCGACAAGGCCCACAGCGACGTATCTCGCGAAGAAGACAACCGCTTCGCCGATGGCCTCCAAGCGCGTGCTTTGGAACACATCGACCGCGCCCATCACCACGCCGAAGAAGCCATCCACGCCCGCTAACCGCAACCAGGAATCGTTTCAATCAGAAACAAGAAGCGCCACGGCGTAAACCGCCATGGCGCTTTTTATTTGCCCTGCTGAGTCTGCGTAGGGGCGCAGCACGCTGCGCCCCATCTCGGCACGATGTAAGCCCCTTCCTGGAAGCGCCTACCTCAACCCTTCATAAATCCTCTTTGCCTCAACGAGCCTCTTCAACGCGAATTGCTTCTCCGCATCCGAATTCCAAAACGAGTATTTCGCCGCCATCGCCATCGTCCGATCCATCCACGCCACAAAATATTCCGCATCCTCATTCGAACTCGGCTTCTTCCCACCAACCGTCACATAAATCGGACTCGTCGTCCCATAAACATAGTTATCCAGAATCGGATACTCCGCCTTTTCACTCGAGGCCCGCACCAAGCACCACCCACTCTTCTCAATCGCGACTTCTCCGCGAGCCTCTCCTCCATCGCGCGAAGCGTTCATCTTCAGTTCCTGCACAAAATATCGCCCACTCTTACTCTCCGCCGCCTTCGCGCCATAACAAATCAATTCCCAACGATCCACCGGCACAATCGACCGCAACGACGCCGAAAACGTAATATTTTTCGCGCCTTCTAATTTCACCTCTCCGCCGATCTTCTCGGCCCCCAGCGAAAAATCCAGCAACGGCCCATTCGTAGCCACCGTCTTTCCGCTCTTCAGTGCCTCAAGAAACGACTCAGTCTTCACCGGCCCGCTCGGCACGCGCGCATAAACCCGATCCATCCCCACCGGCCCTCGCAGCGAAGCAAAATTCGCCATTGCATCCGTCCCCGCTCCCACCGGAATCCGAAATCCCAAATCCAGCAACCGATACCAAACGCCCGCCGTAGCCCGATAGTCGTTGAACCCAACAACTTCCAGATAATCCAATTTCCCCAGCGCGACATCTGCCGCCAATTCCTCCGGCGTATCCTCCTGCGTCCGTGGAACCGTAGCCGGATCCTCATCAAACGGATGCGCCATCCCCACAAGCGCGCCGCGCGCATGCGCCATGTCCGCAACATCCGCATCCATCGGCAATAAACTCGTCGCCGCCGTCCCCGGATACCCCGCATACCCCGGCAGCAAAATCCCATCGCGAATATCCAACAGCCCCAAATGTCCCCACTGCGTCGTATGAAACTCCTGCCCATGCACGACCATCGCCCGCTCATTCGAAGCCGGATCAACCTGCTTCCCCGAATACGCAATGTCCGGAATCCGCTGCTCCTTATTCACAATCAAATTGTTCACAATCCCCAAATTCTCCGCCTCCGCCTGCAACACCAAATGCCCCGGCGTATTCCGATACTCCCCTCCATAATTCATATGCACATGCAAATCGCTGCTCACCCAGCATTCGCCTCGATCGTTACCCGGCCCAGACTGTGTAGGGGCACAGCACTGCTGCGCCCCAGGCCCGCACGATGTCAAATCTCCACCGAGATCTGGTTTTGACTTGTCCGTCTCTTCTTTGGCCCCGCCAATCGCCTTCAACTTCACGACGACGCGCACAGCACCGCCCGCACTCACATCCACATCCCGTTTCTCGAGTGCGTATTCGAATCCCTTCATTACATCGATGTGAATCTTTCCGGCCGGCACTTCCAACGTCGCATCGCCATTCGACGGAAAATAGTGAGGCTCAAATTTGGATTCGGCCCGGTCGAAGCCGTCCGCGCTACTGATCCAGGCGTCCAGCGGAGCATAAAATTTCCCATTGTCGCCAGTCACTGATATGCGTGCCAGTGTGGGGTTCCCGTCTAGACCCGTGACCTGAATCTTGAGCACTTCACGAGGATGCAAATATTTTCTTATCGTAGCTCCAATCTTCCTTTGCTCGCCGCCCGGAAAATCCTGCACCCACAATTCGGTGTTCCCGTTGCGATTCGAGATAAACGAAATCTCTGTTCCGTCCGGCGACCATCGCGCGTAAGTCTCGTCCCAGTCACCGTACGAAATCGGGAGTGCGTTGCCACCGTTCGCCGGCATCATCCACAGTTGATGCCACTGGCCGCCGAGATACGAGCTGTACAAAATCTTCTTTCCATCCGGCGAGAAATCCGGCCGCGCCTTCCACGTCGTCTCCTCGTAGTGAATCTCGCGCGCCTCAGCCGCAGGCTTCGCGCGCATCCGCCAGAATCCGCCCGTTCCGTAAATATGTCCGCGATTCGACACGAACAAAATCTCTTTCCCGTCGCGCGACCACGTCGGATGAATCTCCGTGTCGTATTCCGCGTAGTAGTAACGCGGCAGCGTGCTCTTCGTCTCCTCCGTCAGCCGCACGATGCTCGCTTTGTTCTCTACCGATTCATCGCGCGCGTCCATCACAAAAATATGAAATCTGCCGTGATACGAAGTCGAAACAAACACAATCTTCTTCCCATCAGGCGACCAGCGCGGCTCCACGTTCACTGCCGCATTTTTCGTGATCTGCTTCGTGTTGCCGCTCGCCAGATCGAGCATCCACAATTCCATCGCGTCGTGCTGATACGAAACGTACACAACGCTCTTCCCATCCGGCGACCAATCCGGTTGGTAGTCGTACCCGGGGCCATCCGTAAGTTGTCGCGCAATGTTCGAATCGAGGTTCTGTCGCCACAGCGAACCCCCTTTCGAATAAATCACTTCGAGCGAATCGGGAGACCATGTCACGCTGCTCGGTCCGCTCGTCAGCTGCGGCAAATACATCTCGCGATAGTAGTAAGGATGTGGAAGCTCAATCTGCGGAAGAACAGGCTTGCGCTGCGCCGCTGCAATCGGCGCAATCGCGACCGAAGCCAGAATCATTGCTGGCGTAATCGCGAGCGAACACAGAATCAATGTGAGGAACTGCGCGCATCGGATTCTCATGCCGAATCGGTGTACTTATCCTACTCCAATTCCACAAGGCATTGAACGCCCGCGGTTCGTTTGCCGCGTTGTTGCTCGCATCTGCTCGACGCGCGCGCATCGCGATGCAGTCGCATCGATGCTTTTGCTCGTGCCGTAACGCAACCGCGTGTGACGATTGTGGCGCTGCGCTGAGCGCGTGCGTTGCGATTTGGGTACAGAGCAGGCAAGCTGAAATACATGAGTGAGAGTGCGGCGAATCCGGAGTTGATGAAGCGGGCGATTGCGATCGCGATGGAGAATGTGCGCAACGGCGGAGGACCGTTCGGAACGGTGATCGCGCGCAAGGAGAGCATCGTTGCTGAGGGAGTGAATCGCGTGACGGCGACGAACGATCCGACAGCGCATGCGGAGATCGTCGCGATTCGCACGGCGTGCGCGAAGCTCGCTGCGTTTCAGTTGGATGGATGCGATTTGTACACGACGTGCGAGCCGTGTCCGATGTGCTTAGGCGCGATTTACTGGGCGCGACCTGCGAGGGTTTTCTACGCGAGCAGCGCGGGAGATGCTGCCGCTGCGGGATTCGATGACAAGTTCATTTACGACGAACTCTATCTTCCGTTCGCGGCGCGCGAGATTTCGATGACGCAGTTGATGCGGGAAGAATCGCTGCTGATTTTTACGGCGTGGAAGAAAAGCGAAAACAAAACGGAATATTGAATTTGGAAAATGGAAAAGGGAAATTGGAAATTGGTTTCGGTTCGCGTGAGCGTTTGTTTCTGCGATGTTTGGTTTTTTAGTGGTGCTTACTGCTGAGATCCTTCGCTTCGCTCAGGATGACAACCGACGTTTTCAGCGCTCGTTGTCAGCGATTCAGTTCGCCTTCCTCATTCTCCTTCACGGTTCGCACAGACAAGAGTGTCTGTGCCACGTTGCAAATCAAAATCACGCGTCGGGCCAGGAGCCGAGGGCGCGGCGGAGGTCGACGAGCTGGCCCAGGTGATACGAATTGTGATCGGCCAGCACCAAGGCCTCGCGCAAAATCGTCTGCCCTTGCCCATGAGGAATCTTCGCGTAGAGATCGGTGCGCGGATTTTCGATCAGCTTGATCATTTCGCGCAGATCGTGTTTGAACGCCTCCACCGTCTTGTTCCATTCTTCTTCGCTGGCGGGGGCCGGCGTCTTGGGCCAGTAGCCCTCGGGAAATTCGGGCGAGACGTGTTCGTGGCTGCGGCTGAATTCCAAAATATCCCACTGCGCCAGGCGTACGTGTTCCAGCAATTGCCAACCGGTGTGAGCGAGGCCCTGCGAGTAGGTGCCGCGCTTGGCCGCCGGGAAGTTTTCGATGGCGTCCATGAAATGTACGTGTGCTCCGCCACCCTTCAACAGGGAGACGAGCTGTTCGCGCAGTGCTGCTTCTTGTTCGCTCATTGGTTTTCGGGTCGCAACTCCTGCCGCACCGGGTCGCCTGTCGGATCGGGCAGTTAGCTTTCCGCGGCGCAGGGTTCGCGTCTTGGCGGACTTGCTTGCGACGGCTTTCAATTTAGCGCGGTTCGCGTTTTTCAACGTGACTTCTCCTGTGTGTCCAATGGCCCCGACGAAGGGGCACTTGGCTCGGTGGGCTTTGTCTCGTCTCGAATGAGCTTCGGTTCCAGCCCTTCGATCTTAAGAACTTACGAGACGGTTGCGCCGCCGAGCCCGCATCTGCTTCCGAAAGGAAGCACACCGGAGAAGAGCGGCGCGCCTATTTCTCTGATACCAGGACGGTTTGCGGCATCTCCGCTATTGGATGCGCAACCGTCCGCAAAAAGCCCGCCTCGCTGAAAATTTTGTCGAGCTCCTGAAACGTATACGCGTCGCCCGCATCCGTATTGGCGAGCATCACCATGCTGAACGCGGCCGGCACCGGCGGCGAAACGCGATCCGGATTCGGCACAAACTCGAGCGTGACCGCTTTGCCTCCGGGTTTGAGCGCGGCGTACACGCGCTTCATCAGCGTCACGTTGCCGGCGTGATCGAAGTGGTGAAGGATATTCGTTAGCAAAATGTAATCGTATCCTTCGCCGTATTCGGCCTCGAACGCGCTTCCGGCCTTTTTCGTCCAGCGATCGGCAACGCCGAACTTCTTCGCATTTTCTTCCGCGACCGCCAGAACATTGGGCCAATCGAGCGCGACGATCTGCGCATTCGGGTTCATGCGAGCAATCGTTACTCCAAACATGCCGTGACCGGCGGCGATATCGAGCACCTTCACCGGCTTGCCTTCGGCCGCCCCGATGATGCCGGCGATCGCCTGCGCGCCGGGCATCGCGAGACCGCCCATCGACCGCGCGAACGCGACCCAGAACTCATCGTGCGGCGCGAGGTTGGAGCCTTCGCCGGCGATCGTGGTGCCCTTGCGCACGATCTCGGTCAGGTTGCCAAAGTTCTCGCGATGGTGCGGCGCGCCCAGAAACCCCGCCATGGCGCCCATATAGGCGGGCGACCGCTTGTCCAGAAAGATGGCCGATTCCGGCGTCAACTTATAATGAGTACCTTCCTTGGTTAAAAATCCCTGGATGGTCATGTAATCCGCGAGAATCCGCGTGCCGCGTTCCGAAGCGCCAACAGCCTTGGCGAGGGCGGGGACCTCTTCGGCGCCTTCACCGATCTTGGTGAAGATGTCGAGGTTGATGGAGGCCTTGAGGGCTTCGGACTGCTGGTACGCGATCAGGGTGCTGAAGATGCGCTCTGGTGTTGGTTTCCCAGTTTGGGATGGGGTTGCCATGTTCTCTCCTCCGTTGTTGGTCGTGCTGACCTGAAGTGGCGCCATTATACATACGCCGGACCGTTGAAACGTTTGAACGTTGAAACGTTTGAACGTCTCTCGACCCCTCCCCCAGGTTTTGCGTAAGGTTGTCATTCCGCTCGATTTGAAAGTGTTTGTTTTCATATTGATTTGAAAGGTTGTGATTCGAGAGGACTTGGAGTGGTGGCTGGGGCGGGCGGGAATTGAGGCTGGACCCTCCCCCGGGGTGTTTTTGCGTAAGGATGTGATTCTGGGGGAGTTAGATCGTGACTTCACGCAAGGATGTGAATTGAAAGGGATTAGCGGCGACTTTCGGTGCGGGAGGGTGGTGAGCGAGGTGATTCGAATAGCTAAATTAGTTAACACGAGAGAGTGTATCAGATGGTAAAGGAAAAGTCAAGGGGGAAGACGGCTATTCTGGTTACCGAGGGATCGAAATAGGGACGTGACCTGCGGCCAAAGAACTAAGTAGCCTTGGTAGTAGTGAATACGCGTTGTCGATCGTGGCCAGGTCGTGAGCGTTCGGAAAGTTCATATGCCCAACTAGATTTCGAGGTATCCGGATCGCTTCTAGGGTCGCGATCCACTGATCGACGTCAGGGAGCACTGGGACGAAAATATGACTGTTCATCCGCATGATGTCCGTTAAGTCTGACAAAAACAGCAAGTGAATGTCGTGCTGTCCCGGGTTCGCGTGACGAGGCCAGGCAGTGTAGCTTGAACGGAACCGTCTTGAGCGTCTCGCAACTTCTGGATCGACTGCTAGGTCCCACCAGTCGACGCCGAGCTGAGCGGTCAGAACCGAGTTGAGGACAATTCGAAAAGTGTTTTCAACAGCATAAAACTTCCAATACAGGTTTGAGCCAATGTATCGACCGCATCGGTCAATCCGTTCCGGACTGAAGGAAAGGTTTCGGAAATCTCGCGTCCGGGACATGTCACTTCTTCTTTTTCCTCATCGTGTAGAGGTGCTGTCGTATAACTCCGGAATTTGTTTCCAGCAAATCCGCGATCTCAACGGCCGTGAAGCCGGCTCGGTTCAGCTGTACCGCTTTTTCGGCTTGGTTAGAGCCTTTCAGCGCCTGTATCAAAAGTAAAGCTAGGAGCTTTTCCACTCGATTTGCAGTTTCGAGTTTCAACTTGACCTCCGCTGCCCACGCAGATTGGATGTGAGAGTACGAATCGTTGCTTGAGACGTATTCAAGATGTCAGCGATGGTTTGATTGTCGAGGCCTGCCATCTTAAGTACTCTCGCTCGTTCAGTAATGCTTTTTTCTGGCGCGACCTGAATACTCGCAACCTTGGTGAGAATTTCGACTTGCTCGATCAATTGCTTTAAGAGCTGTTCTAGTCTCTCGTTAGGTTCTATCGACTTTCTTGGCATAAAACCTCACTATTTGTCAGCATCATTTCAATTTACTCGGAGGAATCGGGTTCACGTCGATCGCAATCACACGAATCGTTCCGGATGATCGGTGGATTACTGTGGGAATAGGTTTTTTTTCCTTTCGAACATCTAGCAATAGCAGCCATCCTTCTTTGCGCTTTTTGTGTCTCATGTACGTGGCTAATTGCTTGGGTCCCGGAACGTCGTTTCCGTGTAGCATTTTCAATTCAATGACATGGACTAGCCCTGAAGAAAACGTGACTAGAACATCGACGAATCCGACGCCTGAGGTTCCTTCTCTAACAGCAGCTCCTCTTGTTTCAAGTCTCGAGCTCGCGAATACGCCGAAAAACTCTTGAGCGAGCTTCTCGGGTCTCTTTCTCAATTTTCCTTTTGTCCGGGATTCCCAAAAGGAATTGACTGCCTCCGCTTCGATCGTATCTCTGAATGTTTCGAGAAACATTCGTATTGTTACGCGGTTACGTTTGTCGAGGCGTGTGCCTGATGCTTCAACCTTTGAGGCGATTGTCTGTGGCGCGAGGAATATTCTTTTTTTTTAAACCGTCCGTCGAGGCGACTCAAAATTGAGCGCTCGAACTCGGGACGCGAAAGATCTGGGTTGGCTCTGAAAAAGGACGTCCGGAGTTTTCTCATGACTCCGAGGAACGAGGCGTCTGTTCTGCCGGCGCGGTTGCGGCTGTATGCAGTGGCGAGCGCGATCGAATATTGATCGGGGTCGTTGTACCCCCGACCGGTGAGGTAGTCTTCGAGGAATCGCTGCACACTAAAAATCATGGTATCGATCGTGAACTATTTGTGGCTCTTAGCTTTTCTTGCCTTTGAGGGTCTTCCGTCAGCCTGAAGACCATATTCTTCCTGTAGATACTTAGTGATTCTGAGGGTTCGGTCTATCGACTTTTTCCCCCAAATATCCCGTCCCCCAGAAGTGTCTACGATCTCCAGTAGACCTTCATCGCCCAGTATTCTCAAGTCTGGACCTACGTTCTGTCTTTTCATTTTAAGATAGGAGGCGATCTCAAGCACTCCGCGATTGCCGTTAGCTGCGAGGTACACCTGCGCCCTGCGTTTTCCGTGTTTAAAGATTTTCTTTACTTCTTCCAGATGCTTTCCGGCCTCGGCCCGTAACGCAAAAGCGTTTGTTTGGTCGATGGAGTCGACTCGGTGCTCAATACGCGCAAGACGACTCAAGATTTGCTGGTCGCGATCCGTTTTGACTTCCTCATCGTTTCCCATCAAACGAAGCTCCTACAGAATCACCGTCTCTTTTTTGTCGCTCTTCTGCCGCGAGTTAGGGCTGGTCCCACAGAATTCCGGGAGATGCCCAGGATGTCGGCAATCTCTACATGGCCGCAGCCGATTGAATCGAGCAGCAGGACCATGTCTTTCTGGCCTCGTTCCCCCCGGACGCTCTCTAAGGTGAGTCCCACGAGGACCTGGAGCGAGCGATTTATATCTCTAAGAAGCGTCAGTTCCGAGTCATGTTCCGAACCCGATTTCCTATGGTTTGTCTTTTTTTGCATATTTTGCGATCCGCGAGACTCGGCCTCTATTGATCCTAAGCATTTTGGTTATTTCGCGCTGGCCGACACCCCCCAGCGTCGCTTGGAGGATAAAGAAGTCCTCAACTAAAGCTCTCAGTGCTCCGAGCGCTTCCACTATTCTGTCTTCGTTTGTTTGTTGGTTTTTCATCGGACTCGCCGAAACCTAGTGCTTCGCCTTCGGAAGGTGTTTCAGAATTTCCGTCACCTTACTCATCCCGCATCCAACAATCTTTCTGATATCGTTTTGCGGAACCCTAGCCAGACCAAGTTGCAGGATTAGGATGCTTCTCAACAAGTCTTGCGTGACCACGTCGCCGACGGTCTCGGACTTCTTGCCCATCATTTCCTCCTTGTGAATTCACACACTATGCTGTGCTATACAGTAGGTCAATTAATTTGATAAACAAATATTCAAAAGAGGAACTAGCAATGGCGGTACTAAGAATGGTGTTTGTGCGTCAGTGACAGCGATGTGTGGTTGATACGTCCGGGCTGAAGCCCCCCTAAGGAGATCGGAAACACTAAGAGTCAAATTCCGCACCCTTAGAAGCGAAGGGTGCGGCACCCGACTCAGAGACTACGGGTATCCGAGGTAGATACGGCGTCGGAGGATGTATGAACGAAATCGAACTGAGAAAGATACTCGAACATCACATTGGGGATTCGCTGGGCAAGAAGGGGCAAGTGCTCTACTCGGGAATTGAGACGCTTGCGCGAGGGAGGTTCTACTTTATTGGTTTCAACCCTGCGATCGACCCGTCGAATCGGAAACTCCGCACGATTCCGCTGGGCAACACGAATTGGAGCGCGTATAGGGACCAGTGCTGGACTTGCGGCGAATGGAATGCTTGCAAGCCGCATGGCCAGAAACGACACCAGAAGCAAGCCATCAAGATAATGGCTGAACTCGGCGTTGCGCAGCCGGAGAAAGTCTTTGCGACTAACTTAGTGTTTGAGGAGAGCGCCGGAATCGATGACGTGTACGCGCTTGATCGGCTGCATAGGTATTGGGCGGTCCACCGACACCTTCTCGCCGAGGTCCGGCCGGAGATCATTGTTTGCTTTGGGAAACAGGAACCGAGAAGCGCTTTCGGCTATTTGTGCAGGGTCGCTCAGCGACATGATCCAGTGCGCACAGGGGGCGGATTCAAGAGGTTTTCGGGAACGTTTGATCTCGGTCATGGCCAGCCGCTAACGGCGAAGGTGATCGGAGTACGGCATCCGAGTTATCCGAGTCGCGTTGATGGACTTCGGGAGTTCGCCGGAGTTTAAAAAGTCAAAAACGCCGGCAGGATGCCGGCGCTACCAAGGCGAAAAGCAGATTCATCGCGCGAGAAACGCGCGATGGCGAAGAGTACATCGCTAAGGCATGCGATGGCGCAGGGTACCTCACTTCGTTCGGGATGACAGTTTGGGTGATGTGGGTCGGTTTGCGGCACGACTGGAAGTCGTGCCCTCCCGAACGGCGAACGCCAACCGAACTTCGGTGACGGTCAGTGCGGAGTCCACTTTAAATCTACGGGGTTATTTTTGTGGCGGGATTTATGGTCTTCGCGGAGGGCTTTGTTGGCGGATTTGAGCATGAGGTTGACGCGGTGCCATTCGTCTTCGGTGTAGTGCAGATGGAATTGTTCGGAGCAGAGAGGGCATTTCAGGGCGATCTGGTTGGGTGGGAGGGGTTGGGCGTTGGCGCGGGTTAGGGTGACCATGACAAGGGCAAAGTAGCATATTCGCTTTTTGTTCGCTATACGGAAATTGGATGTAGTTGGACGGCCCGCCGAG
>Ga0209006_10003026_pt1 | contig 15273 bp, 8 predicted proteins | sample JacPin_JW_Ref_O2_FD_188567 | JGI IMG/M metagenome (GOLD analysis project Ga0209006, IMG submission 188567) | Forest soil microbial communities from Algoma, Ontario, Canada - Jack Pine, Ontario site 1_JW_Ref_O2 (SPAdes) (version 2) | ecosystem: Environmental > Terrestrial > Soil > Boreal... | reverse complement strand
CATACGATCATGCCGGCCAAGCCGAGAATCCCGATGACGGCGCAGGTGACGATGAAGCGCGACTCAAACCAATCGTCCGTCTGCCCCTTGTCCAGCATCACCTGGATAAAGCCGAGACCCACGCTGAGCAGGCCCAAGCCGATGAAATCGATCTTCAGACCTTTCTGGAGCGTTTTGCGGATCAGGTAGGGCGGGTCATGCACCAGCGCCAGCGTCATGAAGATGGCCACCACGCCCACCGGCACATTGATGAAAAAGATCCAGCGCCACGAGAAGCTGTCGGTGATCCAGCCGCCGAGCGTGGGTCCGATGATGGGCGCAACCACCACACCCATTCCGTACACGGCCATCGCCATGCCCTGCTTGCTGCGTGGGAAGCTCTCCACCAGAATGGCTTGGGAAATCGGTTGTAGACCGCCGCCGCCCGCGCCCTGCAGGACGCGAAAGAAGATGAGCAGGAAAAGATTGGGCGCAAGGCCGCACAGAAACGAGCTGATGGTAAAGATGACCACGCAGCCGATGAACAGCCGCTTCCGTCCGAACAGCATCGAGAGCCAGCCGGTGAGCGGCAGCACGATGGCGTTTGAGATTAAGTACGAGGTGAGAACCCAGGTGCTCTCGTCAACGGTGGCCGAGAGACTGCCCGCGATGTGGGGCAGCGAAACATTGGCGATGCTGGTGTCCAGCACCTCCATGAAGGTGGCCAACATCACGGTGGCCGCGATCAGCCAGGGGCTGACGCTGGGAACCCAGGGAACTGGTGGGCTCGCGACTGGCGCTTCGACGGAAGCCACGCGAGGCGCTCAGCTCCTTTCCTGCTTGGCCCAGGTGGGAGGAGTGGTGAGAGTGGGCATCCGCGAGAGACCTTGGAGTTATTGTAGCTGGCGGGGCCTGCGCGTTAGGCGTTCTTGAGAATTACGGTCAGCTGAATTCCCGACGGCTCCAGGTTCTCGACCGTGATGGAACCGCCGAATAGCGATAGAATGCGCTGCGACACCGGAGGTCCCAACCCGAGATCGCCACCCGGAGTAATCGCCTCGCCGATGGAAAACACCTGGAAGAAATTCGCGATCGAGGATTCCGGGATCTGGCCGGCGCCGCGCACCAGAACTTCCACGCCGTCCGGGGTGGCTTGGCACTTCAGCCTCACGACATCGCCTGCCTTGGAGAACTTCACGGCGGTTTCGAGCAGCGCCTGCATCGCCTTCTGGAGCAGGTCGCGCTTGGCTACCACGCAAGCCGCGGCGCCCGGTTCCAATTCCAACTCGACGCCGCGCGAGTGGGCGAAGGCTGCCGCACCCTGGATGGCGCCGCGAAGAGTGGGGAGCAGATCGGCCACTTCGGATGAGAAGCTATGGCTCGCCACTTCAATCTCCGTCAGCAGCAGAGCGTCGTCTAGAATGGAGAGCATCCTTTGGCGGGATAGCTCGAACATTTCGCGCAGTTCGGCGCCGTCGGCGGAATCGTCCAACTGATCCAGCACGAGTTCTCCGACGCCCAATATTCCGTTGAGCGGCGAACGCAGCTCATGATGGATCAACCGCAGGAAATCGCTCTTCGCGCGATCGAGAACCTTCAACCGGGCTTGCGTCTCGGCCAGTTCGCTGGTGCGAGCCACCACCAGCTCTTCCAGATGATTGGCGTGCAATTGCAGTTCTTTTTGTAATTGATGGATTTTCAGGTGCGTTTGGACGCGCGCCTGCACCTCATCCACCTGGAAAGGCTTGGTGACATAATCCACGCCGCCGCACTGGAAGGCGCGCACTTTGTCGCCGGAATCGCTGAGGGCGCTGAGAAAAATCACTGGGATGGCGGCCAGCTTGTCGTCGGACTTCAGCAGCTCGCACACGCGGAATCCGCTCATCTCCGGCATGTCGATGTCGAGCAACACCAGGTCCGGAGGGTTACGGATGGCAGCTTCCAGCGCCAGACGCCCGCGCGGGAACGACCGCACCACGTGGCCCTGCTGGCTCAACAGATCTTCCAGCAGCTTCAGGTTAGACGGCTGATCGTCCACCGCCATGATGTGGGTCCTGCCGTTGGTGTGCGCCATATGCCGATCTACACGCGCAACTTCTGCAACTCATCGGCGTACGAACCTTGCGGCGCGCGCACCTGAATAGGCTCCAGCACGCCGCGGGTCCGGGCGAAGTTTAGGACCCGCTCAATCAACGTGACCGTCAGCGTGGTGCCCTTGGAAATGACTGTGATGCCATCCTGGGTGACCACGTTTTCTTCGAGAATCATCCCCGGCAATAACTGCTGCGCGGGCAGACGCTTCACTTCGAAATGAATCCGCGAGGGCGAGTAATCCTTCAGGGCCTCCAGCAGCGCGACGGGATATTTTCCCGGTGCACTGCGAAGTTGATCGCAAGCCGTCTGGAACGGAATTCCCCGCAACGTCCGCCGATCCAGCTCCTGTGCGGTCTTCAGCATGCGCGAGCCGCGCTCGGCCACGTCGTTACTGGCCCAGTTGGAAGTCTCCACCTGTTGCAGACGAATCATTTCGGCCACGGTTTCCAAGCGCGGTATCCGCGCCAGCAGCTGGAAGCCGATATCCGGGTGCGCGCGATACATGTGCTGCTCTTCGGCGGAGGCTTTCTCGCCGACGTAGGCGTGTTCAAACGCGTCGGAAGGCAGAGTGATGCAGCCGATCAGACTTAGTATGGCGGCCAGTTCATACTGCCAGGGATCGGGCAGTCGCAGCTGCGCGACCATGTGAACCACCATGCCGCGCAGGGCGCCCGTCCGCTCCGTCAAGCTAGGCGAGGTGAGTTGCGCCAGGTCCGAGAGAGCCTTCACCGCGCCGTTGAGCGTTCGCTCCAGAAGATCGCGCTCCACCTGCCGGGCGCGATGGAGCTGGAGATGCGTTTCCACGCGCGCGCGTACTTCTTCTAACTGGAAAGGCTTGGTGATATAGTCCACGCCGCCCGATCGAAACGCGTTCACCTTATCGCGCGTCTCGTTCAGAGCGCTTAAGAACAGCACGGGAATGCCAGCCAGTTTCTCGTCGGCCTTTAACTTCTGGCACACCTCAAAGCCGTTCATCTCCGGCATATTGATGTCGAGCAGGATTAAGTCCGGTAGATTTCGGGCGGCTGCCTCCAGCGCCAGTCGGCCGCGCGGAAACGATCGCACGCCGTGGCCCTGCTGCGTGAGCAGATCCTCCAGAAGTTTCAAGTTGGCGGGCTGATCGTCCACCACCATGATGTTGCTTTTGGGCTGGGGGCCGGCCGGCTGCGCGCCCGCTTCCTCGGCGGTACGTTCCGCAAGACGGCGGAGTTCTTCGATCACGGGCGAGCCTCCATCAGCAAATTGTTCAACGCGTCGTAGTCGTATTGATCGGCCAGGTCCTTGAGCGCGCGTCCACACTGCGCATCCCGATGAGCCACCGCGGCGATCAGTTCGTCCAGCCGATCTTTTTGGCCATCTCGAACGGCGCACTGCAATTCCTCGATCAAGCCGGCTGGAAGGGGCGCTAGCGATACCGCTTCCGGCGCCCAGTGCATCTCCGTCGACGACTGTGGGTGGGGGCGCGAGGCCGCTGGGGCTAGCTCTCCAGCCGGCAAGGTAGCTTCCAGCAGACCGATTAGTTGTCTTACATCGAATGGCTTGGTAAGGTACTCACGAGCGCCAGCCGACATAAGGCGGCCGATCTGCCCGGCCGTCGCGTCCGCGCTCAGCACGGTGACCGGGATCTTTTCGGTTCGAGCGTCTTGCCGCAGAAGTTTCAGCACTTCTTCGCCGGACATGTCCGGCAGATGCACGTCCAGAAGAATCCAATCGGGCGTGTGCGTGTTCGCCAGTTCCAGGCCCAGCTTGCCTTGCATGGCTTCCAGCAAATGAACGCCCGGGTAGCGCGCCAGGATCTCCTCAATCAGCTTGATATTCGCCAGATTGTCCTCGACATACAAAATCGTCCCGTGGTGCGAGGCTTCGAATTGCAGATGCGGCGCCGCAGCCGGCGCTTCTTCATCCACGCGGCTGGCCACGTGATCCACCAGCGGCAGCTCAATGTAGAACCTGCTGCCGGTTCCCACTGCGCTCGCCACGCCGATAGTGCCGCCCATGGCTTCAATCATGCGCTTCGATAGCGCCAGGCCCAATCCGGTTCCACCCACCGCGTTCCGGTCCGCCCCCAGGCGCTCGAACGGTACGAAGATCTTGCGCAGCCCTTCTTCGTCGATGCCGGGCCCGGTGTCCGCCACCTCCACGCGCAGCCGGCGATTCTGGATCTCGTCGCAGCGCAGCACAACCAGACCATTGCTGCGGTTGAACTTGATGGCGTTGGAAAGAAAATTCAGCAATACCTGTTTCAGACGCTGCCGGTCGGCTTGCACGTAGCGCTCCCCGTAGGCGGAGAAATCCACGCTGAGCGTGATATTTTGCAGGCTCGCGATGGGCCGCACCAGATCGAACGCTTCTTTCACCGCATCCCGGATGCGAACGGGCTCCGGCGACATGCTGAGGCGGCCGGCTTCGATGCGCGCCAGATCCAGCACTTCGTTGATCAATTCCAGAAGATGATATCCGCCCTTCAGAATCTGCTGGACATTGTCATGCTGCTGGACAGCCAAACCCGCCATGGAAAGAAGCTGCGCGAAGCCCAGGATGGAATTGAGCGGCGTACGCAATTCGTGGCTCATGCGCGAAAGAAATTCGCTCTTGGCGCGGTTGGCGCGCTCGGCCTCGTCCTTGGCCTGCCGCAACATGGATTCCGCCGATTTCGCCAGCGTGACATCGCGGATAACGGCCACGCCGCCATTGATTTTGCCCTGATCGTCCTTCAGAGGCCGCACGCTGACGTTGGCAAACATGCCTTCCGGCCTCTGCTCATTGCGCACGTACAACTCAATTCCATCCGCGGTCTCCCCACGCATGGCCCGGGCTAAAGGCAATTCATGCGCGGGATAGAACAACGTGGTGCCGGGGCGATAAATACCCAACTCCTCGCTCCATTGAGCGCGGGGGATTTCTTTAGCGCCCGGCCCCACCATCTGCTCGGCGGCCGGGTTGAGAAGCACCATCTTTCCGAGCTCGTCCGTTACCAGAACGCCATCGCACATATTGTCCAGAACAGACCGAAGTATTTTCGTCTGACGGCGGTAAGCTGCCTCCGAACGCGCTAGCGCTTCCTGTTGCTCGGCCACGATCTCCGCCGCTTTCTTGCGCTGGGTGACTTCCTTGGAGTAGGTGGCGGCCTTCAACACCGTTACTTTGAGGGTGGCCGGCTCCCAAGGCTTGGGGACATAAGAATGGATTTGCCCCTCGTTGACGGCGCGAATCAGGGCGTCGATGTCCACATAGCCCGTGATAAGAATCCGCGTGGCGTCGCAGATCTCGCGCGCTTTCGCCAGAAACTCGCCGCCGGTCAGCTTGGGCATCCGCTGGTCGGCCAGAATTACCGCGATCTGCGCGTGCCTCAAAAGCTCCACCGCTGCGGTGGCGTCGGTGCTGACCACCACTTCGAAATCGTCTTCCAGCAGATCGTGGATCGATTCCAGAATCTGCGGCTCATCGTCCACCACGAGCACTCTTGGTTTACTCATCTGCGCCGTCATGCCGTGGCACCCAGTGAACTAGGAATCTTCAAAGTAAACTCCGTGCCTTCCCCCGTGCTCGAGAATTCCATGGAGCCCTGATGCGCCTGCATGATCCCGTACGAGATGGCCAGGCCGAGGCCGGTGCCCTGCCCCACGGGCTTGGTGGTGAAGAACGGTTCGAAGATTCTATTCCGGATCTCTTCTGGTATTCCTTTTCCCGTATCGCGGATGCGAATCACAAAATGGCCGTTCTGCTGGCCCGTGGCCAAGGTAATGCGTCCGGGTCCGTCGATCGCATCGATGGCGTTGGCGATGACATTCATGAGCACCTGGTTCAGCTCGCCCGCCAAACAGGTGAGCATCTCCACTTCGCCGTATTGGCGTTCTACCTGGATCCGGTCCTCCATCTTGTGGCCCAAGAACAGAAGAACGGATTCGATGCTCTCGTGGACGTTGATGGTCTTAATGGTGCCCTCGTCCAGCCTGGAGAAGGTCCGGAGCTTGGCAACCAGTTCCTTCACCCGCGTGGCGCCCGCATACGCGCCGCCCATGCGCGCCTGCATTTTGCCAACCTTCTCGGATGCCTCCGGCGGCAGTTGCGCGCCGGCAGCCAGTTTCTCCAGCGACTCTTGCACGATAAAGATGTTGTTGAGCACGAATGCCATGGGGTTGTTGATTTCGTGCGCGATTCCGGCCACCAGCTGACCCAGCCCAGACATCTTTTCGGAATGAATTAAGTGCGCTTGCGTCTCTCGCAGCTTTTGATTGGTTCGCCCCAGTTCGTCGGCCAGCTCGGTTCGCTCGCGTACCTGCTCCTCCAGCGATGCATTTTGAGTTTTGAGTTGAAGATGAAGCTGGCGAGTCTGCAACAGATTTTTGACGCGAAGCTGCACCTCAGTGCGGTTGAGGGGCTTGGAGAGAAAATCGTGCGCGCCGTGCGAGAGCGCCTGCTCCTTGGCCTGGGACGTGTTATCGCCGGTGAGGATCAGAATGGGCAGATAGTCTTCTTCAGGGATCACGGTAGCCAGTTGATCCATGGCGGCCAGACCGTCGACGTGAGGCATATGGAGGTCCAGCAGGATTAAATCTGGCTGTGCCTCCTGGAACGTTGAAAGGATGTTCCGCGAATCCGCCAAGCAGGTAACGTTCGCGTAACCCGCGAATTCGAGCACCGTAGCTAGTACTTGGAGATTGGCAGTTTGATCGTCAACGATCAGAATGCGGGAATCCGTGAGGTTCGAGACTCTCAAGTCCTAATCCTTCCTACCTTCACCCCGCTTGCCAGTAAACGGCAATATCTCGGGCTATTCGCCGAGATCATTTGTAGTTATTAGTCGGCCCTTTTCCCTTAGCTCTTTATAGTGTGTAGCCCGCCTCGCGAACGGACGATGGAACCATTGATGACTCGGCCCTGCATGGCGGCCATCGGACTGGTTGCTCTGGGTTGGGCCTTTACTGGCTGCCGGCCTGCCCCACGACGGCCAGAACGCCCCGGCGCTATTCGCATCGGCCTGGACGCCAATCCGTTCGCCAATGAAGGCTACGACTCGCGTTCCGTCCAGGCGCGCTTCCAGCAGGCCCGGAACGCCGGGGTTAATTTCGTTTATATCAGCCCGAAATGGAACGAAATCGAAACTGGCCGCGAAAAGTATAAGCTCAACGACGTTCGATACCGGATCGGCGAAGCGGTCCAGGAGAATCTTCCCGCCATCCTTCATATCCGCGTCATTGACACCAACCAGCGGGCCATGCCGGCCGATCTGATGGGCCAGCCTTTCGATGCGGAGGAAACAGGCCTGCGGCTGGACCGGTTGCTGGACGCCATCATCCCGAGGCTCAAAGGGCGGGTAAAATACTTTCTGGTTGGCAACGAAATTGATGCATATTTCAATCAGCACCCGGACGAGGTGCAGGCTTTTTCGAAGCTGGTGGTGCGAGCCGAGGCTCATATCAGGAGCCGCGTGCCGGATGCGCAAATCAGTGTATCCACTACGTTCGCCGGTGTCGAAGACGCTGCGCGTCTGCGCCCGATTCTCGATCGGACTGGGTTCTTCGCGCTGACCTACTATCCTCTCAATCCCGATTTCACGGTGCGCGATCCCTCCAGCGTGGATACCGATTTTCCCCGCATCCTGGCGGCCGCGGGATCGAAGCCGATTTTCTTGCAGGAAGTGGGTTATCCGACCTCGGCCACCAATGGGAGTTCAGAGGAGAAGCAGGCCGAAGTTTTTTCCCGCGTGTTGGATCGGGTGGCGAGCGATCCAGGCCGCTTTATCGGCGTGAACTTCACCTTCATGTCCGATTTTTCGGACTCCCTGGTCAAGAGCTTCACGGCGTATTACCGGCTGCCGGGAGCGGACCGTTTTGCTTCGTTCCTGAAGACCCTCGGAATGTTTGACGATCAGGGGCGGCCGAAGAAGGCGTGGGCGGTGTTCGAACACAAAGTGAGATCCTTAACCTAGCGAGGTCCCGTGGTTTTATTGCTTATCCGTGTTCATCCGCGTTCATCGGCGGCCAAAATGTCTTGCCTTTTTAAAAGGTGAATTTCAATGCCAACTGACCCACCCTCGCGGGCATCGCCTGCGTGAGAATTCCTCCCGTGTTCCACGTCGCGTCGGTCGTCGAAGTGGGATAGAGGAAATTGGGGTGGTTCAGGATATTGAAGTACTCGGCGCGCAGTTGGAACACGCGCTTTTCATCCAGCTTGAACTTCTTGAAGAGCGAAAGATCCAAATCGTCTAGCCCGGGACCGGGAATAATATTGCGGCCGGAGTTTCCGTACTGCTCCGCAGGCGGATCGGAAAATGCCGCTGGATCGAACCATTCATTGATGCTCTGGTGAAATCCCGCGGGAAAGGGATTGCCAATCAGCTCGGCGCGCAGTCCGCCTGACGAGCATCCACAATTCGCACTGGACGTCGCGTAGACCGAGAACGGAAGCCCGCTTTGCACCGTCAAGATTCCGTTCATCTGCCATCCCCCCAGCATCGCGTCCGTGGCGCGATTCCATTGGCCGCCGATAGCCTGCCCCCGCCCGAACGGCAAATTGTAGTTGAACGCGGTGACAAACTTATTCTTCACATTGAAAGCCGAAAGGGCGCGGTCGGCGTTCCAGTCAAACGGGTCCTGCACCAGGTTGGAGGAATTGGAATCGCCGCCGCCCGTGACGGGACTTCCGCTCGCCTCGTCGATCGATTTCGAGAAGGTGTAAGTGGAAAGAAATTGCAGGCCATGCGAGAATCGCTTTTCCAGCTTGACCTGCAGCGAATTATACGTGGAGGAAAACGCGTTGATGTAATCGGTAATGCCGGTGACCTGGGGAAGCGTTGCGGCGTAAATCCGCCGTTGCTGCTCGGTAGCAGGATTGCCCGGCGGCGCAGGATCGCCATCCACCTCACCCGGAAGCCGCGTCCCCTTGGTTCCCACGTAGCCGATCTCAGCCACGATATTGCCGGGCAGCGCGTGCTGCAAATTCAAACTGTAGGATTGCGTGTATGGCGTACGGTTGTTCATCCCAGCCTCGGCATAGTTTCCGGCGGGCAGGTCTGGATTGAAATTAGCGGTGGTGGGCGCCAGACCGGTTGGCAGACCCTGGCTCAGAAGATTGATGGCCTGATAGTTGGTAAAACTGAGGTTTATCAAAGTGAATGATTGCGTGTAGGGAGGATTCGCGCCGATATAGCTGACGAAATTATTAGCGTTCACGTACGAAATTCCGTACCCTCCGCGAAGCACGGTGTCGGGCGCCACAGCATAAGCGAAACCGACGCGCGGCGCGAAGTTGAGATAATCCGTGGGGACGAAATTACGCGGCGCTCCATCCTTGCCGGCCAGTTCCACCACTCCAGTTGCCGGATCCAGGTTCGAAAGCCGGTTGTAATCTTCGTAGGCGCCGGGGAAAAGATCGTAGCGCAGGCCCAGATTCAAAGTCAGGCGGCTGGTGGCCTTGAAATCGTCCTGGATGTACGCGCCGTACTCCTGCGCGCGAAGCCCGGTAGTGCCGGGCGTGAGGGTCTGCTCGATTTCCGTGGCCCGTCCCGTCAGGAAGTCGGCAAATGCATTTCCGGTAAAAAATGGCGTGAATATATAGGCGCCCTGCCCGAAGAAATTGCCGGCCGTATTATTCGCCTTGCGATGCATGTCGAATCCCAGCTTGATGGAGTGCCGGCCGCGCAGCAGGCTGAGGTTGTCGCTTTCCTCCCAATTGGTGTAACCGGTCAACGAAGGGGTAAACGGCGAGGTACCCATCCAACCCGGGGACGGAGTGAAATCAAGCCAGGGAAGGCCGGTGGTATAGGGACTGACGTTCACATTAGGAATCCCCAATTGGCTTGCGAGGTTTTGGCCTCCATCCGAAGTCTGATAAAAGGACCAGTAGCGTGTGACGCCGAACCGGAATTCGTTCACCGTGGCGGCCGTGAAAATATGTGTTTCAGCAAGCCCCGCCTGCTGGGAGCGTGCTTCGGGAGATCCCGCCAGCAGATCCAAAACCGTACCGCAGCCAATGCACGGACCCGCCGTCCCGCCCCCAAAAGCCGCCGGAATCAGCTGGCTACTCTGTGTAAACGAGTAATGTCCGGAAAACGTATCGGCGGAAGTGAGGTAGTGGTCCAGTTTGATATCGAACTGGTTGCTGTTGTTGACGCCGATGCCGGACGTGGAGTAATTGTTGACGACGCCCTGTCCTGGGATAAACGCTCCAGGCACATTAGGAAGTGGATAGAGGTTGGTCAACTTGAGCGCCGCCGGGTCGAAGGCCGACGCGGGAATGGTCTGACTGGGGAAGACGGTGCCAAGAAACGAATTGTCGTACAACGCTTTTGATCCCAGATCCTGGCTGAAATTGCCCTGCCGCTCCAGCAGTGTGGGCACGCTCTGGATGGTGGTGGCGCCCGCAACCTGCCGCGATCCCTGATAATCCACAAAGAAAAACGTCTTGTCGCGGACGATGGGACCGCCCAGTGTCCCGCCAAACTGATTGCGCTGCAGTTCCTCGCGCGGCGCAGAAGTCTGCCCGGATGCCAATGGAATATCGTTGGCAAAGAAGTTGTTGGCGTCCAATACGTCGTTTCGCAGGAACTCGAACAGCGAGGCGTGAAACTGATTGCCGCCCGACTTCAGTTGTACGCTCACGATGCCGCCCCCGGTGCTTCCGTATTCGGCCGAGAAGGTGGCAGTCAGGATCTGGAACTCCTGGATCGCGTCAATTTCCGGGCGGATTAAGAGGTTATTGTTAAAGTCGTTATTGCTTTGTCCTTCGATAACAAACAAGTTGGAATCGCTCCGGGACCCGTTCAAGTTATAGCCGCCGTTGGATTGTCCCTGCATGCCGGTGGTAGCGCCAGCCATCAGTGGAATCAGGTCGTCAAAGTTGCGGCCATTCAGCGGAAGATCCGCCACCTGCGAGGCGTTGATGACCTGGCTCACTTCCGAGCTTGCGGTCTCCAGCATCTGCGATCTGGTATCGCTGACGGATATGGATTGATTCACGTCCCCCAGTTGGAGATTGAAGTCCAATCGCATCGTTTGGCCTACGGTCAGAATTAGATCTGACTTAATAATCTGCCGGAAACCTGCTCGCGAGGCAGCGATCCGGTAGCGCCCGGGCTCCAGAAACTTGAATTCGTAAAGGCCTTGCGCGTTACTGGTGGCCTCTCTGCCCGCGCCCTGCTCCAGGTTGCTTAACGTCAAAACTGCGTCCGACACCAGGGCATTCTGGGGGTCCGTTACGGTGCCGGTGATGGTCCCGGTAGTTTCCTGAGAGAACGCCGCACGGGCCAGCAGACCGAAAATGACCGCCGGGCGAAGGTACGACCTAGCGTGGGACGTTCGAAATAGCACATGGCCTCCAGGCGGCTTGCGGGACTTTTGCCTCGAAAAGAGTTGATATATCGCTAATTGATCGGTACTTTCTCAGCATCCTTTATGGAACGGCCACGCTGATGGGACCATGCCGGCCGGCGGCCAGTGGCCCTACAGCGCCCTGAGATTCGGTCGATGGATGTAAGTGCCTGCTGCCGTTCAGCAAATAGTGCGATTCTTCGCGGGCCAGGGGAAACAGCGCGGTTCTCGCCTGGGACGCTATCTCCTTCCATTTCTGACGGTTAGTGCTGCTCTAGGCGTCCAGATTGCGGTCTCTTGGATGCTGCCCAAAGGAGCTGATTTTCCGTACGTTGTCCTCTATCTCGCAGCGCTTTGTTTCACGGCTTGGTTTGGCGGCTACGTCCCAGGGGTGATCGCTTCTCTGCTTACGATGGTCGGTCTTCCGTTCGCATTGCAGCCCAGCTTCCGGTTATCGAATGTCGCGCCCGGCCAGGTGACGCTGGTGTTGATCCTTTCGCTGGTGATCAGCCTGGTGGCCCATACCCAACGCCGCAAGCGGGAGGTCCTGATACATGCGGACGAACTGGATCGGCGGGTGCAGAGCAGAACGGCGGAATTGGCTCAGGCGGTTGAGGCGCTGAAATCCGAAGTCACGGAGCACAAGCACACGGCGCAGAGACTCCAGACTCAGTTGGAGCGGTTGAATCTGTTGGACCAGATCACGCGCGCTATCGGCGAGCGCCAGGACGTTCGCAGCATCTTTCAAGTAGTGATTCGGAGCCTGGAGGACAGCCTACCCATCGATTTTGGGTGCGTCTGCCTGTACGATCCGCATGCCGGCGAGGTGGTGGTCAATTGCGTGGGTGTGCGCAGCGAAGCGTTAGCCATGGAACTGGCGATGACGGATCAAGCGCATATCAGGATCGATCAGAATGGCCTGTCGCAATGTGTCCGTGGCCGGCTGGTTTACGAACAGGATGTCAGCCACATGGATTCCCCCTTTCCGCAGCGCCTGGCGCGCGGCGGTCTGCGCTCATTGGTAGCCGCTCCGCTGTTATTTGAAAGCCAGGTATTCGGAATCCTGATCGCCGCCCGCCGGGAAGCCGACAGTTTTAGCAGCGGCGAGTGCGAGTTTTTGCGGCAGCTGAGCGAGCACGTGGCGCTGGCCTCTCATCAATCGGAAGTCTACGGCGCCCTGCAGCAAGCCTATGACGATCTGCGGCAAACCCAGCAGGCCGTAATGCAGCAGGAACGGCTGCGCGCCTTGGGACAGATGGCCAGCGGAATCGCGCACGACATCAATAACGCCATTTCGCCCGTAGCGCTTTATACCGAGATGTTGCTGGAGCAGGAAACCAATCTCAGCAAACGAACGCGCGAATACCTGGAGACCACCCAGCGCGCCATCGGCGACGTAGCGCATACCGTGGCGCGCATGCGTGAGTTCTACCGGCAGCAGGAGGCGGAGCTGGTATTGTCGCCCGTGAATTTAAGCGTCCTGGTACAGCAAGTGATGGACATGACGCGCGCGCGTTGGGCCGATATGCCGCAGCAGCGCGGGATCGTGATCGACCTGCGGCTGGAACTGAGCCCAAGTCTGCCGCCGGTGGCGGGTATCGAAAGCGAAATTCGCGAAGCGTTGATCAACCTTGTGTTTAACGCCGTGGACGCCATGCCGGAAGGTGGGAAGCTGACCATTCGCACCAAAGCTGGCGTGCGTCCGGAGCAAAGCGAGCACGTGGACGTGGAAGTGGTGGACAGCGGCGTGGGCATGGACGAGGAAACACGGCGCCGGTGTCTGGAGCCATTTTTTACCACCAAAGGCGAGCGGGGCACCGGGCTCGGCCTGGCCATGGTGTACGGCGTGACGCGGCGGCACAACGCGGATATCGAAATGGAGAGCGCTAGCGGGCAAGGCACCACGGTCCGCCTGCGGTTCCCGGTGGCCGTCTCGAGCGCGGCCGATGCCGGGCTCGCGCAACCCGATGCGATGCCTCCGCGGCTACGCATTCTGAGCGTGGATGACGATCCGCTGCTGATCAAGTCGCTCCGCGATGCGCTGGAGGCCGATGGCCACGCCGTGGTTACGGCCAACGGCGGACAGGAAGGCATTGACACCTTCCGCGCGGCCGAAGAACGCGATGAGCATTTCGCGGTTGTCATCACCGATCTCGGAATGCCTTACGTCGACGGCCGCAAAGTGGCCAGCGCGATCAAGAATGACTCGCCATCCACGCCGGTGATTCTACTCACCGGTTGGGGCCAGCGGCTGGTGGCTGAAGGCGACATCCCACCGCACGTCGACCGCGTGCTTAACAAACCACCCAAACTCAAGGAACTTCGCGCCGCGTTGGCGGAACTCGCGGGAACACGCGCGCCAATTCCAAAATAGTTCCTAGAACTTCTGAGCCGCCATGCGTAAGCATGCGGTTTTGCGGGGTGCACTGGCTGATCCGCATGCTCACGCATGGCGGCTCGGAAACGCCTAAACCTGCTCAGTCCAGGTCAGGTCCGACGGAATGCTTTCCGCACCCAAGCTGTGGATCTCATTCAGAATGGTGTCGATCGCCACTTCGTCGCCGACCTTGGAATTGATCATCAGATGATACAGCTCGCGCGTGGGCCACTCCATGCCGAAATATTTGCGGACGAAAATCACGCGCTGCCGGTCCACGTTCTCGATCTCTTCCATGGCGTGGTCGTCGCTCTTGCCGGCCGCGCGGAGCCGCCGGAGTTTTTCCTCGAGCGGAGCATAGACGAAAACATGGAACGTGTCGGGGCGCCCACGTAGCAGAAAGGGCGCGCCGCGTCCCACGATCACTGAGTTGCCCTCCGATGCGGCGCCGGAGATGACGCGCCGCATGAAGTCCACCATGCTGTCGGCGTCGAAATGGCCCATGCCGCGCACCGCGACGCTTTGCTCCATGCTGCCGCGCATGAACACCTTCATGAGCCGGTAGAACAGCGAGTCGCAGCGCTCGTCCATGCGCTCCACCACGGTCTGATTCACTTTGGCGACACGTGCGATCTCGCAGGTGAGCTCCTGATCCCAAAGCTTCCAGCCGAGCCGGGCCGCCAGCTTTTTCGCGATGGCGCCGCCGCCCGCGCCATATTCGCGCTCGATGGTGATGGTGCGAATCACGCGTTTGGACCTCCGGTTTATTTTACGCTTATTTTGCGCGGCGCCTTGATATCGCCTTCCACAATCTGGAGGAGCAAGTGGCTCACTTTACCACTCCCATCTTTGACAAACTCAATATGACCACCTTCCAGGAAGAACCGGGTTTCTGAAACCGCCATAAGCGGATATTTCGCGCCGCCGCCGAACACGGCCACCAGTTGGCTACCGTCCAGGCTGATGTCGATGGGGATGGGGTCCTCCGGGTGCTCCGGCTGCCTGAAGTCGTAAACCCCCACGTATTGCTTCAAGATTTCGGGCGCCACCTTGACCTCGTTTTTCTTGTCGTCGGCTGCCGTCCCGATCAAATGGCCGCGATCGCGCTCGTTCTCGGCGCACACATATTCCAGCAGTTCCGTATCGGCCTCGTATTCCAGCTTGATAGGAATCACCCACTTTTGCGCGAGAGCCTTAGGATCTTCCAGTGTCTTTTCGATTTCCAGATGTCCGAAATCGGGCCGCCGAAAGCGCTCCGTGATGCGCAGCTCTTCCGAATGTGGATGGCCGTCGTCGTCCAGCCAGCTTCTATCGTTATAGCCCGCGCTCTCCACCACTAACGCGTCTCCGTCCCAATGTCCCACCGAATAACCCATCCACGTGGGGTTGGGATCTGTGGGAAGCGGGCGGCCGTCCATAAAAATCTGCCGGTAGGTGAGGTCGTTATAGGCCATCATCAACAGCCCGGGCGTCTGAATGATCTTGCCCACATCCATGTCGGCCCGCGGACCG
>Ga0209006_10003025_pt1 | contig 15275 bp, 9 predicted proteins | sample JacPin_JW_Ref_O2_FD_188567 | JGI IMG/M metagenome (GOLD analysis project Ga0209006, IMG submission 188567) | Forest soil microbial communities from Algoma, Ontario, Canada - Jack Pine, Ontario site 1_JW_Ref_O2 (SPAdes) (version 2) | ecosystem: Environmental > Terrestrial > Soil > Boreal... | reverse complement strand
TCAGCACCGCGTCCATGCCGGCCTCGCGGCAGAGCCGCTCGGTTTCGGTCGTGACGTCGGCGGTCAGCGCCACGATCGGCAGCCGCCATTCGCCGACATGGCTCATGCGGTAAAGCTTCGCCACCTCGTAGCCGGTGACGTCGGGCATGTTGATGTCCAGCAGCGCCAGATCGAAGCGCGTGCGCTCGAGCGCGGCCAGCGCCTCCTCGCCGTCGCTCACCACCTCGACCTGGTGGCCGGCGATTTCCAGAATCTTCTTCAAGATCTTGCAATTGGCGGCGTTGTCGTCGGCCACCAGCACCTTGAGCGCGCGCGCGGCCGGGACGGCTGCCGGCTGCGCCGGCGATTGAGGCGCGGCCGGTGCCGGACGCAGCAAAGCCGACGGCGGCGCCGCCGGCTGGACCGGCGGCAGGATCGCGTCGTCGAGCACGCGCGGGTCGCTCGCCAGCACGCTCAAGAGCGCGCTGGCCAGCTGCGCCTCGCCCACCGGCGCTTCGATGACCGCGGTGAGTTGCGGCGAACCCAGCCCCGCCACCGCGTCGCTGCCGCGCGGCGGGGCGATGAACAGGATCAGATGCTCCGCGTCCGACATCGTGCCGAGACGGTGGGCCAGGGACAGCGCGGCCAAGGGGTTGTCGCGGCCGTCGAGCAGCACCACCGCCGGCGCGCTATCGCCTTTTTCCCCGGCGAGATCGGCCAAGGCCGCCTCGCCTTCGGCGTACCAGCGCAGCTCGCCGCGCCAGGCGCGGATGAGCGATTGCAGCGATGCCGCGAATTCGCTGTCGGGCGAGATCAGCGCGAGGCTTCGGCCGGCCAGATCGGGCCGGCGGGCCAAGCCGGCGGCGTCGGGTTCGAGCGCCAGCTCGACGGTGAAGGTGCTGCCGCGTCCCGCTTCGCTCGAAACCGAGATCGTTCCCCCCATCAGCTCGACCAGCTGCTTGCAGATCGCCAATCCCAGGCCGGTGCCGCCGAAACGCCGGGTCACGGTCTCGTCGGCCTGGGCGAAAACCTCGAAGATGCGGGATTGCGCCTCGGGCGGAATGCCGACGCCCTCGTCCTTGACGGCGAGGGCGATGCGCAGCTTGGCGTCTTCCTGGCCGAGATAGGAAGCGGTCAGCGCTATCCGGCCGCGCGCGGTGAATTTGACGGCGTTGGCGACCAAATTCACCAGCACCTGGCGCAACTGCAGCGGCAATCCGCGATAGACCGGCGGCAGGCGCGGATCGACGCTCAGGGTGAGAGCGAGGTTCTTGGCTTCGGCCTGCGGTTTCAGCAAGGCGATGACGCCGCCCAGCAACTCGTGCAACGCGAAGCTCTCGATCGCGGGTTGCAATTTGCCGGCCTCGAGCTTCGAGAGATCGAGCAGATCGTTGATCAGGCCCAGCAGGGTCTGCGCGGAGAAGCGCATGGTGGCGAGCATGTCGCGCTGCTCGGTGTCGAGATCGGTGCGGGCGAACAGCGCGCCCATGCCGATGAAACTGTTGAGCGGCGTTCGGAGCTCGTGGCTCATGATGGCGAGAAAGCGGCTCTTGGCGGCGTTGGCTTCCTCGGCGGCGGCCTTGGCGGCGATGAGCCGGCGCACCAGCGTGGCGGCGTAGCTCGGCAGCAAGGCGAGCGCGATATAGACCCCGGCGGCCTCGGCCGGACGGTCCTGCCAGTAAGGCGTCGAAGCCACCACTGCGCTGAAGCCCAGCACCGAGAGCACGGCCGAAGCGGTCAACGCCCGCAAGCCGAAGCGGAAGCCGAAGCCGAAAATGACCCAGAGATAGATCGGAAACCACGGCGCCGCATAGCCGTCGCCGACATGCAGAAAGACCGAGATAAAGGCGACGTCGCTCACCAGCGCGGCGGCGCGGCGCGGCGTCATCGCTTGCGGCACCGCCATCATGTGCACCAACAGCAGCCAGGCGCACAGCATGCCCGGCACGTCCACCGCCAAGAGCGGCAGCAGCAGATTGCCGCCCACGCCCAGAACGGCCAGCGCCGCCAGATAGGCCAGCACCACGCCGGTGAAGAAGATGCGGATGATCGCCTGCTGCGCCTCGCCGCCCGGACGGGCACCCAGTTCGGCGGCGATGGGACCGAGGCCCTTCAACGCGACGATGACGAAGGCGAGGGCCGGCCCGACGAGACACAAAGCGAGGGCCAATAAACCCAGCAGCGGATCGAGCGCGGCGCCGAGCTTGAAGGCGCCGAGCGCGGCAATGACCAGCGGCGCCAGCACCGCATAGAGCGCCAACGCCAACGCGGTGACGCGCGTCTTGCGTCCGAATCGGCGGACGCCCGGCGGGCTCGATGCCTCTTGCCGTTCGATCATGCGGCGTTCGTCAACGGACCCTCCCCCGCCCGTTGGCGGCGATGCGAATCGCCAGGCGGGTCGGAGCGGATTCTGACGCCAAGACGGAGAAAAATCCACCTTCGGCGGGATTCGAGTCGGCCCCGAAGCGAGGCGACTCGACCCGTCAGGCGGTGGCTGCGGCGGGCGACGGCAAGGCGCGTTCGGCCGGCAGGAAGACCCGGACGGTGGTGCCGGAATCTTTCACGCTCTCGATCGTCAGGCGGCCGCCATGCAGCTCGACCAGCCCGATGGCGAGCGGCAGGCCCAACCCGGTGCCGGCGTGGCGCCGGCTCCAGGTGCTGGCGACCTGGCCGAAACGGGTAACCGCGGTCTCGATCTCCATCTTGTCCATGCCGATGCCGTGGTCGGAGACCGCGATCTCGAGCCCGTCCTTCTTGCCGAAGCGGGCGGAAAGCTCGACATGCCCGCCGGCGTGGCTGAACTTGATGGCGTTGGTGATGAGGTTGAGCAGCACCTGCTTGAGCTTCAGGCTGTCGACGCGGTAGCGCGGCAGCTTGGGCGCGATATCGGTGTCGATGGAGATGCTGAGGGCGCGGGCGCGCTCGGCGACCAGCTGCATCACATCGCGCACGATCTGCGGGATTTCCGCCTCTTCCTCGTCGAGTTCGAGCTTGCCGGCTTCGAGTTTCGAGACGTCGAGAATGTCGCTGATGATGCCGAGGAGGTGCTGGGCGGAGGCGCAGATGTCGCGCGCATAGCCGGTGTAGCGCGGGCTGCCCAGCGGACCCATCACCTCGTCGGCCATCACCTGAGAGAAACCGATGATGGCGTTCAAGGGCGTGCGCAGTTCGTGGCTCATATTGGCGAGGAATTCGGACTTGCTGCGGCTGGCGAGTTCCGCTTCTTCCTTGGCCGCGACCAGGGTCAGTTCGGCTTCCTTGCGCTCGGTGATGTCGAGTTCGACGGTGACGACCAGCATCGGCCTGCCGGCCTGATCCTTCAGCAGGGCCTTGGTGATGAGCAGCACGCGCTCCTCGCCCTTGGGCGTCCGGACGGTTTCCTCGTAGGAACCGGGCTTCTCCAGTTCCGCGATGATGCGGCGGTCGCGCTCGGTTTCGCCGCGCGCATGTGAATCGTTGCTGACCGCGTCCGGCATCTGGCCGATGATCGCCGCCGGCTTCTTGCCGACGCTGCGCGCGAACCAGTCGTTGATGAAGACGTAGCGGCCGTCGCGGTCGGTGGCGACCACCGCCACCGGCACGGCATCGATGACGCGCAGCAACAGCTCGTGGCTTTCGCGGAGCGCATCCCGGTGGCGGCGCGATTCCTCGACCATCCGCTCCTCGAGCGAGGAGGCGCGCGCCTTGAGCAGCAATTGCTGGCGGCGCAGCGTCAGGAGATTGCGCGAGCGCACGCGGAATTCGTGGTGATCGACCGGGCTCAACAGGAAATCGGTGGCGCCGGACTCGAGCGCCCGATAGCGCAAATCGCGGTCCTCATAGGCGGTGATGACGATCACCGGAACGTCGACACAGGAGGGAAGCTCGCGGATGTGACGGATGAAGGCGGCGCCGTCGAGCTCCGGCATGTTGAAATCGGTGATGACCAGATCGGGCGGCGCGGCCGCGAATGCGTCGAGCGCGCTTTGCGGCCGGTCATAGATTTTGACTTCGACCGCCTCGAGCGTGCGCGCGAGCCGTTCCAGAATCTTCAGATTGGTTTCGCGGTCGTCGACGATGGCGACGGTCTGGAGCTTCACCCCGGACTCCGATGGCAGCACGGAAAAATCCCGCACGATGGGCGTCCTTCAGTATCGGCGCGGGTTAACCCCGCATCAAGCAGGATGAATACTGGTAAATCATGGTTAACAAACGGTTACCGGATTGATAAAGCGGAGGGAAATCGCGTCATGCGGCCGCCAGGGTCAGCTGCGATTCGCCGATGCCGGCGAAGCGCGCGACCACCGCGACGCCGGGCGGCGCGATGACCAGCCCGGTATGCGAGCCGGTGGTGACGTAATCGCCCGCTTTCAGCATGCTGGCGCGTTCGGCGACGTGGTTGGCGAGCCAGGCGAGCAGGCGCTTGGGATGACCGGCGGCGTTGCCGCCCACGGCATGCGCCGCTTCGCGCCCGCCGATCAACAGGGCCGCCTCGGGCCGCAAAAGATCGAGCGCGCGCCAATCCGCCGCCGCCGGCCCATAGCAGAAGCCGCCATTCGAGAGATTGTCGGCCAGCAGCGCCAGCTCCGGCACCGCTTTGCGGTCGGCGAAGCGGCTATCGAGATATTCGATCGCGGGATGGAGGCTCTCGACCGCGTCCCAGGCCTCGTCCTCGCCGTAAGGCCGGCCGCGCGCCGGCAGGTCGCGGCCGAGGCGCAGGGCGAGCTCGGCTTCGACCCCGTTCAGGCCGGCGCGCGAGGCCAGCAGATGCGCCGGGCTTTTCACCACATAGCCGGCGAAAAGCGGCGCGCAGGACGGCGGCGATTGCGGACCGGACGCGCCGACTTTCCAGCCGGACAGCTTCACGCCGAGCCTGGCCGCCACCAGCTCCTGCACCTGATAGGCGTCATCCTCCGCGCGCGGACAGAGCTCGGGCGCCAGGCTGATGATGCGGCGGCCGCTGAGGCGCGCGCCGATGAGCAGTGCGGCGAGGCGCGCGACCGACATTCCCCGGGCTTAGCGGCGCGCGGCCGCCGCGATGGGCGTCGCCGTCGAGCCGAGCACGTTGCCGGAGAGATATTCCATCGCCGCGTCGACGCCGCCGCGATTGTGTTTGACGCCGGACACCGCCAGCCCCATTTCGACTCCCGCCAGCGTGCCCATCAGCATGGTGGCGTTGAAGGAGCCGAGATGGCCGATGCGGAACAGCTTGCCCAGCACCTTGCCGAGCCCCGCGCCGAGCGAGATGTCGAAACGGTCGAAGATCACCTTGCGGACATCGTCGGCGTTGACGCCATCGGGCACGCGGACGGCGGTCAGCGTGGGCGCGTGGGCCTTCGGATCGACGCATTGGATCTCGAGCCCCCAGGCGCGCACGCAACGGCGGGTCGCCTCGGCCAGCCGGTCGTGGCGGGCGAAGACGTTGTCGAGACCTTCCTCCTCGAGCATGGCGATGCCTTCCTTCAGGCCGTAAAACATCAGCGTCGGCGGCGTGTAGGGAAAGAATCCCGATTCATTGGCGTCGATCATCGGCTGCCAGTCGAAATAGGCCTTGGGCAGCTTCGATTTCTTATAGGCCTCGAGCGCCTTCTTGGAGATGACGTTGAAGCTCATCCCGGGCGGCAGCAGCAGCCCCTTCTGCGAGCCGCCGACGGTGACGTCGACGCCCCATTCGTCGTGGCGGAAATCCATCGAAGCGAGCGAGGAGATGGTGTCGACCAGCAGCAGCGCCGGATGCTTGGCGCGGTCGATCGCCTTGCGGATGGCGGGGATGTCGCTGATGACGCCGGTCGAGGTCTCGCTCTGCAGCACCAGCACCGCCTTGATGGCGTGCGACTTGTCGGCAACGAGCTTGGCTTCGCACTGGGCGGGGTCGGCGGGATGGCGCCAGTCGCCCGGCAGCAGATCGACCTCGATGCCGTGGCGCAGCGCCATGTTGCGCCACAGCGTGGAAAACTGCCCGGTCTCGAAGGCCAGCACCTTGTCGCCGGGCGACAGCGTGTTGAGGATCGCCGCTTCCCAGGCGCCGGTGCCCGAGGCGGGATAGATAGCGATCGGCGCGGCGGTCTTGAAGATGCGCTTCAGGCCCGCCACCACCGCCTTGGTGAGCGGCGGAAAATCCGGGCCGCGATGGTCGATCAGCGGCTGGTCCATGGCGCGCAGCACCCGGTCCGGCAGGTTGGTGGGGCCGGGGATTTGCAAGGAATGTCTGCCGCTGCGGAACGCCATGTTTACCGTCTCCCAAGGATTATTCTGACAACCAAGCCGTTTCGTCCGTCCGGCGCTATGCGGCCATGCGTCGCGCCTCGGCCGAGGGCGAATCGAGGGGTATGTCGGGCCGCATCCAGAAGCTGAGGATCGCGCCCAGCAGCAAAAGGCCGATCGAGACGGCGAATGGCAACTGCCAGCTGCCCGACCAGTCGACGATATAGCCGAACACCACGGGCGAGATGATGCCCGCCACCGCCGAGCCGGTGTTCATGATGCCCGAGGCGGTGCCCGAATGCTGGGGCGCGATGTCCATCGGCACCGACCAGATCGGGCCGATGATGAGCTCGAGGCAGAAGAAGGCGGCGCACAGGCACGCGCCCAGCACGATCAGGTCGTGGACGTAGAACACCGGGATCAGGCACAGCAGCGCGCCGAGGAAGCTCAGGATGACGACGTTGCGCCGCGCCGCGTTGAGGTTGCCGGTCTTCTTGTAGATCCAGTCGCTCAAGACGCCGCCGACCGTGTCGCCGAGCACCGCGCCCAGCCCGATCGCGCCCGTCAGCAGCGCCGAGTTTTTGAGGTTGAGGCCGTAGCCCTGCTGGAAGAATTGCGGCAGCCAGGTGAGGAACACCCACAGCGACCAGGCGTAGCAGAAATAGACGAAGGTGGTCGGCAGCATACGCGGCACCAGGCGCGCCCACGGCACCTTGGGCGATTCCTTCTTGGAGCCGTAAGCCGGCAGCACCGCCAGCTCGGCTTGGCTGACGCCCGCGTGCTCGCGCGGGTCGTTGCGGAAATAGAAGAACCACGCCACCGTCCACACCAGGCTGAGCAACCCCAGCGCGACGAAGGAGCCGCGCCAGCCCCAATAGGCGATCAGCACCACCACCAAGGGCGGCGTCAGCGCGTTGCCCATGCGCGCGAAGGAATGGGTGATGCCCTGGCCGAAGCCGCGCCAGCCGGGGCGCGTCCAGCTCGACATGGCGCGGGTCGCGGTCGGAAAGGTCGCGCCCTCGCCCACGCCCAGCATGAAGCGCACGAAGATGAAGGACCAGAAGCCGCCGGCCAGCCCGGTGCCGATGGTCGAGGCCGCCCAGATCAGCCCGCACACGCACAGCACCAAACGCGGCCCGTATTTGTCGCCGATGCGGCCGCCGATGATCTGGAACAGGGCGTAGCTGTAGAAGAAGGCGGAGGCGATCCAGCCGTATTCGATGTTGCTGAGGCCGAGCTCCTGGCGGAAAGCGATGGCGGCGGTGGCGATGTTGACGCGGTCGATATAGGTGATGCCGTACATCAGGCAGAGCAGCAGCAGCACGACGCTGGTCGCCACGTGACCGGATTTTTTCATCGTTTCCCCCCTCGATTCGTATCGGCTTATTGGTTTCGTGCTGTTTGGAGCTTGGCCCAGCCGAGATTGCGCGCAAAACGCGGCGGCCCGCAAGTCTCGTATGGCGGGCGGCTAGGCGCCCGGGCGCAGACGGGCCATGCGTTTGTTGATGCTGCGCCGCCAGCGCGCGAGATGGCGGTGGCGGCGGTCCCACGCCGCGTTGCGCACCACTTGGAGCGCCGAATCCGGCGGCGCGAAGGCCGCCACCACGCGCGTCAATTCGGGATGATGCTTGGAGTCGAACAGGATGACCATGCCCGAGGGCGTGCCGAGCAGCAGACGCGGCGCCTGTCCGGACAGCCGCCCGATCTGCTTGATGCCGGCGTGCAGGTCGAACAGCGACACGTCGTGGAAGAGATAGACCGCGTCGGGCGCCGCCTTGGCGCGCACCGCCTGGTAATCGAGCACCACCTGCTCGTTGGTATGCAAGCCGTCGATGAAGGCGAAATCGACCGGGCCGCCGAGCTCGCGGTCGACCACCGACGCGACGTCCTGCGGCGAGGTCGCCTGCACCGCGCGCACCGGCAGCTTGTGCCGTTGCGCCACGCGGTTGGTGAGCTCGAGCCCGTCGCGCATCGCCTGGTCGGGCGCCATGTCGAGCGCCGCCACCTTGCCTTGCGGCATCAGCAGGCCCAAGGCCAGCGTGCTCCAGCCCATCGAATTGCCGATGATGAGCGCGCGCTTCGGCTTGTAGGCGGCCAGCACATGCTCGAGGAAATAGACCTCCTGCACGGCGATGCCGAGATTGCCGGTGACGCTTTTGCCGTTGCGGCAGAACCAGGTGAAGGGCGCCCAAGGCAGGCCTTCGGCGTGGTTGGGCGCGAGGCCGGCGCACAGCTCGATGCCTTCCTCGCGATAATATTCGGTGAGCTCCCCGATGATCGGCATGGCCGGAAGGTAAAGCACGGCCCTTGCGGCGGCAAAGTTCGGATAGCACGATTGCATCAGAGGAATGGGAGAGGTATATCTTCAGAGAACGAAAGAAGAACAGTCTATATGTTGTGGGTTACGCTGTATATCACCCACAGGATATGTAATCATTCGTTCACTGGCACTGGTACAAACGAGGGGAGAGAATGAAATATGAGAATCAAAATTCGAAACCGCATGGCCGGGTCAATACCGACCGAAGCTGTGGTCGAAATTCCAACGGTTGGCGGAAGCGAGGAAGTTGTTGTCCATACAAGTCAGGTGTCCGCCGATAGCGTCGAAGTTGGATTTATCGGCCGTAAAGAGGCCGATGGTTCTGTGCTAATCGAGTTGCCAAGGGAATCGGTATCTGGTCGATGGAGGGTGTGGGTTCCAAAATCTGAAGTAGCCTAATCACGGCCCGTTCTGGGGGGAAGGTCGATGATACTCACGGATCGCGAAATCGAAATTTTTATCGCGAGCGGGCAGATTAAAATTACGCCCCAGCCGGACGCGGATGCCTACAGTTCCACGAGTCTCGACCTCACCCTAGACGAGCCAGGAGAAATCTGGAAAGAAATGCCGGGCCAGCCGGTACAACCCAATGCGCGCGGCTACAAATACAAACAATTGGAAGAACGCAAAAAGAAGATTTCTCTGGGCGGATACAACTTTGCACCGCATACCCTTCTTCTTGGATGGACACGCGAAACCGTAATCCTACCCTATACGTCTCGGGTCGCGGCAAGGGTCGAAGGGAAAAGTGGCTTAGCGCGGTTGGGATTGCTGGTTCACATGACAGCACCAACAATTCATGCGGGATTTACCGGCCAGATTCAATTGGAGATGTGTAACCTCGGACCCTATCCCATCATCCTCGATGTGGGGATGCCGATTTGCCAATTGGTATTTGAAGTCACGTTCGGCACACCTGCGAAAGGATATGTCGGACAATTTGCCGGGCAAGCTGCCAAGCATTGAACCCAGACACACTCGGGACAATTGTGTTCAGTCCAGAACGTTAGTCAGTGACTGTGTGTGACCTAAGACAAGACAATGGGCTTGAATTGCTTCGCCAGCGCGAGGCCCTGACTCTGATAACTGGAGCCCAGCCCAGATCCATATAGCTTGATTGGTGGGGCAGCCATCTTTTCATATCGGAGCCACCCTACTGGCTGGCTATGTTCCAACATGAATGGGACGTACGACCTCACTTCCAGCACGGCTTTGCTCCCCTTCCCACTAGGGTCACATCCAAATCCAGGATCGAAAAATCCCGCGTAATGGACGCGGTACTCTCCCGAGCGAGATTCATATGCCACCATTTCCGCCGCAAGGTTTTCTGGCACCCGCACTTCTTCGCGCGTCGCCAAAATATAAAACGCTTCAGGGATGAGCGTCAGGGTCGATTTGCGGGGATAGATTGGTTCCCAATAATCCTGCCAGTCGTAATGATACTTCTGACCAAGATCTATACGCGGTGTGTATTCTTTGGCGCGGTACCCGATTGGGTTATGTCCATCCCCATTCAAATCAATCGTAACCGGAACGAGGCTGTCGTGCGCCGCCAGCTTTTCAGTAGGAGGCCTGACGAGTTCATTCGACTCATAGAGCCGCTTAAGAAGGCCGTTGGTAAGGGCAGCCCCTTTTGATCCCCGAATGAACCGTATTTGATTGAGAGACGTTCCTGGTCTGACGACTACGCTGAAAGTTTGAGGAGCGACCTCCAAGTACAGGGGTCCAGCATATCCTTCATCAACGCGGTCAAAATCAACGCCGTTTTCAGCGATCAGTCGGACCAAGACATCAAGTCTTCCAGTTGAACTTTTGGGGTTGGCCAGTCCCCGTACTGAGGCAGGTAGGTGGAGAGACTCTTGTAGAGGGATGACATAAACTTGGCCGCGATCTAACACAGCACCGTGCGTTAGATCGATTTCGTGGGCATCCATTACCGCTTTCGCTTTTTCTATAACTGTTGAACGGCGGTCGGGGAGAAAACTGGCCCGCACTCGATATGCAACGCTCCCCAATCGTAGATCGACGCTTGCAGGCTGCAACTGCTCGGGCGTAATCGGGTTGTCTTTGGAGTGAATCACATCTCCGTCGATGAAAGCCTTCAAAAATTGATATGGCTGGACACCCGTTGCAGCAGCAGCGGGAACTCCCAGCGCTCCACTCGGCGTGGTCACCCCTAGAAGATCGCGGTTATGCACCTCCACCTCATTCACTTTTTGGTCGCCTCTGTTTTGATTCTGCTATGTGTCGTTGTCTGATTTCTTCGCTGCGCCACTTAACATCACAATCGAATGAACAGAACACACCGTCCTTGAACTGACCGCTCCCATGTCGTTCCACGAGAGGGCCATGGCATGTCGGGCAGATTTCGTTTTTCAGGCACTGCGCCAGATAAGTCGCCTGCTGCTCGCTCATCTTGAGCCTCCGGCTAGAGCAGCCATCGTAGGAGCGGTCCAGGTGTGGGCAAAGAAGATAAAGGCCCACATTTAATTCACGGAGTTGTCCGCTTTCGACTCGCAAGCGGCTCGTTGCAGGCGTGTTAATTCCCGACTTATCCGCACAATTGCTCACCAGCCCTCGATTACCCATGTGGACACTTTTCGAGACGCAAACGTTAAGAATCGAGTATGAGTTTTTTCTGCAGGATGCCCATGCCGTACTCAAACTGGAACACGGCCGCTTTTCGCGGCATCTGGCGTTTTGCCGCGCCATCCCGTCTAATCCGGGCATGGCGGAAACGCGGCTGGAAACCAGGCTGAAGCGCGAATTGAAGGGCGAGGTGCTGTTCGACGGCTTCGCGCGCGGCCGCTACAGCACCGACGCCTCGCTTTACCAGATCGAGCCGCTGGGCGTGGCGGTGCCGCGCGACCGCGACGACGTGGCGGCGGCGCTCCAAATCGCGCGCGAGGAAGGCGCGGCGTTGCTGCCGCGCGGCGGCGGCACCTCGCAATGCGGCCAGACCGTGGGCCGCGCCCTGGTGCTCGATTGCAGCAAGTACATGAACGCCGTGGTGGCGATCGACGCCGGCAAGCGCCGCGCGCGGGTCCAGCCCGGGCTGGTGCTGGACCGGCTCAACCGCCGGCTCAAGGCCCAGGGCCTGTTCTTTCCGGTCGACGTCTCGACCGCCGACCGCGCCACCATCGGCGGCATGACCGCGAATAATTCCTGCGGCGCGCGCAGCCTGCGCTACGGCAACATGGTGCACAATGTGCGCGGCATCGACGCGCTGTTGCCCGACGGCACTTCGGCGGTATTCGGCGAAGTGCCGGGCAATTTCGGATCCGATTCCGAGGGGCGCGCGATGCCCGAGCGCTACCGCGACCTGGTGCGCCAGATGCGCGACCTGCACCGCCGCGAAGCCGCCGAGATCGACCGGCGCTTCCCCAAGCTGTTGCGCCGGGTCGGCGGCTACAACATCGACATGATTTCCGACACCGGCCACAACATGGCGCATCTGCTGGTGGGTTCGGAAGGCACGCTCGCCTTCTTCAACGAGATCGAGCTCGATCTGCAGCCGATCCCGCCGCATCGCGTGCTCGGCATCTGCCATTTCCCGAGCTTCCATCAGGCGATGCAATCGGCCCAGGCGATCGTGGCCTTGAAGCCGACGGCGGTCGAGCTGGTCGACCGCACCATGATCGAGCTGTCGCGCGCGATTCCGATGTTCCGCGCCACGGTCGACAAATTCGTGCAGGGCAAGCCCGACGCGCTGCTGCTGGTCGAATTCGCCGGCGAGGACAAGGCGGAAAACGAGCGCCGGCTGAAGCAACTGGTCGAGCTGATGGGCGATCTCGGCCTGCCCGGCGCGGTGGTCGAGGCGACCGACAACGAATTCCAAAGCGCGGTGTGGGACGTGCGCAAGGAAGGCCTCAACATCATGATGTCGATGAAGGGCGAGGGCAAACCGATCTCGTTCATCGAGGATTGCGCCGTGCCGCTGGCGGATCTGGCCGAATACACCGCGCGCCTGACCGAGGTTTTCAGGAAACACGGCACCACCGGCACCTGGTACGCCCACGCCTCGGTCGGCTGTCTGCATGTGCGCCCGATCCTCAATCTGAAACAGGAGATCGAGGTCGAAAAGATGCGCGCCATCGCCGAGGAAGCCTTTGCCATGGTGCGCGAATACAAGGGCTCGCATTCGGGCGAGCACGGCGACGGGCTGGTGCGCTCGGAATTCCACGAAGAGATGTACGGAAAGGAAATCATCCGCGCCTTCGAGGAGGTGAAGGACGATTTCGACCCCACGGGGCTGATGAACCCGGGCAAGATCGTGCGCCCGTGGAAGATGGACGACCGTTCGCTGTTCCGCTTCAAGCCGGGCTACCGCACGCAAAGGCTCGACACCGCGCTCGACTGGTCGGAATGGGGCGGTTTCGGCGGCGCGGTCGAGATGTGCAACAACAACGGCGCCTGCCGCAAATGGGATTCGGGCGTGATGTGCCCTTCCTACCGCGCCACGGCCGACGAGCAGCACCTGACGCGCGGAAGGGCGAACAGTTTGCGCCTGGCGATTTCGGGACAGTTGGGGCCGGACGCGCTGACCTCGGATGCGATGCGCGCGACCATGGAGCTGTGCATCTCGTGCAAGGGCTGCAAGCGCGAATGCCCGACCGGCGTCGACATGGCGCGGATGAAGATCGAGTTCCTGCACCAGTGGCGCAAAACCCACGTGGCGAGCGTGCGCGAGGAGCTGTTGGGCTATCTGCCGCGCTACGCGCCGCTGGCGTCGCGGGTCGGCTGGCTGCTCAATCTGCGCGACGTAGTGCCCGGCCTCGCTACACTCAGCGAGAAACTGCTCGGCTTTTCGGCCAGGCGCAAACTGCCGCGCTGGCACCGGCAGCCTTATGAGGATGCGGACGGCGCGGGCGAAGGCGAGGGCCGCGAGGTCGTGCTGTTCGCCGACACCTTCAACCGCTGGTTCGAGCCGGAAAACGCGCGCGCGGCCGAGCGCGTTCTGAAGCGCGCGGGCTATCGCGTGGCGAGCCTGCTGCCGCCGGGCCTGCCGCCAGCGGCGATGCGGCCTTTGTGCTGCGGGCGCACTTTCCTGTCGGTCGGGTTGATCGAGCAGGCGAAGGAAGAGGCGGCGCGCACCATCGCGGTGCTGGCGCCGTTCGCGAAACGCGGCGTGCCGGTCATCGGCCTCGAGCCTTCCTGCCTTTTGACCTTGCGCGACGAATTTCCGGCGCTGATCCCGGGCGCGGATTCCAAGGCGTTGGCAAAACAGGCGGTGTTGTTCGAGGAATTCGTCACGGCCGAGAAAGAAGCCGGGCGGTTCACCCTCGCCTTCAAGCCGCTCAAGGCCAAGGCGGTGCTGCACACGCATTGCCACCAGAAGGCTTTCGGGATTGCGAACGCGAGCGCGGCGGCGCTGAAGCTCATACCCGGGCTGGAAGTGGAGAGCTTCGATTCCTCCTGCTGCGGCATGGCCGGCGCCTTCGGCTACGAGGCCGAGCATTACGACATGTCGGTGAAGATCGGCGAGCTGGGCGTGTTGCCCAAGATGCGCGCCGCGCCCGCGGACGCCATCCTGGCCGCGCCGGGAACAAGCTGCCGCTGCCAGATTTCCGACGGCGCCGCGCGCGACGCGCTTCACCCGGCGGTGATCTTGGATAGGGCGAGTAGCTAGTTCTATTTCTGTATCCGATATTGTATTACGTTACCGATCAATTTCTGAAACACATCATGCATACATCTACTTGGAGTTGGAGATTCATATGACACGATATTTATACGACACTCATGGAAAAGCTGTGGGATTTACCAATGGTTCCTATATCCATGCGATGAATGGTCGCGCAATTGGGCAGCTCAATGGTACTCATGTCCACAAACTCAGTGGTGCATACGTCGGAGAGCTGCATAAGGACATGGTTCTTGACATGCATCTCGGGAATTTTGGAAATATCGGAAATCCTGGTAATCCCGGTAATCCGGGCAGTCCCGGAAACCCTGGCAATCGAGGTGCTGTGAATTACGGGTATCCAGATGTGTTTCATAAGTTGACCGAATAAGTGCAGGTAGCTTATGCGGCGCGCGTTTGGAGCGCAGTTTCGTTATGAGCCGTCAAATATCCTGGAGAATTTCTCCGGCACCACGTTCAGGATGGAAAATCAATCATGACCCCATTTCGTTTCTCAATCAGAAATCTAATTGTGTCGGGTTGCATCGCAATTACATCGTTTTTCGGAGCGGTTGATATGGCTGAATCCCAAATAACGAGCAATGTGCTTCTGCGAGTGAAGAGAATCCAAGTGGGTGCAGAGTCGGGCACTGTATTCACTATTGAGGTTGACAACCGCCAGTATCTCATCACCGCAAAGCATGTCGTGGTCGCTTTAAAAGACAAAGCAACGATTTGTGAGGGTAAGAAATGTGTAGAAATTCCAGTAACCGTGCTTCGATGCGCCGATCCCATAGACATCGCGGTTCTAGTACCTAAAGAGCAGCAAACCGTGAGTTATGAACTTAAGCCCGAACTGAAGGGCGCAATATTTGGTCAGGATATGTTTTTCTTAGGATACCCCTATGCCGACAATTCCCTGGTGACCAATGCGGGTGAACAGACGGTTGCATTTATCCGAAAGGCGACTTTTTCAGCACAGCAGAGGACCGATGAAGTGACCGTGCTGTACCTGGATGGCCGAAATAATCCCGGGTTTTCTGGAGGACCAATTGTCTACCGAGATATCAATCAACCTGGGTTCGTACTCAAGGTAGCGGGGGTCGTTTCAGGCTATGAGAATCAATTTGGCGACGTATACAAAATGGAACCTATAGAGGCTAGTCAGAT
>Ga0209006_10003024_pt1 | contig 15281 bp, 15 predicted proteins | sample JacPin_JW_Ref_O2_FD_188567 | JGI IMG/M metagenome (GOLD analysis project Ga0209006, IMG submission 188567) | Forest soil microbial communities from Algoma, Ontario, Canada - Jack Pine, Ontario site 1_JW_Ref_O2 (SPAdes) (version 2) | ecosystem: Environmental > Terrestrial > Soil > Boreal... | reverse complement strand
TTTTCACCGTAGATCGGCGCGATGCGGAAACCCCAGTCGATGTGATCCTTCTGAACCGTGTCGGGCAGACGCTCGATATAGAGCACGGCCTGGTCGAGCTGCACCGTGTTCGGATTGTAGCTGTACGCCGCCGGCGCGTTGCCGCCGCGCACGGTGTTGCTCGAGAGGTTGCCGCCGGGATCGATCCAGCCGTAGACTTGGATGTGCGCATCGCTCATCCACTGGCCCACGGCCGTGTTCGAGATCGCATTCATCAGCGGGCTGTCGATGGAGTTCGGCCGCGTCACGCCGAGGTTGGTGGTGCCGCCATAGGGCCACTCGGTGAACGGCATCGGCGGCGTGCTCTGCGGCGTCGGCGGAACCTCAGACTCGGGGCGGCGCGACGGCGGCGCCTTCGGATCGGACGGCGCAGCTGGGTGTCCCCATTCCAGCCGGTAGTAGTTGACGAAACGCGAAATGAAATCGGTGCCGAGATAGGCATCCAGGCAAGAATAATTCTTGTAGGGATCGCCGCCATAGGGGCAAGGATTCGCGGCCTCTGCCGCGTTGCTCAGGCCCATCGTCGCCAACGATACGCCCGCCAAAAGAAATTTCTTCATATTCTTGCCCCAAGCTGCATTACACATGCGATGGTTGCTCATTCGCGTTTCCCCGCGAACCATCGCAGTTTTCATTTTTCGTTCATGGAGCAATAAAATCGATGCGGTTTCCTCGGCGGTTTAATAAATAAAAAATATCGATATCCGGCGCTTAAGCGCCATTTGCACACTTATGTTTCAGGTGCCGGTCGATTTGCTCAAGTTGCAGGCGGAAAACAGCTCGCAATCGCAGTTGCGGCGCAACAAATCGGTTCCACGCCGTAAGTTTTCTGTAATGTGTTGTATGAAAGCCGCAGTCTTGCAACGCGGCGCTATTTTTTTTCTATGGAAACGACGCTGAAACCGCATCGAAGATATATGCGGTGAATCGTTATGCTCGCAGTGAGCGATATTTGCTCGCTCTAGCGAGGCGCACAACGATGGACTCCCCGACAGGCGTTTCGAAAACCGTCAATGGCGCCGCGCTCGCTGCCAGGACGGAGACGCTCGATCCCTCCATTCTGCCGCAAGTCCTCTCCGCACAATGCCGAGGGCTGATCGAGGGTTATCATGGGTTGCACGGCTATGCTTGCCTGCCAAACATGCTTTGGCGGGCCGAGCTCGGAGACTTCATCAACCAACATCCGCACCTTCGCCAGATCCTGAGAAAGGCTTCCACGACACGAAGCGCCAAAACCTCCAACAAGGGCTTTGTCGAAATCGCTACCGCGATATTGTCGCTGGAAATACTGGCCTGCGATTTTGCGAGCTGGAGTGTCTTGTTTCCGCAAGCCAAGGCGATGGCCAACGCACTACTGCGGTCGCGGGGCTCCCGCATGCCTCTGATGGACTATTATCTCTATCCGCCAAAGCACATCAGTCCCTCGATCCTGGCCGCACTGGCCCCTCCCCCGCTGAACCGGCAACCGGCTGGACCGGAATCGGTTGAGGGCGCGAACCCCTAGCTTTCCGGGTAGAGGCCGGCATTCAATCAGGCCGATTCTGTTCGCGGGGAGATGCAGGACAGATCTGTTTCCACTGGCCCGGAGCTAGCCGGCTTCGAATTATCCGTGATTGAACACCAGCCGGCCTTCTCTGGTCTACCGCGTCCTCTATTTCGATATCGGCTCTCGAAGCCAAAAAAACTATATTTTCTTTATTTATTTCTTTTGGAAGAGACATAGCTTTCCTACGTCGATTTGGAAGAGGCTGGCACTGCCGGGTTAGTTCGACATCAGGATAACGACTGGAATGAAGACGATGAGCGGTTCCTTTGTGGCATTGCGATCTTTGATCGTTGTTCTCGTGGGTTAGCCGTTCGGCGTCCTTTTCGGACGTTATGGGGCCTGATTGTCCGGCGGCGGGTAGCCCCGCCGCGACGATGATCAGTTGATGTCCAATGCTGCGAAGGCGGGCTTCTTGAACTCTAATCGGCTAATGTTCGGCCAGCTCGCGAACGTGGGCACAGCAGCGGCTGGCAACAAGAAACAGGTCGGCTCGCGATTCGACGAAGAGCCGCCCGCCCGTCGCTCCCTGACGGCGTTGGTACCGGCGCTGCTGAAATCGCTCGCTTGCGTCTGCATCGCTACCGCGTTGCTACTGGCGCTCGACCGCGTTCTTCCGAGCAATCTCTTCACCATCGTTTACCTGATACCGGTGGTGATCGCAGCGACTCGGTGGGGCACCTGGCCAGCGGTCGCGGCAGCGCTCGCCGGTACCGCGGCGGTGGACTTTTTCTTTCTTCCTCCGGTTTACACCTTCAACATCGACGATCCCCAGGACGCGATCCATCTGCTGCTGTTTCTGTTTGTCGCAATCGTCAGCAGCAATCTGGCTTCCCGACTGCGAAACGAAAAGGAAGCGCTGCGACAGCGCGAAACCGAGCTTCAGTATCTCTATGAGTTCTCCCGCAGACTGGCGGCCTGTTTCACGATCCCGGATCTGATTGCCGCGATCCAGAATTACCTGACCCAAACCCTCGGGCAGCAAGCCGTCTTCTTCGTCGCCAAGGCCGATGAGCAGTTCGAAACGCCGAACGTCGGCGCCGTGCCCGGAGAAGTGGAAGAGAGGGTGGCGTCGATGATCGCCAACATCGACCTTCCCGCCTACACGATCTTCGATCAATCGACCAACAGCATCTGGCTGCTGCGGGCGGTGCACTCCGAGGCAACCGTTTACGGCGTCATTGCCGTCAATATCGGGGCTGGTTCGGCCGCGGCGATTCAGACCAGGACCGGTCGGGTCGAGGCTATTCTCGAAGAAGCTTCCCTCACCTTGCAGCGTCTCGACATCGGAAAAGCGATGGATGAAGCCAAGCTGCAGCTGCAGGCGCAGCTGCTCAAGGACGCGCTGCACGGAATGTTGTCGCATGAATTGCGCTCGCCGCTGGCGGCGATCCAGGGTTCCGCGAGCGTGCTGGGAACGGCGCCGGCAATCCGGGAAGACGAGCGCCTGCGTTCGCTGACCGAGGCGATAACGGACGAAGTGCAAAAACTCGACGGCTTCATTCAGAACCTCGTCAACGCGGCCCGCGTCACCGCCAACAACGTCGAGCCACGGCGCGAATGGGCCGATCCTAAAGACATCGTCAATGCGGCGGTGAAACTCAGATTGCGGCGGTTGGCGGAACACCGGGTCCGGATTTCGTTCGATCACGACGTTCCGCTGATCAACGTCGATTCCGCGCTGATCGAGGAATCGCTCGGACAACTGCTCGATAATGCCGCAAAATATTCGCCCTCCGGTTCGGTGATTTCGGTCGTGGCGCGGGCCGAATCGGGACAGGTTGTGTTGTCGGTGTCCGATCAGGGCGTCGGCATAACGAGGGACGAACAAAACCAGTTGGGCCGGCGATCGTTTCGCAGTCAGCGCCATCTGGGCACCATCCCCGGCTCCGGTCTGGGCTTCTGGATCGCATCCACCTTCGTCAGGGCAAACGACGGCGCCATTGAAATCTCCAGCCGTGGCGAAGGATTGGGAACGACCGCCTCGATTACCCTGCCCGCTTCCTCCGAAGTTTCAAACTTGACGTTGGCCAATGAGTAAATCGGTAAATGTCGTGCTCGTGATCGATGACGAGCCGAAAATAAGACGCTTTCTTCGAGCCGGCTACGAACTCCATGGGTTCGAGGTTCATGAGGCCGAGAACGCAACTGAAGGACTGAAGGTAGCGACGTTCAATGCGCCGGACCTGATTGTGCTTGACCTCGATCTTCCGGACCTGCACGGCGGTGAAGTGCTCGAGCGGATCCGGTCATGGTCGAATGTTCCGATCATCATCCTTTCGGTCGAATCAAGCGAGGAGCAGAAAGTCCGGCTTCTCACGCTGGGTGCGGACGATTATGTGGTCAAACCATTCGGCATGGCCGAATTGCTGGCGCGCAGTGAAGCGGCATTGCGACGATATTTCAAAAGCGCGACCGAGAGCTCTGTCGTCGTCGCAGGTCCGCTTTCCGTCGACCTCGTCACGCGCTCGGTTTCGCTCAACAGCCATCAGGTCAGGCTTACTCGAAAAGAGTATCGGCTGATGCATATTCTCGCGACCCATGTCGGGCTCGTGGTCACTCACGATCAACTGCTCAAGGAGATATGGACCGGAAACCAGCGCGACAACATTCAATACCTGCGGATTCTGGTTCGCAAGTTACGCCAGAAAATCGAGGCCGATCCCAACGACCCGCGCCTTCTCATTACCGAATCGGGAGTAGGCTATCGCTTGCAAGCCAGACCGGAGACCTGATCGACGGGCCGGACTGTCGATCGAGATCGGTTCGAAATAGTTATTTGACAATTACATGACACGGCGTGGCCGAATAACGGACCAAACCACGGCCCGTACTTCGGGTTCTTTCGACGGCCCGGCTCTGGAACGGAAATTGCTAGAACGCGGCAGCGGAAGTGGATTGCGGAACAACTGTCGCCGTGACTTTCATTGTGCATGCATCGAGGGGCGAAGATGTCGCAACGACGTTCCGGTTGAGCGCCGCTGTTGCAATCGCGAAGGGACGAACGTTGGCGGAAGACGGTTGGGACGTCTTCATCACTGATCCCGACGGCCAGCGGTACTATCCTTCCGAGTTCGAAAAACTGTTGCCGTTCGGGGCCGCCGTTCAGTCGTAACGCCGGCCCTTGCAGTGCTGCGCGCATCAGGCTGCCAAATCGGCGCCATGCGGCCCCCAAGAGGTATAAAAATAATATATTTTTTAGGCTGAAGCACCTATGTTTTGCCCAAGAATGGGGCAGACAAGGTGTGGTTTCTCGTTGGGCATTTCAGGTTTCTAGGCTTTGAGGGCCAGTACTGGATGCTGATCCTGGTCGCCATGGTCGCGATCTATATCCTCTTTGTCTGGAGGACCGGTGGTCCGTGACGGCATCCGGACCGGCCTGCAAAAACCTCACCCTCGCGCGGCGACTATCCGTGGCCTAGTTCGATTTTTTCCCGCTGGCCGCCGGTTCGGCCGGGCGTGCGACTTCCCACGGATCATATTTCCTGGTGGGTTCCGGTATTCGTTCGAGCGCCGACTTGTAGGCCTTCTCATCGACCTTCGGTCGATTTTCCGTCGGATATGGCGACCTGCCGCCACGGCCCTTCCCCTGCTCCATTTGTTGTTGGCCAAGGCTTTGCGAATGCGCCGGCGCCGCAAGCAACGCCGCTGCCGTCACGGCAATCGCGAAAACTTTGACCGCGTTCATCTGATCCATCACCTTCTTGCCTCTGCAACAAAAAGCTCACGGCATCATGCCGCCGAGCCTGTCCGCGGGAAAGTCAAAAAGTCGATACAACGCGCGAATTTTCGGGCCGCTTGAAAAAAGCCCCGGACGATGCCGGGGCTTGAGTTTTTCTGGAGAGAAACGCCACTCAGTACTTCGCCACCACCGGACCGCCCAGGCCGAAGTGGTAGTTCACCTTCAACAAGACCATATCGACGTCCTGCTGGATGGTATCGACACGAGACAATATGTTTGTCCCGGAGAAGTTGAAGTTGTTGGTGCTGTTGAACATGAAGAAGTGGTCATATTCGATGCCGACCGACCAGTTCGGTGTGAAACCGTACTCGTAACCGAGACCGATCGCATAACCAACGCGGGTCTCGGTGGCCTGGTCAAACGCCACGCCTGCGAACTGTCCCTGATACTTGTTATCGGTGACCGCGAGGCCGCTCTTCACGTAAAACAGCGAGTTGTTGTACGCCAAGCCGAAATGGCCGGTGTACAGGCCGAACGCATCCATCTTCGACTGGTTGGTAACCGCTGCTCCGATCAGTGCCGCTGCGAGGCTCTGATTGGATCCCCTCAGGCCGGCCCAGCCACCCATCGCGTCCATGCCGGCCACCAGATTGCCGCTCTGGAAACGGTATCCAAACGAACCGCCGGCCACGCCGCCGGTCGCGTTACCGCAGCCTTCATTGATGCCGGGTTGAATCACGACACCGATAACCTGGTTCACGACCCAGCAATCGCGAGCCGAAGCCCAGCCACCGAAGCCGCCAAAATAGATACCGGACCAGTCATAAACCGCGGGCGCCGGCGGCGGCGCCTTCATCGGGAGATCGGCCGCCAAAGCACCGGCAGCACTGATGCCGAGAATGGAAACCGCGAGAGCAAGCCTTTTCATGAAATTCCCCTGCAAGACACCCCTATTGCTATGCAGCATAGGAGCATTCAGGGGCGATGGCTGTGATCCAAAAGCAACATTGTGCTAATTTCGACCGAAATTCAGACCTAAAAGAGAAAAACTATCTTTTATTTATTATGGCGTCGGAGTTCCGTTATGGAATCTTAATATCGCGGCAACCTCCCTGCCCCTGCTTGCCTACAACCCGGCGCCGCGGGTCTATCGTGACGGCAACGAATTGTCCGGCGAGGCGCTGCGTTTCATCATTTCCGGGATGTTGATCTTCACGCCATTGCCCATGATGATGTCGCCGGGCTTCTGATCCGCCGCGCAAGGGCCGAGCCATTTGCCCTCCATCGTCATGATCATCTTGCCATCAGGAAAATTTTTGCTCTGCGCCGTCACCGTCATTGTGTAGGCGCTGTCAAAGCTGCCGGTGACGTCAGCATGAGCGGTTGCGGGTTTGCCGCCGACCGTGCAGCTGGAGTCGATCACTGTCGAATTCTCCGATCGTTGCACGGCGCGCTCGGGACATGCGGCCGCGGCAAAAGGGCCCGCGCTCGACTGCGTCATCTGATCGGTGGCGGCATCGATACATTGCTGCACCTCCCGCGCCGGCACATTGCTGTTTTCGATGTGAGTCTTGACCTGCCACAACCCAGGCTTACGCGACGGCAATTCGGTCGCCGGCGCCGGCGCGCTGCAGATCAAAAGCAGAATCGAAGTCATCCCGACAAGTCGCATTACGATGAAGACGCTAGTCAATCAGCGAATAGCTGGCCGGGTCGCACCGCACGCTGAACGTCTCGCCCCGTCGCGGCGCCCCCTTCTGCCAGGAAACATTATGGTGCAACGTTGTTATGAAGGGCGTTCCGCCCGGTGGGAACACCTCCAGCGTCACGCTTGCGAGCCAGGACCCCATCCAGGCGTAAGGCAATTCTTCGGAATGCAGAACTTTGGCGATGCACGCGGTACCTTCGTCACCGGCCCAAGCCTGGGCCGACGCGGTTGCAACCAGAAAAAATGTAACGGCTGCGATGATGGCGTGTTTCATGTCGTCGTTCCGTTCTGACAAGGCGAGAAATCATCATGTCGCCGAGCTTGCGCGAAAGAAAGCGCAAAAGTTCGTGCGTTGCAATTTTTTCCTCCGCGCGAAATCGGCGCCGATATTCCCGCGAAGAGTTGGAGCGGATGAATTTTTGTGATTAGCTGCAGCAATCCGGCTTTCGCTTCGCAAACTTGCCGACGGGACATCATGATGCGCACATCTCTATTGATTGCTGCTGCGACGTTGTTGGCGACCGGCGCTTCCGCCGCGCCGCTCAACGTGTCGGGCTTGATGTCGCTGCAAATCTCGAACATCGACCAGGTCCGGCTGGTATGCGATCAGGACTGCCGTTGCTGGCGAACCGGATATATTCAACGCGGCTATCACTGGAAGGTCGATCCGAGGGAATATCAAGATCCGAATTATTGCCCGGCCGGAGGATATTATAACGGCTACTACCGCACCGGGCCGGGCACCGGATTGGGATTCGAAAGCCGCTTGCCCGTGCGCTCGCTACCGTTCCCGTTCTGACGACGCTATTTGACTGAATAGGGCTGTCGAGGCCAATCCAGCCATGGCGGGGCTGCCGTGGACTGTAGGCCCGTCCAAACCAACGGAGTATTTTTGCTTCAACTTATCACGTGGTACGCGGTGGAGGATGAGCCAACCTCCTGGCGAGCGCGGCGACGAAGTCGTCTCTGCCGTAAGCGTTCAGATCGGCGAGTGCCTTTTGCGACATGCTGGCCTACCCAATACCCGATGTGCTGTTGGCAAGATGCGCGAGATTGGCGTGCCAATGCTGCGCGATCTGCAGCCGCGTCGGCACCCAGACCCGCTCATGATTGCCGATGTAGTCGAGAAAGCGCATCAGCGACGCCGCGCGACCGGGGCGGCCGACCATCCGGCAATGCAGGCCCACCGACATCATCTTCGGCGCGGTTTCGCCTTCGGCATAGAGCACGTCAAAACTATCCTTGAGGTAAGTGAAGAACTGATCGCCGCCGCCAAAACCTTGCGCGTTGACGAAGCGCATGTCGTTGGCATCGAGGCTGTAGGGGATGATCAGATGCGGTCCCGCCGGCCCCTTGATCCAGTACGGCAGGTCGTCGGCATAGGAGTCGCATGAATACAAGAAGCCGCCGGCTTCCATCACCAGCCGCACGGTGTTGATGGAGGTCCGCCCCGTATACCAGCCGAGCGGGCGCTGGCCGGTGACTTCGGTGTGAACGCGTATCGCGTCCGCGATCTCCACGCGTTCCTCCGCCTCCGACATGTCCTTGTGCTCGACCCACTTCAGGCTGTGGCTGGCGATATCCCAGCCGGCCTCTTTCATCGCCGTGACGATTTCGGGATTGCGTTTCAACGCGGTCGCGACGCCAAATACCGTCACCGGCAACTTGCGTCCGGTGAAAATCCGCCACAGCCGCCAGAAGCCGGCGCGCGAGCCGTATTCGAACATCGATTCGATATTGGCGTGGCGCTGTCCCGGCCAGGGTTGGGCACCCAATATGTCCGACAGAAACGCCTCCGAGGCGCGGTCGCCGTGCAGGATGTTGTTTTCGCCGCCTTCCTCGAAATTGACCACGAACTGCACCGCGACCCGCGCCTCACCAGGCCAATGCGGATCGGGCGTATGGCGGCCGTAGCCGCGGAGATCCCTAGGATATCTGGCCTCAGCCACCTAGACTTCCTCGAAACGCATCTTTTGCGCGCCCTTCCCCCGTAGCGCCTTGCGAACGCGGGCCCTGGCTAGATTGCTGCCGACGCCGGCAAAAGCAAGGAACATTCCAGCCCAGGTCGATTTCCGGAGCAACCACCGCTAACAGACGGCCCTGCGGTGCGGACCCGGGCGCCCGTGAGTGTCATCGCCGAACGGCGCATCGCGCACCTGCGCCGATCAGCGAATCGGTCCGGGACGCCAACGCGTTTGCCGCTCCGCAGCCTGGCTGGCATGCGGCTGACGTGGCTCCGCTCGGCACATAAAGAGGTCTTGGCGAGCGGTCGCTCGCGTATCCACGCTCTTCTCCGCCGTAGCAGGTGATGAACCGCGACCGTCGCCGTATCACGCGTCAATAACCCCGTAGCGGTCCCTCATGGAACCGGTACCGCGCTGGTCACCTCCCGCTCAACGACCGGTCGCTGGTCGGACTTTGCGATCGGCGGCTGGCCGCTTTCAAAGCGACGACGGTAGACCAGCAAATTTTCCATCACGCGCTGGACGTAGTTACGCGTCTCGGCAAATGGAATCCGCTCCATCCAATCGATCGCATCCACGTCGGGATTACGGGGATCGCCATAGGCCTTGATCCAGTCACGCACGCGACCGCGGCCGGCATTGTAGCCGGCAAAGGTCATAATGTACGAGCCCTTGTATTCCTGCAGCAGCGCGCTGAGCTCGGCCGCCCCCATTTGCGTATTGTAGACAGGATCGGAGATCATCTTGTCCCAATCATACCCGACGCCAAACCTCTTCGCGGTGTCGCGTCCGGCTTCCGGGGTGACCTGCATCAGGCCGACGGCGTTGGCCGACGAGCGGTCGCGCTGGTTGAACGCACTCTCGGTGCGAGCGACCGAGTAGATGATGCTGGTGTCGATGGCCGGACCGATCGGATTGTGCTGCGGTATGCCGATGGTCGGAAAAGCGTAGGCGTCGAGCGGAAGACCCCGCCCCAGCGCCGTTTTGCCCAGCTCCAGCATGGCACGCGCATCGTTTTGGCGGCCCGTCGCTTCCGCGACGGCCGAAAGCACCGAAACATCGGTGCTCTGTTCGGCCAGATCGGCGACAAAGCTGACCACGGTTTCGCGCTCGCCGAGCGCATAGAGCATCTCCGCGGCGCGCGCGAGTTCATCGGCGAGCTTTGAGTTGCCGACGGGATCGGAATGCGGCTCCGTATGCCCCTCGATCGCGTCGAGGCCAAGTTTGGCGCGCGCCAATTGCCCGTAGTAAGCCGTGGGATAGCGGGCCGCCGCTTCATATTGGGCGCGCATGGCCTGCTTGTCGCCAAGCGCTTCGGCGGCACGACCGCGCCAATAGCTCGCCCGCGCAAGCGTAATCGGATTGACGGCTCCGCTGTCGATATGAGCGAAATGCGCGAGCGCCGTCTTGGGATCGTTGAGATAGCGCAGCGCGATCCATCCGGGCAGGAAGTGGGATTCGGCGCGGTAGTTCTCGCTCGTCGGCGCCGTCGCACCTTGCGCGACCTCATAGGCGCCCTGGAAATCGCGTTGGTCGAGCAGTTTGCGGGCAAGACTGCGGCGCATGCGCCACCACTCGTCGGTATCCTGCAACGCCATGGTCTGCATCGGTGCGGTCAGCATGGCCTGGCTGGCCTCGACGATCTTGTCCTTGCGTATCAGCCACTGGATACGGCACAGCAGATAGCCAAGATCCTGCCGGTCATCGATCGCCACCGACTCGAGCCGATCCGATGCCTTGTCGTCGTTGCCCTTGACCGCGCTACAGGCCTTGACGATCGACACCGCTTCGTTGTCGATGTGATGCGCAGCGCGCATCGCCGACGACAGGTCCTTCGCGCCGATGCGCTTGTCCATCCGCGCCTGAAAGTCTTCGCGACCGAGCAAACCTCCGAAGGCCTCCAGCACATCCGTTTCGGTGCGCTCCGACAGCTCTTCCGATCGAAAGGCATCTCGCACCAGCTGCTGCGCGCCGTCGCGGTCTCCCTCGCCGAGCAAGGCTCGTGCGAGTGCGAAACGGCCCTTGGCGGTTAGCGGCTGATCGCCGGTAAAGCTGTGCACGGTGGCCGCATCGCTCTTCTCCTGCCACAACCGCGCTTCGGCACGCCGGCGCATCAGCGTAACGCCGGGCCATTCGGGATTGTTGGCGACGAACGCCGCATAACGGCTGAAAGTGGCCAGGCAGTCCGGGTGGCGCAGGATGAACCATTCCGCAAGGTTTTGTGCGGCCGGATCCGCGATGGCCTTTTCTGCATCCGTGGCGTCACTGGTTTTGCCGTGACGCGCCAGGTTCATCACATCGTTCAAATGCGCGAGGTCGCCTGTGAGCTGAGGGGTGGTCTTTTCAGCAGGTTTGTCGGCTGCGGGTGCCTTCTCGTGTCGCTTGGCAACGACGTGCCCCGCGCGCTCGGTTTTCTTCTTGCTTGGCTCGGTCTTACGCTCTTGTCGTGGAGCGATTGCGGCAACCGTTTTCTTGCCGGGCTGAACTCGCTCGTGATGAGCTGCAAACGCGTCACGCGAAGTCCATGCAAGAGCCAGGACTAGCAGGCATGGCAACGGCCGGAACGTTTGGTTCATTCCGAGGTCCCCCTCTGGCACCGCAACGGATCGCAAGATCGAGCGACTCGCCGGCTTAGAGCTGCACTGACAACTGCGTCGATTCCAAGATTGTCGCAATTCTGCGGCGCGGAACCTTCTAAATTCCCCACCTGTCTAGTCGGTGTCGATCTGGTGATCCAGCCGAAGAAACCTTGCGAGGATCAGGCTGCAAGCATTTGATTTGACGTCAGTTATTGGTCGGGGCAGCTGGATTCGAACCAACGACCTGCAGTACCCAAAACTGCCGCGCTACCAGGCTGCGCTATACCCCGATGTTCCAGCGAAGCGTGTCGATACACGCTTGGGGCTGAACCGGCAAGGCGTGAAGCCCAAGGGAGGCCCAAGGGAGGCCCAAGCCCTCAATGGCCGTTGAACAGCGGGTGACCGACCCGGTCGCCCGGCTCGATACCGTATTTTTTCGCGGTGCCGGCGACCACCTCCAGCACGCCCTTTGCGAGACCCCGCGACGGGATGATCTTGGTCGATAGCGGTTCGGTGTTTTCGGCAATTCGCAGGATCGTGCCGTCGGAGCGGATGAAGATCATGTCGAGCGAGACGTAGGTGTTCTTCATCCACATCGACACCTCCTGCTCCGGCGTGAAATCGAACAGCATGCCTTTGCCGTCCGCCAGCTCCTTGCGGTACATCAGGCCGGTCTCTTTCTCCTGTTCCGTCGTCGCCATCTCGACCGAGAAAACCTGCACGCCTGATTTGGTGACGATCTCGAGCGGCTGGAACGTCGCAGCCTTGGCGCCGGAGCCGGCGAATGCGGCGAGCGCGAGCGCGGCAACCACGGATATCCAAAACCTCGCGCGCGAACACCGATCAATTATTCGAGAGAAACTCATGGGAACGCTGGCCTCGACTGAAATGCATCATGGATGATCCGACCCTAGCCCAGGGATCGTGGCAAATACCAGACCGGCGCAGGGGGTGTGAAGGGGCGTTACAACGTCGCCCCGTGCGGGCGCGACCCCGATGATGAATATTCGGCGAGTGTGGTCAGTGCGACGACAGGCCCGGCGAGCCGTTCTCGGGCTGGATCTCGGCGGCCATCATGCCCTTGGAACCCGGTCCGAACCGCACCAGCACGAACTGGCCCGGGCGCAGCTCGGTCATGCCGAAGCGGCGCAGGGTTTCCATGTGCACGAAAATATCCGGCGTTCCCTCCCCGCAGGTCAAAAAGCCGAATCCACGCAGCCGGTTGAACCATTTGACCTGCGCCCGCTCCAGGCCGCTGGTGGGCGTCACGCTGACATGGGTCCGCGGCGGCAACATTTGCGCCGGATGGATTGCGGTGGATTCGTCCATCGAGAGAATCCGGAATGCCTGATAGCCCTTGGCGCGCTGCACGCATTCGCACACCAGCCGCGCGCCTTCATAGGCGGTCTGATAGCCGTCGCGCCTGAGCACGGTGACGTGCAGCAGCACGTCCGGCCAGCCATTATCGGGGACGATGAAGCCGTAGCCCTTTGATGCATCGAACCATTTGATGACGCCCGAGATTTCGACGAGGTTGGCGGCGCTGTCGCCGAGGCCACTCAGCGCATCGATGACGGGATCGCGCTCCGCACCGCCGGCATACTCGCTTGCCCCCGGCCTGCCCGTCACAAGCCGACCCGGTCCCGTCCCGATTGACGGGCCTCCAAGCTTCTTGGACTCAAATCCGTCCGACCCCATGACCCCGGACCCCACACATGATCTACGCCCGTCATCCTGGCGACGGCGCCGGAAAAAGCGCCCATCCATGACCGACCATGATGACGCCACGCGAATCTCGCGAATCAAAAGATAACACTCCCGCTTGCGGCGCATAGCTAAAAAACGTTGCAAGCCTGACCTATGAACAGGCTTGCACAGCTTTGCGAATCACCTGGGCATCAGCTTGGGCATCAACCCGGGCATCAGTTGCCGACGAACGGCCCAAGCGTTTCCCCGATGTCATGCCGGATCACAAGATCGGCAATGTCATCCTGTTCGGTCGGCTCGTTGTTGATGATCACCAGCCGGGCGCCGGATTTCTTGGCCATCAGCGGAAACCCGGCCGCCGGCCACACCACCAGCGACGAGCCGATCGCCAGCAACAGGTCGCAACGGCCGGCAAGCTCGGTGGCGCGGCGCATCGCTTCATCAGGCATCGACTGTCCGAACGAGATGGTGGCGGTCTTGACCGGCTCGTCACACGCCGTGCAATCGGGCGCGGCGCCGGCCTCCTCGAACCGCGCCTTGACCCAGCCGAGGTCGTAAGCCTTCTCGCAGCCGATGCAGCGGGCGTAGGTGGTATTGCCGTGCAGTTCCACGACGTCGTCAGGCTTGAAACCGGACATCTGATGCAAATTGTCGATGTTCTGGGTGATAAGCGCCGGAATCTTGCCGGCCTTGTACAGCGACGCCAGCGCGCGATGCCCGCGTCCGGGTTTCGCAGCGGCGAAAGTCGGTTCCATCGCAAAGCGCCGCCGCCATGACTCGTCGCGGGCCTCCTGGCTGGCAACGAACTCGTCGAACGGGATCGGCCGATTACGGGTCCACAATCCGCCCGGCGAGCGGAAATCGGGAATGCCGCACTCGGTTGAAATGCCCGCCCCGGTGAAGGGAACGATCGTCGAGGCCGCGGCGATCATGTCGCCGAGCTGTTCCACGCCGCTGTGAAGATCCTTTGCGATCACTTCAGACTGTCTCGGGATTAAAATGGCTGGCCGTGCCAACTATAGCACGGCCAGCCGGATTTTTGCGTTTGCATTGGAACGGTGCGGCCGAAGTTCACGCTGCCTGCGCGATCGGTTCCTCGCCGCTCCTTCTCCCCTCGCCGCTATCCTTTGCGTCGCCGTCCTTCACCTCAGTGCCCTTGGTCGGCCTTGCGGTCGCGGACGGGGCGCGCGATTTTTTCGCCGAGTTGCCGTATTGCGACAGTTTTTCTATTTCGGCTGCAAGCTCGGCCTGCCGCGTCGCAACTTTTTCCGCCAGTTTTTCGATCACCCTGTCGCGCAATGCGACGAGTTCCTCGATGCCAAGTGAATCCAGATCGATCTTTGCCATGTGAACCCTCCAAACTACTACCCCGTTTCTTTTTGGCGGGAACGCGCGCGATCGACAAGAACGGCAATGACCTTATCCACCATCAAGCTTTGCACACTTATCCACCGTCAAATTTTTCAAAACGTCACCATCACAATGCGGCGACGCCGTCTCCCAATTCGTGCCCCAATCGAGACTCACCAATGACCGTGGGACACGACTCAAAAAGGGATGGGCATGACCGAACGGGAAGATCGCCTCGCGCGCGAGCGGGAAGAAATCGCAATGCGGGTCGCCGCCTTCAAAGCCACCCAGGAAAAATTCGAACGCGAGCGCGACGAATATTTCGTCACCACGCTCGCCAACGCGCGACGAACGGAACGGCCGCGGTTCTGGAGTTGATGACGGCCGATTGCTTCGCCTCGCGCTAATCAAGTCGTCGTCCCGGCGAACGCCGGGACCCATAGCCACCGATGTCTATTATGATCGGGATTGCCGCTCCAGCATCTGATAACACGGATATTTGGGGTTGTGGGTCCCGGCGCGGAGGCCGGGACGACAGCGAGTGTGCTGATTCAATTTTTCAAACAACCAAAATCGTTCTCGCGACGCCACGCGCCCGAGTTTTGCAAGAAATTCTCGCGCCTTCGATGAGGAGGGCGCAGGGAATGCCGGATGCTCGATGCACCCGCAGCCTCGCGTGCAATAAAAGAAAAAACGCACGCGCACTCAC
>Ga0209006_10003023_pt1 | contig 15281 bp, 12 predicted proteins | sample JacPin_JW_Ref_O2_FD_188567 | JGI IMG/M metagenome (GOLD analysis project Ga0209006, IMG submission 188567) | Forest soil microbial communities from Algoma, Ontario, Canada - Jack Pine, Ontario site 1_JW_Ref_O2 (SPAdes) (version 2) | ecosystem: Environmental > Terrestrial > Soil > Boreal... | reverse complement strand
CCCGTGCACCGGCGCCATCCGCTCCGAGGCCGACACTCTCCCGAAAATCATCGAGGAGATGATGTTGTTCCGCCGCTCCGAGCGCGAGAACCGCGTCATCGATTTCGACCAGGAAGGTTCGATGGAGATCAAGAAGCGGGAAGGGTACTTCTAGGTGTCCCAACCCACTGCAGTGCTAAGCGGAATCGACCTCTTTCTGCGCCGCGAGGAAGAAAAGGACCTGCTCCGCTTCCTCACCTGCGGCAGCGTCGACGATGGAAAATCCACGCTCATCGGCCGCCTCCTGTACGATTCGAAGGGAGTCTACGAGGACCAGCTCAGCGCCATCACCAAAGCCACCGTCAACGAAACCGCGGGCGTCATGGACTTCGCGTTGCTCACCGACGGATTGCGTGCGGAGCGCGAGCAGGGCATCACTATCGACGTCGCCTACCGGTATTTCTCGACGCCCAAGCGGAAGTTCATCATCGCCGATACGCCGGGCCACGAGCAGTACACACGCAACATGGCCACCGGTGCCTCGACTGCGAACCTGGCCATCGTGCTGATCGACGCGCGCAACGGCGTCCTCTCGCAATCCAGGCGCCATGCATTCATTGCGTCGCTTCTGGGTATCCACCACGTGGTAGTCGCGGTGAATAAGATGGACCTGGTCGACTACAGCGAGGAAGTCTTCGACCGGATCTGCTCGGAATTCGGCAATTTCGCCTCGCAGCTGCAGTTGCCGGATTTATATTTCATCCCGGTGAGCGCGTTGCTCGGCGACAACATCGTCACTAAAAGTGAACACATGCCGTGGTACGGCGGCTCCAGTCTGCTGCATCATCTCGAAACCGTGCACATCGCGAGCGACCGCAATTTTTCCGAAATGCGGTTCCCCGTGCAACTGGTGCTACGCCCGAACCAGGAGTTCCGCGGCTACGCAGGCCAGATGGCCTCGGGGGTCCTGAAGCCCGGAGACCCCGTGATGGTGCTGCCGTCGGGCCGGACTTCGCGCGTGAAATCTATCGCGACTTACGATGGCGAAGTCGCGCGGGCCTTTCCACCGATGTCGGTAACGGTCTGCCTCGAAGATGAGGTAGACATCAGCCGCGGCAACATGCTGGTGCCGCCCTCCCATCCGCCTCACATCACGCGCTGCATCGACGCGCGCTTGGTCTGGATGGGGAACCAGCCTCTGGACCTTCGCCGTCAGTACATTATCAAGCACACCACCCAGTCGGTGAAGGCGCAGGTCCGTTTCATCCGCTACCGCGTGAATGTGAATACGCTGGACCGACAGCCGGCCTCCGAGCTGAACCTTAACGAAATCGGGACCGTGGTCATCGACACTCATTCGCCGTTGTTCGTCGACCAGTACCGCCGCAACCGCATGACCGGCAGCTTTGTGATGGTGGATCCGATCTCGAACGCCACCGTCGCCGCCGGCATGGTCACCGGGCGCGATCCAAGAGTCGATCCAACGGTGCAAGAGTCGCAGCCAGTCGAGTCGGCTCTCATTCCGGCAGCCGATCGCCAAAGGCGCATCGGTCACGCCGCGGTACTGGTCTGGCTAAACGGCGGAGCCAGCCTTGCCTACGCCGTCGAAAGTGAACTCTTCAAACGCGGCTACCTTACCCATGTGATCGCCGCCCAAACCGACGGAAGCGTGATGCTGGAGCTCGCGCGCAACCTGACCGCGGCCGGCCTGGTGACCATTTGCGCCGCCGATTTTTTATATGAAGTGGAGCGCGAGCGAGCCGGGGCATTGATGGACGCCGCGCAGTTCGTGGATCTCGATGCTTCCCTCTTCGACAGTTCGGAAGCCGCTGCCAGGGCCGTCGCGGAGCAGCTGGCCGGAAGGGGAATTGCACCGACCGAATTCCAGGAATGAGATTGGAGCCCAGTATGGATGCGGGTTGTACTTTGTGGTTCACGGGATTGTCGGGCAGCGGGAAGAGCACCCTGTCGAGCCTGGTTGCCGCCCGGTTGCGCGCCAGGCATGCCCGCGTGGAGTTGATCGACGGCGATATCATCCGCACCCAGTTGTGTCACGGCCTTGGATTCAGCAAGGACGACCGCCAGGAAAACATTCGCCGCATCGGCTTCGTCTGCGAACTACTTTCGCGCAACGGCGTGATTGCCATCGCGGCCGCGATTTCTCCCTATCGCGCGTGCCGTGAAGAGTTAAGATCCCGGATCTCAAACTTCATCGAAATCTATATGCATTGCCCGGTCGATGTTCTCGTCGAACGCGACGTCAAGGGACTATACAAGAAAGCCCTCGCCGGAGAGATCCCCCATTTCACCGGAATCTCCGACCCCTACGAGCCTCCCGCGGCGCCCGAGGTGACGGTGGACTCTTCCAAGGAAAGTCTGGAAGACAGTGTGGCCTCCATTCTGCGCGTCCTCGAAGCCCGGGGGATCATCGCGCCGCAGCACGAGTCCGTCCCCAGTGGAGCGAGCACTTAGTCCCACCAGTGAAAATCCCGTCTCCTGCGATCCCATCGCCTGGTCGCAGGGACGGGCCCTCGCAGATCCGACGGTCCCTATTGACGGTGTTCCTGCTGATGGTCTGCTTGGCACAGGCCCAGACTTCTGAACTTCATCGTGTCAAGTCGCTACGCATTCGAAGTACTCTCCACTATGCTGAGTTCCAGTTCATGCATCGGCGAGTGGGGTTTTTCGGCGGTAGTGGACGTTGACGGCCGTCGCATTCTTTTCGACGCCGGCGCCCGCCCCGAAGCAGTGCTGAAGAACGCCAAGGAACTCCACGTCGACCTCTCGAATATTCCCGATGTAATTTTGAGCCACCATCATCCGGATCACACCGGTGGACTGCTGATGCTGCGAAAGTCGGTACTCGAAGACAACAAGTCGGAAGTGCTGACGGTTATCCACGTAGGCAAGGGAATTTTCCATCCGCGGCGTGACGAACGTGGGCAGGTGAGCGACGCGATGACTAGGCGCCGCGCTGACTTTGAAGCCTCGGGCGGCCGTATCGTCGAGTACGACCCTGCCGTCGAAATCTTCCCTGGCGTTTGGCTCACCGGCCCGGTTCCCGCAAGTATCCAGAGCAAAACTAGGGATCCAGGAACGACTAGGATTGAAACTCGAACTGGCTAACGGACCTCGCGAATTTGTCGTAACGATCTCCTGGAGTAGCCGTCTGAAAATTAATGCTCCGGCGACTTCAGCCCAAAGAGTGAGGTACGAAATATGCTTCTGCGATCTGCTTTGATCCTTTTCGTGAGCACGGCCTGCGTTTGGCCTCAGGCTCCCGCTATACCTGACACTCCCGCTGGACACGCGCTCGCGGCCTGGCTGGATGCTTTCAACAGCGGCGACCGGGACCGTATCCAGGCTTATCTGACGAAGTACGAGCCCAAAAAGGCCCTCGATCCGATCATGTCCTTTCGGAATCAGACCGGAGGGTTCGAATTGCTCGGCATCGACAAGAGCGAACTTCTCCATATCGAATTCCGCGTCAAAGAAAAGGCGAGCCCCACCAACGCTCTGGGAAAGCTCGACTTGAGCGATGCGGATCCACCTCTGGTCGTGGCGTTCGGTGTTCGCGCCATCCCTCCGGGCATGACCGCCGCCGACATGACCATGAAGGTCGATGCCACCACGAAGAGTCGTGTAATCGACTTTGCGATTGCGAGCCTGAACGAGTTCTATGTCTTTCCGGAGACGGCTAAGAAGATGGAGGAGGCGGTGCGAGCGCGTCAGAAGAAAGGCGAGTATGACGCAGTAACAGACGGAGACGCGTTTGCGACGCTGCTCACCGAACACTTACGGGAGGTCAGCCACGACAAGCATCTGGGCGTCAATTTTTCCCCCGTCGTTTTACCGAAAGGCGGACCGGAGCGGAATTCTGAAGCCGAGGCGCGAATGCGGACACAAATGGAACGTAATAACTGTTTCTTCGAGAAGGTGGAGCACCTTCCGTCCAATATCGGCTACCTGAAGTTCAATGCCTTTCCCGATCCGGCGGTATGCGGCGCGACGGCGACAGCAGCTATGAATTTCCTGGGCGGCGTCGACGCCCTCATCATCGACATGCGCGAAAACGGCGGGGGCGATCCGAGGATGGTCGCCTACATGTGTACCTACCTGTTCGATAACGCTACGCATCTGAACGATCTCTATAATCGCAAGGAAGACAGTACCACCCAGTATTGGACGCTCCCGTACGTTCCCGGAAAGCGGCTTGCGGGCAAGCCGGTCTTCGTGCTGACGGCGAAGCGCACGTTTTCGGGTGCGGAGGAGTTCACCTACAATCTGCAGAAGCTCAAGCGCGCGACTGTCATCGGGGAGACTACTGGTGGCGGGGCACACCCAGTTTCAGGGCACAGGATCGATGATCACTTCATGATTGGCGTGCCATTCGCACGGGCAGTGAATCCTATCTCGAAGACTAATTGGGAGGGAACCGGCGTCGAGCCTGATGTTAAGGTACCTGCCGATGAAGCTTTGAATGTTGGGGAAAAGATGGCCGCAGACCAAATCAAGAGCGAGCAAATGAAAAAGCAGTAGCCTCTCGGTTGCGGGCCGGAACGTTGAATTTTGCCCGCGCCCTAAAGTGCGCTAAAAGCAAGGGCCGATCAGGGGAATTATCAGTGAAAGAGACTTCCGTATACGCAGTGAACCTGATCTGTTAAACTGGCCGAAAGCGTACGCCGTGCCACTTTTTGTAGAACACAGGCTAGGTCCCTCTGAGAACCTTACGCCCAGCAACGCGGAGGCTGCGTGGAGCCCAAGTGGGTTCGGAAACCGAATTTTGAACGTCTCGTGGATATTGGCTTCGTTGTGCGCCAGTCTCTCCTGGGCCCAAAGTCCGGCAAATATCCGCGCACCGTTAGGCGTCTACGTCAAGGTCGACGTTCAGGATGCCATCAATGGCTATAATGGCCCTGCTTCGCAACTGCACTCCTACTTACAGAGTCTTTACGCGAGTCTGTTAGCCGATCCGGCCATCTCCGGGTTAACGATAGGAGCGGAATGGGCCAAGCTTCAGCCGTCCGCCGGCACCAGTTCCAGTAGCTTTGACTGGGCCGATCTGGACGACGCCTTCGACGCGGCGACTGCGGCTCACAAAACGGTTCAACTCATCATCACGCCGGGAACCGATATGCCAACGTGGCTAGTGAACGAGATCCCCTCCTGCGACCCGCTGTTTACGTCAGGGAGCGCTCCGGCCAATTGCGGCACGGTGACCTTTGTGGACTACCCGGAGGTGCAACGCGCCGTCCAAACGGTGTTTCCACTGCCGTGGAATACCGTCTATCAGTCCGCCTGGGACGCTTTCCTGACGCAGCTCAACGCCCGATACGGCTCCAACCCCGCATTCGTAGCTATCGCCATCGCGGGTCCGGTGGGCGCGTCGGACGAGATGATCTTCCCGACCAGCGCCAATACCAGTGCTGCGCAGCCTTCCGGCTTGGCCGTAGACGCCACGTGGGCCGCGCTGATTCAGCATTCTTTCCCATCCAACAGTGCGTATCAGAACACGGATCAAGCGTTCATCGACGCGTGGAAGCAAGCGATTGACGCGTACGAATCGATTTTCTCGGGCGTGACACTGTTCATCGGAGCGGACGCCGGCGACGACTTCCCCAATTTCAGCCAGACCGTCACGCCGCACGCCGACAACACGCTGTTCGCTGTGGACTGCTCGAACAGCCCCAAGACCGAGATCATGTCGTGCGAAGCGAAGACCGAAATCTTGTCGTATTTCGTGACGGTGACGGGTCTCAACGGGAAGGGAACACAGGTCGGAGGAATGACTGCCTCCAGTGCCGCGACCATCGGCAATATTGGCGTCCAGGGCGTGAAGGTGCTCACAGCTCTAACCCCCGCGCCCTCGCCTCCGTTCATTGGCGGGGCAGAATTCGATTTTCCAGTTTCGGGCCCAGACCTGGAGGGAGAGGGATGTCCCGATCCCAGCGGCAATTGCCCGGGCCTTTCGGTTGCGGAGGGCGCCTACAATGTGATGACCGTTTTTTTCACCGGCACTCCGGCCGCGGCATTCTATGGCGGAACGGTCGGGACCGCGCCCATTCAGTATCTCGAAGTTTCCTACCTGGATCTTCAATATGCGCTCTCGAATGCGTGTCCAATCGCACCGAGTCCCACCCTTGGCTACATGTCGCTACAGGATCTCTACGCCCGGGCCAGCCGCGACATTTTCGCCATGGCGAACCAGACGATAACACTTCCCGCGCAGACGTGCTCAAAGAGTGCACCGGCGCCGGCAATCACCCTTGTCGCCAACGCGGAAGGCGAGACCGCAATCATCGCTCCCAACACGTGGGTCGAGATCAAGGGATCGAATCTGGCGGCGCCCGGCGATTCGCGCATCTGGCAAGTATCGGACTTTGTGGGCAATTCGATGCCAACCAAGTTGGACAACGTCAGCGCCACCGTAAATGGCAAGCCGGCCTTTGTGTACTACATCAGCCCTTTGCAAGTGAACATCCTGACACCGCCTGATGCTGTCTCCGGTCCGGCCACCGTGGAAGTGACATACAACGGAGCAACTAGCGCTGCGTTCAGCGCTCAGGCGCAATCGCTCTCACCTTCGTTTTTCGTTTTCAACGGCGGCCCATATGTAGCCGCAACGCACTTGAATGGGAGTCTGATCGGGCCGGCCACACTGTATCGGGGCGCGAGCACTCCCGCCAAGCCTGGCGAGACGATCGTGCTTTACGCCAACGGATTTGGATCGACGTCGATGCCGGTGGTGAGCGGGTCGAGCGCGCAGTCGGGTACGCTGTCGCCTCTGCCGGTGATCAAGATCGGAGGGATCACGGTGGCGGTGCAATTCGCGGGGCTGGCCGCGCCGGGGGAGTTTCAATTTAACGTGACCATTCCGGAGTCGTTGGGGAATGGCGACCAAACCATCACGGCGACCTACGGCGGAGTCTCCACGCAGTCAAGCGCGTTGATCACCATCCATAATTGAGGGGGCCTGATCACGGCGAGTGCCTCGTAACTAAGATGAGGCGGATAGCGATCGTTAGCGGACGAATGGTCGGACAGTGTTGAACCTGGACACCGAGACGGCAAAGCCTGATCTGGAAATGATGAACGCGGTGTTCGTGCGAACCAGAACAACGCCGGAGTCTACGGCAAGGTCACTCGCACGGTCGACTGACGGCGGGACAGACCGTATTCCTTTGGCTGTTTAAACGGTCAGGGGAGCCGATCCCTCGATTGCGGCCCGCAATCCTACGCGGCAAAATGAAGGGTCATGTGCGGCGCTTGCTCGCATTAAATGCTTTGATTCTCGGCGCGCAGACGTCGGTTGGGCGGTTCAGGTCAACGTGATCGATCAGGACAAGAATGATCCCTATCCGACAAGCTCTGTGGCAACATTCATAACAGGGCTCGAAGCAACGATCGGAATTGGTGGGCTAGTTCGGGCGCATTGTCAGCTTCAAAGATTGAGTCGTGGCGGCCGGCGACCGTCCGCGAAATGTAGAGGCTCTTACTGAGATTGCGCCATCCCAGCCGTGGATCGTCGAGCACGCGCTTGCTGACTTCCGAGTCACCCGCGTTCACGCAGGCAAGAGGCCCGCTGAACGGCTTTGGTTGGTAGGTTCTGAGGACGATTCCGGCTGGCGTGAGAGTCAGATTCGGAGAGGTTGCGCGCTGCTCGTCAGGGTTTAGTGACGCTTGCGTAAATGAGGCCGGCAATCGACTGTCTGGCAGTGTCGTTAACCATCGCGTGCGAAGAAGACGAATGTGAGCGGTAATTTCGCTGACGAACTTATGAGCGCCTGAGCGGACCAGAGTGCGGATCGCGGCTGGCCCATATTGAAGGTAGCGTCGAAGCTGAATCTTCGGGTAACCCGGCGCGGGAGTGTCGATGAGAATAACTGGGATCCTCGAACGTCCGGCAGCAACCAACCGCTGCGCGACCTCGTAGGCCAATATTCCCCCATAGCAATGACCAGCCAGCACCACTGGGCCGCTGGAGCGAATCTTCTGAATCAGCGTCACTGCGTGGCTAGCGAAACCATCGAATTGATCGGCGCGTGTGAGCTCGTGGACCAGCACGATGAACGGCCGCTTCTCGCCAAGATGCTTCACCAAGTGACGCAGATACCAGGGGTTCATGCGTTCCCCGGGGAAAAAAAAGATCGGCGGTCCGGAGCCTAGCGCCTGGAGGAACACTGCCGACATACCTTCGACACCTTCTTCGGCGGCTTCGCTCGGCGCCGAGTCAACGCGGGCCTTGAACCGAGCCAGAATGTCCGCGAGCGCTGCGACGGTGGGCGAGTCGAAGAACTCCACTCGCTCCCAAAGTTTTCCGTTCAGATCGAATCGTTTGTCTACCGCGGCGATCATGCGGGCGGCGGAGAGCGAATCGCCTCCCAGTTGAAAGAAATTGTCCGCGCGTCCCGGTATGCCGCCTATACCCAAGAGCGACGCCCAGATTTCTGCAATCCTCCGCTCGGTTGGGGTGAGGGTTTCGGCCGGAGACGATTCGGCTATCGATGCTCCGAATTTTTCCGAGAGGATCTTTCGAAGCGGTTTGCCGGTTGCGCTCACGGGAATGGCGTCGGTGAACACGATTCGGTTTGGAACTCTCGCTCGCGAGAGTCGCCCGTCGGCGAGAAAGCTGCGTATCTCCGCCTCCGTCACTATGGCGCCCGTGCGCAACACGATGGCCACGCCGACATCCTCACCGAGGGTCGGATGATCGACGCTGAAAGCGGCGGCATGGGCGACTGCCGGATGGTCCGCTAGGGCGTGATCGATCTCGAGCGGCACGATGATCTCGCCCCCGCGATTGATGATTTCTTTGATGCGCCCGGTGATGAAGAGATCGCCCTCCTCGTCCAGACGTCCCAAGTCGCCCGTATGGAACCATCCGTCGCGGAGCACTCCGTGCGTAGCGGCGGAATCACCCTGATAACCCGGTGTCACGGCATCGCCCCGCACGACTACTTCGCCTTCGTTATTAGGCGGCAGCAGGCTTCCGGAGGAAGCCATGATGGCGATATCGAGACCGATGCTCCTGCCCACCGAACCTTTCTTTCGCGGAAGATGCGGGTCCGTGTTGCTGACGCTTCCAACTTCGGTCAGTCCATAGCCGTTGACCACCGTCACCTTAAGGGTCTCTTCGAGTTCGTCGAGGAGCGCCGGAGAGGCAGCGCAAGTGCCGCAACGGATGAAGCGGAGCGACGGGGCAAACGGCTCGGGATGCTCTCTTGCTATTTGAAGGGCGGCGCGGTGAAGGGCTGGCCCGCCGGCATACCACGTGGGCTGAAACTGCGCGAGCCAGGACGCAAAGTGGAGTGGGTCGAAGGTGCCCGGACACACGACCCTGCCCCCTTCGAGCAACTGACCCACAGTGCAGGAGAACCCGAGGATGTGATGGAGGGGTAACACGCTCAGATAAACATCGGACGACCGGAGTCCGAGGCCGCGCCGTATGCTATTGCAGATCGCGCTGAGATTCCGACTCGTGAGGGGAACCAGCTTGGGCGCGGAGGTAGTAGCCGACGTCTGCAGGATCAACTCGGCATCAAATGGAGCACCGCGGCGTTTCAACTCGGGGAGAGCCGGTGAGCCAGGCATCTCAGGAGAGAGCACTAGGCCGCGCTGTCGATCGACGCGTACCTCGACCACAGGCAACGCGAGCACCCGGGCCGCCGCAGCCGCTCGCGAATCGGCGGCGGTCACCATACATCGCGCGGGCATCAATGTTAGCCGGGTCCGAAACTCGGCTTCTGTGAAACTCGCATCGAAAGGAGCGGCAGCCGTGACCCGCATAATACCCAGCAACGTCATCAGCAGTTCTCGTCCCTCGGGCATCGCTACCGCGACCATGTCACCTCGTTCGACCCCGAGCGCGCGAAGATCGTGAGCGACGGATTCAATGCGTTCCTCGAATTCCGCGAAAGTCAGAGGGTCGTTTCCGGGCGAAAAGATCGCGGCCGCTTCAGGATTGTTGCGCGCTAAACGGGCTAGCTCGTCGAGACATGAGCTTAAATTCCCTACGGCCGCATGTGGCGTCACTGAGCGATATCCTCCAAAACCCGTCCCTTGGTTTCTTCGGCGAACATGGCAGCGACGATCGCCGCGACCCAGGCGACCGATCCCAATCCGAGAAACACCACCGCGAGCGATGTTCTTCCCATCGCGAACGCAATAAAGGCCGGCGCGGTAATCGAAGCCACGCGAAGCCACGAACTGGCTGCACTCGTCGCCAGCGCCCGCATCCGAGTCGGATAGATCTCCGGTGTATGCAGAAACACGACCATGGCGATGGAGTTGAGGAAAAACGCGGTGACGCAAGTCAGTGTGAGAACCACGAACACCGGCGAGGCGTCGAGATACCACACGCCGAGGCAGGCCAATCCTGCGAAGAAAAACGCCAGAACGTACCATGCACGCCGCCCGGTCCATTCAATTAAGAACGCGACTGCGACGCATCCGGCGAATCCGCACAGGCTCGACAATGCGCCATAACGCAACGCGGTTTTAACGGACAGGTGGAATACTGTGGTGTAAAGTGTGGGAACCCAATTCGACAATCCGTTAAGCAACAGAAAAGCGGAAAACCACAGGATCCAGGTGCTGAAAGTTCGTGTCCGATAGGCCGCGCTGAACAGCTCACGCCAATCGCTCTTGCTCGAACTCTTAGTGGGCTCCTTAGCTGGCCATTCCAGAGGCTCGACGTCCTGGACGCGCGCGTGCGATTCGATCTTGTTTAGCACCATGCGAGCCTCCTCGATCTTTCCGCGACTTACCAGCCAGCGCGGGGATTCCGGTAAACTCTGACGGAGGAATAGGACCAGAATCGCAGGCAAACCGCCAATCAAAAACATGTAGCGCCAGCCGAGATTGACGACAATCCAAACACCAAGCAGCGCGGCCAGCAAGCGCCCCGCTGAATAGGATTGTTCGTAGAGCAGGAAGAAGCGCCCACGATTCCGCGCCTGGGCAAGTTCGTTGATGTAGACCGCCGCGACAGGAACCTCGCCGCCCAAACCGAGCCCTTGCAGGGTCCGGAAAACCAAAAGTGAAGAGTAGCTCCACGAGAAAGCACAGAGCAAACTCAGGATCGCGTACGCGGCGACCGTATACTGCATGGTCCGGCGCCTACCAACCCGCTCTGCGAACCACCCGGACAAAATTCCGCCAACGAGCTGGCCGCCATAGCCCGCCGAGATGAGGATTCCTGCGGAGACTGGAGTTAGATGCCATGCGCCGACTAATACTGGAAGCACATACGCGATCGCCAACGTATCCACGCCATCAAAAAGCGTCGCAGCACCGACTATGAGACGCGCACGAACGTGCCACCCAGAGACGGGAATACGTTCCAATCGCGCCAAGATTTGGCTTGCCGCTAATTCTTCACTGGTGGACTCGTGAAGACGGCCTTTGGATGGTTGGATCGGCCCCTCCGCTCTTTCTATTCTCTCAGACCCGCGAACACCTCGCCGGGGATACAGCTCCTAATTGACTGGCCGCCGTTAATGCTGCGAGCATTTTTGGCGGAAGAGAGCTGAACGTGAAAGCAAAGTCCACGCACCATCGATCCCACAATCATCCAACACGGGGTAGCGGAGGTAGTTTGGTGCAATGGTTGGAAGTTGCTCCGCAAATTGGGCCAGCTTCATGTTCCGGCATGTCGTCGCGATCCTTGTCTGACCGTCCACGGGCGCGCGCCCCGTTTTGCATCCTGCGCGATTCGGGGAATCAGACCGTGAGTTTCGGTTTTGCCGCCGCTAGTGTGTACGCATCCATGGGCGGTATTCATGGTTAGAGCAGTGCAGTTCCCATCCGGAAGAGAACAGATTGCCCTTCACCGTCCCACGCTGCCAGGTTCCTGCTAGCGCCGAGATCTGGTGATGGTTCACCTTGACCGGGCGCAACCGACTCGCCTCACCATTGCACCGAACCCCGACCGTCAGGGAGGGGACGCTAACGATTTCCCGGCGAAGTGCTGATAACGGTGCCCCGACTCACGGGCCTCGACCTCGAATGCGCGGCACTACCTACTCGCGTGTTCAGCCTTCTTCTCCTCCCGACGGGCATCGACTCTGAGCAATTGAAAAGCACGCAGCGCTTCAACTGAGGATCAGAGCCCCGCCTGAGTTATGAATTTACTGTTCAGGTAGGCATCTATCGCTTCGGATCCTCCCTCGGATCCATATCCTGAATCCTTCACTCCGCCAAACGGCACTTCGGGAAGTGCAAGACCGTGATGATTTATTGAAACCATGCCGCTTTCGATCGCCGATCCAATCAGATTGGCCGTGCGTACCGACTTTGTATATGCGTAAGCCGCGAGGCCATAAGGAAGCCGATTTGCCTCTTTGACCGCGTCGTCGAAGTCATTGAATGGCACCATGATGGCAACGGGTCCGAAAGGTTCCTCATTCATAACCCGGCTGTTGTTGGTGGTATTGGTAAGCACTGTGGGTTCCCAGAAGAACCCCTTTTCTCCCAAGCGTTCGCCACCGGTTTGGATCTGGGCGCCCTTCTGGACGGCATCGGAAACGAAGCCTTCCATGGCAGTCACCCGGCGGTCATGTGCCAGCGGGCCCATGGTCGTACCCGAGTCGAGTCCATCGCCCACCTTGACCTTCTTGCTGGCGGCGATGAATTTCTCGACGAAGGAATCATATACCTTCTTCTGCACCAGGAAGCGCGTGGGGGCAACACAGACCTGGCCGGCGTTGCGGTATTTATTGGCCGCGAGAATCTTGGCCGCAGCATCAAGATCGGCGTCCTCGAAAATTATGGCGGGTGCATGGCCACCCAATTCCATCGTTACGCGCTTCATGTGTAGACCGGCGAGTGCGGCCAGGTTTTTGCCGACAGCCGTCGAACCGGTAAAAGAAATCTTGCGAATGACGGGATGCGGAATCAGGTATTCCGAGATCACCGAAGGCACTCCGAATACTAGGTTTACTGCGCCCGGAGTTACGCCCGCTTCCGCAAATGCTTGGATCAGTGCCGCCACCGATGCCGGAGTTTCCTCAGGACCTTTAAGAATAATTGAGCATCCAGCGGCCAACGCAGCGCTTATTTTACGCACGGACTGATTGATGGGAAAATTCCAAGGTGAAAACGCCGCTACTGGACCAACCGGTTCTTTCACCACCAATTGGTACACTCCTTCGACTCGCGGAGGGATGACTCGCCCATAAGTCCTGCGGGATTCCTCGGCGAACCAGTCGATCAGATCTGCCGCCAGTAGAATTTCGCCTTTCGCCTCAATCAGAGGCTTACCCTGTTCGGTAGTCATGGTGCGCATTATCGAGTCGACATTCGTCCGCACGTGATCCGCTGCCCTGCGCATAATTTTGGAACGGTCGTAAGCTGAGACCTTGCGCCAGGCGTGGAAACCTTTCTCGGCAGCCTCCAACGCAAGATCAAGATCGGGCTGTTTAGCGTGCGACACGTTGCCGATGGACTCGCCGGTGGCGGGATTCACGACGGAGAGTGTCGCGCCGTCTGCGCTGTCCGTCCAGGCGCCTCTGATGAATAGTTGAGTGTTGTAGGGCATGAATTCTGATCTTACGACGGGTGGAAGCATGGATGTTTGCTGCGACCCTTCGAGCCACGAAGCGGGTGCCACCTTGAGGCGCGAGGAGCGCCAACGCAGCGCCGGCACCGAGCAAGTTTCGAACCAATTTCATGAAGCTCTCCTTGGAAAAAGCCTAGGCTAGTTTAGAAAACCAATAAAACGCGCCGCCGATTTTACGCATTATCTGGTATGCAGGACCAAATCGCAGGCGAGGATTGGAGTCTTAAATTCGCCCGCCAGTTTTATGACAGTTGTCTGGAGCGGCTCGGAGAAGATCACGCGCAGACGCGTGGATTGCTGCAATATATGACTAGTCTTGAATACCGCCGCGCCTGCACTCGAGCTGCCGCGGCAGCATCCTCGTGCTGTTCTCCCGGGACAGGCTGCCATTCTGGATGTACCTCCGGATCATCCAAACGCTCCGGTGTCTCGTCTGATTCGTGATCGACCGCTCCGACGCGCCTGCGAATCGCCGTGCCGGTCGCATGTCCCGCGCAGCGATGCGCTGTGTACCTCGCGGAGTCGAGGCGCGCGCCCGGCGAGTTTCTTCACGACCCGCGCCACGTCGATAAATGGCACGCCCCCGCTTCACTCACGAGGCGCTTGCGGAACCGGCCTTCACAACCGGAAGCGTGTTCTACATTAGCGTCATGGCAACTGAAGTCGATCCAGCTCGCGTGATGCCCCACGCAATTCTCCAAGCGGCCGATTCGCAAGATGTGCGGATTCTGGAAGTCGGCGCTGGGGATGGGCCGTTGACGTTTCAGTACGCATCCCAACCCAGATCCGTAATCGGAATAGACACGATAGAGCTGGACATCAGGTCACTTGCATCGCAGGATCAGGTGGACTATCATCGTTCGATTACAAAGGAGGCCTATGAGTAACATCAACCTAGGTCGGGTTATTCTCGGCGGAATCGTGGCAGGCATCGTGATCGATGTCTTCGAAGGGCTCTTGAATGGTGTTGTTCTAGCCAACCAGTGGGCGACCGTAATGACAGGGCTCGGCAAGTCGAGCACGATGTCAATCAAGCAGATCCTTGCCTTCAATGTGTGGGGACTTGTTGCTGGAATTCTGATGGTTTGGATATACGCGTCGATGAGGCCGCGATTAGGCGCAGGTCCCAAAACAGCAATATGTGCGGGCCTTGTGATTTGGGCGACTGCCTATATGCTCGGCGGCGCGGCCCCCGTGTTTCTCCACCTCTTTCCAGTGGGCTTGATGGCGACAGGACTGGCGGTCGGTTTGGTGGAAACGATGGTTGCAGGCGTCGCCGGTGCGTACTTCTATAAGGAAAACGCAGTCGAGTTGCCGAAGTCCTCGGCCATGCGAGCATAAGACTGAGGGCTCATTACAGGGCGCATGTTGAGCAAACCCAAGTACCGCCGCCTTTTGCACCGCATGGCGGGCGCGCAGTAGATCGCGAGGCAGGCGCCGAGGATACATCTTCACGGGAAAATCGTCGCCACTCGGTACTTGGACCACGATTTCACACTCCCCGGGTAATCAACAGCACCAAACTACTGATCGATGTATACTCTTGAGAACCGTTATCTAAGACGGAAATTCGGGTTGAGGAGTCCCTATGTTGAGATTCACGCTTCGAATAGGCCTTTTGTTCTCGTCGTCCGGCATCATGCTTGCACAAACAGGCGGAGAGATTACCGGAGAAGTCACAGATCCGAGTGGCGCGATAGTTACCGCGGTTGCCGTCACCGCGACAAATACTGGAACGAACGTA
>Ga0209006_10003022_pt1 | contig 15282 bp, 13 predicted proteins | sample JacPin_JW_Ref_O2_FD_188567 | JGI IMG/M metagenome (GOLD analysis project Ga0209006, IMG submission 188567) | Forest soil microbial communities from Algoma, Ontario, Canada - Jack Pine, Ontario site 1_JW_Ref_O2 (SPAdes) (version 2) | ecosystem: Environmental > Terrestrial > Soil > Boreal... | reverse complement strand
AGTCTATCGTGCGCTGTGGAAATCGGTCAAACGAAACCGCAACCTGAGAATCACTCAGTTCCAATTTGCTTTTAAATTTTAATCTGCATTGAAAGGGCACGACTTGAGTAGTGCCGCCACTGCCTACTTACCACGTGGCGGCAGCCGCGTAAGCGGCGCCACAGGAAAGCCCGGCGCGTAAGCGCCGGGAACCGAGCAACCGAAGCGCGAGTTCCGTAGGAACGGCACCCCCGCCCGACTCACGAATCCAACAGAATCGTCACCGGCCCTTCATTCACCAGCTCCACCCGCATCGTCTCCCGAAACCGCCCCGTCTCGCATCTCAATCCCGCGGCGCGAACCTTCTCCACAAAATATTCGTAAAGCTCGCGTGCCTTTTCCGGCGGAGCCGCCGCATCAAACGATGGACGTTTCCCCCGCCGCACATCGCCATACAACGTAAATTGCGACACCACCAGCACCGCGCCGCCCACGTCCGCAACCGCCAGGTTCATTTTGCCCGCGGCATCGTCAAAAATGCGTAGCCCGATAATCTTCCCCACCAGGTAATCCGCCTCGGCGCGCGTGTCCCCCGTTCCGACGCCAAGCAGCACCAGCAGTCCAAGCCCGATCTCGCCCGTGACCTCATCGCCCACGCTAACCGTCGCCCGGCTCACGCGTTGCACCACCGCGCGCATCTAGCGCCCGGCTCCGCCCAGCAGGGATTCCTGCCCCGCCAGCGCCTGCCACCGCCCATCGCGGTAAGTAAACACATCTGTGAATCGGACCCGCGCCACCACCTTACCCGAAGCATCGGTCAGCGTCGCCAGCCCGCGCGTATATCCCAGGTTGCCGTCGACATGCCCCCGCATTTCCGACAGTTCATTCGTGCCCGGCCTTTTATTGCGAATCTTCTGCAGCGTCTCACCGCGGTTATGCAGCGATCCATCAACATCAGCGTCTTCAAACTCATCGGCGAGCAGGCAAGCGACAGCATCGCTGTCTTTGCGGTTGAGTGCCGCTGCCCAATTTTCCTCGGCCTGAATAAGCGCGGCGTCCGTCTTCGGTTGATCTTTCGGACAATCGGCCGCCATCGCGGATACCGCGAGCGCCAGCGGTATGACTAACAACTCCATGGCTAACATCTCAATGATTTTCACGTCCAAATCCTGACATGAGACGCGACCCGGAGCAAGCCTGCAGATGACAAATCGGTTTCGCGTTGATTCCCCTGGCCCACGCACCTACAATCCAAAAGCTTCTACAATCCGAGGTTCTCTGCAGAACGAATTCTGCAGAACGAACTCTGCGGAACGAATTTTCCTCTGGAGTCCAATCGATGCAATCGATGTCGAATAGTAAAGCTGTGCTCGGCCGCGTCGTGCTGAGTCTAAGTCTTGGTCTAACCGCGACAATGGCGATGACGACACTAACGCTGACCGCACCCGCCCTAGGCCAATCCGCCCACAGCGATGTCGTCATCAAGAACGCCACCGTGATGACCGCGACCCACGGCACCATAAAAAACGGCTCCGTCTATATAAAGGATGGCAAGATCTCCGCCGTCGGCGAAACCGTCAACGCGCCCGCCAGCGCCACCATCATCGATGCCCAGGGGAAATATCTGACCCCCGGCATCATCGATTCGCACTCCCACATCGCCCTCGACGACGACGTCAACGAAGCCACCAGTCCCATCACCCCGCAGATGATGATGAAAGACGCCTTCGATTATCAGGACAAGAACATCTACCGCGCGCTCGCCGGCGGCGTCACCACCTCGCTCTTGCTCCACGGCTCCGCCAACATGATCGGAGGGCAAGCCGTCGTCATCAAGCACAAGTACGGACTATCTCGCGACGAACTGCTTTTTCCCAATGCCCCGAGATCCATCAAATTCGCCAGCGGAGAAAATCCCAAGCGTGTCTATGGCGCGCGCGATCAACTCCCTTCCACCCGCATGGGAAATTTTGCCGTCCAGCGCGAAGCCCTGGTCCAGGCGCAGGATTACATGCGCGAGTGGGATGCCTACAACGACAAGCTGAAACGCGGCGATAAAGATGCCAGCCCGCCCAAGCGCGATCTGAAAATGGAAGCCCTCGCCGACGTGCTGCGCGGCAAAATTCTGGTGCAGATCCATTGCTACCGCGCCGACGAGATGCTCACCGAAATGGCCATGGCCAAAGAATTCGGCTACAAGCTCCGCGCATTCCATCACGCGCTCGAAGCCTACAAAGTCGCCGACCAGCTCGCCGCCAATGACGTCGGCATCGCCACCTTCGCCGATTGGTGGGGCTTCAAACATGAGGCCTGGGACGCCATCCCATGGAACGCCGTGATGGCCATGCGCAAAGGCGTACACGTCGCCATCAAGAGCGACTCCGAGGATTACACCCGCCGCCTCAATCAGGAAGCCGCGAAAACCATCCGCTACGGCGGCGCCACCGAAGAAGAAGCGCTCAAGATGATCACCCTCAATGCCGCGTGGATCATCGGTATCGACGATCGCGTCGGCTCCATCGACGTCGGCAAAGACGCCGATCTCGTTCTCTGGGACGGCTATCCACTCTCCACCACCGGCGTCCCCGAAAAAGTTCTGATCGACGGCGAAGTCTACTTCGACCGCGCGCTGCCCGGACTGGGCATGACCCACTATAAGGAGGGAGAATAATATGAAACCCACTAAACTCCCTGTCATCCTGAGCGAAGTGGAGACTGCGCAAAGCGCAGCCGCCGCAAAGTCGAAGGCCCCCTACACCCACAGCAGGCCCATGTGGAGCGGACACTCTTGCCCGCTGCCTTTGATCTTGGTTTTGCTTTTGATTTTGACCTTCTCGCCGAAAGCCTTCTCCCAGGACAAGCCCATAGCCCTAAAAGGCGGCAAGCTCCTCACCGTATCCCACGGAGTCATCGAGAACGGCATAGTCGTAATGCAAGGCGGAAAAATTACCGCCGTGGGCGCAGCCAGTTCCGTCAACATCCCGGCGGATGCCAAAGTCATCGATGCCACCGGCATGACCATCTATCCCGGCCTCATCGATTCCGAAACGCAACTCGGACTCACCGAAATCTCCGCCGTGGCCATGACCAACGATCTCATCGAAATGAGCGACGAGATCATGCCGCACATGCACACCGCCGACGCTTTTCACGCCGAGTCCGCTCTGATCCCTGTCGCTCGTCTGAACGGAATCACCAACGCCGTCGTCGCTCCCGACAGCGGAGACACCCTCCCCGGCCAGGATTCGTTCATTCAACTCGCCGGAGCCACCGCTCCCGATATGCTCCTCATCCGCGACAATGCCATGCCTCTCAACTTCACCGGAGACCAGCGCCGCAACAAAGGTGGATTCGAAAAACAGAAATTTCCCGCAACCCGCATGGGCTTAGCCGCGCAACTGCGCCAATCGTTTCTCGACGCGCAAGACTACAAAACAAAGTGGGCCGACTACGAACGCAAAAAATCTGACGCGGCTCAAAACCAGAATAAAGACAAGAATAACGACAAAGACAAAAAGTCCGACCCGCTGCCTCCCAAGCGCGACCTCAAGCTCGAAGCCCTGATCCCCTATCTCGAAGGCAAAAAGACAATCGTGCTCGCCGCCGAAACCCCCAGCGATCTAGAAACCGCCGTCGGCCTCGCCAACGAATTCAAACTCAAGTTCGTGCTGAATCACATCTCGCAGGCCCAGCCCGTTCTCGACTATGTTGCCAGCCTCAAGGTGCCCGTCATCGTCGGACCCATCTACGAGGCTCCCAAAGATGACGAGCGTTACGATGCCGTCTACAGCCTGCCCGCCCAGCTCTACAAGCGCGGCGTCAAGATTGTTTTCGCATCGTACTCTGCCCACAACGTGCGCAATCTTCCCGACCAGGCCGGATTCGCCACTGCTTTCGGCCTTCCCTATGACGAGGCGCTCAAGGCCATCACCCTCAATGCCGCCGAAGTCTGGGGAGTCGCCGACCAACTCGGCTCTCTCGACGTCGGCAAGACTGCAAACGTAGTCATCGCCAACGGCGATCCGCTGGACGTCAAGACCGATGTCAAACAGGTTTACATCCAGGGACAAGCCATCCCAATGACCAGCCGTCAAACCCAACTGCGAGACGAATATTCGAAATGAGCGCATTTCCCCGTCTTGCACGCTAGAAGCGGGGTCCCATGAATCGCGAAGCCCGTGTGGTGACGGGGCTCTGCCCCGTCCGGGAGCACCAGAAATCTTCAAGCCTCAGCCGCTTTGAAAGGGCACGACTTCAGTCGTGCCGTAAAAGCCAAAAACATCGAACGGCTTTAGCGGCTGGGGGAATGCGTCGCCCGATCCGGCCGCCAACGCAAACTCCCGAGGTTTGACCCCGCTCCCCGCCGCCAGTTAGGATTCTTCCGTGACCCACGACCACCGCTTCACTTCCTTTGCATACTTTTCCGATCCCTTTTAGACTACTGGTTCCGACTTCACACCATGGAATAGGAAGCTTGCAGTCGTAAAATCGTCAAACGCCGGTCCGCGATCTAGACCCGCGAGTTACCAGACTCTGAAACCCAGACTTTTGAAACGAGGACAACAATGGCAGCCGTTGATGAAAAAGTGAAACAGATTATTGTCGAACAGTTGGGTGTGGACGAAGGCGAAGTTACCCCCAGCGCTTCATTCGTAGACGACCTGGGCGCCGATTCGCTCGACACGGTCGAGCTCGTGATGGCCTTCGAGGAGGCCTTCGATATCGAAATTCCCGACGAAGACGCGGAGAAAATCCGCACCGTCAACGACGCCGTCGACTACATCGGCAAGCACGCCAAAGCCGGCAAATAATTTTGTCCGCGTGATGTGAGTTGTGATGTGTGGTTTGTGATCGTGTGGTGACGGGGCTCTGCCCCGTCAGAAACCGCTCCAAAACTACGCAAGAGCCAAGCTCGAAACCGGGCTGGAGCAAAATCGGGAAGGGCACGGCTTTAGCCGTGCCGATGCGTCCTTATATAAACGGGGCTTAAACCCCTGAGGGAACGCCGGAGAACACTCTGCCACTGACCCAACCAAGACGCGTAGTCATCACAGGCATCGGCCTCATCTGCTCCGTCGGCAATACCACCGACGTCGTCTGGAAGGCCCTGCTCGCCGGCCAGAGCGGCGTCGACCGCATCACCCATTTCGACGCCTCCGCCTTCGCCTGCCAGATCGCCGCCGAAGTCCGCAACTTCGATCCTTTCCAGTTCATCGAGAAAAAAGAAGTGAAGAAGATGGGACGCTTCATTCACTTCGCCATCGCCGCTGCCGACGAAGCCATGAAAATGTCGCAGCTCCAGATCACACCTGAAAATGCGGAGAACGTCGGCGTCCATATCGGCTCCGGCATCGGCGGATTCGACGTGATCGAACGCGAACACACCGCGCTGCTCGAAGGCGGCCCGCGCAAAATTTCGCCTTTCTTCATTCCTGCCGCCATCGTGAATCTCGCCGCCGGACACGTCTCCATGCGTTTCGGCGCCAAGGGGCCGAACGAAGCTACAGCCACGGCATGCACCACCAGCGCTCATTCCATCGGCGATTCCTACCGCATCATTCAGCACGGCGACGCCGACGTCATGATTGCCGGAGGCTCCGAAGCCGCCATCACTCCCATGGGCGTCGGCGGATTCGCGGCCATGCGCGCCCTTTCCACCCGCAACGACGATCCCGCGCGCGCCAGCCGTCCTTGGGACAAAGACCGCGACGGATTCGTGATGGGTGAAGGCGCAGGCATCATGATTCTCGAGGAGCTCGAACACGCTCGCAAACGTGGCGCGCCCATTCTTGCCGAGATCGTGGGATATGGCATGTCTTCCGATGCCTATCACATGACCCAGCCCGCGCCCGAACACGAAGGCGGATTCCGCGTAATGCGCAACGCCCTCCGCGACGCGAAACTCGATGCCAGTGTAGTCGGATACCTGAACGCCCACGGTACCTCGACCCCGATCGGCGACACGCTCGAAGCCCACGCCATCAGAAATTTATTTGGAAAAACGGTTCCGGTGAGCTCAACCAAGTCCATGACCGGCCACCTGCTAGGCGGAGCCGGAGGATTAGAAGCAGGAGTAACCGTCCTAGCGCTAAGGGATCAGATTCTCCCACCCACCATCAATCTGGAGAATCAAGACCCCGAAACCGAAGGCATGGATTTCGTCCCCAACCAAGCCAGAAAAGTGCAATTCGACTACGCCATGTCAAATTCCTTCGGCTTCGGAGGAACCAACGGCGCCCTACTATTCCGCCGCTGGACGAAATAACCTCAAAACGTGTCATTCTGAGCGGAGCGACGCCATGCGCAAAGCGCATGACGCCGCGGAGTCGAAGGACCCCATGCACCCCAACGCTACCAGCGGCCACCTCAGGGAGTTCCCACACGACCCGCTGGCGGTGGGGAGAAAGGTCAGAAATAAAGGTCACAAATATAGGTCAGATTGCAGAGGTGAGAATCTCTAGCTCGGCACCGACGTGCCCACCAAGGGTGTTTACCTCTACAATCTCACTTCTAAAATCTCACCTAGCTCTATCACACTCTCCGTGTGACCAAGATCACTGCCGATCCACCCCTAACCCCCTATTCTGAAGCCACGCGAGGTGCGTGGTGAACAGAGAGTCGGAAGCCCTGAAGCTTCGGACGAAGAATTTCGCCCTGCGAGTCCTCAAGTTATATCGTTGTCTCCCAAAGACGCCAGAAGCACGAATCCTGGGAACTCAGCTGTTGCGTTGCAGTACGTCGATGGGAGCAAACTATCGAGCAGCCTGCTGCGGAAGGTCCCGCGCTGATTTCATCGCCAAGCTGGGGATTGTCCTGGAGGAAGCGGACGAAACAGTCTTTTGGTTAGAACTATTCCAGGAAGGAAACATTTTCCCAGCCGAAAAGCTAAGCGCACTAGTGCAAGAAGCAAACGAACTAGTTTCAATCTTTGTAAGCTCACTCCGCACAGCAAAAGGTCGAACCTCTAAAATCTAAGATTTAAAATCTAAAATCTCCAATCTAAAATCTCCAATCCACCTACTCCTTCTTCATAGCGTCAATCATCACGTAAAGCTGATTAGTATCCGTGACCTCCACATACGGCTTGCCCGTATGCTTACTGCTAACCAGCCAAATAGTCGGAGTGTGGTCAATATGGAGGCTGACGCCCACATCCTTGTCCGCTCGTACCATCGCCGCCAGCTTGCCATCCGGATCAATCACAAACGGCAATCCAATCTTATGATCGGCGGCAAACTTCTCGGCAAATCCACGCAAGTTCTTCGGATTAATTTCCATCTGGTGCGCGAACACCGTTTCCCGAAACTCATTCCCGATGTCTTTGGAATGCGTGTCAAAATATCGCGCCAGCACCGCCGCGTCGAACGACCAGTTGTGCATCGGCAGCGGAAAGTCGTGCTGCACCAGCGGAATCTTATAAGTCTTCGAAGCCTGCACCAGCAACGGCGCCTTCAACCCGCAAGATGGACACTGCAAATCCTCAAAAACAACAATAGCCATCTGCGACCCCTTAGGCGGACGAAGCGCCTCAGGCGCATCCTGCGCAAAAGCCGCAGCGCAAAGAAAAGCCACACAGGCCAGAACCAGTATCGGCGAGAAAAAAACTGAAAATGATTTTCGAACCTTCATGATCGTGTAAATCCTTTAACGTCCATAATCAAAACCAGGGGTGACAAGCACTAAAATCTAAAATCTCAAATCTAAAATCTCAAATCCAACCCCTCCTCTATCCTAAGCGAAACCACACCGCCCGCGCACACAAGAGTAACCTCACTTCTTCTCCTCCACCGGCGCTTCCGCGCCAGGGAACATATTCGGCAGCGGAGCATTCTGCTGATCCCGCAGCTCCGGATGCGGCAACGGCAAACGCGGCAGCATCTGATCGCGCATCGCCGTGTTGTAGACGAAGATCGCTTCCACCGTCGCCAGCTGCTTCAGATCGCCCGGCTGCAAGCGCTCATACGTATCCATGTTGGAGTGATGCGCCCGGCTTTCGTAGTCGAGCCGGTCCTGAATGAACTGGAATCCCGGAACGCCTACCGCGTTAAACGAAACGTGATCCGTGCTCCCAACACTGCGCATCGAGATCGTGGTCACTCCCAGGTCCTTGAGCGGAGCGATCCATTGCGCAAAAATCGGTCCCACGGCCGCGTTCCCTTCGAGAAAAATTCCGCGCGCTTTGCCATGTCCATAGTCGACATTAAAATATGCCGACAGCAGCTTGTGCTCAGGCTTCACTTCCACCGCGCTCGTCTTGCGCATGTATTCCGGCAACGCCATCTGGTCGGGCGTAGTTAAAGTCGGAGCAATTCCAAAGTGATCTCGCACATATCCATGGGAACCAAAAATGCCCTGCTCCTCGCCGCTCCACAGCGCAATCCGGATCGTGCGCCGTGGGTGCACGTCGAGTTTCTTCAGGATGCGCATTACCTCCATCGCCACCACCGAACCGGCTCCATCATCGGTCGCGCCGGTGCCGGCGATCCAGCTATCCAGGTGCCCGCCCACCATCACCACTTCATCTTTCAGTTGCGGATCGGTTCCCGCAATCTCCGCAATCGTGTTGAACCCGTGTTCATGGTCACCGGTAAATTTCGTCTCTACATCCATTTCGATGCTTACCGGAACATGCGCCTGCAGCAGGCGCACAACACGTCCATAATTTTCGATCGCCATCACCACTACCGGAAACTTCATCTTGTGGTCCGCCAGATAAGGCTGACGGCCAATGGTCGCTCCGTTGTCGTCGAAAATCGTTCCGCCCGAACCGCCTCCATTCCTGCCGTCGCGGCTCGGACGAATCACACCCGCCGCTTTTTCATCCACCAGGAACTGCGCAATCTTCTCCGCCATCGCGTTTCGCTGCAGAAAACTGCGCAGACGCGCCTGTCGATCTCCCGCCGCGCGATCCTCAAACGGATACTGCGCCAGCTCCTCTAATTCTTTGTCGGTGTAACGCTCGAACAGCGGCTTATCCACCGGAGGCACTTCACGCATCTCGCCCAACAGCACGATCTTGCCCGCAAGTTTCCCCTGATACTGCGCGAAGTCTTTTTCCTCCTGGATGTTGACGTAAACCGCATTCGCGCTCAATGTCCCGCTCGTCGATGGCGACCACGGCGTCGCCTGCGCAATAAACACCGCCGTGTCGGGCGACGTCATGCGCACCCATGTATTCAGTTGCTGCCATCCCATTCCGAATTCGCCCCAGTCCTCCAGATGCGCATTCACGCATCCCATCGCCGCCAGTTGATCACGCGTCCACGCATTGGCCTTAGCCATATTTGGAGATCCCGTAAGCCGCGGCCCGATGTCGTCACTCAACGCCGACGCATATTCCATAATGTGCGAATGCGTCAGCCCCTCTTCGCGGATGCGCGCATACATGCCGAGGTCAACATTTTCCGTAGCCGGCTGGGCCGCCTCATAAGATGGCACTGGAGCCGTTGCCTTGGCCTTGCCCGCATCAGCCGCCAAAACGGGGAGAGATAAAGCAAGAATCCAGAAAGGAAAGTTAAAGACCGCAGTCGGTTTGCAATAGTCGAACAGACGCATCAGTTCTCCTCAGAACGAAACAATAGGATTCTCTATTTCGAATGAGCTATTGTAAGGCAATCGTTTCCCCTCCGGATTACGCATCCCAGCCATCCATCGCCCGAAACACCCAATCGATATCCATCATCCCTGCAACCGTCCCTGACAAAACGCTCAGGTAGTGTTTCCATGCGCGATTTAACAAATGCTATGAACGCCGCCATGACAAACCCTTAATGATAATTATAAGCAATCAAAGCATTGCGTTTATAGCGTATAATGGTTTTGCTTTTGAAATCGCCCATCCTCGTGTGGTGACGGGGCTATGCCCCGTCCAGATAAATCGCGGAGGGAATCGTAAAGATAATCATGAAAACGAAGCCAGCTCAATACACCGAAGCGCCTGCCCTCGATATTTCCCCCCGAGAGCAACGCGAAATCGCCGACATTTACGCCAAGCTGCGCGAGGCCGAGGCGAAACTCGTCGGTCCCGACGGCAAAACCGAGATTCTGCCCAACAATATCTACTCTTTTCTGCTTCGCTTGCTCGCGGATCTGCGTGCCGGTCATTCCGTAACCATCTTGCAAAATCGGCATGAACTCACCACCGTCGAGGCCGGCAAGATCATCGGCGTCTCCAGGCAATTTCTCGTGCAATTGCTGGAGAAAGGAGAAATCCCCTTCCACATGGTTGGAACCCACCGCCGAATCTACGTGCGGGATGCCATTGCCTACAAATCCAAACGTGATACCGCCCGGCGCGGCACCTTGGACGATCTAGCCCGACAGGAGTTTGCACTCGGGGATTACGACAAAGTCCCAGATGATTTTCACACCGGAAAATGAATATTCGGCAGTACTCGACGCCTGCGTTCTAGTGCCGATGGCGCTCTGCGATCTACTGTTGCGCCTCGCCGAAGAGCCAGCCACCTATCGTCCCGTTTGGAGCGAACACATTCTGACCGAGATGACCAAAGCCCTGACTACAAAGCTCCACCGCTCTCGACCCCAGGCCACTTGGAGAAGGCAGCAGATGATCCAGGCATTTCCCGAGGCCATGGTTCCCGTTCCGCCCGAGCTGCTACGAGCCGTCGAATGCATTCCTGACAATAACGACCGGCACGTCCTGGCCGCTGCCATCATGGCTGGAGCCGGCACCATCGTTACCCAGAACACGAAGCATTTTCCGAAGCACTGTCTCGAAAAATACGGCGTCACTTGTCAGACCGCCGACAATTTTCTCATTCATCAATTCCACCTCGGTCCACAACTCGTCTTGGATAAGCTCGACGATCAGGCCATCGGAATTTCTCAGAGTCGGGAATATGTGGTCGAGAGTCTGAAAGCGTCAGCCGCCGGCTTCTGCAAGATACTGGAGACCCACGCCCGCTAGCCTGTCTCTCGCACCGCCGCCGTCCATGATAGGATGCGGCACTGTCGGCTCGCACGCCGGCCACACCGCCGGTGGACCCGCCGCATAATACCGGCCCGCATAATCAGGAATCCAACATGACCCGTCGAATCCGAATTTTGCTTCTGTCGTTACTCATATCGTTTTGTTTCGCCTCTGGGCCCGCAACCTTACCGGCGCAAACTAGTCCCGCAGCCACTCCCGCGCCGGCCGACTCACCCACAGCCGCCGCTCCCGCCGCGCCCATCGTCGAGTACACCACTTCACCCGAGCAGTACGCGCGCGCCAAAACCTATTCCAACACCCACTACGAGCACATATTCATCGGCGGGCTTTATGGATTCCTCGTCCTGCTCGTGGTCTTACGCTGGCGTCTGGCTCCCAAATTCCGCAGCCTGGCAGAACGCGTCTCCTCGAACCGCTTCGTGCAGCTCATTATTTTCGCGCCCCTGATCCTGCTGACCATCGGCGTCCTCCAAATCCCCTCCGACATCTGGGATGAATCTCTCGCCCGAGCCTACGGACTCTCCGTACAAGCCTGGGGACCGTGGGCCAAAGATTGGATGTTGAGCCAGCTCACGGTTGTGGTTGTAGGAACGATTCTCGTCGGAGTTCTCTATCTCGTGATCCGCCGCAGTCCGCGGCGCTGGTGGTTTTATTTCTGGCTGGCTTCTATTCCCATTCTGCTCGCCCTTTTCTTTCTGCAGCCCATCGTCCTCGATCCTCTTTACTACACCTTCACGCCGCTCCAAACCGTGCAGCCCGCGCTGCTTTCAGAGATGCAAAAGGTCACTCATCGCGGAGGAATGGACATTCCCCCCGACCGCATGTTCGTCATGAACGCCAGCTCAAAGACCACCAGTCTCAACGCCTACGTCACCGGATTCGGCGCATCCAAGCGCGTCGTCGTTTGGGACACCACCATCGCCAAGGCCACCGTCCCCGAAACCCTCTTCGTTTTCGGACACGAAATGGGCCACTACGTTCTGCTCCACATCCCCAAAGAAATCACCATCGATGCCGTGTTGATTCTCTTTCTTATGTACCTCGCCTACCGCCTCTCGCTGTGGATGTTAGCCCGCTGGGGCGCGCCCTGGGGTATTCGCGATCTCGAAGACTGGGCTTCGCTGCCGGTCTTGATATTTGTAATTACCCTGCTGGTATTTTTTGCCACGCCGGTCTTCAACGGAATCAGCCGCCACTTTGAACATGAGGCGGATCGCTACGGCCTCGAAGTGATCCACGGAATCGTCGATAACCCGAACCAGGTCGCCGCTCAATATTTCGAAAAGAGTGGAGAAGAAAATCTGGCCGATCCCGACCCCAGCACCTTCGTAAAAATCTGGTTCTTCGATCACCCCACCCGCCCGGAGCGCGTCCACTTCGTAGCCACCTACAATCCCTGGTCCAACGGAGGCACCCCCGAATACGTCAAATAAACCAACCACTCCGGCGGGAGTCTCGCCATTGCCTTTGAAAGCGTGCGCCTTCAGCCAGACCGCAAAACGGGAAAAGGCTCGTGTGGTGACGGGGCTATGCCCCGTCCAGAAGCATCAGAAACCTCTAAGCCTTCGTGGAAGAGCACGGCTTCAGCCGTGCTATAAGCCCCGCATTTGAACGCGGCTTCAGCCGCTGAGGCACCCAACCCTACTGCGGAGCCTTATCGATTTCCATGTTGTAGAAATAATAGAACCGGAGCCCAAGCAGGCATTTCTGGTCGTTATTCCCCGGCGGACACTTCTGCACGAACTCTCGTGGCAGTGGCGGAAACGGCGTCGACAACGTAATGCTGCCCCACGCCGCTCGGTCGAGCGCCGAATCGTTCGACGAGGCGCGAACAATCATCCCCATCGTTTTTCCATCCTTCAGAATGGCGAATTCAATTGCCAGCTTTCCCTGCTTGAACGTCGGCGAAAACACCGCCGGCGGCATCAGCGTGTACCAGTTCCGTCGCACGATCTGCGTGATCTGCGTCAGATAGGGACCAAAGTCCACGCCCAATGTGTCAGTCAGGATTTCCGCCTGATCCAGTGCCTTGTACCCGCCTGGCCCGCGGGTCAACCCATAATCCCCCGCCTGTCCCGAGCCATAACGTCCGCGGCTTTCCGCAGCCGCCCGCTCCGCTTGCTCAATCGCCGACCCCGCCGTCATCTGTGTATTAAAGTTCGGCACCGGACGGTTCTGCGGCGTCTGTAACTGCGACGGCTGATTATTGTTCTGCGGTTGCGAGAATCCTTGTTGCGAGTTGTCCTGCGGTGCCGGCGGCGGTTGATTCTGCGCGACTTGACTCTGTGGCGGCTGCGCCTGCGCCGGAGGCGCTTGTATATTCGCGCCCGGCATTCCCGGATGCGCACTCTGCAATATCTTCTTCAACTCTTCGTGATTGATGTGCGGCGCTTTGCTGGTCGCGACGCGGTCTTTGTCCGAAATCACTTTCGTATCCGGACGCCGCGTCACCTTCTGCTCATCTGGAGGCAATTCCAGAAAGGTCGCATCCTTCGACTGGTCCGTACGAATCGGCAGCACCACCGCCTGCTGCGGAAACAGGTTCATCAGCTTCTCGCTGTTCCACAACAAAATGATCACCAGCAAATGCAGGATCACCGACAGCCATAACGCTTCCCGCTTGCGCGCCCGCGAAAGATCGTCCTGTAACTGGATCAGAAGATGCGGAACATCATCCGGATTGAAGCCGCGGTACGCCGTTTCCCAGTGCAGCGCCTCGGATAAATCTCGCTGCTCCTGATTCTCGGCGGTCGGACTGGATGGACTGCCGGCCAAGGGATCGCGAGACGGAATTTGCGTGACCGGCATCAGGCAGAGACTACAAGCTTAGAGACACGGGCAAACTCCCGCGTTGCATAAGACTGCGCGCAAAACAATTCGTAAACATCACGCGCAAAATTCCTACGTAAAGTTACGTAAATTGTGGGAGTCGCGACCGTCAGAGCTATTGTCGCATTTTTTGCATCAGCCGCGTGAGTACCTGAGTAATCTTGGCATCACCAATGCAAGGCCGCCAATCGAAGATCACCAATTCAAATTCCTTCGCATCAGAACTTTTGTTGGCCAGCAAGTCCCGCGGCCTCGTTTCAACCGTACAATTACAACTAACGTGGAGAACAGGTCTATGTTTCACCAGGGAACGCAACTCCTTGGCCTATCCGCCCATAAAGTTTCGCCGGATGACGAAGCCACACGGCTTTACAGCGTGCGGAAAAACTCCGCTTTTGTCCATCTTCGTGGAAGGGCACAGCTGCACACCTTGCCGACGAACTCTGTTTTTGGCGATGGCGGTGGAAGGGCACGGCTTCAGCCGTGCCATGAGCCTCGTACTTTGATTGCGGCTTCAGCCGCTGATGTCCAGCGAATATCCGCGCCTCAAGTAGCCGCATTGATCCTCGGCCTCACCCTGCTCGCCGCTCCCAGCCAGATGTCCGCCCAGCGCGGCGGCGGTGGCGGAGGTGGACGCGGCGGCATCAGCCTCGGCGGTGCGGGTGGCTCCATCGGGACGCGTCCCGACGGAGTCAGTGACAAAGACGACCTCAAAGATTTTCATCGCGCCATGGAAATCCAGGCCACTCCTGAGCAACGCGCCGCCTTCGCCAAGGTCGCGCAATACACCCAAGTCGCGAGCGATCAGTTGCAGGCGTTTCGCGATTCGCTGCAGAAATCCCCCGCGCCCTCGCCGTTATCCGATCGTGGCGCTGCCATCGCCGAGGCCATCGCGAACGCTCGCGCCGGGAACCAGAATTTCTTCACCTCATTTTCCGCGAAACAAAAAGACTACCTGCAGGACACGCTTAAGAAAGTAGAAAAGGCCGACGGCGAACTGGACCGGCAGACAAAGGCGCTCGATCAAATCATTCCAAGCGCAAACCCGGAACAAGTTTCTACCTACGCCGCCAGTCTCGACAAAGCTCTAACCAGTTTCCAGAACGAGCAGATCGCGCTCGGCAGAGAAATGAGCATTCTCTTTCCGCCCGCCGGCGAAGTCGCCACGTTCACTCTCCCCGCCGTGACCAACTCGATTAACTTCGCCGGTCAGTCGATCTCCATGCCAGCCGTCGGCGCCGTGTCGCGTAAGCATGCCCAGGACGGTCTTTTCACCCTCCAGCTCGTCACCGACCTCACCGACCTGCAGCAGAACGTCGGAGCACTTCTCCGCGCCGCTATCAACCGTTCGCCCGGCTGCGGAGAACAGATTGAAATTCTCGACGCCACCCTCACCCCCGACAACGCCAACCTCAATGAAATGATGGTCACCAAGGTGCGATGGCAACTCGTGCATCCTGGAGCAGCCGACGCAAAGAATGTTGGATCGCTACGTGAAATCGTGGTTGAATGCGTTCACTATA
>Ga0209006_10003021_pt1 | contig 15284 bp, 12 predicted proteins | sample JacPin_JW_Ref_O2_FD_188567 | JGI IMG/M metagenome (GOLD analysis project Ga0209006, IMG submission 188567) | Forest soil microbial communities from Algoma, Ontario, Canada - Jack Pine, Ontario site 1_JW_Ref_O2 (SPAdes) (version 2) | ecosystem: Environmental > Terrestrial > Soil > Boreal... | reverse complement strand
CATTCGCGGCGGCTGCGCGGCGCTGCCAACAAGGCGGCGTCGACGGTGTGGAGATTCACGCTGCCCACAGCTATCTCATCATGCAGTTTCTCTCCCCCCTGGTGAATCATCGTACCGACCAATATGGCGGTCCGCTGGAAAATCGCATGAGGTTTCTGCGGCAGGTACTGCAAGCCGTACGCCGGGCCGTTAGCGATGACTACCCTGTAGGCATCCGCGTAGGAGCGAGTACTGCGGAGGGCGGAATTGGTGGCGGGGAACTGGCGCAGGTGGTTCAGATATTGGAAGCCGACAGGTTGATCGACTTCGTCGACGTGAGCTGGACCGACTACTATGAGTTCAAGTTCGTGGCGGCGATGGACCAGCCAATGGGCTATCAGTTGCCACATGCTTCCAAATTGACTGCAGCGACGACGAAAGTACCGCGCATCGTTATCGGTCGGTTCCGGACCCTGGACGAGGTTGAAGCCGTATTGCGCGACGGTGTCGCCGACATGGTGCACATGACTCGCGCGCATATTGCCGATCCGGACATTGTCCGGAAAACGAGGGCGGGGCATCCAGAACGCGTGCGCGCGTGCATCGGGTGCAATCAGGCCTGCTGGTTCGGCACCAACACCGGATGGGGTTTGGCCTGCACGATAAACCCAGTGACGGGTCTCGAGGGAACTCTCAACGAAGACCTGATTCCTCCTTCGGATCGACCCGGGCATGTTCTGGTTATCGGTGGTGGGCCCGCGGGCATGGAGGCCGCGAGGATCTCCCGCTTGAAGGGGCACCGCGTAACCCTGGTCGAAGCCGGACCGGACTTGGGAGGGCAGGTGGCAGTGGCGAAGCGCGCTCCGCGCCTGCACACGATCGGCGACATCGCTTTCTGGCTCGAGCAGGAGATTTACCGGTTGGGCGTGGAGGTGCGAACCAGTACCTATTTTGATTTCGAGGACGCGTTGGCGGAACACCCTGACTATGTGGTCGTTGCGACCGGCGCGATTCCGCGCGGAAACGGCATTCAGTATGAATATCCGCATGCCCCGGTGGACGGCTATGACCTGCCGCACGTGATGTCCGCAGCCGACTTGCTGACATCGCCTCAGCGAGAACTAGGTAAGACGGCGCTTGTGTTCGACGATGTGGGACACTACGAGGCTATTGCTGCAGCGGAATATCTGCTGTCAAAGGGAGTGTCCGTCACATTCGCCACGCGCTTCCCTGTCATTGGGCCGCAAGTCGATTTCCTCAGCAGAGTTGATCCTGCGTTACGGCGGTTCGCTGAAATGGGATCATTTCGCCCATTGATTCGCGCCAAACTGGCGAAAATCAATCATCATTCCTGTTCCGTGTATGTCCGCTACCAAGCCGCGCCGGAAACGGTTGAAGCCGATTCGGTGGTGTTCATCAACGCGCGGGAGCCGCAGCGGGAGCTTTATGACGGGCTGCGGCAGAGCGGCTTCGAGAATGACCGTAATCTCGTGATTGTGGGAGACGCCCGTGCCCCACGCGACCTCCAATTCGCGATAGCTGAAGGTCATCGGCTTGTGCGGGCGATGGTATAACAGCAGCGACTAGTCTAGCTTGATACCTTCGACCTGGATTCGGAGCAGCACATCCTGTTTAAATCCATATTGTTGGCCGTAGTTCACGCCGAAGTCAGCTCGATTGAAGGTGCCCGCGGCGTCGGCGCCGCAGACCTGTTTCTTGAGCATCGGGTGCTCAAAGCATTTGAATGAATTGATGTTCAGAGTCACTGGCTTGGTCACGCCGTGAAGGGTTAATTCGCCGACGATCGTCTTCGGGGCGTCGTTCGAAAATTCGCTGAACTTGCCTTTGTATTCGGCGGTCGGGAATTTAGCGACGTCCAGCATCTCCGCGCTCGAGACGTGTTCATTGAGCTTATCGTGAGCGAAGTCGACGCTGGCTGTATCGATCAGGACATCCACCGCGCCGGTCTTGGCAGCGGCGTCGTATTGCACCTTGCCGGTGGTCTTCTTGAAAGTGCCACGCCAGGTAGAGAGGCCCCCGAAATGATCCACTTCGAAGCTTGGGTGAGTGTGGTCCGGATCCAAGGTGTAAGTGGTCGGGGCGGCGCTTGCAGAAGCGACACCGAGGATGAGTACGGGCAGAAAGAAGTGCTTGTTCATGGGGTTCCTTTGTTGAAACGAGGTCCTGAATTAACGAATGATTCCGGCGGCCGCTAACTGGCTGCCGATGCGTCGAATTTCCCGCTCTCCTGCGTGCAGCGCGGCGGGTGAGGTATGTACGGAATAGCGGCCGGTCACCAGCTCATGCGGGTGTTTGACGGCAGACCCTAGGACAAAGCGCGCGGCGCTCTCGGCTTGGATCGCAAGATCCGCAGCAGATTCCTCGAAGACCACCAGCTCGCCGGCGAACACGGGCTCACCTACCCGCACCTCACCCTGCGAGACGGCCAGCCACGCAACGTCATGCCCTGCGGGCGGCCGATAGCTCCAGCGCTCGCCGGCCTGAAGCTGTACGTCGAGATAGTTGATGCCCGCGGGCGCTGGGATGACACTCGAAACGCCGGCATGGGCGCCTAAGATCACTCGAGAGCCGGCGGCCGCCGGCACTTCCTCGGCGGACAAGTAGCGGCTTTGCGAAGGCGCGTGTTCCAATTGCTCCGGCAGTGCGATCCACAGTTGAAATCCCTTCGTGGTCATCTCTCCCGCGCTCGAGCCGGTGTGCCAGACGCCGCGACCTGCGCGCATCCATTCGACGCCACCGGCAGATAGGTCTCCTTTCTGTCCCGTGGTCTCCTCATAGGAGAACGCGCCCTCGTGAACGACCGTGAGCGTTGCGATGCCGGAATGGGGATGCCAACCAAAGAGCGGCTCGCGGCTCGCCGGCACTTCAAATAGATCGAGAAACACGAACGGCTTGATGATCTCACCAAGGTCCGATGGGCTGACGAGGCGCGTAATCGGTCCATGCGTTCGGCCGCGCGTTCGATGCGCGATGGCGCGCGCCGTGGCCGAATTTTGCAGTGCCGCGCTCACGCTGCGATAGCCGCGATGCGCTCGCGCGCTTTTAACATGGCGGCCTCGCGGGCTTCGGGGCCAAAGGCCAATCCCTCCGCACGCACGACGGTGACATCCGTCAAGCCGATGAAATTCAGGATGACGGTGAGATAGCTCTCGTGATGCTCAAAGGGTGCCGTGGGCGATCCCGGTGTGTAGACATTGCCGCGAGAGGAAGCGATGAAGACTTTTTTCGCGCCTGTGAGCAAACCTTCCGGGCCATTCGCGCCGTAGCGGAAAGTCTTGCCGGCGACTACCACACGATCGATCCAGGCTTTGAGCTGGCTCGGAATGGAGAAGTTGTACATCGGAGCGCCGATCACAATGATGTCGGCATCGAAGAGCTCCTGCATGTACGCGCCCCCTTTCGTGAGGTCGGCACCAAGTTGCGCATCATTCACGGCCTGGCCCTGCCATGCCGCCAGGTGCGCGGGAGACAAATGAAGCGCGGCATCGGCCGCGAGATCCCGGTAAACGACATCGATGCCGGAATGCAGCTTTACCTGACGAGCGACAATGTCGGCCGAAAGCGCGCGGCTTGCTGAACCGGCGCCCAGAACACTTGAGTCGATATGTAGCAGCTTCATCGCGGTCTCCTGGTGGGCCCAATTTGAACCCAGAAGTATGGTGCTACAGGTCGATCTCTATGAATAGCCGTTATATTGCGATATTATCCATCGGGTGTCCCGATATGTGAGGGTAAAACCGTGCTCGATGGGGTGTCGCTGGATCAATTGCGGGCCTTTATCGCCGCCGTCGATGAGGGCAGCTTTTCGGCCGGTGCGCGGCGTTTGAATCGCGCGCAATCTGCGGTGAGTGAACTCGTGAGCAATCTCGAGGCGCAAATCGGCGTTCAGCTATTTGACCGCACCGAGCGCTACCCCAAGCTCACGCAGGCCGGCGTGCTCCTTGTCGCCGATGCACGCACCGTCGTTGCCGACGTGAATGTGCTCAAGGCGCGGGCGAAGGGCATTTCCGGCGGTCTGGAGCCGGAACTCTCCGCGGTGATCGACGTGCTTTTCCCCATCGAGGCCATCTCTGAATCGGCCCTGGAATTTCGCGTACGTTTTCCCGGCACGCCCCTTCGACTGTATGTGGAGGCCCTCGGCGGGGCGTATCAACCCGTGATCGACGGTCGTTGCAGCCTCGGCGTCGTGGGGTCATTGCCCAACGCGCCGGCCTCCATGAGCGTCGAACCCCTGCCGAGCGTGGATATGATCATGGTCGCCGCGCATGATCACCCTCTCGCCGGCTTCACCGGTGTCATTCCCAAATCCGAATTGGCGAAACATGTTCAATTGGTATTGACCGATCGATCCGAGCTCACCCGCGGGCGTGAGTTTGGGGTCATGTCGCCGCAGACTTGGCGCCTCAGCGATCTCTTTGCAAAACACGCCTTCTTGCTGAAGGGCCTCGGGTGGGGAGGCATGCCGCTGCACACCGTAAAGCAGGATTTGCGGGATCGGAAATTGGTGAAGCTATCCATCGAAGACCTGCCTGAACAAGGGCTGGCATTGCCGATGTTTGCCGTGTACTCAAGCGCGCAGCCGCCAGGCCCCGCAGGCCGATGGCTCATCGAACGCCTGAAGCAATGCCCTTAATCCCACTCGGGCGCGAGCTGCGGCGGATCGACAATGCGGCTGCCGGGACGGGCGAGCGCACCCACCGCAGCCATTTCATCAGGGGCGAGGGAGAATTCAAACACATCGATGTTGCCGGCGACGCGTTCCGGGCTGGTCGACCGTGAAAGTGCCACCACGCTTTTCTGCTGTACAAGCCAGCGCAGTACGATTTGCGCAACCGACTTCGAGTGATTTGCGGCGATCTCGAGCAGCGTTGAATTCTCAAACACCCGGCCCACAGCCATACCGCAGTAGGCTGTAGCGGCCATCCCGGTCTGGCGCGTTGCGTCCAACAAGGTGGTTTGGCGCAAGAAGGGATGATATTCAAACTGATTCGTCGCGAGCGGCGTCTTGGAAAGCCGGGTCGCCTGCTCGACGAGCGCAGCGTTGAAATTGCTCACGCCGATGTGACGTACCTTGCCTTGTGCGACCAGGCGGCTCATCTCGCCCAATTGGTCCGACAGCGGAACAACCGCGCTCGGCCAGTGCAAAAGCAGCAAATCGATGTAGTCCGTCCGCAGTCTGTGCAGGCTCTCCTCGACCGAAGGAGCGAACATCGAGGGGCGATAGTTGGACACCCACACTTTGGTGGTCAGAAAGAACTCGCGGCGCGCGATGCCGGAGTGCTCCACGGACTCCCCGAGTTCAGACTCGTTTTGATACATCTGTGCCGTATCGAAATGACGAAAGCCCGCCTGGATGGCTGCGGGAATGATGCGCAGCATCTCGGAGCGCCGCATGCCGTAGGTACCGAATCCCAGCGAGGGGATTCGCGCACCATTTGCCACCACATGTTCTACATTTGCCACGACGCGAGGGTCCTGAAGTTCCTTCAATGTTCTCATTATAAATAAAAACTATGCAGTCGTACAGGATAATATTGACTCTGCCGATCGGTCTTACTATCCTGCGCATATGCGCCGATGAGCGCGTCGTCACATTGAGATGGCCTATTGGGGGAGCACATGAAGGCAGTCGACACCGAAGTTCTTATCGTCGGCGCGGGACCGGCCGGCGCCGCATCCGCCGTGTTCCTCGCCCGATATGGCGTGCGTTGCTTGATGATTTCGCGGCATCGCAGCACCTCCGAAACGCCACGGGCGCATATTACCAACCAACGTGCCATGGAGGCGCTGCGCGATGCGGGTCTTGAGCGCGCATGCATGGCGGTCGCCTCGCCGAGTGCGGCAATCGAGCACACGTTTTTTCTGCGCACCATGGTGGGAGAGGAAATCGCCCGGGTTTCCGCCTGGGGCAACGATCCGAGCCGGGTCGGGGACTATATCGCGGCGAGCCCGTGCTCCATGAGCGATTTGCCGCAGACCGAGCTTGAGCCGATTCTCGTGAGTGAAGCCATGCGCTTGGGCTGCGAGACCCGGTTTAGCACCGAGCTTAAATCCTTCGAGCAGGACGAGAACGGTGTCACGGCGCATCTGATGGACCGAATTACCGGCCAGTCGATCAGCGTTCGGGCGGCTTATATGATCGGCGCGGATGGGGCGCGCAGCAGAATCGTCGAGCAATTGGGAATCCCTTTGACGGGACAGCATGGGCTCGGCATCGCCATCAATGTGCTCTGCGATATCGAGCTCGAGGACTTCGTGAAATACCGCCATGCCTCTTTGTACGCCGTCATTCAGCCGGGTTCCTCGCAATGGGCGCCTGTCGGCATCTTTCGCATGGTTCGCCGCTGGGACCGGTGGCTGATCGGTCTCATCGTGCCGGAGGCTGCGGGCATTCCGGAACCGTCGCAAGGCGACATCGAGGAGAGAATTCGGGGCCAGCTGGGGCATCCGACGTTGCCCATCAAGATCCTGTCCACATCGAAATGGACGATCAACGATATTGCCGCAGAAACCTACGTAAAAGGCCGGGTGTATTGCATGGGGGATGCCGTGCATCGTCATCCCCCGACCAATGGATTGGGGTCCAACACCTGCGTTCAGGATGCCTTCAATCTCGCCTGGAAGTTGGCCCTGGTCCTCAAACACCTGGCGGGGCCCGCGTTGCTCGAGAGCTACGACCAAGAGCGTCAGCCCGTGGGAAAGCAGATCGTGCAGCGGGCCAACAAGAGCATGGTGCAAAACGCCATCGTATGGGACATGCTGGGAGGCGGCACGCGGCGCGTCATGACGGCCGAAGAGCACGCGGCGGTGTTCGATACGCCCCATGGACGCGCCCAGCTGCGGGTGGAGCTCGACAAAATGAAATACGAATATCACGCTCACGGCGTTGAAATGAATCGGCACTACGTCTCCAACGCGATCATCATGGATGGCACGGTGCGCCCTCCCTATGAACGCGATGAGGAACTTTACTATCAGCCAAGCACCCATCCCGGCTCACCGCTGCCGCATGCGTGGCTGGGCAGTCGAACCGCGGGCCCGCGAATCTCAACGCTGGATGTCGCCGGCAAGGGGCGCTTTACACTGCTGATGGGACACGGCGGGGAGAAGTGGCGCGAAGCGGCTCGGGTGATTTCGCAAGAGCTGCGCGTGAGCATCACCGCGATAGCGATTGGCCCATTCCTTGATTTCGAAGACCTCTACGGAACCTGGGACCAGCTTCGGGAAGTGGAGGAGCAGGGCTGTGTCCTGGTGCGTCCTGATCTTTACGTTGGCTGGCGCTCGGCGTCGTTGGCCGCCGACCCGACGGCCGCGCTGAGGCATGCGATGCGATCGCTATTGTCCTTGAGCTAGCCGCCGGTCAACCTCAGCCCGTGATCGCTCGATCTCAGCCCGTGATCGCGCGGCCGTAGAGTTTGCGTGCAATGATCCACTTCTGCACCTCGTTTGCGCCTTCGTAGATTTCCCCAATCTTGGCGTCCCGATAGATGGCCTCGAGCGGCCACGATTGCTCGGCGCCCTGCACATAGCGCGCAAAGCCGTAGCCGCCGCAGGACTGAATCGCATCCCTTGCCACATCGACTGCGATGGAACTGCCTTTGATTTTGGCCATGGCCGCGAGGGTGCCGGCATCACCCCCCTGGTCGGTCACTTGCCCCGCCTTCAGATACAGCGAGCGCGCCGCCTCGATTTCCAGCGCGTGCTCGGCGAAGCGAAATTGCCAATGCTGAAAGGCGCCCACCGGTTTCCCGTACACGGTTCGCTCCGAGGTGTAGGCGACCCCAATGTCCAACGCGCGCTGTGCCAACCCGACGCCGACCGCGCCGATGCCCATTCGCCCTAATGCCAATGAACCCAACGCGCCACGCAGCCCAGCCCCGGGTTCGCCAATCACATGATCATCGGGCACGAAAACATCTTTAAGGATCACATCCGCAGTGAGTTGCGCGTTGTTTCCCATCTTGATATCGGGTGCGGTGACCGTGATACCGCGATGGTGCATATCCGCGAGGAAGAGGGAGAGGCCGGCGTCGGTCCGGCACAAAATTACGATGAGATCCGCTGCGGGAGCATTGGTGATCCAGCGTTTGCGACCATTGAGGAGCCATCCCCCGGGAACGGGGCGTGCATTGGTCTGCACCGACTGCAGGGAGAGGTCGGTACTCGCGGCGGGCTCACTGGTGGCAAAAGAAGCGATAAACTCGCCACGCACCAGACGAGGCAGGTAGCGGCCGCGGATCGATCCGACGGCTGTTTGTAGTGTTTTACCGACCAGAATCGCTTGGGCGTCGTAGAGCGCGGACGCAATGCCCGCCGAGTAGTAGGCCAGTTCTTCCACCACTACCAGGGTCGCCAAGGTAGGAAAGCGCAAGCCACGACCGCCGACATCCTCCGGAAATGGAATGGCGTAAAGGCCGGCGTCGGCCATGGCCCGAAACACATCGTGACGGAAGCCATCCGAGCGCTCGGCAGTGGTATTCAATTCATGAGCGATGGGACTGAGCACGCGGTCGGCAAACGCTCTCACTTCCCCGCGGATGGCGATGGTCTCCTCCGGCAGCAACAGATCCCCACCCAAGGCCTCGGACTGTCGACGCACCCGCCAGTGCTTCAAGTCCGCCTGTGCGCCGGCATTCACGGCATTCATGGCGCCCGCCGCGCAGCGCCTGCGGGCTCAAGAGGCACCTGCTGGCTGATCGTGTTCTCTTGCCCGCCCAGCGATAATCCGCGCAGCTCATCGGTGAGAGTGGCCGTCACCACATCCCTAGGCTGCATAAAGGGTCGGGTCTTCACCATTTCGCCTCTCAGTTTCTCGCGCCGGGTTTCATCGGCCATCAGATGAGTTTTCAAGATGTCGACGAGAACGGGCGAGGCCGGCGAGGTGACGCCGCCGGGCGTGCCGGTGAGCAGCACATCCCCACGCTTCAAATCCATGTATTGCGCGAGGTGCGTGAGGGTCTCTGCAGGCTTGTAGATCAACTGAGAGGAGGAGGCGGACTGCCTAGTCTCACCATTCAGCCACAGCCTGATCGTGAGGTTATTCAGCGTCTCCGCAGTCTCCTCCGCCGACAAGTAGTAAAGCACCGGACCTGCGGGACAGAACGTTCGATAGCTCTTGCCGTGAAACCACTGCAGAAATGAGGCACCGAACATCGTGTCGCGGGCGGACACGTCATTGCACAGCACAACGCCGGCGACGTAGTGGCCGACGTTTTCGTTGCTGACGTGCGCATCGGCGGTCAATTCGGTGCGCAAAACGAGTCCTATCTCCACCTCATAATCGAGTAATTCCACATCGGTGGGCCGCACGATGCGGCTGTACGGTCCCGTCAGGGAGGAGCTTGCCTTGGCGAAAATGAGATTCGATCGACGTGTGTGCTGTTGAGCCTCGGCGGCATGCTCGGAGTAATTCAGGCCCTGACACACGAGCGTTGAATCGGAGGTGATGGGACTCAATAGCTGTGAGGCGCCGAGCGTGAGGGTTGCTTCAAATTCCAGTGCGTCGGTATCCAGGAGTGAAATGAGCTCCCGAGTGGTACTGACACTGCTCTTGACCGGCTCTACCGCCAGACTGTCTTTGCCGCTGCGCGGCGCGGCGCCCACGAGCTTGCCCCACGACGCGCGATCGGCATGCAAATAGCGAACGAGCATTGTTCCCATACGTCCCTCCAGGTCAGGATGTGCATCTTTACGCTCGTACAGTTTAATGTCAAGACGATCTGACTAACGGGATCTCAGGCCTTTTCTGCCTTCTGCTGCCTTTCGGAAAACATCGTGTGTTCGATCAGCGACCAGTACTCGTGTTCGACCTTCGGATCGCTCGTGCTGATGCCCGCGATCTCGGCGATTTCATCGCCCAGCGAACACAAGACCGAAGTGAGGCCGATCAACATGTAGTGAATCAAAATGGGATTGGCATCCGGAAGCTGACCCGCCTGCTGTGCAGCACGAATTTGCGGCAGGAGTCGTTCGTTCAAAATAGGCGACAAAATGGTCTTGGCGAGCCAAGCCAGGCGCGGATTGTGGGGGTGGCTTTCGCGCATCATAAAATGATGGAAATCCGGGTACATGAGCGTGAAACGCAGGAACGTCCGATATTCGCTCCGCACCCGGTCGATGGGTGCCAAATCCAATCCCGGGGGAGCCTGTCGGTCCCAGGCCGTCTTGATTTCCGCGAAGGCATGTTCGGCCACCGCGCGCCACAAAATCAGCTTGGAGGGAAAGTGATAGGTCACCAGCGGATGTTTCAGGCGCGTCCGTTCGGCAATGCGTCGGATGCTGGCCGCCTCGAAGCCGCGCTGTGCGAATTCCGAAAGGGCTGCGTCCAGGATCATGGAACGGGTATCGATCGCTCGCTGCTGTTCGCGCCGCTTTGGCTTACGGGCGGCTGGGGGTCGTTTTCCTAATTTTTCCATGAGGTCGCAATTAATTGACAGGCGAGATCCTGCATCCTAGAGCGGATGTCGGTGGCTAGGCAACCCCTGGCATTTTCCAACGGGATATGAGGGCCGCGGCACTCCGCCATTAGGCAAACCGTCGTCATCGAAGCTCCTTCGACAGCATAAAGAACAAATAGTCGAAAAGAACTGTACTACTGTACAGGATTGTGTATTATCGGTTCCCGCCTATTGAAGAAACATTGACTGCCGCACGTTGTTGCGGGGCGATATAGAGATTTCCGCCGGGCAAAAAATGGGAGTTGTCATGAATCTACCGAGGTTTGGTGCGCTATGCATTATTGCGTGCGTGTTGTCGGTCGAAGCGGCGAATGCGAATCCAGCCGCCGACCAGATAGCCGCGGGGACGGTTTCAACAGAGGCGCAATCACGTGGGAACGCAGCGGAGGAGGTCACGCCTGGGCAGCTTGAGGAAGTGATTGTCACGGCGCAGAAGCGCAGCGAGCGCATTCAGGATGTTCCAATGTCGATTACGGCGGTGAGCCGCGATGAGCTAAGCAAGGAGGGGGTATTTGGCCCGGCGGATCTCGAGAAAGTCGCGCCCGGGTTTACCTACCGGCAGAGTCAAAATGGAACGCCCGTTTATGCGATTCGCGGAATCGGCTTTTACAGCGAGCAGGCGGCAGTCGCGCCGACCGTGACGATCTATCAGGATCAGACCCCGCTCCCGTATGCGCGAATGGCGGAGGGCGTGGGCATGGATGTGGAGCGGGTCGAAGTGCTCAAGGGTCCGCAAGGGACGCTATTCGGACAAAACTCGACCGCGGGCGCGGTCAACTATATTGCCGCAAAGCCGACCAACACGATGGAGGCGGGCGTCGATGCAACGTATGGGCGATTTAATGAATTCGACATGGACGGATTTATCAGTGGGCCAATAGGCAAAGGCGTCAAGGCGCGACTCTCATTTCGTGAGGAACTCCGCGATGGATGGCAGCTGAACAGCATCATCCCAGGCGAATCGATCGGTCGGCACGACCTGTCCATCGGGCGTTTGCTGCTGGAGAGCGAGCCAATCGACGGCCTCACCATCAATCTAAACTTCAATGGCTGGGCAGATCGTTCGGACACGCAGCAGTCGCAGGCGCGTGGATATTTGCCGGTGTCTGGTCTGCCGCCGCACACTCCCCAAACGATTGCGACCGCCACGGCGCTCATAAATTATCCGTATGTTCAATCGGACAATAGCCGCTTGACCGACTGGAATCCAGGCACCGATTACAGTCGTCACGATGATTTCTATCAGGTCGCCGCCAACATCAGATATGCCATATCATCCGATATCGACCTGATATCCATCACCTCTTATGCGAACCTTGGACTGTTTTCCCCGATCGACTCGACCGGCACGTATGTACCGGCTCTTACGGTCGACCAACACGGCAAGATCAAAACGTTCTCCCAAGAACTGCGCTTGGAGGGCAATGCGTTGCCTGTCCACTGGGTACTGGGGGCAAACTACGAGAGAGACGATACCGACGAAGTGCAATATACGTTCATCAGGGGATCGAACACTCAGGTACCCTTTGGCAATCCCTTGGACCCCAGCACACAATATGGGACTTTCAATTCGGACGATCTATACAACAATCAGCAAGTGCATTCATATGCCGGCTTCGCCAATTTGGACTACAAGTGGACCGATAAGTTGAGTGTGCAAGGCGGACTGCGCTATACCAAGGAAGACCGCGATTTTTCCGGGTGTGTGGCAGATGACGTAATCGGAGCCGGTTTCGGGCTGCTGTTCGTCGGGCCGAATGTCGTACGGGGATCGTGCGTGACTGTTCTACCCGATGGATCACATGGCCTCTATTCTTCAAGTTTGGATCAAAACAACCTCTCTTGGCGGGGTAGCATCAATTATAAGGTGACTTCCGACGCGCTTCTGTACGTCAACGTGACCAAAGGTTTCAAGTCCGGCGACTTTGGTACGCTGCCGGCGCTGAGTTACAAGCAGTTTCAACCCGTGAGGCAGGAATCAGTCCTGGCATATGAGACGGGATTCAAAGCCACCTTGGCGGACCGCAAGGTCGATTTGTCGGGAGCGCTATTTTATTACGACTATCGGGACAAACAGACGCAGGGATCCATAGTTGTTCCTCCGTTTGGCAATCTTCCGTATCTCGTCAACGTACCGAAATCCCGGTTGATGGGTGCCGAGTTCGATGTAACGCTCATTCCCGTCACCGGCTTGCGGATGACCATGGGGGGTACCTACATTGATTCGAAAATCATAGCGCCCGCCCCGGTTGCGAGCCCCTATGGAGATCTCATCGATGCCAACGGCGAGGAACTACCTGTGTCGCCAAAATGGCAAATCCAGGAAGATACTGAATATGACTGGTCGATAGGGAGAGGGCTTGATGCGTTTGTGGGCGGAAATGTGTCGGGGCGATCGAAGTCGGTGGCGGCGCTTGGATCAAAGACAGGGCCGATCGGTACGCAGAGTCAGTTCGATATCGATGGATATGTATTGCTCGATCTGCGTGCCGGCGTGAATATCAACGAGAATTACCGCGTGCAAATCTGGGGCAAGAATGTCACCAACAAGGGCTACTGGAATAATGTCGTCCACATCTACGACACCTATGACCGGATAACGGGTCAACCGGTCACGTATGGCATCACCTTTTCCGCAAAATTCTGACGGTGGTGTGGTCGAATAATCGTTAGGCCATTAATGCGCCGCACACGCTGAATTCCGTTCCGCTGACATATCTTGCTTCGTCGGAGGCGAGAAACAGCACGGCATTGGCAACCTCATCTACCGTCCCCAAGCGCCCGAAGGGAACGAGTTTGGAGAGCTCGTCGATGTAACCGGGTGGATTTTCGCCGAGCATCGGCGTATCGATGAGCCCGGGCAGAATGGTGTTCACTCGGATTCCCGAGGCTGCCAGATCGACCGCAGCGCACTTGCTCATTCCGCGCACCATCCATTTGGATGCTGCATAGGCGAATAGACCCGGATAACCACGGGCACCGGCGCCGGAGGCGATATTGACGATGGATCCTTGACCCGCTTGCGCCATGACCGGATGCACGGCCCGCATGCCCAAGAAAACGCCACGAGCGTTGACCTGATAGTGGAAGTCGAGCAGCTTCGCATCGGAGTCCTGGAAGGAGGTGGGTCGATACACACCCGCGTTGTTGACAAGAATATCGAGGCGCTTGAATGCGCTCCTCGCGCTCGCGACGACGTTCTTCCAATCTTCCTCCTGCGAGACATCGTGTCGTACAAAGATCGCACTCGCGCCGATTGTCTCAGCCACCTTCTTACCCGCCGTCTCGTTCATATCCGTCAACACGACTCGTGCCCCTTCCGCGGCAAATAGCCGTGCCTCCGCGGCCCCTTGACCGCTCGCCGCGCCCGTGACGATCGCCACCTTGTCTGCCAGTCGATTCATAATTGTCCTCACGCTGTAGGGGTTATCTGCTCACCGTGTGCCGGCTATGAGATCGGCCGCCTTGGCCGCGATGACATGCGTCGGGGCGCTCGTCGGTCCGGTGATGATTTGGGGCATCACGGATGAATCGGCGACTCGGAGCCCCTGAATTCCGTGTACTTTCAAAGTCGGATCCACGACCGCTGCTTCGTCAACGCCCATCTTGCAGGTACCCACTGGGTGCCCGAAGCTGATGGTGGCCAGTTTTGCGAAGTGTTCGAGTTCTGCTTTGGCAAGGGATTGTCCCGGAATTAATTCCGAGTCGCGCACCTCGTTGAAGCCCGCTTGAGCGCCCAACTCGCGGGACATCTCGATGCATCTGATCGTCGCCTTCAAATCATCGTCGGTGCTCAAGAAATTGGCGTGGAGGAGCGCTCGGTCCTGCCATTTGGCGCTTACCAGGCGCAGTGTTCCGCGACTCGAGGGCCTCACGAGCGCGGGGGAAATCGTGAATGCATCCGCCATGGAAGGTGGGTATCGCTCCTTGATTTCCGGCGTCACGAGAGGCAACTGTTGCAGCACCATCTTGATGTCGGGTGAAGGGCCGGCACTGCTGCTTCTTACGTAGGCGGCGGCCTCCACTGCATTACTCGTCATGGCCCGTGGCGGCATCGCGCCTTTGTATTTGAATACGACGCCGCACAGGAGGGGGTGGTCCTGGAAGTTTTGACCGACACCTTTAAGGTTCACCACGGAGGCGATCCCGAGTGCGCGTAGATCATCAGCGTTGCCGACTCCCGACAGCATCAAGAGTTTGGCGCTGCCCAGGCCGCCGGCGGTGACGATCACTTCGCGGGCACAGTGAAACTCACGCGCCACGCTGCCGTGAAGTGTGCGTATGCCCGTGCACCGGGTGCCTTTGAATCGCAATTCGGTCACCGATTCGTTCAACAGCAAGGTCAGGTTCGGCCGAGCGAGACTGGGGCGCAAAAAGCAGCGTGCGGCGTTGGCTCGGGACCCATCCGGCGCAATGGTCATGTTGACGTAACCCGCGCCTTCGCGCATGGGCCCATTCACATCCCTCAAGATCGGTATGCGCATTTGCTGACAGGCGTCGATAAAAGCCTTGGCGGTGGGATGCGGGTCGTGTGCCGTTCGAATGGGGATCGGGCCGCCGGCACCGCGCCACTCATTCGCGCCGCCTTCCCAGTCCTCGATGCGCTTGAATATGGGCAACAGGTCTTGAAAGGCCCAGCCGGGACAGCCGCTAGCGGCCCAATGATCGTAATCAGCTGCAATGCCTCGAACCCACAGCATGGCGTTGATACTGGTGCCGCCCCCGAGTACGTGGCCCATCGCTATCGGCACCTGGCGCCCGGCTACCGCGGCATCAGCCGCCGCCGTAAATCGCCAATCCAGGGGTCCCCCTATATTCGTGAACCAA
>Ga0209006_10003020_pt1 | contig 15285 bp, 16 predicted proteins | sample JacPin_JW_Ref_O2_FD_188567 | JGI IMG/M metagenome (GOLD analysis project Ga0209006, IMG submission 188567) | Forest soil microbial communities from Algoma, Ontario, Canada - Jack Pine, Ontario site 1_JW_Ref_O2 (SPAdes) (version 2) | ecosystem: Environmental > Terrestrial > Soil > Boreal... | reverse complement strand
CTGGTAGCGCTTACTATCAATCTGACTGTGCCTCTGGCAGTGGTGTTGCTTGCGATGGATGAGGCGGCAAAGCACACGCAAGCCGGAGTTGGCGCTTCCAGTCGGAGTGCCGTACTGACTGGACTGGGCGCAGGATTGAAGTCTCCGTTGCTTTGGGCGCCAGTTCTCGGCATCATACTGACTCTTTCTGGCCACCACTTGCCGATGCCGGTCGCAGCCTGTTTCGACCTGATTGGATCTGCAACCTCGGGCGTTGCTGTTTTTGCGGTAGGTCTGGTGCTCGCAGCGCATCCAGTGCTGCTCTCAGGCGGAGTATTCCTTGGCTCCCTTGCCAGAGTATCTGTGCAATCCGTGCTGTTTTCTGCGCTCCTTCACGCATTGCACGTCGTTAGCCCGTTCGCTAGCGATTCTCTTCTGTGTTGCAGTTTTCCACTGTCCAACATTGTTGTGCTCTTCGCGGCGCGCTACAAGGCTGCAGAAGCTGAGTCGGCTTCCATGCTCCTTATCTCCACGCTCCTATTGGCCGTTACTGTACCAGCCATCTTGTGGCTGAGCAGATAGGCTTCCGGTTTCGCCGCTTGCGCCGCTGCCACGGCCACTGGCACGGCAGTCTGGCTCTTTCGTCGATCGCACTGTGCTACCGCTGAGGATCCGAGCGAGAGTTGTCCCTCCGGCGATGAGAAACTCTCATCTGCCATCGATGTGGAGACCCAACGCCTACTCTGTGATCTGGTTCCCACTTCCGGAAGCGTTAAACGCCAAGAATTGAACGCCAAGAATCAGACGAATGCAGAATGTTCTAGCGCTCCATCGTCTCGACCGGAATACCGTCCAGCGATACAAACGTTCGTCGCGCAACGAAGAACAAGGCCTCTTCATACTGCGTTCGCAACGATGGACGCTCTTCACCGTGCGTCTTCTGGCTGACTTCCGACCTCAACGGCACTCCTGCTGAGCAGAGGCAAGTCCGCGCGACGCCATAGCGTTCTCCCACTGGACGAGCCATCCCCTGCTGTTTAGGGCATGCTCGCCCAAGCGCGTCGGCGATTGCCACGAATGCGCGTGTTCCGGTGCGGACGCAAATCTTAGCGGATTCCGCATCTTTAGTTTCGGTGGATGAAACTGCAAGTGCGGCGGCGTCAAGCACCGCCGCTGCTGCCAAGACCCACGACTGCCCACTCTGCACGGAAGGCGACAACGTGAGCATTGGCAGAACTGAGTGAGTATCCGCAAGCGTTCGGAACCAGTCTTCCCATCCTTCCCACACATCTCTCATATCGCCAGCAATGCCTGCCCGCTGGCACCATTCGAGCAATGCAACTCCTGTGGGCCGATCACCGATGCGCATATACAGCCACGACGTCTTGTCCTCCCGCGACCGGATTACCGCTTGATATCCGGGAATGAAAGTAAAGAGAAACACGACGATGCCAAGCCCCAACGCGCCTTCTGGAACCGCCAGCCATTGACCCGCAATACTCGTTGGCGTTGCAAAGCCAAGTGTGTTCAATGCTGATCCAGAAGCGAGAAACGCCTGGTGCCACGAATTGACGGCATGCGTCCCCCAATACAGGAACGTGAAGGCAATCATCGCTCCCACAAAGTACACAATAATTAAGGAAAGGATGTAGGCGGGAAGAACCCAAAGTAGGACCCGATGCAAGACTCCGGCATCCCGGTTACGGCCGAGCCGCAGAGCAACCGCCCTGTAGACTGCGCGGCCCGTGAGCTCGGCAAAAAAGTCACGATAGTGACGATTCATCAGTGCAATTCGAATCATCGATCGCAGAATCAAGAAAAGAAGCCACAGACCCAAGATCGCTATGAAGACGTGTGTCAATTCTGAAACCTCCGCGAAAGCGCGAATTCGGCTCTGTTCATCGCTTTAAGCCCGGCGGCCCGATCACAAGCCAATCTAAGGACCGTTATTTACATTCGAACACTTGGGCTCTTCGGAAGGCGGATCTTTCACGCCCTGCTTTAGCGCACGAATGCCATCGCCAATCCCCTTGCCTAGTTCCGGAAGCTTCTTTGGTCCGAACACCAGTAGGGCGATGAAGAAGATCACCAAGAGATGCGTCGGCTGGAAAATTTTCTCTAACACGAATCCTCCTCAATCTCGAATTGACATCCTTTACATCGCTGTTTCCCGGCCCGGATCAAGATGACCGAGATCAGCTCGAACATACTGAAACTGTTTTCCGCAATCGAGGCATACTTCGTATGTCCACCCCGAAAGAGTGAATGGTCGACTGATTTTGCGGTGCCAGCAACCGAAGATCGACTCAAATGCGTGTTGCCGTTTGCGAGCCACGTTCCCTCTTTAGCAATTTGTCTTCCCATCGCGAATGCAGCTAACTCCTTCGCCTCGTGGTTGCAGAAGCATTGCCCCCACTATCTGTTCAGCCTCACGTATGACAAGCACCGCCGATTCTGTGTTCAACGGGAAAATGCGAACAGCTCTTAAGCTGTCGTGACATGGACTCCATGTCTCTGTGTCGACACCAGGAAGAGCTCGGGCAGCAAACCTGCGATTGCAACCCTACGAGAAATCACTCGAAGATCCAATCAAACCTGCTAAGCGACTTTGGAATACAAAATGCTTGTTGATTTGCAATGAAGTTCCGCGGGCCTAGACAAACACTGGATGGAATGAGGAAACAATGGCTGCAATCAGCAACGTGCCGGTTATGGGTTTTCGCAAAGAGACAGATAGTCTCGGCGAAGTCAATGTTCCAAGCGACAAACTATGGGGAGCGCAAACGCAGCGTTCACTCGAACATTTCAGTATTGGGCACGATCTCATCCCGCGGGAAATGATTGCCGCGTATGCCACCTTAAAGAAGGCGGCAGCGAATGCGAACCACGCGGGCGGGCGGCTCGACGACGAGCGGCACAGACTAATTGTTCAAGCCTGTGATGAGATTCTCGCCGGCAGCCATGAGGACATGTTCCCTCTGCATGTGTGGATGACGGGGAGCGGCACGCAGTTCAACATGAATGTAAATGAGGTGATCTCCAACCGCTGCTGTCAACTCGCCGGCACGGCGCTGGGCAGCAAGACACCGGTTCATCCCAACGATCACGTCAATATGTCGCAGTCCTCCAACGATTCGTTTCCCTCGGCGATGAACATTGCGGCTGCTGTCAGCGTGAAACAACGACTACTTCCGGCAGTGAAAGCTCTGCGCGATGCTATCGCCGCCAAAGCCGACGATTGGAAGGACATAGTTAAAATCGGCCGTACCCACATGCAGGATGCTACTCCAATCACTCTCGGCGAAGAGTGGTCTGGTTACGTGGGCATGCTTAGCGATAATTCGGATCGACTCGAGCATGCTCTGAAGGATGTATACCAACTCGCACTTGGCGGCACCGCTGTCGGAACGGGTCTTAACGCGGCTCCCGGATTTGGCGATGCGGCGGCTGCCGAAATCGGGAAGCTGACGACGCTGCCCTTCAGTAGTGCGCCAAACAAGTTCACCGTGCAAGGAGCACATGATGCTCTGGTACAACTCTCCGGTTCACTGCGCACCCTCGCGGTCTCTCTTTATAAGATCGCGAATGACATCCGGCTGATGTCGTGTGGTCCTCGTGCCGGTTTCGCCGAGTTAGTGATCCCCGCAAACGAACCGGGCTCTTCCATCATGCCAGGCAAAGTGAACCCGACCCAGGCCGAGGCGCTGACGATGATCGCCGTCCAGGTGATGGCAAACGACGTCGCAGTTGGCTTCGGCGGGGCCGGCGGCTACCTGGAAATGAACGTTTACAAGCCGCTGATCATCTTCAACGTCACTCACTCGGCCACGATCATGGCCGACGGGTGCACCAACTTCCGCAAATTCCTGGTCGAAGGTACGGAGCCAAATTTGAAAAAGATCAAGGAATACGTGGACCGCTCTCTGATGCTGGTGACGGCGTTTTCGCCCGTCATTGGTTATGACAAATCTTCGAAGATTGCACACTACGCGCTGGACCACGACCTGACCCTCAAGCAAGCAGCTCTCAAGTTGGGATTCGTAACGGAAGAGGAGTTCGACCGTGTTGTCGATCCAGCGAAGATGGTCCGCCCGTATGTGGCAAAGGCCGGCTGAAATCGCAATCCTATTCGGCCAAACAGCAGGAGTCAAAAACATTCGGAACAGGAAGGAAAAACATGAACACCAATAAACACGGAATGGAATTGCTCCAGGACCCAACACTCAACAAATCAACCGCTTTCACCGAGGCCGAAAAGCAGGGGCTAGGAATCACTGGCCTCGTACCGGACGTAACTGAAACAGAGGATCAGCAACTCAGCCGGGTGATGATGCAACTGGGCCACAAGAGCACCGACATCGATCGCTACATTTACCTGATCAATCTGCTCGACCACAATGAAACGCTTTTCTATCGGACGGTCATGTCCGACCCGGCTCGCTTTCTTCCGATCGTTTACGACCCGACCATCGGGGAAGCCTGCCTCAAGTTTGGCCATATTTACCGTCAGGCGCGCGGCATGTATCTATCGATCACACGCCGCGGCAAAGTGAAGGAGATCTTGAGAAATTGGCCACAGAAAGATGTCCGGTTCATTTGTGTCACGGACGCCGGCCGCATCCTCGGCCTCGGAGATCTTGGGGCAAATGGCGCGGGCATCCCCATCGGAAAGTTGCAGTTGTACACCGCCTGCGCCGGAGTGCCGCCGCAATACCTGCTCCCCATGTACCTCGACGCTGGCACTAACAATGAGCAATACCTGCACGATCCTCTTTATTTGGGTATACGGAAGACGCGTCCGTCGACTGAGGAGCTTTTTTCCTTTGTCGATGAGTTTGTCGAAGCGGTGCAGGAGGTGTTTCCGAAATGCTGCATTCACTTTGAGGATTGGACAGGCGTGGATGCCGTGCACCTGCTCCAACGCTACCGCGACAAATACTGCGTCTACAACGACGACGTGCAGGGTACGGCTGGGATCACTCTCGCAGGGATGATCAATGCGACCAAGCTCAAGGGCACGAAGCTGAAGGATGAAAAATACCTTTTCCTTGGCGCGGGCTCAGCCGGCATTGGTCTTGCCGACCTGCTTTGCTCTGCGCTCGTTGCACAAGGCGTGCCCCCGAAGGAAGCGCAAGCACGAATCTACATGTTCGATATCAATGGCCTTCTGGAGTCGACCCGCAAAGACCTCGTCGATTTCCAAAAGCCCTACGCACATCAGCATCCGCCAACACGGGATTTCGTCGCGGCCATCGAGAGTATCAGGCCGACCACGATCATCGGTGTCAGCACGGTTGGAGGTGCCTTCAACCAAAAGGTTGTTGAAAGTATGGCGCGGATCAATGAGCGTCCCGTGATCCTCGCCCTGTCGAACCCGACCGAGCACGCTGAATGCACGCCCGAACAAGCATATACATGGTCGAAGGGCAAAGCGATCTATGCGGCTGGCGTGCAGTTCGAACTGGTGCGCTATGACGGAAAGACATTTTTGCCGGGACAGGCAAACAACTTTTACATCTTCCCGGCGGTTGGTATGGCGATCTTCGCCACGCAGGCGAAACGCGTAACAGACGAAATGTTCATCGAAGCCGGGCAGGCCGTAGCGGATCAGGTGCCGCCCGATTTGCTCAAGCAAGGTCTCCTATACCCGCTGCAGTCGAACATTCTGGAAACCGAGATCCAGACGGCAGCGCGCGTTGCAAAGCTCGTTTTCGACTCCGGGCTTGCCCGTGTCGAGCGACCGAAGGACATGGTCGCCTTCATCCGTCAACATGTCTATACGCCGGAATACAAAAAAGGACCGATTCAGACGGAGAAAGTGGCTTGAGTTACTTCTTTCGCGAAAGGTGCAATGCCCATGGCTCAAGAGCAAAAGATCGTGCGGATTCCGGCTCAGAAGGGCAACGCCACGATTCATGGCATCGCGCTGTCGACATTGTGCGTGATCAGCTACTGGCTGATCACGCACCTGCTTGTTCATGCGTTCCCGGTCTCCAGAGACGACGACCTTCTGGGAGGCATGTGGGCCGTGGTTGCCACCATATTTGTGTATCGCTACAGCTACCAGCAAAGTACTGGTGCTGCCTTATCGCGTATCGCAGCAACCTCGTTGAGCTTCGCTCTTTGCTTTGTCTACCTGCTCTTTTTTCCGTCCGAGGTCTGGGGAATGGCGGCGCTCATCGGGATCGGGGCGGTCGCGATGTCCGTCCTCGATCGGCCTGAGGACGTAATTACGACGGGCATTACCACTGCCGTCGTGATGGTTGTTGCCGCGATAAGTCCCGATCACGCGTGGAAACAGCCGATCCTGCGTCTCCTCGACACGATTGTGGGAGTTGCCGTCGGAGTTGCCGGCGCGTTGATCGGGCTCAAGTCACCCTACCGCCGTCGGCCGGGGCGAGAGATGGAGAACACGGGTAAAGCAATTGTATGAGCCGCGGTCACCGCAACACTGTTGACGATGAAGGACCAAGAAATGCCTCCGCGGGCTTTAGGAATTGATTGCTATGGCAAAGAATTCTGGAATCGCAGCGGGGCAGCCCCGGCGGCTTGAAGTTGACTGGCTGCTGGCAGCTGTCTTAAGCATGACGGCGGGTACGGTCGATGTGTTCGGATTCCTGGCGCTTGGAGGGCTGTTTGTCGCGCACATTACGGGAAACCTAGTAGTGCTGGCCGCCCATTACATAACCGGTGGCTTCAGCCAGACAGGAGCGCTGATGTCAGTTCCGGTTTTCATCGCTGTACTAGGAGCGGTTACATGGTTATCTACGAACAAGGCGACGCATAGAACTTCGCGAACTTTACTGATTCTGCATGCTGTACTTCTGGCTGGATTCTTTGGGCTTGCCGTCAGTCTTGGTCCGTTCACCAATCCTAATGGTGCAATAGCGGTAACTGTAGGAATGGTCGGAGTTGCCGCTATGGCTACCCAAAACGCGCTCGTCAAACTCGATCTACCGGGGTTTCCTTCGACTGCTGTACTCACCACGAATACCGTGCGATTGACAATTGACCTTGCGACGCTGCTACGCAGCAATGGGCGGCCTGACGAGATCGCCCGAGCCCGGCGTGGCGCTCAGATGACGTTTTCCGCCGTCGCGGGATTTATCGCCGGGTGCGCGGCAGGCGGATTTCTTGAAGTTCACTTCAAACTATGGGCGCTAGCATTGCCGGTTGTCCTAGCCGTGGTTGCAGTTCCGTTGGGTGAATACACGTTACGAGCAGTTGAGGCCACAGAACAGGCTTCAGCCGTGACCATCCGTGCAGCTAAAGGACATAAGACGACTGCAAGACTGTTTTGCGAATGATCGACCTACACATGCGGTGTTGGCGGGCACGTCTGAATCGATCTTAGGCAGGAACTATCTGTGCGTGATTCGCGAAAAGACCATTCGACCGATTGCTTTCCCAATGTCTAGCGCGGGTTTGGAGCTAAGAAACCACTTCGAGGGACGATGCGAGAAGTAGCCGTAAAATTCGCTTGTGTGATATGGGTTGCGTTGGGCATTCTTGTGGCCAATGCGGCTTCCCAGGACGAGACACTCAGCGGCCCCGACAGTCATGAGACTGGCGAAGGCCCGCACGGCCATCTTTTCGGAGACTGGGACGGCGGGCGGTCGCGCCTGGTGGAACGCGGCATCAACTTTGATTTCCAGTACATCAGCGACTCCCTTTCCAACATCAAAAGCCAGCAACCTCAGCGATTTGCCAGTTGGAATCGTTTTCGAGGTACGGTGGATATCGATCTCGGGGCCCTGATTAACGAGCCCGGCTTGTATTTCCATGCAACAGCGCTCTGGCAAGGCGGCGGCAACCTAGGATCCGACCTGGGTTTGCTGGCCAGCCCGAGCGGCCTGTCCAGCGCGAATACGTTTCGTCTCGACTCCTGGTGGTTGGAAAAACGATGGCTGAACGCACGGCTAACCGCACGAGTCGGTCAGTTCGCCGGCCAGGATTTCTATGGGGCGCAACACGACGCCACATCTTTCATTTTCGAGCCCATGGGGTATGCCCTGGACAATCTCAGCACCACATACGAATCGTTCGATCCACCCTCGACACCTGCAGCGGAAGTGCGCGTCGTGCCGGCACAATACCTTTATGTCAAATCGATGGTGGAGGCTGAAGATCGTAATCCCTTTTCTCACAACTCGACTGGACTGATTCCACAGTTTCGCGGAGCACCTATAAGCATTTCGGAGATTGGGTTTACTCCAGGCAAGAAAGCGTCATCGATCCGCGCCTCCGACAATGTCGAGAGCCGAAAGGGATACTCAGGACTCTATCAATTCGGCGCAGTTTACAACCCATCGAAGTTCACAGTGCCGACCAGCAATGCACCACGGCAGGGAAACTATCTCCTATACTTGATGGCGAACCAGGCCCTTTGGCGCGTGGACCCGAAACGAGGTAAGGGGCTCGATGGGACATTTGCCTATGACTGGAGTCCGGCCAATATTAATCGCAACAACAAGGTGCTTACCGCCGGGCTTCGATTCAATGAACCATTACCCCTGTCCATCCACAACACGATGTCGCTTGGTTTCGTTCAAAACAGTTTGAGCCCGCAGTTTCTGCCGCACAACTCGCCTCGTTGGAATGCAGAGCGCGGCGTGGAGTTCAATACTTTGTTAGATCCCTTGCCAATGCTGCTTCTACAACCAGTGATTCAGTACTACGCGAATGTTAGCGGGAGTGTTCAGCGCGCAGTGGTGTTAGGGTTCAGAACCAAAGTGGAGTTCTAAATGCTCTGCGCATTGATGCAGTGACTAGGATGTAGTTCATGAACATGGGCGGACATTCCCTAAAGCGCATCTCTAGGCAATTTGCCTTCCCATCGCGACAGCACTCGCTCCCTCACTTGTAGCTGCTGAGCAGAGTTTCTCTCATAGACCCTGGTAGTTCACCTTTCGCGCGCGTCGTCGTGTCGACACTTCGGACGACCCAACAACACGTAGGTAGGCAAAACAAAACGGTCGGTTTCCGCGAACTTCGCGTAACCCATTCCGCTTTAAAGGGTATCCGGCCAAACTGCGCCCCCCCGTGATTGGAATCCTGCGTGCGCTTCCCCGAACGACGGAATCCTCAGCAGGGTCGGAAGCCGGACTGGGGAAGGTAGTAACCGAAATTGAATCTAATCCAATTGGAGGAAATAAAATGTCTGAAGAAATTAATGAGGTAAGCAACAACGTTCGCCACCGTTTTTTCCGTAATTCCGCAATAGCCATCGCCATCATCGGTGCTGTCACTTTGGGTGAGAGCGGCCTTGCTGAGGCACAATCCAGTCAGCAGAACGTGTCCAATACTTCATTCGGGCCTATCAAGCAGATCGATGCCGGGCTCTTGAATGTTGGCTATGTCGAAGCTGGGCCTTCCAATGGCACTCCCGTGATTCTTCTTCATGGCTGGCCGTACGACATTTACAGCTTTGCCGATGTCACCCCTTTGTTGGCAACGGCGGGCTACCACGTGATCGTGCCGTACCTGCGCGGCTCGGGCACCACGAGATTCCTTTCCAATGATACGGTTCGAAACGGCCAGCCCTCCGTAGTTGCTCTCGACATTATCCATTTGATGGATGCGCTTAAGATCGACAAGGCGATAATCGCTGGGTTTGATTGGGGAGCGCGGACGGCGGATGACATCGCCGTGCTCTGGCCAGAACGCTGCAAGGGGATCGTCTCAGTGAGTGGTTATTTGATCGGTGGCCAGGCAGCCGGCCAGATCCCGTTGCCGCCACAAGTTGAGTACCAATGGTGGTACCAATATTATTTTGCCACTGAAAATGGCAAGGCTGGCTACGACAAGAACCGGCACGATTTCAATAAACTCATCTGGCATCTCGCGTCACCGAAATGGAATTTCGACGACGCCACATTCGATCGCACGGCAGCGTCGTTTGACAACCCAGACCATGTCGCGATTGTGATTCATAATTACCGCTGGCGGATTGGCATAGCGGAAGGTGAGCCGCAATATGACCAACTGGAAAAGCGACTTGCCGAACGTCCGGTCATTTCCGTGCCCACGATTACGATGGAAGGTGACTCGAACGGAGCACCACATCCGCCATCCGCAGCCTATCGCGCGCAGTTCACGGGTAAATATGAATACCGGCTTATCTCAGGTGGCGTCGGTCACAATCTGCCCCAAGAAGCTCCGCAGGCCTTTGCCAAAGCTGTCGTCGACGTCGACGCCTTTTGATCGGCATCAGTCTGTGCAGGCTCTGCGGACTGACATGAGCGCAGTCCGCAGGGCAGCAGCAACAGGATGGGAACGTAACATCTGGCTCAAGGGTCTAGAAAGAGGAGTATGAAACGTGTCGCTTTCTTGCTGGTTGCACTTACCGCGGTTGCTGGCTTTGTGGCCCTCAAGGCCCTGGCATCTGGACACGTTGATGGAGAGGCTACCCCGATCTTCGGAATCACAATTCCCCCCGGCTACCGAGACTGGAGGTTGATCTCAGTCGCCCACGAGGCAGGCAACAACAACGATATTCGCGCCGTTCTCGGCAATGACACAGCGGTCAAGGCGTATCGGGCCCAGACGTTGCCGTTCCCGGACGGCACAATCATTGCCCGGCTAGCTTGGAGATACGTTCAGTCGGAGGAGAACAACAAGGTCTTTGGGCGCGCCCAGTCTTTCGTTGCCGGCCGCCCCATTAACATTCAGTTCATGGTCAAGGACTCAATAAAATACGCCGCAACGGGTGGCTGGGGTTTCGCGCAATTCGATAAAGACGGCAAACCTAATCTGCCCGAGGCAACTCTCAAAACCTGCTTCCCCTGCCACGAACCGAGCAAAGCTGGGGACTTCGTCTTCACCCATTACGCACCCTGAACGTGGTAAGTGCGTTAGTCAACGTTCTGAATTTAAGAAAATTTCGTGGCATCAGATCACCAATGGGAATAATGATCGGGATGGGGGAGATTCAAAAATGACGGCGATCAACGAGAAGCGTACTTTGTCGTTCGGGATTTGGATTCGTCTCGCTCTAGGCGGGGTTCTAATCATGGGATTCGTCGCCATCGCAACGGGTTGGGATACTAGTTGGTTCGCCAGGTTTTCTGTCATCAATACGGCAAAGGCCGATTCTCAGCCTTTCCTTGCCGACGAAGGACATCTGCCTGACTTGGACGGTGCCGTCGCTTGGCTCAACTCCCCTCCCTTGAGCCGCGACTCGCTGCGCGGAAAAGTTGTCTTGGTCAATTTCTGGACCTACTCCTGCATTAACAGCTTGCGGGAGTTGCCTTATATGAAAGCCTGGGCTGCTAAATATAAAGATGCGGGCCTGATCGTGATCGGTGTGCATGCGCCCGAGTTCGGATTCGAAAAAGAGCGCGTGAACGTACAAAACGCCGTGCGCGAGTTGAACGTCACCTATCCGGTTGCTATCGATAGCAATCATAAGATTTGGGATGCGTTCAACAACGAATACTGGCCAGCAGATTACTTCATCGACGGGAATGGACGGATTCGGTATCACCACTTCGGGGAGGGCGACTATGGCGAGTCCGAGCATGTCATTCAGGAACTTCTCAAGGCAAACGGAGCCACTGGGCTGGATGACAGCACGGTCCACATATCCGCGGACGGAGTCGAAGCGCCCCCGAGCGGAGACGAGCAATCTCCCGAGACCTATGTCGGCTATCGTCAAGCCCAGCGTTTCGCGTCGCCCGAACGAGTGGCTCGAGACTCACGAAAAACGTACAGCCTACCCACGACTCCATCTTTAAATGAATGGGGATTGGCCGGATTGTGGAACGTCGGCGCCGAGAGTGGAGTATTGCAGTCAGCACCCGGCAAAATTGTGTTCCGCTTCCACTCCCGGGACCTGCACATGGTGTTGGGTCCGGCGAAGGATGGCAAACCCATTCGCTTCAAGGTGACGTTGGATGGCGCAGCGCCCGGTGAGAGCTCTGGTGTCGATTCCGCTCTCGACGGCACCGGCGAGGTTCGAGAGCCTCGTCTCTATCAGCTCATCCGGCAAAAGGGGCACATCGGAGATCGAAATTTAGAGATCGAATTCCTCGATTCCGGTGTGCAGGCTTTTTCCTTCACGTTTGGGTAGGGTGTCGGGAGCCGACTCGGATATCCCGCTGCCCGACCGCCGTCATCGGCTTATAGGGATCCAGTTTGCTGCATGTTCTCAACGACCTCATCGCTGACCGTGGCGCCATTAGATTGGGTTCTCTTCGAACAGACGAGCCACGAGGGCCGAATCGAGGTACGCGCGGACCTCAACGATTTTGTCAACGCTGAACCGGCACACCCAACAGTACCTGTTGTCAACCCTGACACCGTTTTGAGCGCTTGCGAGTGAGCGCAGTTCCACCACGGCCCAATCTCCGCTTACCAATGCGTGTTGAACCCGAAGCTGCGTACCCTGTGGTAAAACCTTCGCCAGTTTCTCGAAAGTGTGGGACAGAAAATCCGCTTTGCTCCGGTAATGGCCCGCAAGAGGATGAGTTCCCTCCACCGTCCAATCGACATTTTCCGCAACGTGTGCAAAGAACTCACTACCGTTGCCAGCGACCAGGCTTTTGAAAATGTCATGAACCCGGGAAACAGTTACTGACATCTGAATCTCCTTCGCCCGCGCGCCGCGCGCTGCCCTGCAGCCTTAACCAATACTCTTTCCCAAAGCGGGCGCCAATTGATCTTACATTTACCGTGGCACTTGAACTCGTTGCCGGGTCCGCCCATGCTTCCACCGCATTCGGGACAAATCCAATTCAAAATGCTCGAAATCAGATCCGCGCTCGTTCGGAGTGTGGTCAATTCTAGGTTTTCCATAATCACCTCACAAAGTACAACGAAGTATCAGGCATCGGTGATTTGCAGTTGGAAGGGCTATTCATGTCGCGATTGCTCTCCGCACTCGAACTCACCAAAGCCCGATTGCACTGTGCTTATGCACTTTCCCTTCCACAACCGCTTGCGACTCATCATTGTCGAGTCGCGACTTCTTTCCCGCAAAGGATGCATCGGATAGGGCTTTGAAGCCGAAAGTTTTCTTGGAAGACACATCGGGGCAGGCTGTCGACATTGTGCGACCGTCCGCTGATCGACACGAGGACGTTGTTGCGACACTGTCACGGGCTTGTTGCTATCAAACATCCCTGGACCCCGTCGCACGGGTTGATCTATTCGCATCATCGCAACAACTTGCTGCGACGCTAGCTTCTTGGCTCCGTTTTTGTTTTGGCAGTTCAACTGCACTTTGCTTTCTCGACATTCGTAAAGCAGAGACCAAATGAGTACGAGTCGTGAAAATCCAGTACGGCGACTCTGTTTTCTCGTGTGGGTGGGGTCTTGCATTCTGGCTGCATCGACATGGGCGCAGACTGCGCAGGAAGAAACACTCAGCGGGCCGGATCGCCATGACACCCGTCAAGGGCCGCACGACCATCTCTTCGGCGACTGGGGGGGCGTCCGGTCACGCTTGCAGGAACGTGGCATCTGCTACGGTTGACATCGATTTCGGCGCGCTGGTGCAACAGTCCGGCTTATATTTCCACGCGACGGCGCTCTGGCAGGCAGGTGGCAATCTGGGAATGTACCTTGGCTTGCTCACCAGCCCCAGCGAATTGTCCGGCGTCAGTACGTTCCGGCTCGATTCCTGGTGGCTCGAAAAACGATGGTTGAAGGAACGCGTCACCGCCAGGGTGGGGCAGTTCGCCGGTCAGGACTCTTATGGGGTTCAGGACTACGCGCCATCCTTCATTTTCGAGCCGCTGGGATATGCGTTAGGCAATTTGTCCAATACCTTTGAATCCTTCTCTCCTCCCTCTACTCCGGCGATAGAGGTGCGTGTTGCACCCTTGCGCAACTTCTACGTGAAATCGATGGTCGAGGCTGAAGACCGCGAACCCTTTGCCCACAATCCAACGGGATTCGTGCCACAATTTCGTGGAGCGCCGGTAAGCATCTCGGAGATCGGATTCACTCCAGGGAAGAAAGCATCGTCAGTGGGAGCTTCCGGCGATGTCGAGAGCCGTAAAGGCTACTCGGGGCAATATCAGTTCGGCGCTTCCTACAATCCAGGAAAGTTCACAAACCCGGCGGGCACAAATCCACGTTCCGGGAACTACCTCTTGTACTGGATGGCAAATCAGGCGCTGTGGCGCGTTAACCCAAAAGAGGGAAAAGGTCTGGATGCGACGGTCGGCTACGACTGGAGTCCGGCGGACACCAATCTCAACAATAAGCAACTCACCGCTGGGTTGCGCTTCAATGAGTCAATCCCACTGCACATTCACAACACCGTGGCACTTGGCTACGTGCAGAACAGTCTAAGCTCACAGTTCCTCTCGCCTCATGCTGCGGCGTGGAAAGAGGAGCGCGCCGTAGAATGCAACGTCCGCTTCGACATTGCGCCAATGCTAACGCTGCAACCGGTAGTGCAATACTACACAAATGTCGCCGGAAGTTCCCAGCGAGCCGCTGTGTTTGGGTTCAGGACAAGGGTTGAGTTCTAGCAATGCTTTCGCAGCGTGGCTGAAGCATTCGCGGGTCGGCTGGCAGACTCGCCGCACGTCAGCAATTACGAACGGTGGTAGATGCCATGGAAGGCAGCTTTGGGTGATGTGGATGGTGAAACCCTGGTCATCGTCCTGCGAGTGACGTAGACCACATGGACTCCTTTTGCTCTCGTGCGCCTGAACGTGATAGGCCAACAGATTGCCCGGATCGTGGATTACGCGCATTGCCCATGAATGATTCCGATAGACATCCGTCGTCGTGGCAGACCCCTCCTGAAAATCCTTGGCGGCGCATGAAGTTAAAACAACTCTCATGCTACCAGCCAAATCACCTTTGCACAGACTCAGCGTTAACCGATGCGCGCGTATACCCTTCTGAAGAGATTCGCACATGTTGCACAAACCGATCAGGAGGGAAGCACACTCATGCGTCTACGCAATCAACGTGGTTGCTTAAGGTGCACGCGGCGCAAGACTGGACCGCCGTGTTGGGAGTTTCTTTGGCGAGAAAACGATGCGGACGGAAATCGCACGCGACGAACAGCAGTCATCGGGACCTTGGAACAGTTCCCGACCAAAGATTTGGCTCGAACCGCTGTAAACGGCTTAAGAATGTCCATCAACCAGGATCGAAATCGCCAACGCGAACAATCGATCACGGTTGCAGATTTGGTCGACCACTATATTCACACCGAGCTTTCCGATGAAGCTGATTGGCACTCCTACGCGACGCGAATCGTATATGGCGAGTTTCTAAAACGATGGGTACGCCCACACTGGGGATCCGTGGGCATCACGGATGTCCGAACTGTAGCCGTGGAGC
>Ga0209006_10003019_pt1 | contig 15288 bp, 13 predicted proteins | sample JacPin_JW_Ref_O2_FD_188567 | JGI IMG/M metagenome (GOLD analysis project Ga0209006, IMG submission 188567) | Forest soil microbial communities from Algoma, Ontario, Canada - Jack Pine, Ontario site 1_JW_Ref_O2 (SPAdes) (version 2) | ecosystem: Environmental > Terrestrial > Soil > Boreal... | reverse complement strand
GTTTTTCTGGGGCTGGATGGCGGACCGGATCGGGCGGCGCAAGGTGTTCATCGCCACCGCGCTGAACTTCTCGCTGGCGACCGGCGCGATGGCGTTCACACCCGATCAGTACGGCTGGCTGGTTCTCTCGTTCTTCCGATTTCTCGTCGGCATTGGCGTCGCCGGACTGGTCGCTGTCGACCTGCCGTTGGTGCAGGAGTTCGTGCCGTCGTCCAAGCGCGGTTGGATCGGCGGGCTAGTAACATCGACGGTGTCGATCGGCGGTGCGCTCGGCGCGGCGTGTGGCGCCTATCTGGGCCCGGTGATCGGCTGGCGCGGCCTGTTCTTGATCGGCCTGCTCCCGGCGCTGTTCACCCTGGTCATCCGCGCCTGGGTTCCCGAGTCCCCGCGCTGGCTGATCCGCCGCGGCCGGCGAGACGAGGCCCGCCGCTCAATCGCTTGGGCTTTGCAGGTCGACCCCGACATGATCGACCTTCCCGCCGAACTGCCGGAATTGGCGCACACGCCGTGGCGCGAGCTGTTCAACTACCCGCGCAGCGTGGCACTGGTTTGCCTGACCGGGCTGTCGCAGACGAGCGGGGTGGGCCTCGCTCTGTGGGCGCCGACTTTGCTGCTGCTCTTGCTGCACACGACGCCCGCCGAGGCTTCGTTTTTAATGATCTGGGTCGGGCTCAGCGCCTTTGTCGGGCGCATTACCTGCGCCTATCTGGCGGATCTGCTGGGACGACGTGGATCGGGGATTTTTGCCTGCCTCGGCAGCGTCGTGACCTTGATTGGAGCCGGATATTTCGCCGATGTCTTTATCGGCCACGTGTCGGTTTTCTGGCTGATGCTGATAGCGCACTCGTTCTTCGGCGGCGGCTCCTATTCGATCATCGCACCGTATATGGCCGAGGTTTGGCCCGCGGGATTACGGGCGAGCGGCATGGGGTTGGGCTATGGCGTCGGAAACCTCGGCAAGATCATCAGCCCGCTCGGCCTCGCGCTGATCGTCGGCGGGTCGAACTTCGTCAAGCCCGCGGCGACGGTCGGCGCGATCCTGCCGGCCATGGTGTTTCTCGCGTTCTGGGCGGCGTTGGCGGCGGTAGCGTTCCTGATCCTCGGGATCGAGACCAAAGGCCGCTCGATCGAGGAGATCGACTCGGCGCTGACCGGGCCAACGCCGATAAGGGCGGCAGAATAGCCTACGCGATGAACCGCGGGATGCCGATCTAAAGGTCGGTCGTCGTGTCGTTGCCGGGGAACAGAATGGCCCGGCTCCAACCGGACCATTCGCCGGGATGCGGGTTGTTTGGATAGCGGTCATGCCGCCAGCAGACGCTGGTTTCGTTGGGCGCAACGATCGTCTTGGTCTGGTCGCGGTGCAGGACGAAATCCTGCGAGCCGATAAATTCCGACCCGCGGCTCTCGCAATCGGAGCTTCTTGTTGTCACGACCTCGACATTGACGTGGTCCCATTGCGTGTTCCGCAGGGTCAGCTTCGACGAGTCCTCGGGAGTCGACGAGCATGCGGCAAGTGCGAGAAATAACGGAAGCCACGCCAAGCGGCGCATTCACCCCTCCCCGGCCGCTGAATGGCGTGGCTTTCTACCGCATTCTCCGACGCCGCGGCACCCGCAAATTCGCCGCGACCATTTCCGGGATCAATACGGCCGATCACCCTTTATCTGGGTGCGGTGCATGACGCGGCGCGTCGCAGCGTCGAACGCATCGCGCCGGTGCATCACGCAGCGATTGTCCCACAGGATCAGATCGCCGGCTCGCCATTGCTGATACCAGGTGAATTCGTCGCGCGTCGCATGCTCCCACAGCGCGTCGAGCAGCGCCTCGCTGTCAGCGAGCGAAAGGCCGCTGATATAGGCGTTGCGACGGCGGCCGAGGAACAGCGCCTTTCGGCCCGTCATCGGATGGGTACGAACGATCGGATGCTTAGCACCCACGGTCTCCGACGGGTCGGGTGCGTCGACATAGCCGCGGCGCAATTCACCGGCGCTGTTGCGGCTGGCATCGTGTATGCACACCTTGCCGTCGACCGCACGGCGCAATTCCGCCGGCAAGGTCTCGAGCGCGCGGTACATGTTGCAGAACCCGGTGTTGCCGCCGGACGGCGGGACCTCGAGCGAATAGAGCGCCGAGGCCATGGGGGGCTCGGCGATGTACGACATATCGGTGTGCCAGAGCGCTTCGTAGGCGCCGAGCTGACCGATCGCCTGGCCGTTCTCGACGACATTCGAGACGACCATGACGTATTCCCGGCCTTCGGGGGCGTCATTTGTCGCCGCGACCGGCGCCCAGTCGAGTTCGCCGAACTGGCGGCTGAAGCGCATCAGATCGTCGTCCGACAGGTGCTGTCCGCGAAAGCGCAGCACGAGGTGATCGCCCCAGGCCTCTTTGATCGCGGTCATGGTCTCGGGTGCAAGCGGGCCGGAAAGGTCGACGCCCTCGACATCAGCGGTCAGCGCCGCGCCGGTGGGACGCACCCGGATTTGCGCTTTGTCCAAAACGGTCGCCATTACCGCGTCCTCCCCGCGTGTTCCGGCGTTAAGTTTGCCGTCTCGACCGCCTCAGCGCAAATATTGAGCGCCCAATCCCGCGCAGCCGCGCCGGCAGCATCGCGTTCAGCACGTCGTCGCGACGGATGAAATGGTGGAACAGAGCCGCCGCGCTGTGCAGCCCGATCAGGACCAACAGGGAGTAGCCGAGGAAAAAATGGACGTTGCCGAGTTGCGCGGCCAACGGTCGATCGCGGCCGATCAATGCCGGAAGCTCGCCGAGGAAGTATAGATTGACGCGTAGGCCGTAGGCGTTGGTGTACAGCAAGCCAATCACCGGCTGGGCCACCAGCAGCACATACAGCACACCTTCGGCGGCGCGCGCGGCTATCTTTTGAACCATCGGCAGATCGCCTGGTAAAGGTGGAATGCGCGCCCGCCATCGCCACGCGAGACGAAAGATTGTCAGCGCCGCTACGGTCAGACCGAGCGATCGATGAACCTGAATAACCGGCCGGACGTAGGGCCCTACCAGAGCCGGATCGGCGATCCAGACGGCGGCAAACGCACCGGCGACCAGCGCGAGCGTCGTCCAATGGATCGCGCGCATCACCCCGTCGTAGCTGGTCGATGAATCCACCTGCGTATCCATCCGCATCTCCCCGTCGATGCTGCATAGATTGGAACCAGCCGGCGCTTATTCCCTAACGCGGCATTGATCACGCAAGATGCGACCTTTAGGTTGCCGCAAATTTCGTCAGACGCCGCCCAGAAGGAGATCGGCCATGCCCGATGATTTCCATAGACCCATGATCGACAAGTCGCGCCTGCCGAGCCGGCATGTCACGGTCGGGCCCGAGCGGGCGCCGCATCGTTCCTATCTGTACTCGATGGGGCTGAGCGACCTGCAGATCGCCCAGCCGCTGGTCGGCGTCGCGACGACCTGGAACGAGGCAGCGCCATGCAACATCACCCTCGCCCGCCAGGCGCAGGCGGCGAAGAAGGGTGTGGCCGCCGCGGGCGGCACGCCGCGCGAGTTCACGACCATCACCGTCACCGACGGCATCGCGATGGGCCATGCGGGGATGAAATCGTCGCTGGTCAGCCGCGAGATCATCGCCGACTCGGTCGAGCTGACGATGCGAGGTCATTGCTACGACGCGCTGGTCGGCTTCGCCGGCTGCGACAAGGCGCTGCCCGGGCTGATGATGGCGATGGTCCGGCTCAACGTGCCGTCGGTGTTCATGTATGGCGGCTCGATCCTGCCGGGGCGCTTCCGCGGCAAGGACGTCACCGTGGTCGATGTATTCGAAGCGGTCGGCATGCATAGTGTCGGCAATATGAGCGACGAGGACCTGCACGAGCTTGAATGCGTCGCCTGTCCCTCGGCCGGCTCCTGCGGCGGTCAATTCACCGCCAACACGATGGCCTGCGTCTCCGAGGCGATCGGCCTCGCGCTGCCCGGCTCGGCCGGCACGCCGGCGCCCTATGATTCACGCGACGCGTATGCCGAGGCGTCGGGTCGGGCGGTCATGGAATTGCTGCGGCTCAATTTGCGGCCGCGCGACATCGTCACCCGCAAGGCGCTGGAGAATGCGGCCACCGTGGTCGCAGCTTCGGGCGGTTCGACCAATGGCGGGCTGCACCTGCCGGCGATCGCCAACGAGGTGGGCATCGATTTCGACCTGCACGATGTCGGCGAGATCTTCAAGCGCACGCCCTATATCGCCGATCTGAAGCCCGGCGGCCGCTATGTCGCCAAAGACATGCACGATGTCGGCGGCGTGCCGGTGCTGATGAAGACGCTGCTCGACGGCGGCTATCTCCACGGTGACTGCATCACCGTAACCGGCAAGACGATTGCCGAGAATCTGAAGAATGTCGTGTTCCCGACGAACCAGGACGTGATCATGCCGGTGTCGCGGCCGCTGTCGCCGACCGGCGGCGTGGTGACGCTCAAGGGCAACCTCGCAACCCAAGGGGCGATCGTGAAGGTCGCCGGCATGAAGGAATTGCGTTTCAGCGGCCCGGCGCGCTGCTTCGATTGCGAGGAGGATGCGTTCGAAGCGGTCGACAAGCGCCGGTACAAGGAAGGCGATGTTCTGGTTATCCGTTACGAAGGGCCGCGCGGTGGCCCAGGCATGCGCGAGATGCTGTCGACGACCGCGGCGCTCTACGGCCAGGGGGTCGGGGATAAGGTAGCGCTGATCACCGATGGCCGATTCTCGGGTGCGACACGCGGTTTCTGCATCGGCCATGTCGGGCCGGAGGCCGCGGTCGGCGGAACGATCGGCCTGTTGAAGGACGGCGACATGATCACGATCGACGCCGATGCCGGCACGATCGACGTTGCGCTCAGCGACGCCGAGCTGGCCGCCCGCAAGGCCGCCTGGACGCCGCGCCGCACCGACTATCAGTCGGGCACGCTGTGGAAATACGCGCAAACCGTCGGCGACGCCGAGAAGGGCGCCGTCACCCACCCCGGCGCCAAGGCCGAAACGCACGTGTATGCGGATATTTAGGCTGCCTCTCGGCGATGGCGACCGTTAGTGCCAGCCCCCTCCTGCCCGCCGCTGATCGCGGCGGTCTCCCTCTCCGGTGGCCACGGGAGAGGGTTGGGATGGGGGCCGGCATCAAGGCGCGCCCACCTCACCCTCCCACGTCTGCGGCGTGGGCCCTTCCCTCTCCCCCCAATGGGCGGAGAGAGGCCAGCTTCCGCCTTCGTCGGGCCGCATGATCTCCACCTATCTCTGGATCGCGGTCGGCGGCGCGCTGGGGAGCATGGCGCGGTTCTGGCTGGCGGCGTTTGTCGCGGCGATCCTCGGACCGCAATTCCCGTGGGGCACGATCCTTATCAACATCCTCGGGTCGTTCGTGATCGGCTTCTTTGCGACCTTGACCGGGCCCGGCGGGCGGGTCGTTGCCTCGTTCAACACGCGCGCCTTTGTAATGGTCGGGATCTGCGGCGGCTTCACAACGTTTTCGGCGTTCAGCCTGCAAACCCTCGACCTCGCGCGCGATAGCCGCTGGCTGCAGGCCGGCGGCAATGTCGTGCTGTCGGTCGTCGCTTGCCTCATAGCGGTGTGGGCGGGGCACGTGTTGGCAAGCACGCTGATCCCGGCGCAGGAATAGACCTACTCGAACGCCGGCATCACCTCGCGGGCGAAAATGCGCAGGTGATCGAGCGAGGCGGTGAAGTCGATCACCATGATGTATTCGACGCCACCGTCCTGCAGCCGCTTGATGCGGCGGATGATCTCGTCGGGCCGGCCGATCAGCGCGTCGCGCTCGGTCAGCTCGTCCATCTCGGCCCGCGACATCCGCTTGCGCGGGCGTCCTAGGGTCGGCGATTCGCCGGTCGGCGATAGCGACAAGTCCTGGACCTGGGCCATGAACTTGGCGCGCAGTTCGCGCGCCGCTTCGCGTTCGCTGTCGTTCATCGCGATGTGGAGCGCGCGGGTCAGCCCGACTGTCGACGAGTCGAAGACCCGGCCCTGTTCCTCGATCGCGCGGCGATAGATCGAGACGCCCTCGGCGACGGTTTCCGGACCGCCGCCCTGGCCGAGCAGCAGATTGTAGCCCTGATCCGCGGCGTAGCGGATCGAGTTGGGGCTCGCCGCGCCGACCCAGAACGGCGGGTGCGGTTTCTGCACCGGCGCCGGCTCGACGACGACATCCTCGTAGTGCCAATACTTGCCGTGATGCGAAAAGCGGCCTTCGCTGGTCCATGCCTTGCGCAGAAAGGCGATGGTTTCCTGATAGCGTTCCTCGGCCTCCTGCATCGGGATGCAGAAGCCGTGAAACTCGCCCCAGCGATAACCTTTGCCGATGCCGAAATCGAAGCGGCCGTTCGACAGGAGGTCGAGCGTCGCGGCCTGCTCAGCGAGCAGCGCCGGGTTGTGCCAGGGCAGCACCAGGACTGCGGTACCCAATCGTAATGTCGACGTTTTGGCGGCGAGATAGGTCAGGAAGTTGATGGTCGCCGAGACTTGGCCGAACCCGGTGAAGTGGTGCTCGACGAGAAAGACGCTGTGAAAGCCGAGCGCTTCGGCCTCGCAGATATAGTCGATGTAGTCGGTGTAGATGCGGCTGTCACTCGCCTGCTCGCCGGCATCGGTGCGCGCGCCGCCAAACAATCCGAACTTCATCCTCGCCCTCTCCTCGTTTCTTCGGGCGATGATGGACCGCTCAACACGTCGACTGCAAGGCTACCCAACCGCGCACCCCAACCTGCCCTCCCCCGCCAGCGAGGGAGGGTTTGGGTGCGGCCAGCCGCTATTCGGCCGCCGCCATCAACGGTGGCGCGTTGATATAGCTTTCCGCCAGCCGCCGCCCGGTCTCGCGCAGCAGCTTCTTGTCGAGCTCTTCGGTCTTTGCCGGCGGCACGCGCACGACGGTGTTGTTGCAATAGGTCGGGATCGGCGCGTCGACCTCGCGGAACAGCCCGACAGGATCGCCGCTGCCGGATTTCACCGCCCTGATGCCCCGGCGGATCTGGCTACGGAGCATCGTGATGCCGCGATCGGTCGTTCCGAGATGCTCCATCCCGTGCACCGCGATGGGCCGCTGCGACACCTGCGCCTCGAAATCCTGCGGGCGGCGCTGAGCCTCTTCGTAGGTGTCGCCGGCAAGCTGGCCCGGCAGCACGACGCTGCGGTCGGCCCACCAATCCGGTGTCTCGATGCCTTCGGTCTCGCTGACGTGGCGCAGCTCGATCTGCATCGAGTTGGTGTCGTCGATCGGGATGATCCACCGGCTCATCATCGGGCCGCTGAACGCGATCTCCTGCTGCCCGGTTTCCCAGATCGGCGCGACCTGCTGCAAGGTCGGCAGCACGTTCTCGACAGAACGCGACCAGATGTTGTCTCCGATGCGGCGGGTGGCGATGTAGATGATCCCGACCGGAGTCTCCATGAACTCCAATTCAGGCAGGACGCCGAACTCCTCGGTGAACACGGCGCCGCTGACAATCGTGTGCAGGAACGAGGTGTGGATCGCGTCCATCGTGTTTTCGAGGATTTGCAGCCAGTTGCACGGATAATGATATTTCTGGCCGGGGATCACGCGGTAGCCCGGCCGCACAAAGCTGTCATAGGTCGGGAAGGCCGGCATTTCCTCCGGCGGGCCCATATAGGCGAATACGAGCCCGTGCGCTTCCTGCACCGGGTAGGCGCCGTGAAACAGCCGGTCCTTCAGCGTGCTGCTCGCCGGTTCGCCCGGGGTCTCGAGGATCGTGCCGTCGCAGCCGAACAGCCAACCGTGATAGCAGCAACGGATGCCTGTTTCGCCGACGAGGCCGAATTCGAGCGAGGTGCCGCGATGCGGGCAGTGCAGCTCGAGGAGACCGACATCGCCGCCGCCGTCACGGAATGCGACGAGGTCCTCGCCGAGGATTCTTAGCTTAAGCGGCAGGTCTTTCAGGTCGTCGGAGTAACAGACCGGCTGCCAGAAGCGGCGCAGATATTCGCCGCCCGGCGTGTCCGGGCCGACATGCGTCAGCTCGGAATCTTCCTGCGGGACCTGCCGGTGGTGGTAACCGCTGTAGCGCGCCTTTAAGTACGGAGCCCTCGTCGCCATTGAAAGCCTCCTGTCGCGGGTGTTGAGCCCTTGCCGTCGCGTTAGCCGCACGCAAATTTTCTGCCGGGATCATGTGGCCAAGCGGGGGCAATCCGCAAGAGCAAGGAATGCCCATTCTCTGCCCGTTCTCTGCCCATTTGAGCCGTTTGGGGAAAGAGGGTGGCCACCACACCGAAGCGGCCGGTGAGATGGGCACGTGGCAGCTCGCCGCAAGAGGCCGCGTTGGGCCGCGGTCCGTGTCGAGCAGCATTGCCCTGAACCCTCTGGAGGTTCCCGGGCGTGACTTCAGGTTACCGAGCCTGCGGGTTGCCCGGCGTCCGACGCAACCTGGATGACCTGCACAGGGGGCTGCGGAACCGAGATCGGCCACCAATATCCAAACAACTTGGCCTTGGGCTCGAATTGTTCGCGCACCGCGTCGCTCTCGTTCCCGCCAAGGGTCAAGATTTGCGTCGCCGTTTCGCCCATGTAAAACCCGACATGGCCCAGTCCGGAATCCGGGGAATTTCGCCAGTATACGGCGAGCGCGCCAAGCGCTGGACCGGCGAGTTGGACAAAGTTCGCGTCATGGCGGAATGACTGAGATGACGGGCTGCGCGTTCCTCTGATGCCGCTTTCCTCGAGCTTTGCGTTCGCCCAGATCGCGCACCACGGATCGCCCAGAGCGCCGCAATGCGCTTGGGCGATAAAAGCTTCAATACCTTGATTGTCCCCCGTTTCGTGGAAGCCGACATCTTTAAGGCCTGCCGTCACCCATGCCGGCTCGGTCGGATCTGCCATTGGCCACCTCGCAATTGCGCCGGAGCCCCGCGAGCGATCGAGGATACTTCCAGCGGAAGGGATCGCGCCCCCGATGCTAATGCTTTTTAAAAAGCTCCTCTACTTATTAAACTTCGGCTTCACCTCCTCGCACAAAAGGCGCAGCGCATTCATCACCCGATGGTGCGGGATAAGGCCGCCGCAATTCAATTCGGCGAGAACGCCGTCGAAGCCGATGCGGTTCTGCAGTTCCTTGAGCCGGGCGGCGACCGTGTCCGGTGAGCCGACGATCACGTTGTCGCGCAGCACGTCGTCATAGGTCAACGTGCGCAAATGCTCGGCGCGGTCGATGAAGTTTTGCCGTCCCGAGCGTCGTGCCGACTCGGCGATAAGCTCGTATTGCAGCTTGTAGAAATATTCGACGCTTTCGCGCGCTTCGTCGCGGGCCTGGGCGTCGGTCTCGGCGATGTAGATCGGGCTGCCGACATAGGCCTGGCCCCTCCCCGCGCGCCCGGCCGATCTCCAGCCGTCCTGATAGCTCGCGACTTGCGGGCCGACATCGCTCCAGGTGGCGTGCCGGGTGCTGGCGAAGACCGGGTAGCCGAGGCCCCCGATCGCCGGAAAGGTGTCGGGCGTGCTGGCGGCGACGCGGATCGGCGGCAGCTTGCCCCTATAGGGATGCGGCGAGCACGCGACATCCTGGAAGCTGTGGTACTTGCCGTCATAGGAGAATTTGGGTTCGCTCCACGCCGCCTTGACGATGTCGAGGATCTCGGCGAAGCGCTCGCGGCTTTCGTCGTACGGCACCTGATAGGCGTCGTAGGTGCTGACGACGCCGCTGCGGCCGACACCGAAGATGAGGCGGCCGCGGCTGATCTGATCGACCGTCGCGGCTTCCTCGGCGAGGCGCAGCGGGTGGCACAGCGGCAGCACCTGCACGGCGATGCCGATCTTCATGCGCTCGGTGCGCCCGGCGATCGCGCTGGCGATAGCAAGCGGCGACGACAGGTAGGTGCGTTCGGGTGCGAAGTGGATTTCGGCGAGCCACATCACGTCGAGCCCCCAGCGCTCGGCGGCGTCGACCTGTTCCATCGCCTCGTCGAACATCTCCGTCTCGCCGCGCCCCGGCATCGACGGGAACTCGTGGAACATGCCGAATTCCATATGCGTCCCTTCTACGTCATTGCGAGCGGAGCGAAGCAATCTCGATCCGTCTTGGCCCTCTGCGGACGGAGATTGCTTCGTCGCTGCGCTTCTCGCAATGACGCTTAGATGCCCAGTCTAACGAGGTGGCCTTCCGGGTAGCGCAGCCCCTCGGCAGCGCCGGGTGCGAAGACATGGTGGAGCGCGTCCTCGGTGTCGGCCTTGAGCTTGATGGTGGCAGCCGCAGCGTTTTGCTCGAGGTAATGGACATGGCTCGTCCCGGCGATCGGCACGATGAAATCGCCCTGCGACAGCAGCCACGCGAGGCAAAGTTGCGCAGGGGTGCAGCTCTCGGCCGCGGCATGCGCCTTCAGTTCCTCGACCAGCGTCAGATTGCGGGCGAGGTTGTCGCCCTGGAAGCGCGGCATCCGGCGGCGCGCGTCGCCCTCGCGCAGCGTGTCGAGCGTGGTGACGTTGCCGGTGAGAAACCCACGGCCGAGCGGGCTGTAGGCGACAAAGCCGATGCCCAATTCGCGGCAGAGCGGCAGGATCTCGGCCTCGACGTCGCGGCTCCACAGCGAATACTCGATCTGCACCGCCGCGATCGGGTGCACCGTGTGCGCGCGTCTTATTGTCGCCGCGCCGGCCTCGCAGATGCCGAGATGGCGCACCTTGCCGGCCCGGACCAGTTCGGCCATCGCGCCGACCGTGTCCTCGATCGGCACGTCGGCATCGACGCGATGGATGTAGTAGAGGTCGATGACATCGGTCTTCAGCCGTTTGAGGCTCTTGTCGCAGCATTCCTTGAGATATTCCGGGCGACCATCCGCGAAGCGCGGGCCGCCTTGCAGCTGCACGTTGCCGAACTTGCTGGCGATCACATAGTCGCCGCGATAGCCCGCGACCGCCTCGGCGATCAGCTCCTCGTTGCGCCCATTACCGTAGGCGTCCGAGCTGTCGAGGAAGTCGACGCCGAGCTCGCGCGCGCGGTGGAGCGCGCGGATCGCGCCGTCGCGGTCGGGCTCGTCGTAGAACGGGGTCATCGTCGCGCAACCGAGACCCACCGCCGACACTTCAAGACCGCCAAGCTTCCGCTTCTGCATCTCCGCCCCTTTCGATCAGCCGTCTTTCGCTCAGCCGGGCGCACGATATGATCGCGGACAACAACCTACAACGCAGAGGACGCCATGCCGCGCTATCAGCAACAACAGGAAGACGCGCTCAACCCCGAACAGCGCCGCATCTGGGATGATTGCAAGGCGGGCCCGCGCGGCTCGGTACCGCCGCCGGTGCATGTCTGGCTGAAGAGCCCGGGGCTCGCTGACTACGCGCACCGGCTCGGCGCGCATGTCCGCTTCGGCACGCCCTACACGCCGAAGCAGACCGAGATCGCGATCCTTGTCACCGCACGCTATTGGACCGCGCAGTTCGAATGGGCGGCGCATGTGCGATTGGGGCTGCAGGCCGGGCTGACGCAGGAACAGATCGACGCCATCGCCGAACGCCGGACGCCCAAATTCGACGATGCCGACGACCGGCTGGTCTACGAATTCGCCCACTCCTATTACCAGAACCACCGGGTCGACGACGCGACCTACGAGCGGGTCCAGAAGCGCTGGGGCGACAAGGGCGTCGTCGATCTCGCCGGGCTCATCGGCTACTACTCGTTCGTCTCGGTGACGCTCAACGTCTTCGAGGTGCCGACCCCGCCGGGCGCAAAGCTGCTGAGCGACACCCGCGGCGACTTCGCGAACGACATCCAGCGATTAAGCGACCTGATCAACAACGGCGGCAGCGACAATCAGATTTTCAACGCGATCGTCAGCTGCCTAAACGATCTACACAACAGAACCTGATTTAGCGTGAGATGATCCGCGTCACGTCTTCTCGACGTTCCACATCAGGAAGGCGGGCGCGGTGATGACGCCTTTCAGGTTCTTGCGGAAGGCGGTCTTCGGCGTCCATTGGCCGGTCGGGATATAGGGCACAACCTCGAATGCCCGCGCCTGGATCGCCGCCGCCAGCTTCTTGCGCTCGTCTGGGGTCGGCGCCTTGATCCATTGCGCGCGCAATTCCTCGATCTTGTCGTCGCTTGGCCAGCCGAAATGGCCCTTTTCGCCATTGGTGCGCAGCGCCGGGTTCTCCGCCGGGTCGATCAGGTCGGTGCCGACCCAACCGGTGGCGAAAATGCTCCACCCACCCTTGTCGACCGGCTCTTTCGAGGCGCGCCGGGTCACCAGCGTGCCCCAATCCATCGATTGCACCTCGATGTTGAGTCCGAGCTTTTTCAGCTCGTCGCCGACGACGAGCGCCTGGGTATGCGCTACCGGCTGATCGACCGCGTCGAGAATGACGATCTTCTCGCCCTTGTAGCCCGAGTCGGCGATGAGCTGTTTCGCCTTGTCGTAATCGCGCTTGCCGGTCAGCGCTTGCGAGCCCGCGTCATTGGCCATCGGCGTGTCGCAGGTGAAGAACGAGGGGCAGAGCTCCCAGTTCACCTTGTCGCCGGCGAGCGTCGTCAGGAAATCGGTCTGATCGGCCACCGCCAAGACGGCCTGGCGCATCTTCACATTGTTGAAAGGCGGCTGCAGGTGGTTGACCTTGACCATGATCGGCGCGGGCAGCGCGTCGGCTTTTTGGATCACAATGTCGGGGTTGGCGGCGAGCACCGGCAGCACGTCGATCGGCGGGTTTTCCCACCAGTCGGCTTCATTTGCGTTGAGCGCGCCGACCTTGGTCATCGCGTCGGGGATGTAGAGCCATTCAACGCGATCGACCTTGACCACCTTGCCGCCGGAGGCCCAGCTCGGCGGCTCCTTGCGCGGCACATACTCGGTGTTCTTGACGTAGACCACCATGTGGCCGGGCTGGAACTCTTCCTTGACGAATTTGAACGGCCCCGAGCCCACCGCTTCGGTGATCTGGGTGAACGGGTCGGTGTTGGCGAGCCGTTCCGGCATCACGAAGGGTGCGAGGCTCGACACCTTGGCGAGCGCGTCGATCAGCAGCGAAAACGGCTCCTTCAGCTTGATCGAGAAGCTCTTGTCGCCGTCGGGCGCGATCGAGTCGAGGGCCAGCGCCAGCGATTGCCCGTGACTGTCGCGGACCATCCAGCGCTTCAGTGAGGCGACGCAATCGGCGCCGCGTACCGGGCTGCCGTCATGGAAATTCTGCCCGTCGCGCAAGGTGAAGTGATAGGACAGCTTGTCGGCCGAGACGTTGAAATCGCCGACCATCTGCGGGTGCGGCGCGAATTCCTCATCGATCGCGAACAGCGTGTCGAAGACCATGTAGCCGTGATTGCGCGAGATGTAGGCCGTCGTCCAGATCGGGTCGAGTACGCGCAGATCGGATTGCGCGATAAAGCGCAACGTCTTGCTGTCGGTTGCGGCGCGCGCGGGAAGGCGCGGCACCACTGACGCCAGAGCCGCGGCCGCAGCGGTCTTACCAAAATCGCGGCGAGTCAAACGAGCCATGCGATGCCCCCGTTTCATAATTTTCCGGAGAAGTTTAGCAAGAAGCGCGCCGCGGGCGCCTTGCTCTGTGAGGTTGCGATGCAGGGTCGGTTTGAGAAACGGTTGCTCGCGGCGGTGATTGTGGGGGCTGTGCTCGCAGCCGTGGGGCTGATCGCTGCGGCTGATCCGGCACTGGCGGAGCCGCCCACACAGCAGCAGATCGATTGGTGCATCAACGCGGACCACAAATCTTCGGCGGATCAGCAAATCGCGGGCTGCACGGCAGCCATTCAGTCAGGGAAATGGAGCGGCAAGGGCCTTGCCTGGGCCTTTAACGACCGCGGCTTCGCATACCTCCTGTCAGAGAACGGTCTCGACCATGCGTTGGCCGATTTTACGGAGGCTATCCGACTCGATCCTAACGATGCTGTCGCTTATGCGAACCGTGGCATCATTTACCAAAGAAACGGCGATCTCGATCGAGCGATTGCCGAGTACGACGAGGCCATCCGGCTCGACCCGACATATGTGTTTGGGTTTCAGAACCGCGGGAACGCGTACCGGCGCGAGGGCGAGTTCGACCGCGCGATTGCCGATTTCAGCGAGGCGATCCGCCTCGACCCTACGTTCACTGTCGCCCTGAAAAGCCGCGGCAGCGCGTATCTCGCTAAGGGCGACATCGACAAAGCCATCGCAGACTACGATCAGATCATCCAGTTGGACCCAAAAAACGAGGACACGTTTAACAATCGCTGCGCAGCCTATGAGCTCAAAGGCGACCCTGACCGCGCGCTGACGGATTGTGACGAGGCAATCCGGCTGAACCCACAGGACCCCGCAGCCTTCAACACGCGAGGGAGCAGCTATCGGCTGAAGGGCGATTTCGGTCGCGCCATCGCGGATTTCAGCGAAGCCATTCGGCTCGATCCGGACGCACCGACGCCATACTTCAATCGCGGCGTGACCTATCTGCACTCCGGGGCACCGGCCCAAGCTGCCGCCGATTTCGATCGGCTAATCCAGCTCAGCCCAGCAAATCCATACGCGGCATTGTGGCTCGACATAGCGGCTGACCGAGGCAACTTGCCAAGCCAATATACCCAAGCGATCTCCCGGCTCGACATGACCAGGTGGCCGGCTCCGATTTTGCGGCTCTATCTCGGGCAACTGACCCCAGAAGACGTGCTGGCGGCGGCGGATGACGCTGACGCCAAAACCAAGCAACGGCAATTATGCGAGAGCGACTTCTTCATCGGCCAACTTACCTTGCGGCGTCACGACAAAGACAAGGCCGTGCGCTTATTTCAGCAGGTCGCCGCCGGCTGCCGGAACGAGGTGCTTCTATCGGCCGATGCCACGGCCGAGCTCAAACGGCTGGGCGTGACGCCTTGACCGCAACAGGAGAGGGACGTCGCCGCACGAGATGATCCAGAAGCATCGGGGCAACCATGTATCGGCACATGTTTCGTCATCATGTCACGCGTGTCTTGGACCGGCATTTGGCCGCCTACGGCACCTCGCCGTGCGGCAGCGGCTTTGACAGCATCTCCTTGATGCGGCCCTGCATCGCCGACTGGTCGAAGGTGCGCAGCAGGTTGATGCGGTTACGCGCCGGGTCGCCGCCGTGCCAGTACTCGTAGATGTCCTGCCTGAGCCCGAAGGACGATGCGGCGAGGTCGTGCGCGAGGCGGAACAGGCGCGACTTGTATTCGACATCGACCCCCTTGCCGCGCATGTACTTGTCGAGATACGGGCGGATGTCCGGGCTGGCGAGGTCGTTCTCGCTCGGCTGCATGATGATGCCCGAAGCGCAAATCTCGCGCAGCAGCTCGACCATGCGGCCCGACACCTGGGCGAACCAG
>Ga0209006_10003018_pt1 | contig 15289 bp, 8 predicted proteins | sample JacPin_JW_Ref_O2_FD_188567 | JGI IMG/M metagenome (GOLD analysis project Ga0209006, IMG submission 188567) | Forest soil microbial communities from Algoma, Ontario, Canada - Jack Pine, Ontario site 1_JW_Ref_O2 (SPAdes) (version 2) | ecosystem: Environmental > Terrestrial > Soil > Boreal... | reverse complement strand
GTCCCCAGGTATTGAAAAACTGCAAGATATACGATGAGGTACAGCACCACCCCAGAAAGGATGAAGATCCTGGAAATGAGCCGTCGATACGGCCAAAGGTAGCCGACCGCTTTAAATGCCGTCCCTCCGGAGACGGCCGCCGCGATTCCCGCCAAGGCTGAGCTGCCAAGCCTCCAGTGAGTCCAGTGCGATACCAAATCCAGAGCCGCAGGTGTTGCGGCTACCGCAAGTAATACCGCGGACAGGAGCAGGCATAAAGCGGCGACGACATCCAGCTTGGCGCCGCATGCGCGCCAAATGACCGTGATCGGACGGACCAAGTACCACAGCAAGGCAGGGCCGGCGGCACACAAGCCGACATACATGGCACAGTGGAGTAGTCCATATCGCGCGGCCAAGTGCGTCACCATTGCGCCACAGACCGGGATCGCAATCGCCAGCAGTATCGTCGTCAGCATGCCGGAAGCGAGCAGGCCGCCGAGCACCATGCCGGAGAGCGCCGTTACGGGCAGCAGATACTTACTGTTGTTTCGGAGGTGCCGCACGGGAGTCGTGTCGGACGAGGTGCCTTTGAATGTCTTCTCCCAGGCCACCTTCGCCGCTTCGATACCCACGGTCGCATTCGCCGGTGACGGGAACTGATTGCTCATGAAACAGCCGAGGTAGCCTCCACCCGAGACGGTGGACAGGTAGTCGAATTGGCGCAGCAAGTGTCTTTCAGCGAGCACCTCGACGACCCCGAGGCAGAACGTCGCGGAGCGTATCCCGCCGCCCGACAGTGCGAGCCCGATGCCGTTGCTCACGGCCGCGGGAGTCGCGCGAACGTCCATGCCGCGCCGACGGGCGATATGCTCGCGCTCCTTGTCATTGATCTCGTGGATGCCGATTGCTTTGCTGCCATGCTCGGCCTGAACCGCACTACTGCTGGGCGGCGGCTGGAATGGGCGCTCGATTCCCAGGTCGAAGTTCTTTCCCATGTAAGGGGCGTGAGAGGTCGGCACCATGGCGTCGGCGGGCTCGTGACCGCTCATCAAGGCAAAGTTCTCCGCGTAATGCTGAAGCTCCGGCTGCAAGGCCTGGAGTTCGGCCCGGAACTGTCGACGGCCGGCGGGATTGAGAAAGCGTTCGCCCGCGTTGACCATCGAGTGCCAGCGGGCGGTGTAGGGTCGAATCGTTTCGAGCATCCTGCCGGCAAGGTCCAGAAACCCGGAGGCATCCGGATACTGTGTCATCAACGCGCGCGTGGTCTTGAAAAGGTCGACGATGCTCTTGAGCGCAGTCTCTTCCTGCCCCGATCGGAAGTGGAGATTCCTGGTCACGATGCGCGTGGTCATTTCGACCCAGATCGTGTGGGCGGGTGTTCGGGATGCCGTTGAGTCGATCGGTGCTGCCATGATTGTTTCTTCCGGGAAACCCGCGTAGCACGGTACCAGATTCGCGTGCCGCGCCGCACATGGCTTGTCGGCGCCCCTGAACTGATTTCGCGCTGCGTTGCAGCGACGAACGGCATCGCTCGCATCGTTGACGCTCGCCCCGTTGAGCTGACCAAGTCCGGAGGCTTTGACATTTCCCGGCCGCGGCGACATTCTGCGATGCGTTTCATCGACCGCAGAATCCCTCGAAGGAGTTCCGACTGCGAACTGACAAGGAGATCGTCATGCAAGGACTGAACGCCGTTGTCGACATTTCACATCACAATGCCACCGTCGATTTTGATAAATTGAAATCGGCGGGAATCATCGGGGTCATTCACAAAGCGACTCAAGGGCTGAGCGATTTCGATCCGACCTACGCGAGCCACCGTGAGGCAGCGAAGGCGGCCGGACTGCTGTGGGGCGCCTATCACTTCGGCACGGATAGCGGCGGCGTCGAACAAGCCATCAATTTTCTAAACGTCGTCGGCGATCCCTCTGGTACTCTTATCGCGCTCGATTTCGAATCGAATCCGACCGGTCCGAGCATGAGCCTCGAGGAAGCGCGCGCTTTCATCACGCAGATCAAGGCGGTCACCGGCCGCTTCCCGGGCTTCTACTCCGGCCATGACATCAAGGAAGCCCTGGGGGCCGGGACGGATTCGTTGTTGGCCAGCTGCTGGTTCTGGTTGGCGCAGTACGGCCCGACCCCCGTGGTGCCTCAGAATTGGAAGACATGGACCTTATGGCAATACACCGATGGCGCGCTCGGACCCGAACCCAAAGCGATCCCGGGGGTCGGCCTTTATGATCGCGACGTATTCAACGGCACCGAAGCGGGACTGCGCGCCTTCTGGGGGACGTAGTTCCGGGGCACGTAGTTCGGTTGGACGTAGTTCGGTTGGACGACGTGCATTGTCTGCGGCCGTCGTCACGGGGATGGTGGCATTGTCGCCCGCACTCGGCGGATGCTCCAATTGGCGCACCGCGGCCGATGCTGCGCCCGCATGCCGCCGGGGCGACACGGCGTGTCCGATCGAACTCGAATTCACCGCGAACCATGCGGAGGTGAGCGGTACCCTGTCTCCGGAACACGGCAGCGTCAGCTACGCGTTCCACGTCACGGCCCCTGCGCAGCTTCAATGGTCGTTGTCGGGACCGGCCGTGCGCGTCGTACTCACCCGGCCCGACGGGGATGCGGACGGGCCTGGGATTCCGGCGACCGTACCGCTCGCGGCGGCCGGACGCTACGTCTTCAGCCTCTCTTCCAATACGATGGCCGAAAACATTTACGGCGCGTATCGCTTGGACCTGCGCCTCAGCCTCACGACGGCTGACGGCGTCCGTTGATCCGGGTGGCCGTCGCCGGATCATTGCGGTCGCCGCGCCAGGTCGGGTGGTTGAAGTGAATCACATGATCGCCGTTGTACGACACCACGGCGTCATCGAAAATCAACCGGCCGATGCGCTGCCAATTCGTGATTTCGACATGCTGGGCCACTCCCGGACCGTGGATGGCGCCGTCGTCGCTTACATCGATGGCGAAGCCCAGGGTTCGCTGCGGCCCTGGCCTGCCCGGGTCGAAAATCTGCGCCATGACCTCGTCGCGAAAATCCAAGGCATCGCCGGCAATCCGCGGCTGCTCAGGCACGACCCGCAGCCGCATGTACTTCGGGCAGCGCGTCGGTTCACCGGGTGCCTTGCCCAGTTCCGCGATGGGATACAGTTGGCGCTGCGTGGGTTCCTTGTCGACGAGCTGGAAAACCAATCCGGTGATGAGGAGGATCGGCATGCCGCTGCCGCGCCGCCATGCGTGAACGTCGGGCGCGTTGCGCAACTCCGCATCATTGATGGCGGCGGTATGTTCGCCCGCGATATCCTGCTGCGTGATGAAGCCGGCGGTTCGCAGCGGTTCGAGGTGCATCGGGTCCGTGGTCGGAAAGAGCTTGCCCACCAGCGCGAGCGACCGCGTGTGACCGCGCCGCGTTTCGGTGCAGCAGGTCGAATACCGTCCCACGACCAATGCCTCGCTATTCTGCCGGAAGTAACCGGAGTAGGGCGTCGACTCGGTAATCCGCCAACGGCCGGTCAGGCACACCCCGTTGGGATGGAGTATGCGACGATAGCCTTTCCGGTCCGGGCCCCAACGTAGGTCCGCGTGAGAGTCGACGGTGCGTACGGTGGCCTGTCGAAAGATGTAGTTCTTGCCGAACGACAGGGCGCCGCGCAGCACGCTCGAGAGCGTCACTGCTTGCATCGGCAGCGGTGCGTCCCCGGGGGCGCCCCATACCGGCCGGTAGGGATTTGCAAAAATCGCCTCACGGACCTCGGCAAAACGCGATCCCGCATAGGCGCGATCCTCTTCCGTGAACGATTCGGCGCCGAAATGCTCTGTCGATGGTGTCGCGGCCGCGACTTCCATGATCTCCGTCATTAGCGATCCCTCCTAATGCGACCGATCCGCGCCGTCCGAACAATACGCATTCTATTCCCCGCCTCACGCACAAATCAAAGGTGCGAGCCGGGTTACAATGGCGTTCGGCTGACCCTGAGGTTTCCGCGGAGTCCGAATTTGACCTTCGACCACCACGCCTTCATCAGCTACGCGATCATCGACAATAAGCCGCTGTCCCCGGAACAGGAAGGCTGGGTGACCCGGCTCCATGCGACGTTCGAGGCGCTGCTCAGCATGCGCATCGGAGAATCGGCGCGCATCTGGCGTGATGCCAAACTCCAGGGCAACGATTCGCTGAGCGGCGAGATATTCGATCGGATCGGCCGCACGGCCCTGCTGGTGACCGTGTTGACGCCGCGCTATCTCGAATCAGATTGGTGTACGCGCGAGCTCGTGGAGTTCTGCGCCCGGGTCGATCGCAGCGGCGGGATCGCGCCGCAGAATAAGTCCCGCGTGTTGAAGGTGCTCAAGACGCCGGTGCCGCTCGAATCGGTTCCGAAGTCCATCCGCGACACCCTGGGCTACGCCTTCTTCGTCATGGAAGACGGCACGCCCATGGAACTCGATGCCGCCTATGGAACCACGTTTGCCCAGCACTACAACCGGATGGTATGCAAACTCGCCTGGGATGCCTCGCAGTTGCTCAAGCAACTCGCCGGGGAGGCGACACGATCCGCACGCCCCGACGCCGTCTCGAGGGTCTACCTCGCCGAGTGCAGCCATGATCGGCAACCCATGCGCGAGCGGCTCGAGGCGGACTTGAGGCGTCGCGGCTATGTCGTGCTGCCGGACCGCCGACTGCCGCTGGAGGACGAGGCCGAGTGCATCCGGATGATCGGCGATTGCCTGGCGCGCTCTTGTCTCGCGATCCATCTGATCGGCAGCCAGCCCGGCGGGGTTCCCGATGGGGTCGGCGGCCAATCCATCGTCGTGATGCAGAACCAGCTCGCAGCGGAGCGCAGCCGCTCGCACGCGCTGCCGCGCCTCATCTGGCTGCCCGCCGGCACGCAATCGCCGCGTCCTGAACATCAGTCGTTCATCGACGCCTTGCAACGCGACGCCGCGGCCCAGTTCGGCGCCGATCTACTGACCGGCAGCGGCGATGCCTTGCTGCAGGCGGTGCACGACACGCTCGGGCAGATGGAACGGAAGGCGAGCGCGCCGCCGGCCACTCCGACGATGCCGGCAATCTCGGCGGCACCGATGCTGTACCTGATTTGTGTGGAGCAGGATCGCAAGTCCAGCATTCCCTTGCGACACGCTCTGCGCGACTGCGGCTTCGAGGTGCATTTGCCGGCATTTCAGGGAGACGCCGCCGCGGTGCGGGAATCGCACCGCCGTCTGTTCGCGGAATGCGATGTGGTGTTGGTCTACTACGGCGCCGGCGAGGAGGCCTGGAAACGCAGCGTCGACAGCGAACTGAAGAAGGGTGCGCTGCAAGGGCGCGCCGCGGTGCCGCGGTACACCTATCTCGCCGAACCGCGCAGCAGCGACAAGGAGGATCTCATCGACATGCAGGAGGACCGGCTGATCGACGGGCTCGGCGGCGTGTCGATGGAGGCCATCGCGGCCTTTGCCGGCGCGCTACGCACCGCTCGCGGCACCGTTCGCGCTTCGTGATGCGTACAACCCCGCCGCGCAATCCCTACCCGGGACTGCGGCCATTCCGCGAGGACGAGCAGTACCTCTATTTTGGGCGCGAAGCCGCCGTCGACGCCATGGTCGATCGGCTCTGCAGCCGGCGCTTCCTGGCCGTGCTCGGCAGCTCGGGCAGCGGCAAATCCTCGTTGATCAATTGCGGGCTGCGTCCCGCGCTGCACCGCGGGCTCATGGCCGAGGCCGGCAGCGCATGGCGCATCGCGGTCTGCCGGCCGGGCGCCGATCCCTTCGCGGCGTTGGCGCGGGCGCTGGACCTTCGCGGCGTGTTGTTCGACACGCCCGCCGCTGCGGCGCCGTCCGCGGCGTTGCCGCGCGCCGCCTTGATCGAAACGACCCTGCGCATGAGCGGTCTCGGCCTCATCGACATCGTCGAACAAGCACGGCTGCGGGAGGGCGTCAACGTGCTCGTCATCGTCGACCAGTTCGAAGAGCTGTTCCGCTACCGCGGCCTGACCGCCGGGGGGCGCGCCGAGGACGACGCCGCAGCCTTCGTCGATCTCCTGCTCAATGCGCGCAGTCAGAGCGCGCAGTCGATCTACGTGGCGATATCCATGCGCTCGGATTTTCTCGGCGACTGCACTCTTTATCCGGGCTTGGCCCAGACCATCAACGAGAGTCAGTATCTCGTGCCGCGCATGACGCGCGACGAGCGCCGCGCCGCGATCTTGGGTCCGATCGGTGTGAGCGGCGGCGAGATCAACCCGGCACTGCTCACGCGCCTGGTCAACGACGTCGGCGACGATCCGGATCAGCTGTCGATCCTGCAGCACGCGCTCAATCGCACATGGTCGTATTGGCAGCGTGAGACGGGCGGGACAGGCGAGATCGAACTGCGGCACTACGAGGCGATCGGGACGCTGGCCCATGCCCTGGATCAGCATGCCGAGGAGCGTTGGTCGCGCCTCGCCGCCGACCGCGACCGCGAGGTCTGCAAGCGTTTGTTCAAAGCCCTGACCGACCAAGTCACCGATCCGCGCGGCGTGCGCCGGCCGGCGCAGCTCTCAGCACTGTGCGCGGTCATCCATGCCGAGCCCGAAGAAGTACGGAGCGTGATCGAGATATTCCGCGATCCCAGCTGTTCCTTCCTCGTGCCGCCGGTACCGGAGCCGCTCGGCTCCGAGACGGTCATCGATATTTCTCACGAGAGCTTGATGCGCGTGTGGGCGCGGCTTCGAACCTGGCTCACGGACGAAGCCGAATCGGTTCAGCAACTGCGCCGGCTCGCCGATGCGGCGGAACAACACCGGCGTGGCCGCAGCGGTCTGTGGCGCGATCCTGAACTCGAGTTCGCGTTGCAGTGGCAGGCACGCCAGCAGCCGAACGCGGCATGGGCGGCGCAATACGGCGTCGGCTGCGAAACGATGACGCAATTCCTGCGCGAGTCCGAGGCCGCGCGCGCGGCCGAACACGCGCAGCTTGCGCATCGGGCGGCCGTGCGCCGTTGGAGTGTGGTGGCCGGCTTTCTCCTGCTGTGCGCCGTCGGCGCCGTGTTCTTCGTTCAGTGGCGGCGCACCGAGGCGTTGTTGATCGCCGCCAATGCCGCCAACCTGCGCAAGCTCGTGATGCAAAGCCGCGCGATGTTCGATGGTGATTTGCCGACCCCACTGGACGTGGCGCTGCAGTTGAGCGCGGCCGCGTACCGTCTGGGGGCCAACGACGAGAGCTACGCCGGCCTGCAGTACGCCCTGCTGCACACCGACCGTCTCGATCGGGTGGTGAGGTTTCCGGATCCGGCACTCGATGTCAGCGCCGACGGCCGCTTCGTCGTCACCGTTCACGGCAACATCGCCCAACTGCGCGATGCGGCCAGCGGCGCGCGGTTCGGCGCGCCGCTCGAAGGTCACACCGGGACGGTGAATGCCGCAGCCTTCGACCATGACGGGCGGATGCTGGCCACCGCCGGCGACGACGCTACGGTACGCGTCTGGACGGCGCTGGGCGCGCAGCCGCACGGCCAGGCGCTGCGGGGTCACGCCAATCGTGTGTGGTCCGTGGCATTCAGTCCCGACGGGAGCCGCCTCGCCTCCGGTGACGAGGACGGCATCGTGCGTCTGTGGGATGCGCGCAGCGGCGCGGCGATGGGTGTGCTGAAGGGCCATCGCCTGCGCATCTTTGCGCTGCGCTTCAGTCCCGACGGTCGCACGCTCGCTTCCGGCAGCGATGACCAAACCATCATTCTCTGGGATCTCGCGACGCTCGAGCCGCGGCCGTTGCCGCCGATGCGCCACGACGGCGTGGTGTCGACCGTGGCGTTCAGTCCCGACGGGCATTGGCTTGCTTCGGGCGGGGGCGATAACGGCATCCGCTTGTGGGATGCCGCCACCGGAAAAGCGCGCGGCGAACTCTGGCGCGGTCACGACAGCCGCATTTGGAGCGTGGCCTTCAGTCCGGATGGCGCAACTCTCGCGGCCGGCGCGGAGGATCGCACCGTGCGGCTCTGGGATGTGGCGACCGGACAAGCGCGAGGCGCACCGCTGTTGGGCCACAAGAGCCGGGTCTGGCAAGTCGCTTTCACTGCGGAGGGTGACGGGCTCTTGTCGACGAGCGGCGATAAAACTCTGATGCGTTGGTCGGCCGCACCGACGAGGCAGGTTCTCCAGGAACACGGCAGCGCGGTTCGAAGTCTCGCCGTCAGTCACGACGGGAAGATCTTGGCGGCGGCCGGCGACGACGCCGTCATCCGGCTGTGGAATCTCTCCGACGGCAAGGCGCCGGCACCTCAATTGCGCGGCTCGCCTTTGAGCGGACACCGCGGCAGCATCGCGAGCGTGACGTTTGATGCGGCCGGCCGGCTTCTGGCGTCGGCCGGTGAAGATGGCACGGTGCGCGTCTGGTCGACGGACGATGGGCGGCCGCTCGGTCCTGCACTCGACGGACACGGCGGCAACGTATGGTCGGTGGCCTTCAGTCCGAGCGGCGGGACTCTGGCCAGCGGTAGCGCTGACGGTGCCGTGCGGCTGTGGGACAGCGCACGCGGCACGTTGCGGACCGAGCCCTTGCGGGGACACAAGGACCGCGTCTGGAGCGTCGCCTTCAGTGCCGACGGCGGACTGCTGGCGTCCGGCGGCGACGATGCGCGCATTCGGCTGTGGCAACTGGCGGACGACCGAGTCACCGCGGGGGCGATTCTGCGCGGGCACGCGCAGCGCGTGTGGAGCTTGGCCTTCAGCCCCGCAGGCCGGCGACTGGCATCGGCGAGCGAGGATGCCACGGTGCAGCTCTGGGATCTGTCGGCGGGAACTCCGCGCGCGACGCCCCTGATCGGTCATGACGAGGCGGTGCATACGGTGGCCTTCAGTGCGGATGGCAAGACGCTCGCCTCCGGCGGCGACGACGCCACGATCCGCTGGTGGGATGCCTTCACCGGCGAACCGCGCGGCGCGGCCATGCACGATCATCCAAGCGCAGTGACCAGCGTGGCCTTCACACCGGACAGCCGCACCCTATGGGTCGCATCGGAGGATGGCATGATACGCGCCGTCGATGCGCCGGCCGCGTGGATCGAGCGCGTCTGCGGCAAGTTGACCAGCAACCTGAGCGCTGCGCTGTGGCAACGCTACGTCGGCGACACACCCTACGTCCCGCAGTGCCCGCAACTGCCCATCGCGCGCGACTGAACGGGCCTCGGCCGCGCGCCCTGCGAGGGTTACCGGTAGTGGTTGTGCTAGCATCGCGATACCTTGGGAATTCGGGTACCACGCCCATGATCGAGGATTCGAGCGACGCTGCGCGAAGGCGCCTGGTCCGGACCCTGATCGGCGGTTTATTCGGGCTCACGGGCCTTGCGTACGAGTCTTGGGCGGTCGACCTGTTTGGCGGCCGGCCGGGCAAGCTCCCGCCGGGCCGTTCAATCTATCGGATCACGGGCAAGGTACTGGTCAATGGCACCGCCGCCGATGCGGCCACGCACATCGCGGGCGGCGACACCATCGAGACGTCGGCCGGCAGTGAACTGGTGTTTGCCGTCGGCTCGAGCGCGCATCTGGCGCGCGAGAAAAGCCGCGTCGTCTTCGAAGCCGCTGAAGGCAGTGCGCAGCACGTCGCCGGCATCACTCTGCATCAGGGGAAGATTCTGTCGGTATTCGGCAGCGCCGCCAGCAAACTCGTGACGCCTACCGCGGCGATCAATCAGGCAAGCGGCGGTTCCTATACCGAGGCCGACGCCGAGCAGACTTATTTTTGCAATTGCTACGGTGCCAGCGAGATTGCCGCCGTCAAGGATCCGCAGAGCACGCAAAACATCGTCACCCAGCATCACGACAAGCCCCTGTACATCGTCGCCGACGCGCAGCCGGGGAACGCGATTCGGTCGGCGCCCTTCATCAACCACACGGATCAGGAATTGATGTTGATCGAAGCTCTGGTGGGTCGCCGCCCGCCATTCACGTTTCCGGCGAGTCAGTACAATGCGCCGCGTCCCGGCAGACAATATGATTAGCGCGATGATTGGCGCGCAGTGCGGGCAGCGCAAGAGCGCGCAGCACGTGCAGCGCGCACGGCGCGCACACCGCGCACAGCGCGAGAGCGGGGCGCCTCAGAAGCGCAGCACGAAGTCGGCGGTCCACTGCCGGTCGACATAACGCGTCGGGATGTTCTCGAGGAAGGGCGTCCCCGCGGTGGGCCGCGCGACCGCATCCAGCCAGGACAGGTCGAGCGAGGCGTTCGCTCCGAACGCATGATTGAAGCCCAGCTGCGCGACCGCGGTCCTGGCGTGCATGCGATACACCCGGAGATGATCTGCCGTGAAGGCATCATCCGCCACGTCGATGAAGCCGCCCGCCGTCTTGGGATTCTCGAATGAGGCAATGCCCGACAGCGTGGCATCGCCGCGCCGATAGATGCCATTGAGGTACAGAACATCGGCGGGCGATATGGCATAGTCGAGATGCCCTTTGAGCGACCAGTCGGTCCCGGAAAATACGGCGTTTTGCGCGCGACGCTGCTCGCCCGAGATCGATGCATCGCCGCTCAACCGGTCGGTCAGGGCACGGTTCGCCCGCAAGCCCAGCGCGTAGCCCACGTCGCTGCGCAGGTCGGATTCGTAACCGTTCGCCAAGGCGCGCAGGAAGATGCCGTAGGTGGCGGCGTCGAACTCGCCCGATGCACGGTAATTCCACCGCGCCGCCGCCGACGCGGCGACGTGATCGAGTTTGTCGTGATGTCCGAAGACTTCCGCGCCCCCATCGGCCGTCACGGCCAGCTGCGTATGCTGGCTCTCGGTGCGCGACCAATCCCGGCTCACGTGCAGTCCGTAGATTTGATCGCTGCGGTTGACGCCGGCGCCCGGACCGCGATCGACGTTGTCGTCCTGCGTGACGAAGGTCTCGACTTGATTTTGCGGTCCGAGAGCGGCCGCGTCGGCGAGCGCCGGACTACCGGTGAGCCAGGCCAGCGCCGCAACCGCCACGCCGACCGCAGCGCCGACCGCAGCGCTGACCGTCGCACGCAGCGCGCCGATCGATTGCATCGCTCCTTCCATAGCTCCCTGCATCGCTCTTTGCATCGCTCCTTGCATCGCGCAATTGCGCCGAAATGGCATAGCCACGCCTGTTGAAAAAATAGTGTGCTTTCCGAGGGACAGGATACAAGAGCGCGCCGCGTACGTATGCGCGTTACGCGAGTAAGCGTGTTGGGACTTCGCCCGGTGCGTGACCGCTGCGATGCAACATGATGAGGGGTCTGTGCTCCGTGCCCCGATTGCGTACGGCCGCCAACATTGATATACGTCAGGCACAGGCGCGAAGGATTGCGGGCCTTCCGCAGTGACATTTGCAACGGGAAGAACAAGCGGGAGGTTGCACGTGATCCGTATTCACCGCGCAGTCGCATCGTCGATCGTCACCTCGCTGGCCATGCTGCTCTGGAGCTGTTCCCAGCAGCCGCAGCCGGGCACGGTGCTGGACGAAGCCAAATTGGCCGGCCGAACGGCGGCCAGTTTTCCGCATGCCGCCGATGATTATTTCCACGACATGGACGGCGGCCAGACGTTTGGCACCGACGAAATCATCGGCAGGAACATGTGGTTGGTGTGGACCGGCGGCAACGACCGCTTCTGGAACACCATGACGGGCTACACCTTCGGCGCCTTCGATCTATTGAAGTCCATCAGTTCGCATCCGAGCCTCGGGTTCTCGCGGGCCAACCGGTGGAACTATCTTGGACTCGTGAACGAGCCGTGCTTCGAGACGCCGACGGCGCCGGATCCGAATCGCCGCGGTCTGTGGCTGGACGTGCGTCGCAAGGACTGCATCGCCGATCCCTTCGAAGACGAAACCCGCTATCCCGGCGTCGCGCTCGGTTCGCGCGGCAAATCCTTGGGCGACGGCACCACGCAGCCCGTCGGATCCTTCTATGGCTATGCCACCGGCATCATGGGTCTGCGCCTCTTCCCGAATCCCGATTTCGATGCCAAAGCTGCCAAGGATTGGGATCCGGAGCGCTATTACACCGATCCGTCGTACTACAACCGCGCGGATCTGGTGCGGCCGTACCGCGTCGGCATGTCCTGCGGTTTCTGTCACGTGGGTCCGAGCCCGATTCATCCGCCCGCCGATCCGAATGCTCCCGCCTTTGCCGATCTGAGCTCCTCGGTGGGCGCGCAGTACATGTGGGTGGACCGCCTCTTCATCTTCAATTCGAACAAGCCCGAGGGCCAGAAGAATTTCATGTACCAGCTGGTGAAGACCTATCGGCCGGGCTCGATGGACACATCGCTGATCTCCACGGACAGCATCAACAACCCGCGCACCATGAACGCCGTGTACGACTTTCCCTCGCGAATGGGGCTGGCGAAAAACCTGTGGCACGAGAAGCTCGCCGGCGGGGAACTCAATAACAAGCAATTCAACGATTTCGTGAGCGACGGTCCGCTGACCGAGTTCTACTCCAAGACGGATGCCACCTCGCGTACGCCGCATGTGCTGAAGGACGGCGCGGACTCGGTGGGCCTGCTCGGGGCGCTGAATCGCGTCTATTTGAACATCGGACTGTTCAGCGAAGAGTGGCTGCTGCACTTCAACGCGGTGGTCGGCGGCAAGCCGATTACGCCCATCGAGATCGCGGTCGCGGAGCGCAACTCGCCCTACTGGCAGGCCACGGAGCTGGGTACTCTCAAGACCGCGCTGTTCTTCTTGAAGGCCGCGCGGCCGGACCGGCTGAAGGATGCGCCCGGCGGCAGCGCCTTTCTGGGCGACGATGCCAAGACCGTGGCGCGCGGCAAGGAAGTCTTTGCCGACACCTGCGCCCGATGTCATTCGAGCAAGGGCCCCCCGCCGCCGGCGACGCTCGAACTCGACCCGGACAAGTGCGCGGGGGCGGCATACCTCGGCTGCTTCAAGCGCTATTGGTCCTGGACCCAGACGGATGACTTCAAACGGCAGATGCGCGCCATCGTGGCGGCGGCGGATTTTCTCACCGACAATTATCTGTCCAGCGACGGACGAATCCCGGTGACTTTGCTGCGAACCAATGTCTGCAGTCCCTTGGCCACCAATGCGCTCGCCGGCAATATTTGGGACAACTTCTCCTCGCAGTCCTACAAGGCGTTGCCGTCGGTGGGCACGGTGACATTGAGCGACCCCTTTAGCGGCGACCCGGTGAAGTACCCGATGCCGGCGAACGGGCGCGGCTACACCCGCGTGCCGTCGCTGATCGGTCTGTGGTCCACGGCGCCCTTCTTGCTCAACAACAGCGTCGGCCCGTTCAGCGGCGACCCGTCGGTAGCGGGTCGCATGAAGGTGTTCGATGCCTCCATCGAGCAGATGCTATGGCCGGAGAAACGCGATCAGGACTCGCTGCTCGCCGGTAAAGTGCCGGGACTCATCGATCGCACCACGGAGCGCAGCGACATATTCATTCCCGTGGGCTACGTGCCCGAGGCGCTGCAACCGCTGCAAGGCACGGCGCATCGCTGGCTGCCGCGCATCGTGAGTGCGGGCGGCGACGTTGAACTCGGGCCCATTCCGGCCGGCGTGCCGGTGGGGCTGTTGGCCAGCGTGAAGTTGCGCACGGAGCAATTCGATACCGAAGACCCAGCGGCGTATTTGCGAAACCTGGGTGACCTTGTGGTGCGGCTCAAGGCCGATTTGCTGCTGCACGCGGCCAGCGACGAGGAGTTGGGCAAATCCTTTGCCAACCTCCGTGGTCCGCTGCTGGCCAACAGCAAGTGTCCGGACTTCGTGGTCAATCGCGGTCACTACTTCGGCACGGCGCAATTCAACGATCAGGCGGCCTTGAGCGACGACGAGCGCGCCTTCGGAACCGAACCGGTGTTGAGCGACGCCGACAAGCACGCCCTGATCGCGTTCTTGAAGACGTTCTGATCGTCGCATGACCGATACCCAGGGAGCGGCGGATGAATGGGATTACATCATCGTCGGCTCCGGGCCTGGGGGAGGGACTTTGGGGGCGCGGCTGGCCGAAGCCGGCATGCGGGTGTTTCTCCTGGAGGCGGGCGGCGATGCCCGGGTCGAAACCGGAGTGCGTCTTCCCGATGACTACCGCGTCCCCGGCTTCCATGCCTTTGCCTGTGAGAACCCGGCCATGAGTTGGGATTTCGAGGTACGTCACTACGCGAATGAGTCGCGCCAGGCACGGGATTTCAAGTACGATGCGGCGCGCGGCGGGGTGTTCTACCCGCGCGCCGCCACCTTGGGCGGATGCAGCGCGCACAACGCGATGATCTTCATGCCGCCTCACGATTCGGACTGGGACCATATCCGGGATCTCACCGGCGATCCCTCCTGGAGTGCGCGGCGCATGCGCCGTCATGCCGGCGCGCTGGAAAACTGCCGGTACCGGCCGCTGTGGCGCGCTCTGGCGCTCATCGGCATCAACCCCACGGGGCATGGCTGGCGCGGCTGGCTTTCCACCGAGCGGCCGCTGGAATTCAGCGCCCTCGGCGATGAGGAGATGGTGCTGACCATCCTCGAATCCGCCTTGGAGTTCGTGCGTCGCTTGAAGCATCGGTGGCGCACGCTTTCGCGCTGGTTCCGGCGGGCCGGCGACCCGAACGCGCGGACCTGGCGGACTCGCAGCTTCGAGGGTCTGTGCTACACGCCGCTGGCCACGGCCGGCCACGAACGCATGGGCGCACGCGAGCGGGTGCTCGAGACGGCCGGGAGATTTCCCGAGAACCTCCACATCGAGCTCGACGCCCTGGCCACGCGAGTGTTGTTCGACGCGGGCGGCGCCGCCTGCGGCGTCGAGTACTTGAAGGGCCGGCATCTGTACCGGGCGCATGCCGTACCCAGCGACGCACCCGGGGAGTTGCGTCAAGTGTTCGCGGGCCGCGAGGTCATCCTCTGCGGCGGCGCCTTCAACACGCCGCAATTGTTGATGCTGTCCGGCATCGGTCCGGCCGCGCATCTGCGCGAGCACGGGATTGCGGTGAAGACCGATCTGCCGGGCGTCGGGCGAAATCTCCAGGATCGGTACGAGGTGGCGGTGACGTATCGCGCGCGGCAGCCCTGGCGCATCCTCGACGGCGCCAAGTTCGAGCGCGGCGATGCGATTTGGCAGTGCTGGAACACAACGCGCGAGGGTTTGTATGCGTCGAACGGCGCGGCGCTGGCGTTCGTCCGCTCCTCGGACTCCACGCTGCCCGAGCCGGATATTTTCTCGATGGCGCTGCCCACGCGCTTCGAAGGTTATTTCCACGATTTTTCGGCCTGGCTGCAGCGCGACCACGACATCTTGACGTGGGCGGTGCTGAAGGCGCACACGGTCAATCGCGCGGGCACGGTCGAATTGCGGTCGGCCGATC
>Ga0209006_10003017_pt1 | contig 15291 bp, 6 predicted proteins | sample JacPin_JW_Ref_O2_FD_188567 | JGI IMG/M metagenome (GOLD analysis project Ga0209006, IMG submission 188567) | Forest soil microbial communities from Algoma, Ontario, Canada - Jack Pine, Ontario site 1_JW_Ref_O2 (SPAdes) (version 2) | ecosystem: Environmental > Terrestrial > Soil > Boreal... | reverse complement strand
CATCATGCTCGCCGGCATCGTCGCTTATACCCAACTGCCCGTTTCGGCGCTGCCCGAAGTCGACTACCCGACCATCCAGGTGCTCACGTTCTATCCCGGCGCCGGCCCCTACGTGATGGCGACCACTGTGACTGCGCCGTTGGAGCGCCAGTTCGGCGAATTGCAGGGTCTCAGCCAGATGACCTCGACCAGTTCGGGTGGTACGTCGGTCATCGTGCTGCAATTCAATTTGAGCCTGAACATTGACGTTGCCGAAGAGGAAGTGCAGTCGGCGATCAATGCATCGCAAAGCTACCTGCCTTCCAATTTGCCGACCCCGCCGGTCTACAGCAAGACCAATCCCGCCGACGCACCGGTGCTCACGCTAGCCATTACCTCGGATTCCATTCCCCTTTCTCAAGTCGAAGATTTGGTGGATACGCGTCTGGCGCCCAAACTTTCGCAACTCAATGGAGTCGGGCTGGTAAGCATCAGCGGCGGCCAAAAGCCGGCCGTACGCATTCGAGCCAATCCCGCGGCGCTTTCTTCCTACGGCCTGAACCTTGAAGACCTGCGCACCGCTCTGACGCAAGCCAGCGTAAACGCAGCCAAGGGAAATTTCGACGGCCCCCGGCAGGATTACCAGATTGATTCGAACGACCAGCTTGAAACCAGCGCGGACTACCGGCAGATCGTGATTGCATACCGTAACAACGCTCCGGTCATGCTGACTGACGTGGCCCAAGTGGTGGACGGGGTCGAGAACAATAATCAAGCGGCATGGATGAACTTAACCCCTGCCGTCATCCTTAACATCCAGCGCCAGCCCGGTGCGAACACGATCAACGTAGTCAAGAGCATCAAGAAGTTGTTGCCGCAGCTTGAGGCCAATTTGCCGGCCTCAACTCAAATCACCACTTTGACGGATCTGACCACGTCGATCGACGCATCGGTGCACGACGTTGAGTTTGAATTGATACTCACCATCGGGCTGGTGGTGCTGGTGATTTTTCTGTTCCTGCGCAGTCTTTACGCGACCATTATTCCCAGCGTGGCTGTGCCGCTGTCGCTTGTGGGAACCTTCGCGGCGATGTATGCGCTGGGTTTCAGCCTCGACAATTTGTCATTGATGGCGTTGACGATCTCCACTGGATTTGTGGTGGACGACGCGATCGTCATGATCGAAAACATTTCGCGCTTCATCGAGATGGGGGATCCTCCGATGGAAGCGGCGCTCAAAGGAGCGGAGCAGATTGGCTTCACCATCGTCTCGCTGACCGTCTCGCTGATCGCGGTGCTCATTCCGTTGCTGTTCATGGGCGACGTGGTAGGCCGGCTGTTTCGCGAGTTCGCGATTACGCTGGCGGTCACAATCGTCATATCCGCCGTCGTGTCATTGACGCTAACTCCCATGATGGCGGCGCGAATCTTGCGCCACGAACCGAAAGAGAAACAAGGGAAGTTCTACCAGTGGTCCGAGCGCGGCTTCGAGAAGATGATCGAGTTCTATGGGAGAACGCTGAAGTTTGTGCTGCGCTACCAGACGGTGACCCTTCTGATTGCGCTGGGTACGCTGGTGCTGACCATCATTCTTTACATCGTTATCCCCAAGGGATTCTTCCCGGTGCAGGATACGGGCGTCATTCAAGCCATTTCGCAGGCGCCCCAGACGATTTCGTTCGCGGCAATGGCCGAAAAGCAACAAGAACTTGCCAAAGTGATCCTGCAGGATCCTGCGGTCCAGAGTATTTCGTCGTTCATCGGAGCCGACGGGACCAATACAACTCTCAACAGTGGGCGCATGTCGATCAACCTGAAGCCGCTGGAAGACCGGGATATCAGCGCGCCCAATCTGGTGCGCCGGCTGCAAAAGAATTTGCAGAACGTGCAGGGAATTTCGCTCTATATGCAGCCGGTGCAAAACATCACGGTCGACGACCGCGTAAGCCGCACGCAATATCAATACACCCTCGAAGATCCTGATCCCAATGAGCTCAACGACTGGACGAATCGATTTGTAGCGAAGCTCCAGAGTTTGCCCGAGTTGGAAGACGTTGCGACCGACCAGCAGACCGGTGGTCTCGCGGTTTCGCTGATCATCGATCGCGGGACTGCGTCGCGGCTCGGGATTGCTCCGTCGACGATCGACAACACTTTGTATGACGCCTTCGGGCAGCGCCAGATCAATACGATGTATACGCAACTCAACCAGTACCACGTGATTCTGGAAGCGGAGCCGAGCTTCCAGCAAAATCCGAACACGCTGGCGAATCTTTACATTCAGGCGAATGCCTCGTCTGGCGCGTCAGGACCGGGAGCCTCGACTTCGTTTTCATCTTCCGGATCGGCTTCTGCCGGCTCCAACGCGACGACGACCTCGGTGATGTATACGCCGTCGTCGGGCATACTGACTCCGCCGAGCAATGCGCTCGCGTCAAGTTCGAACTCCTCGGTGTCGGGTTTGGGCTCATCCGCAAACAGCACCACGACAACGGCGATCAGCAACGCGGTCCCGCTCGGCGCGTTCACTAAGATTGAGCGCGCGTCGGAAGCGCTGTCGATCAACCATCAGGGACAATTTCCTTCGGTCACAGTATCGTTCAACCTGGCTCCGAATGCGGCGCTGGGAAGCGCAATTTCAGCCATCGACAAGGTGCAGGAAGACATGCACATGCCGGCCAGCCTGCAGGCGGATTTTCAAGGCACGGCGGCTTCTTTCAAGAATTCTCTGTCGAACGAAGCATTGCTCATTCTGGCCGCGCTGGTGACCGTTTACATCGTGCTGGGCGTCTTGTATGAAAGTTTCATTCATCCCGTCACGATTCTTTCCACTCTGCCTTCGGCCGGCGTGGGAGCTCTGCTCGCTCTCATGCTGTTCCGCCAGGATCTGAGCGTGGTCGCGATCATAGGCATCATCCTGCTTATCGGAATCGTCAAAAAGAACGGAATCATGATGGTCGACTTCGCGCTCGAAGCCGAACGCGAGCATGGCAAGAACGCGACCGACGCTATCTATGAGGCGAGTTTGCTGCGCTTCCGTCCCATCATGATGACCACAATGGCGGCGCTGCTCGGCGGATTGCCTCTGGCATTAGGAACGGGAATTGGATCTGAGATAAGACGCCCGCTCGGAATTGCGATGGTCGGCGGACTTTTGTTGAGCCAGGCGTTGACCCTCTACACGACGCCGGTCATTTACATCTTCTTTGACAATCTTGGAGACCGGTTCTCGCACAAGCCGAAGAAGTCGCCTGGGGATGCGCATGAGGATCCGCATCAGAATCCGAAAGGGCAGAATCCGCAGGGACAGACTCCGGCAGAGCAGTCATGAATCCTTCTGAATTATTTATCCGGCGGCCGGTGGCGACGACGTTGTTGACGATCGCGATTGCCATTGCCGGAGCGATCGCGTTCACCGTTTTGCCGGTCTCGCCTTTGCCGCAAGTGGATTTTCCCACGATTTCCGTGTCAGCCAGTTTGCCCGGAGCGAGCGCGCAGATCATGGCGTCCTCGGTGGCCACACCGCTGGAACGGCAGTTCGGCCACATTGCGGGAGTTTCCGAGATGACTTCCGCAAGTTCTCTCGGAAGCACGTCGGTCACGATTCAGTTCGACCTCAACCGCAATATCGACGGAGCGGCGCGCGACGTGGAAGCTGCGATCTCCGCGGCCCGCACCTATTTACCGACCAATCTTCCAGCGAATCCCACCTATCGGAAAGTGAATCCGGCTGATGCTCCGATCATGATCATCGGCCTGACCTCGACAAAATTCGATACTGGAAAGCTCTATGACGAAGCCTCAACGATCATGGAGCAGAAGTTGTCGCAGATTCAGGGAGTTGGGCAGGTGGTGGTCGGAGGTGCGTCCCTGCCGTCGGTACGCGTCGAGGTCGATCCGACACAGCTAAACAGCTACGGCCTGACGCTGCCTAATTTGCAAGCTGTTCTGAGTACGCAAAATTCGGATTTAGCTAAAGGTCAAGTCACTTACAACGGAGTGACGGCCGACATTATTGCGAACGATCAGATTTCGCATGCCGAAGACTACAAACCGCTGGTTGTCGGCTACCACAATGGTGCTGCCGTTCGCCTCTCGGATGTGGCGACTGTTAACGACTCGGTGCAAAACCTCCGCTCCGCGGGATATCTCAACGGCATTCCTTCGGTCACGGTAATCATCTTCCGCCAGCCCGGCGCGAACATTATTCAGACGGTCAATAACATTCGCACGCAGCTCCCCTTTCTGAAGGCATCGATTCCGCAGGGAATCGACACCACCATCGTTCTCGATCGCACAACAACAATTCGTGCTTCGGTCAACGACGTGGAGCGCACCCTCATCATTTCGGTCATTCTTGTGATTCTTGTCGTGTTCATTTTCCTGCGCAACGGGCGCGCCACGCTGATTCCCAGCGTTGCCGTGCCAGTCTCGCTGGTCGGCACCTTTGCCGTGATGTTCCTGCTTGGTTTCAGCATCGACAATCTTTCGCTGATGGCGCTGACAATCTCCACCGGATTCGTCGTGGATGATGCCATCGTGGTGATGGAAAACATCTCCCGACATCTCGAGGGCGGCATGGAGCCGTTCAAAGCAGCGCTGCTTGGAGCGAAAGAGATTGGATTCACGGTTTTCTCGATCAGCGTGTCCCTGATCGCCGTTTTCATTCCTATTCTCATGATGGGCGGGATCGTCGGCCGGCTCTTTCGCGAATTTGCTATTACGCTCTCGACCGCCATTGTGGTGTCCATGGTCATTTCACTGACCACGACGCCCATGATGTGTGCATACCTGCTGAAGCAAGAAAGTCCGGAAGGGCACGGACGGTTCTATCGAGCAAGCGAGAAATTCTTCAGCTGGATGCTTGAAAGCTATCGCCGGTCGTTGCTGTGGGCGCTCGACAACTCCGCTTTGATGCTGGTGATTTTGCTGTTTACGATTGCCTTAAACGGTATTCTTGTCTACCGGCTTCCCAAGGGATTTTTTCCGCAACAGGACACGGGGGCGATCGTTGGCGGAGTTCAGGGTCCACAGGATTCGTCGTTTCCAGCGATGGATAGCTCCATCCGCCAGCTAGTGGGGGTGATCAAGAGCGATCCCGCAGTCGCGAATGTGAATGCCTACACCGGCGGCAATGGCTCCACGAACACGGGCTTTATTTATATCGCGCTCAAACCTCTTGACGAGCGCAAGATAGGGGCGCCGGACATCATCAATCGGCTGCGGCCGAAGCTCAATCATCTTCCTGTAGCATCTGCATTTCTGCAAGCCTCGCAGGATTTACGCATCGGAGGCCGATCGAGCAACGCGCTCTACCAATACACAATTCAATCCGACAACGTTCAGGATCTTTCCCATTGGGGACCGATTTTGCTGACGGAACTGAAGAAGATTCCAGGCTTGCAGGACGTGAACTCCGATCAGCAGAACGGAGGGTTGGAAGAACTACTGACTTATGACCGGGCCAGTGCGGCCAGACTGGGTCTTACCGCGCAAGGGCTTGACTCCGCGCTGTACTCCGCGTTCGGCCAGTCGGAAGTTTCCATCATCTACACGCAGCTCAATCAATACTACGTCGTGCTCGAGGTCGCGCCAAAATATTGGCAAACGCCTCAGGGCCTGAACAGTATTTATCTGCGCGCCGGTGGCGCTGGAAGCAGTTCCGCTACTTCTTCAGGCAGCATGGGTGCTTCGAGTTCTGGAAACCTGCCCGGCAGCGGGAATATTCCCCTCAGTGCGATTACGGCAGCGCAAGCCAGCACAACGCCCCTGGCCGTGAATCACACTGGCTTGTTTCCGTCGGTAACGGTGTCATTCAACCTGGCTCCGGGGATCTCTTTGAGCGATGCGGTGGAGCGCATCGCAGAGACACAGCAACGACTCGGCATCCCGTCAACTGTGCGGGGCTTCTTCGCCGGAACCGCACAGGCCTACCAGCAGTCATTGAGCACGGAGCCAATGCTGATATTGACCGCGGTGTTCGCTGTGTACATCGTGCTCGGAGTGCTCTACGAAAGCCTGGTGCATCCGATAACGATCCTTTCGACGCTGCCTTCCGCCAGCGTGGGCGCAATGCTGGCATTGATGATTTTTAAGATCGACCTCAATGTGATTTCGATCATCGGAATTGTGCTGCTGATCGGAATCGTGAAGAAAAACGCGATCATGATGATCGACTTCGCTCTGGTTGCCGAGCGGCAGGAAGGGAAGAGCACGGAGGACGCCATCTTTGAGGCGTGTATGCTGAGATTCCGGCCCATTCTTATGACGACGATGGCGGCTTTATTCGGCGCGCTGCCGTTGGCCTTTGGCACCGGCACTGGGTCGGAATTGCGAAGGCCTCTCGGCATTACCATCGTCGGCGGACTAATCGTGAGCCAGATGATCACGCTCTACACCACACCGGTGGTCTATCTGTTCCTCGATGGTCTGCGGCTGAAGTTTAAGAAGAGGCACGAGGGTGGGCTCCCGACTCCGGCGCCGCAAGCGGGTTAGCGCAGAAGGTACATTTCTTGGGGGAAATACTTAGGTAGCGATACAGGGGGTGCGTGCAAAATATGAAGAACTCGAAACAACGAATAGGAAATGTTCCGGCCGCGCTCTCTGCTTCCGTGTTCGCATCGATTCTGTTGCTGCTGTCGGGCTGCGTGGTTGGTCCGAAATATCATGCGCCCGCTCCGCCACCACCGGCAGGTTCTTACAAGGAATCGCCCACTCAGTCTCAGGACAATGGAAGCTGGACTGTCGCGCAACCCTCCGATGCCAGATTGCACGGCAAGTGGTGGGAGATCTTCAACGACTCCGAACTGAATGATCTGGAAGATCAACTGAACATCAACAACCAAAACATCAAACAGTATTTTGAGAATTTCATGGAAGCGAGAGCGGTCGTCCGCGAAGCCCGGTCGCAATATTTCCCCACACTTTCCACGGCGCCTTCCGTGACTCACTCGCGAACATCGCAAAATTTGATTGGATCGAGCACGGTGAACACTACCGGAAGCGGTTCGACGACAACCACCGTGTCATCCGCGTCGACGAGCACCCTCTATTCGCTTCCGCTGGAAGCATCGTGGGCGCCTGATCTTTGGGGCAAGGTGCGGAACACGGTGCGCCAGAGTCAATATTCGGCACAGGTAAGCGAGGCCGATCTTGAAGGGGAGCGGCTCACCGAGCAAGCCGCTCTCGCCGAATATTTCTTTGAGATTCGCGGCCAGGACGAGTTACAGAAAATATTTGATGACACGGTCGCGGCCGATCAGAAGGAACTCGATCTGACCCGCTCGCTTTATGAAAGCGGCATGACCACAGAGATCGCAGTCGTGCAGGCGGAAACGGTGTTGAAGAGCGCACAGGCCGGAGCGACCAATATCGGAATTGCCCGCGCACAGTATGAGCATGCGATTGCGATGCTTGTAGGAAGAGCGGCGACCGGCTTCTCGATTCCGGTAAAACCGATGACGGTTGCGCCGCCGCCGATTCCCGTTGGAGTACCTTCGGACCTGTTGCAAAGGCGTCCCGACGTGTCTGCGGCGGAGCGCACGATGGCCGCTGCGAATGCATCCATCGGGATTGCTCACGCGGCGTACTATCCGAACTTGAGTTTGACCGGGCAAGCCGGGTTTGAGAGTTCTGCCATTGGGGACTGGCTCTCGTGGCCAAGCCGCTTCTGGGCCGTGGGAGCTTCGCTTTCCGAGACTCTCTTTGACGCCGGCTTGCGGCGTGCTACCGTGCAGCAATATGTCGCGGCCTACAATGCAGACCTTGCCGGTTATCGACAAACGGTGCTGACCGCGTTTCAGCAGGTCGAAGATTCGCTGGCAGAAGTTCGCATTCTGTCCAAAGAAATTGAGCAGCAGCAGGACGCGGTAAACTCCGCGCAGAAATATCTTAAGTTGGAAGAGTCGAGATACGAGACGGGCATCGATCCTTACATCGACGTTTTGATCGCTCAGACGACGGTTCTGGGAGACCTGCAAACGCTCAACAGTTTGAAGGTCCAGCAGATGACATCGGCCGTGGCGCTGATTCAGTCGGTAGGTGGTGGGTGGGATGTTTCGCAGTTACCGAGCCCCGTGCAAGTAACTCAGAAACCGCCGGCGAGCGACACCAAGATTCAGCAATAGAAATTAATTTGGAGTGATTAGAGGAGCACTTCTTTAGGGGGTTACAGAGTTTTACCGATGTTTACCGGAAATCTGTCCCTGGATCGAGCCGTGGCGCATCTTATATTGTGAACCGAGATCCTGTCGTGAAGCGGATAATCCTTCTCGCGCTTTTCTTCTTCGCAGTCGTGGATTTTATTTTGGAGCGCGGCAGGATTGATCTTGGAGTAATGACGTCGACGTTCATGCTTTTGCTCTGGCGCGGCTTGCGCTTTCAGCGCGCTTCCCACACCGCCAAAACGCCCTCTGCCTGTGTGCCACGGTCTCACTGAAATTCACAATGGAGTCGTTGAATCGGCATCGCGTAGTCATTGCGAGCCACCGGTATGAGTTTACAATGTGTGCTTTAGCGATCAGCCGTACCGTGAGGGTCGACTTGAATCGAATGCTGCGCCCGGCAGTTGTGGTAGCCATCTCGCTTGCGATGCTTTATGTGGCTGACTGGATTGTGCTGCGGATTCGTGTTGCGCACGGGACGGGATACGGCACCGTCGAGATCCATCACTTCCTTGCTACCTCGCTCAAGGGCAGCAAGACGGAATATGACCTGACTGGAACGTCGCAACAGACGTGCAGCCATTCAATCTTTCCGCACGACGGCAATCTTCCTTGCTGGTGGTTGGAATATCATACGGCGCGATGGGAGTAGTGGCACTCGCGCGAGTGCGGATGCCTCTGACGGTTCGAAGCGGTAAAGTTGTAATCCTGATTGCCGTATGTGGCCAGGGATGAGAATGTGCGATTGTCGCGCTGCCAATCCAGGAAGTTCAGACAGGCGACCGGGGCTCGGTCGAATCCTGGTGATCAAGCGCTACGAACTAGCGCTCGGAGATAACGGCCGCAGCGGCGAACAGTTCGACATCTGGCAGCGCATGCACTACAACCCGCAATACTTGCCGAAAATGTTGGACCGCATTCAGAAGACCGCACCCAAGGGCGCGGATTTAACCAGCTGCGATATTGATATGGATGTTTGTCCTGGAGCGCGGTAGCGTCCAGTCAAAGGTCCGCTGTTCGGTGCTAGGATATTGCCATGATCAGACGTGATTTTCTGCGCCGCGTGCTGTACGGCGGCACGGCGTTTGCCGCGACTGGAGCGGCCGCCAGAGCGCTCACGCCGGGTATGGGTCATGATGCAGCCGGCGTGCTTGATCCATTGAATCTCCTCGGCCCGCAGAGTAGGCAGTCACTTCCTACTCTCACCGCCATCCCTTTCCGTCTGGAAGATGTCAGAATCCTCGATCCCAATCTGCTCCGGGTGCGCGAACAGACTCTCAACTATCTCCTCGCGCTTGATTCTGACCGCCTGCTGCATAATTTCCGCGTCACCGCGAAACTTCCGTCGTCGGCCGAGCCGCTCTATAACCGCGAGGCTCCCACCAACGGATGGCGTGGCCATTACGTCGGCCATTTTCTTTCCGCCTGCAGCCAGATGTATGCCTCCACCGGCGATGTCCGTATCAAGACAAAGGCCGACGCCATGGTGTCGGAGCTGGCAAAATGCCAGGCGCAGCTCGGGGACAAGGGCTACCTTTCCGCGTTCCCAGAATCGGACTTTGACAATCTTGAACAGGGTCGTCCCGCCGCGGTCCTCTGGTATGCGCTGCATAAAATCATGGCTGGCTTGCTCGATGTCAACGAGCACATGCAGAATGCGCAGGCGCTTCAGGTGCTCGAAGGCATGGCCGCATGGACGGATTGGCGCACCGGCCGGCTCCCCGAAGAACAAATGCAGCGGACGCTGCAAATCGAATTTGGCGGCATGAATGAAGTTCTAGCCAACCTCTCCGCCGTTACAGGAAATCCGCGTCATCTGGTGGTTGCGCAACGCTTCGATCACCACGCGGTCATGGATCCCGCCGCACAGGGGCGCGATACCCTTACCAGTCTCCACGCTAATACGCAGATTCCCAAGTTCATCGGGGCCGCCCGCGAATTCGAACTCACGGGCGATCCGCATTACCGCGACGCCGCGTTATTCTTCTGGCAACAGGTCGCGCTGCACCGCAGCTACGTCACCGGCGGCAACAGCGCCAGGGAACATTTCCGCACGCCGCCCGATGTACTCGCCTCCGAGCTTACCGATCTCTCGCAGGAAACCTGTAACACCTACAACATGCTCAAGCTCACCCGCCAGCTCTTCACCTGGCAGGCCGAACCGCAATATGCGGACTATTATGAGCGCGCTTTTCTGAACCACATCCTCGCCACGCCCAACCCGGCCGATGGCTCGCCGCTTTACTACCTCGGCATGCAATCCGGACAGTGGAAGGTTCACTTCGTTCCGCACGAAGGCTTCTTCTGTTGCTGCGGCAGCGGGCTGGAAAATTTCTCGAAGCTCGGCGATGGATTCTACTTTCACAATGAGCAATCGCTGTGGGTGAATTTATTTTTCGCTTCGGAAGTGAACTGGCGGGAAAAAGGGGTCACCCTCCGGCAGGAAACCCGCTTCCCCGACGAAGCCGGCACTCGCCTGACCATTCAGGCGAAGTCGCCCGCCCGCTTCACCTTGAATGTTCGCATTCCTTGCTGGGCCGACGCGGCCAGCGTGACGATCAACGGCAAGCCTTTCCAACCTAGGCAAAAGCTCGTACCCTCCAGCTACGCGAAAATCGACCGGACGTGGAAAAATGGAGATCGCGTGGAGGTGAAGCTGCCTATGCGCCTCCATTTGCAGACCGTTCCCGATGACCCCACGCTAGCCGCCATCATGTACGGCCCCGTGGTGCTTGCCGGCGAACTCGGCACTGAGAATCTCGACGCGAAGCGCATCTACTCCGACGACAAAGTTTTGCACGGTGGCTTTTCCGCCATAGCCGTGCCCGAACTCTTCGGCGACCGCAATGCCCTCGATAAATGGATTCAACCGGTCAGTGAAAAAAAAGATGCAGCGCTCACTTTTCGCACCGTAGGGGCGGGCCATCCTCAGGATGTCACTCTCAGTCCGTTTTATCGCCTGTTCGACCAACGCTATTGCGTTTACTGGCGCTTCCGTCAAGCCGCCTAGGCTACGGAAGATCGGCTGAGGTTGGAATCGTTTCCTGCAGCGGTAGTTGATCTCGCCGCCGAGTCTGCGCTTCTAGCTTACTCTCACGCCGCTGATCCCGCGCCGTTTTCATTTTGCGAAAGATCGCAAGAGCCTCGCCGGACTCCTGCGTACGGTGAAGGTTGCGATACATCATCGCGAGCTGATACCACGACATGATCCTGAGTTCCTCGGATCCTCGAGGATTCGTTGCCAGCTTGAAATGCTCGATGGCGAGGTCATCCTTGCCCAACGCCGCGTCGCCTTTTCCCAGATAGTAGTGTGCATCGGTGATGGTGGGATCGACGGCGAGCCCTTGCTCCAGCAGAGGGACACCGCCGCCCGCGTCGCCGCGCGTTACGCGCAGACTGCCCAGTTTGTATAGGGCAATGGCGTTGGCGGAGTCGATCTTGATTTCTTCGGAATAGGCAGCGTCGGCATCCTGCAAGTGATCCGCTGTCCAACAGGCATCGCCAAGTTCTTCATTCAGGCCCGGTTCATGTGGTGCCGTGCGCAAGGCGAGGCGAAACTCGCCGATTGCGTCCTCGGTGCGAAACGCTTCTGCATCCGCCTGACCGAGCACTTCATGGACCCGCCAGGAGTCCGGATCAATCTTGAACATCGTCGCGTAGGTGGTTTTGGAAATCAGCAAGTGAGCCCGGGCCCGATGGTAAAGAATGTCGAGGTTCGTAGGATCGAGCGCGGCTGCCTTGTCGAGCGAAGCGGCGGCGTCGTCGGCGTGATTCTGCGCCAATTCCACCACGCCAAGCCACATCCAGCCAGCCGCGTTCTTCGGTTCAAGGCGCGTCTGGCTCACCAGATCGTCATGTGCCGCGGAGAAATGATTCAGCTTGTAATTCACGATGCCGGCGAACAAACGCACTCCGTGTAAACCAGGTTGCAGAGATGCGGCCTTGTGCAGCGCGGCGAGCGCCTCGTCTAATTGGTTGGCGGACTGTAACGCGAGGCCGAGGTTGAAGTAGCCTTCCGCCGAGCCGGGATGAAGCCGAAGGTACTCATGAAAATCGTGAACCGCGTCGGTGGCATTGCCTTTTCGGAGAGCTTCGTTTCCTTGCTCGAACCAGGCTTTTGCATCGCCATCCTGCGCAATTCCAGGTTGGCAGTGGAGAATCAAAACCAGCGCAATCGTCAGCAACCGCCGGGAAGGACCGAACACAACGATAAGCATAGTCGATCCGAAAAAGAAGAGGCAGGGAATAGCTGCGGCACAAACTGACTGCGACTTCACGGTTCGGTTTCAGGGATCACCCGGCAGCTCTCATTAGCCTGCCGGGCAATCGTCCCCGTCCTAAAAATTAATCCGCAGTACGAACTGGCCGTTTCTTGGTCCATTCAGCGTACTACCGACCTGGCCGAAGGTGGTGTCCTGAACGCCGGAGTCTGGTTTGTTGAAGATGTGGCGGTTGAACACGTTGAAAAACTCTCCGCGGAACTCCGCTTTTACCCGTTCGGTAATTGCGAAGGTTTTGGCCAGGCTCATATCCTCGTCGTAGAAGGGGAACGAACGTATGTCCGGGGAGTTGCGCGGCATGTTGCCAAAGACATAAGGAACGTTAACTCCGGGATTCGGATTAGGATCTGTAACGAAGCCGCAGTTCCAATAGCCGGTGGTGCATGCTCCCGAAGTCGGATCGTAGCCGGTAGTACCGGAATTGTTGAACAACAACGGATTGAATGCGCCCTGGCGCCGCACCGCTTGCCCCGGCACACGGTTCGGACGAATGCCGTTGTCGAAGCCGGGAATGCCGTTGGCGCCGAAGAAGCTGACCGGCTGTCCGCTCAGGTATCGATTCACGCCGCTGATTCTCCATCCGCCGATGATCGCGTTTACCGGTCGAGAAGTGCCTGCAAGAAAATGCTTGCCACGGCCCACCGGCAGTTCGTAGATGTAGCTCGCAACAAAGTTGTTGGGGACGTCCTGGTTGCTTACCGCTTTTTCCGCTCTGAGGTTATAGGGATTTTGGGTTCCACCCTGGCTTTGCAGGGTGCTGTAGTAAGGCTGAATACTGTCCGCATCGGTGATCGTCTTCGAGAACGTGTAAGACACAAGCAGGTTCAGGCCATTGTGGAAGCGCCGTTCCAGCTTGGCTTCCAACGCGTCGTAACTGGACTGGCCAACATTCTGCAGGTAGCTGTCTTCGTTGATGTAGCCCACTTGCGGGTACGGGCGGAGGGCTTGTTCTACCTCCTCGGTGATTCCATAGGTACAGCCGGATGCGCACGAGAAGCCTTGATAGGGCTGAATCGGAGGCGAGCTAAAGCCGTTGGGGCAGGGTGCGACGGCCCACCACAGAAGACAGGTGCCCATACTCAGATCGCTCTGCGGGATGTCGTTCGGATAGTTGAGCAATCCGTGCAGGCGCGTGGCGTGGTTGCCGATGTATCCGAGCGAGAAATAAAGATCAGGTAGGATTTGGGTCTGCATCTCCAGATTCCATGAACTCACCATCGCCGGGCGTCCGAAGCTGGGCGCGATGTAGTCGACCCCTTGGCCATTTGACTGCGTAGGATCAAGATCCGGCGTGCTCGGCAGCGCGGGAAGCCCTGCATCCACTTGTGGTCCGGAGAGAGGATCTCCGGTGAACAGAGTTTGGTTTGCGGTGAAACCCTGCAGCGTGCCTTGGCCAAAGTCGGCATAGACCAGCGGCCCATAGTAGATGCCAGCGCTGCCGCGAAGAACAGTTTTGTCGTGCCAGAATGAAGGCGACCAAGCGAATCCAAGGCGCGGTTCGAAGTCTTTGTAGTACGTATCAGCCCAGGTTTCGCCAACATTTCCGTTGCGGCCAGTTCCGTTTCCAGCAAAGACCAATGCGCCGGGGAATCCGGACGCTCCTGGATTCGGCGTAGTTGGGCTGAAGATGGCTGTATCGCCCTCCGACTCGTGGCGCGGAGTGTCGAAACTCCAGCGCAGACCGAGGTTGAGGGTGAGATTGCGCTTCACCTTCCAGTCGTCCTGCACGAATAGCGCAGCCGTGTGAGTAATCCACCGCGGTGCATGAATTTGATTGAGCGCGTTGGCTGTGCCGGATTGACCCAGGAGGAATGCGGCGAAGGCATTGCCGTCGCGTCCCCAGTACGTGGTATCCGATGCTGTCTGGTTGGGCCAGAACGTAAAGCATCCGGACGTGCCACTGCAAGTGCCTCCGATTTTGCTGACGAAAGAAAACTGGTGATATTGAACTTCTCCGCCGAAGTTGAGGCTGTGCGCGCCATGTTGCCAGTGAAACACGTCGTTCAGTGCAATTGTGTTGTCCACATCCTGCGCATCGTCGTTCTCGCCAAAACTCGGATACGGACTGCTGACGAATACAAATCCGGGAAAGACCGGACCGGAGCCGTTGGCGATTCCCAGTGTGCTGTCCCAGTCTTTTCCCTCGCGAGCCGCTGCCGACAGGTTGTAGTTGTTGGAGCGGTTGCCGCCGACGGTCAAAGAATTAACCAGCCTCGGGGATATGATCCAATCCCATCCCCCGCGCGTCAGCTTGCCATACTGATCGACCGAGCCGCCGCCGGCTGAGGTGAGCGGTGGGGGCAGATTCGCGCCGTTGCCATGATCGACGTTTTCGCGGTTGCTGAAGAAGCCCCAGATTTTGTGCTTCTGTCCGATATTTTGGTCAATGCGCACGCTCCATACCGTCTGCGCGATGCTGTCGGTCGTGCTGTAGACAAAGTTGTTGGTCCCGCCGTTGAGATTCGGGGCAGGCATGTATTGCAGCACGGCTTGTGCCACACTGCTCTCGCGGCCGATCGGGATCTGGTTATTGGGGAACGGAGTGTTGTTGCACGAGTTCGACTCTTGCGCGGGATCGAAGATTTCACCGAAGTACAAAGGCACCGTACCGTTGCACGAGTAAGCCTGGGTTCCCCCAGTAGTGAGAATTGGGCCGCCCAGCGTAGATGAAAAATCAAAGTATTGCCCGTTACTGCCGAGCTCGGCCGGAGTCGGGATATTCGACGTAACCGAAGCGCCGGTGTGATAGAACAACTGCTCGAAGCTGAACAGAAAGAAGGTTTTGTCGTGGCCGTCATACAGATGCGGTATCAGCAGCGGACCGCCGAGTGAAACGCCGTAGTTATTTTTTGTGTCAGGCGGACGCGCGA